>Ga0066798_10000680_pt1 | contig 16391 bp, 16 predicted proteins | sample PersoiDNA2013203_FD_70961 | JGI IMG/M metagenome (GOLD analysis project Ga0066798, IMG submission 70961) | Permafrost soil microbial communities from the Arctic, to analyse light accelerated degradation of dissolved organic matter (DOM) -... | ecosystem: Environmental > Terrestrial > Soil >... | reverse complement strand
TATACGCGCCACCACACAGCGGGTCGTTAGCTCAGTTGGTAGAGCAGTTGGCTTTTAACCAATTGGTCGTAGGTTCGAATCCCACACGACCCACCATATTTGTTGTAGAAGAAAATCCGGAAAGCCCACGAAAGTGAGGATTTCCGGATTTTTTTTCGTCTGCACAAATGTGTCCTCGACGCCTGTTATGGCGCGCTCGATGGAATTCTTGCTGGGTGATGTTTTCTTTCGCTGGAATGTTGACGCCATTTTCAAACAGCCTAGCATGCCCCCGTCGCAATGATGTCATTATGATATCTATCGCTGGCAGTCCACGTCTGCATACCACCTCACGGCGAGAGCTGTTCGGGTAAGCACCCCACAAGACACTGCCGCTGGGCCTGTTGCTACGTACTCTCGCTCTCGCGAGTGTGATCAGCCGTTGTAGAAAGTCGAACTTCACCCTCAAAAGGATTTGCCAATGTCGCTACGCGTCGCTCTGAATTCCCTTGCCTTGCTGTTCGTTTGTTTCGGTTTGATAGGTTGCGCATCCACCATCCAGAAGCCCATTGAGCTTGACCAGCAGTTCTGGGGCGACAAGAACCAGAGCATCGGTGTGGCGATGACGACTCTGCCACCTTCGGAACTGGCCCTGGTAGGCAATCAGGGTCTGCTGGACCTGGCGATCAACAAAGGCATCAACAGCAAGCTCAGCGACCAGATTGCTACCTGGAAACTGAACGATGCGGCTACCATTCCCGACGAAATCGTCGCCAAGCTGCTGGCCAAGGGTTACAAAGCCAAGAAAGTGGACGAGGTAGTGGACCTCAAGGCCTATAAGGAGACTGCGTTTCACGATGGTTTTTTCAGGCGTGACCTGACCCCACTTCAAGCAAAGTTTGGCGTGGATCGCTTGCTGCTTATTTCCTACACCGCAAGCGGGGCCTTTCGCAGTTACTACAGCGTAGTTCCCACCAGTGTCCCTACTCCGCAAGTAGGCGGCATCGGCGCAGTGGTCGATCTGCATGACAATCACCTGCTCTGGTACAAACCCTTCGCTGTTTCCCGGCCCGCTCAAGGCGAATGGGACCAACCCAACTACAGCAACTTGTCCAACGCGTTCTATCAAGCCGTGGATAGCAGTCGCCAACTGGTGATTACTCCTTTCGCACAATGAAGATCTGGTATTGCGTATTCCTGTTGGCCGGCGGCGTGCTGCTGACGGGATGCGCCGGGCATTCAGTGTCCGAACCCGATTTCCACGATCCATCCGCACTGTCTTACGTCAATGCCCACGGTGTGAGTGTGGAGGTGCGGTTGCCTTCCGAGGGCTTTGTCACCGCGAGCATGGTCATTGACGTCAAGACCGCGCAAAACGCCATGCAGACTAGCGACACCCTGACGCGAAGTGCGGTCAATGCCGGTGGTCTGGTGGGCCTTCTGGCGGCCAGCGCTATCAATACCCGAACCGGTGTCGGTGCACTCGAGCGCGATGCCAGGGCCAGTGCACAAAATGACGCCCGGCCTATGGCTGCGCTGCTTGAGGACCAGAGCTTGCAAGACGTCCTCCAGCGACGTTATCGAGAGGCGAGTCAGGCTGCCGGACTCAAGCAGGCGCAAGGATCGATCAGCGCGCGGTTGCTGATCACCGCGCAACTGGTGCTCAGTGGTGATCGCAGTCATTTTGTCCTGGTCAACCGGGTGCAGGTTCAGGACATTGCGGGGTCGGTTCTCTACCAGCGGCGTATCGAGGTACTGGGAAAGCCATTCCGCCGTTGCGGCGAGCAGTGCATGGATGACGGGCGCCTGGATCAGGCCAGGGTGAATGACCAGCTGCAAGTATGCATTGCCGAAGCCATGCGTGTGTTGACGCAGGATTTAAATGTTACTGACAGCCGTTTCAGCCGCGAGGAGACGATCCGTTATGTACTCGATGGCCAGCGCATCGTCGAGCGTGGACAACAGCTGCCTGCTTCCGATGGGTACCACCGCTATCGCAACCTGGACGGAGCACTCAAGTCGGTGCCTGTTGCCTTCGAGAATGCAACGGGCGAAACGACTCTTCCCTGATCGGGGTCGGCAATGGAGGCCGCACAACCAGAACCTCAATGGTGCTGCGACCAGCGTCATTCACATAGAAGTCATGCCGATCCCGATGGGCCGGAGGGGATTTTGGCTTATCTGTGCTATTTACGAACAGATATTGTTCTGATTGGTGCGTTGTTGCTACAGGGGCGGCTCCTTAAGCTGAGTTCCAGTCAGCCAATCTCCCAAAAGGAACTTCACCATGAGCAACGCTTCTCTCTTTCAAATCGCCGAGACCGAACGTTCGTTTTCCGCCTTGTTCAAGTCTGCAATCGTCGGTTTGGGCTTGATGTTAGGGACCGTCCAGTTCACCAGCGCTGCTGAAGCGCCGACCAATCAACACCCGACTATCCGCGCCATGTTCGGTGCCAAGCCGAGCGACCGCCTGGACCCGAAAACCACGGCGCTGGTGGTGATCGACTTCCAGAATGAATACTTCAGCGGTCGTATGCCGATCCCGGATGGCATGAAAGCCCTGGACAACACCAAGCGCCTGATCGCCTTCGCCGACAAGGAACACATCCCGGTGATCCATGTGCAGCACATCGCACCGGCTGGTTCGCCCGTATTCGCCATTGATGGCAAGACCGTCGACTTCCATCCACAGATGAAGCCGCGTCCACAGGACAAGGTCATCCAGAAAACCACCGTCAGCGTGTTCGCCAGCACCGACCTGGATGCCCAACTGAAGAAGGCCGGGGTCAAGACCCTGATCATCAGCGGCCTGATGACCCACGCTTGTGTCGCCGGTGCCGCCCGTGACGCGGTGCCGTTGGGTTACAGCGTTGTGGTAGCATCCGACGCCACCGCCACCCGTGCCATCACCCGCGCCAATGGTCACTCGGTGACCAAGGATGAGCTGCACAACTCGGCGCTGGCCGAGATCGAAGACACTTTCGGTTCGGTGCTGACCACTTCGCAGATCGTTGCCTTGCCGGTCAAGTGATCAACTCCTGACTTCGGAACGCCCGCTTCATGAACCAGTTATCTGCCATGCGCGCCTTTCGCTGCATCGTCGAGGCCAAGGGCTTCTCTGCCGCCGCAGAACGTCTGGACACCACCCACTCGACGATTTCACGGCAGTTGCAGCAACTGGAGACTGAACTGGGCGTTCAGTTGATCAACCGCAATACTCGGCGCTTCAGCCTGACCGGGGCAGGGGAGCAGTACTACGCGGCCTGTGTCGATATTCTCGACCGGGTCGACGCGGCTTCCCAGGCCATGGTCCAGGGGCATCAACGGCCGGAAGGTCTGCTGCGAGTCAGCGTGCCTTTGGTGGTTGGCACCCTGGATCTGCCGTACTGGCTGCCGGGTTTCCAGAAGCGTTACCCCGATATTGAGCTGGAACTGTGCTGCGATGATCAGTTCGTCGACCTGGTGGCCGAAGGCTTTGATGTCGCCATACGAATCGCCAGCGGTCTGGCCGACACCACCTTGATCGCCCGCACCCTGACGGTTTCCAAACGGGTGCTGGTGGCTTCTCCGGCTTATATTCGCATCCACGGTTTACCGCGTACGGCCCAGGAGCTCGACAAGCATCGCTTGTTGACGTTTATCGGGGCTTCTTCGGATTGGGGACTGAACTCTGCTCGCGGCGCGTCGCTCAAGATCACGCCCAACGGCCAGTTCCGCAGCAACACCATCAGTACCTTGCACGCCGCGACGCTGGCTGGCGCCGGCATTGCCTGTTTCACCCAGGCTACGGTGCGTAGCGACCTTGCCCAAGGGCGGTTGGTCTTGATCTTGCCGAACTACTCGTTGGGTGAGCGGCATTATTACGCGATTTATCCACAATCCCGCTACTTGGCGCCCAAGGTGCGGGCGTTTGTGGATTTCATTGCTGACTATTACCAGACGGGAAACAACGCTTCCGCTTGAGGTAGTGTGGGACATCCGTAAGGCATATCCCGGGAGGTGCAATATGGAGAAAGATTTCGCATTTCAGAGCAAGGCTAGTCAGCTTGTACGCTTGCCCAAGGCCGTTGCTCTGGCTGATGACGTAGTCGGTAACGCTGGCGTCATCGATGTTCTGGTGATGTCTGATTCTGAAGATATTGCGTTGGATCCGCAACGAGCGGTCATCCATCAGCGGCCTGCTGATCTTTCCTGATCCTATATGCCATCTCGATCAGATGCACAACACCCATGGCCACCTTGCGGTTTGGACCGCTCTGGTTGTCGGCGTTTTCCTAAGCGGTGGCGGCCGTACGCAGGTTGGTAGACCGGTGCACTAGGAACCCGGCGTGTCCGCGGACGCCCTGCGCACGACCACCATAAAGCTGAGGCCGAAAAAAGCGCCTAGCTAAAGTGGCGCTTTGCGCCTAGTTGCACCGGGGCTACCAAACCCCATCACTGATTTGCAGTGACAGACAGGAGACTAGCCAGCGGAGAAGGCAGGCGCAAGCGGTCAGGATTTTCTAGGAAATTTCAGTCAAGGGAAAGCGAGTTGTCTTGCTGGTGACGAAAAATCACCGGTGTCGGCTTACAGCTATTATGACGGCGTGACGCAGAAGCAGCGCTTCCCTGCGACTCTAATACCGATGACGGCTGAGTTAAAAATTGACGGCTAAAAGCATAAGTGTAATAGTGTTGGTTACACACAGTTTGGATGTCCAGGATGCCTACCAGCACCCGCTTTGCCGTCGCGGTTCACACGCTTGCAGCTATTGCCGTGAGCGGTGGCAGGCCTATGCGCTCTGAAGACCTCGCCTATAGCGCCAACACCAGCGCCGTGGTGATCCGTGGACTGCTTTCGCGTCTCGGTGCGGCGAAACTTACGACCTCCCAGCTCGGTGCTGGCGGCGGTGCGCTGCTAGCAAAGCCGGCGGCGCAGATCAAGTTGCTGGACGTGTATCGAGCGGTGGAAGACCCGGAACTTTTTTCCTTGCACCGCACACCCCCTTGCGAGAGTTGCGCGGTGGGCGGGAATATCCTGGCGGCGATCCAGCCATCATTGGATCGTGCACGTCAGGCGCTTGAGATGGAATTGGCGAAGGTCAGCGTTGCCGACATCGCCGAGGAAGTGGCACGGCTTGGCAAATTCACCATTCCTTTGGCGTGGTGATTTTTTACTGATAAATGTCACTGTGTTGGTGACATACTTGTGAGGTATTGACATGAGCATAGGCATCATTGGAGCGGGCAACTTGGGCGGTGGATTTGCTCGGGCTCTGGCCAGGAAGGGTATCCCCGCATTGATTGCCAATAGCCGGGGGCCGGAGTCGCTGAGGGCATTGACCGACGAATTGGGGCCAGGCATCAAGGCTGTGACGGTCGCGGAAGCGGCGCAGGCTGACATTGTGCTGATTGCGGTGTGGTGGGTTGCGCTGAAGGATGCGCTGGCAGGTCTTCCCAATTGGGAGGGGCGGATCGTGATCGACAGCAACAATCCACTGGTGGATATCGCGCCGGATTCGCCTGAAGCCAATGATCCGACCAATCCACTGGCCGCATACGGCATCAAGCCCCTGGATATTGGCGGTCGATCCTCCAGCGTGGTGTTTTCGGAACTGGTGCCCGGTGCCCGAGTGGTAAAGGCGTTCAATCATCTGGACGCGCAGGTGCTGGCCAATTTGGATGTGCCCAGTGGTCAGCGGGTGTTTTTCCTGGCTGGCGACGATGCCGACGCCAAGGCGGATGTCGCCAAGCTGATAGGGCAACTGGACCTGACGGGTATCGACCTGGGGTCGTTGGAAGCGGGCGGGAGGTTGTTTGAGCTGCCGTTTGGTCCGCTGTCGGTTATCAACCTGGTGAAAATATAAGCGGAGGTCATGGGCAAGAAGGCCCAAACATGGCACTGGACAAGCCTACCCAACGGGATTGGGCGCTATGGCCGTTTTCATGAACGGCGGCTGTGCAAGCGGGCAACATGGCCGTCTCTTTGGTGTCGCCGGGTAGGGATTTTCCTACCCCGCCCTCGTTACTCCTACCCTGAAATAGGGATGCTCCGATGGCGGGGGCCAGCATTCGACGATATTTTTCATGCCAGTCAGGTTCACCGTCATGTTCTACAGCCTGCCGACTCGTTAGACAGGGGCACATCGGAGCACTGGGTGAGGGCTTGTCGCTACCTTGAAAAGGGGGGCTTGATTGTGCTGAAAAAAGTCTTCGTGGCGGATCTGAGCGTCGGTATGTATATCCAGGAGCTTTGCGGTCCCTGGATTGATCACCCGTTCTGGAAAAGAAGCTTTCTGCTTGAGGATGAGCAGACCCTGGCGAAAGTCCGCGACTCCTCCATTACCCATGTCTGGATTGATCCCGCCAAAGGGATCGATACGCCGGTTGTGGAGCAGGACGGGCCCCTCTGCGAAGGGCCTGTTGTCGCTCCCGTCGTGCCAATCGCGCTTGTCCTCCCGCGTCCCCCCAAGCCCGAGCGTGCCCGAGTGGCGATGAGCGACGAACTGGTGCGAGCGGCCAATGTCTGCGCCAGGTCCAAGGCCGCGGTCATGGAGATGTTTGGCGATCTGCGCATGGGCCGGGTCATCCAGATGGATCATATGGCTGACATGGTGCGGGAGATCTCCGACTCATTGATGCGCCATCCGGACGCCCTGATCAATCTGGCCCGACTCAAGACCGCCGATGAATACACCTACATGCATTCGGTGGCGGTCTGTGGATTGATGATCGGCCTGGCCCGCCAGTTGGGCCTGCCGCCGCCGTTGGTACAGGATGCCGGGCTCGCCGGCTTGCTCCATGACATCGGCAAGATGGTCATACCGGTGGACATCCTCAACAAGCCGTCGGCGTTGACCGACGGCGAGTTCGAGACGATCTGTTCACACCCGGAGGCCGGGACACGGTTGCTGGACGGCCGTCACTTCAGCTTGCGGGTGCTGGACGTTTGTCTTCATCACCATGAGAAAATCGACGGTAGCGGTTACCCCCACAAACTGCGTGGCACCCAGATCAGCCTGTTCGCGCGGATGGCCGCGGTCTGCGATGTCTACGATGCGATTACCTCGGACCGTCCCTATCGCCGGCACTGGGGGGCTGCGGAGTCGATTCACCGCATGGCTCTGTGGGAGGGGCACTTCGATCAGAAGGTGTTCTACGCCTTTGTCAGATGCGTCGGGATCTATCCGGTGGGGGCGCTGGTGCGCCTGCGCAGCGAGCGCCTGGCCATCGTTATGGAGCAGAACGCCGGTTCCTTGCTGATCCCTAAGGTCAAGGTTTTCTACTCGATATCGCGCGATATGCCGGTGGCCCAGGAGTTGGTGGATCTGGCCAGTGGGCAGGACGTGATCATCGGCCTGGAGTTGGAAAAAAACTGGGGCTTCAACAATCTCGAGGCGCTTTGGACGGATGGTGTTTGTAGGGATTTTCCTAGCCACCGTCCTGCAAGTCCTAGTTGCAAATAAGGATGCTCCGATAGTTGTGTTGATGTTGTTGGGCCACTCTTTCTCCAGACCGACGGAAACACCAGAACACCGCTTTTGCCTGCTGCATGACCGGTCCTCTGGTTTTTCTGACCCGCCCTGATCTGGAGAGACAAAGGTGAAAGGACAGACGCTATCTTCCCCTGTGAATCTGACTCTGCTTCCTGCGGTCTTGAGCGGTGCGCTCGGTTGCCTGGCGCTCCTGCTCGGCATGGGGCTGAGTGGTCTGGCCATGGGCAGCTGTGCCGCCGTGCTGTTGGGCTCCCTATTGATGGGCACTGTTGCCTTGCGCGCCCTGAGCGCCGGGCAACACCATCAGGACGAGGAACTTGAGCAGTTGCGCAAGCCTGTGGCGGCATCGCCGGATGAGGGCATGGCCGAGGTCTGTACCCAGGTTCTTCCGATCTGGTGCCGCCAGATCGAGGCGGCCCGCAGCCTCAGCGAAGAGTCGATTCTCAAACTCAGCAATCGTTTCGCCACGCTGTCCGGTGATATCAGTGCTTCAGTTTCCAAGGGCGCCGGGCAGAGTTCCGGGGCCAGGTTGGTGGAGATCCTTGAGGTCGGTCAACGTGACCTGGACGCGATCATGGTCGAGTTGCGCGGCGCTCTCCTGCGCAAGGAATCGGAACTCAAGGAGGTCCTGCTGCTGTCCGAGTTCACCTCACAGTTGCAGGAAATGGCCAAGTTTGTCGGTGATATCGCCCGGCAGACCAATCTGCTGGCGCTTAACGCGGCGATCGAAGCGGCCCGTGCCGGTGAGGCCGGCCGCGGTTTTGCGGTGGTGGCGGACGAAGTGCGCAAGCTGTCGAGCCTGTCCGGTGATACCGGTCTGAAAATCAGCGAGACCGTGAGCACGGTCAATGCGGCGATCGCTCGTACGGTCGAACTGTCCCGGCATCAGGCGCAGCAGGATTCGCAGACCCTGGCCCATTCGGAACAACTGGTGTCCCAGGTGATCGAGCATTTTCGGCACAACGCCCAGGCCATCGTCGACACCAGCAGCGGTCTGCAGCAGCAGAGTGAAAATGTCGCGAGCGAGATCGCAGGGGTGCTGGTGGCCCTGCAGTTTCAGGATCGGGTCAGCCAGATGCTCAGTCTGGTCAACAACGACCTCGGCAAGCTGCATGACCAGGTCAGCGAACGTCAACAACTCAGCCAGGCCGGTGCCACACCGCCACCCATTGCCGCCCATGCCTGGCTCGAACAACTGGCCAGCACCTACACCATGCCAGAGCAACACGCGATTCATCACGGCAAACCCTTGGCTGGCAGTGCTTCATCCGACATCACCTTTTTCTAGGGAGTACCCCCATGAGCAAAACCATTTTGATCGTCGATGACTCTGCCTCCATTCGCCAGGTGGTCAGCATCACCCTGAAAGGCGCTGGTTACGAAGTGATCGAGGGCTGCGATGGCAGAGATGCCTTGAGCAAGCTCGACGGTCGCAAGATTCATCTGATCGTCAGCGACCTGAATATGCCGAACATGGACGGCCTCAGCTTCATCAAGGCCGCCAAGCAACTGCCGGCCTACAAGTTCACACCGGTGATCATGCTCACCACCGAAGCGGCCGAGTCGATGAAACAGCAGGGCCAGGCCATCGGCGCGAAGGCCTGGATGGTCAAGCCCTTCCAGCCGGCCCAGATGCTCAGTGCCGTGTCCAAATTGATCATGTCGTAGCCGTCCAGGGCCCCCTGGAAAGGAGATTGTCATGCCACACACCGTGCCTTGCCTGCGTCGGATCCTGGTCCTTGAGGGACCGCTGACCATCTACACCGCGACCGAGCGCCGGGACCTGCTGCTGGAGCTGTTCCCCCTTGCCGAAGAGGTGGAAATGGACCTGGGCAGTGTCGACGAACTGGACACCGCAGGGCTGCAATTGCTGGTGCTGGCCAAGCAGGAGTCGATCCGCCAGGGCCGCACCCTGATCCTGAGCAATCACAGCGCAGCGGTACTCCAGGCTTTCGATTTGAGCGGATTGCATCGCTATTTCGATGAGGCGGGTACAACTGCCGCCCAGAGAGGCTGACGTCATGAGCGCGCCGATGAACCTGGACGATGTGCTGCAGACCTTTATTGCCGAAAGCCAGGAGCTGCTGTTGCTGATGGAGGACGCACTGCTGCGGATCGAGCAGGTCCCCGATGACGTCGACACGATTAACGCGCTGTTTCGCGTGGCCCACACCATCAAAGGTTCCGCCGGTCTGTTCGGCCTGACCCCCATCGTCGCCTTCACCCATGTAGCGGAAAGTGTGCTGGACCGGGTGCGCGGTAATGAATTGCGGGTGGACGAGGCACTCAGTGCGTTGTTCCTGCAGGTTCGTGACCACCTGGGCGAACTGATCGAGCTGCTGGCCCGCCATGGCGATCTGCAAGGTATCACCGCCGATCACGAACGGCAGGGCAGTGCCCTGGTGGCGCTGCTCAATCGTTATCTGGAGCCGTCTCTTGAGTCGGAACAAGGGGCGGCCATGGTCACACCCGCGAGCGATTCGACAGGAGGCTTGCGTCATTGGCACTTGTCGCTGCGTTTCGGCAGCGATGTGCTGCGCAATGGCATGGATCCCTTGTCCTTTCTGCGCTACCTCAAGAGTTTCGGGCAGATCACCGAGGTTGTCTGCATGACCGACGGCCTGCCGGAGGTGGCGGCGATGGACCCTGAGAGTTGCTACCTGGGTTTCGAACTGGGGTTTGTCAGTGAAGCCGATCAGGCGACCATCGAAAGCGCTTTCGAGTTCGTTCGCGAAGACAGCCAGATCTGCGTGCTGCCGCCGGAGCGCCAACCGGCGGACTTCCAGGCGCTGATCGAGCGCCTGGGCAGCGACCCGCAAGCTTTGCTGGAGGTGTTCATCGCCTGTGGTTCGCTGACCCGCGAAGACTGGCAGGCGGCGACTCAGGTGCCGTCCGCGACGTGCATGGCAGCCCCCGAGGTCGTGCCGGATCAGCCTCAGCCTCAAGGCGACGGTCTGTCCAGAAGCAAGCCGGCCAGGGAGGCACGCTCGGTCGAGGGCAACCTGATTCGCGTCGATGCCGGCAAGCTGGACCAGTTGATCAACCTGGTGGGCGAACTGATCATCGCCGGTGCCGGTGCCAATCTGGTGGCGGCGCGCACGGGCATCGGCGAGATGATCGAGGCCGCCAGTTCACTCTCGCGCCTTGTCGAGGAAGTGCGCGACAGCGCCCTGACCCTGCGCATGGTGCAGATCGGCGCCACCTTCAACCGCTTCCAGCGGGTGGTTCGTGATGTCTCCAAGGAGCTGGGCAAAGACATCGTACTTGAGGTCAACGGCGCGGAAACCGAACTGGACAAGACCGTGGTCGAGCGCATTGGCGACCCCTTGACCCATCTGGTGCGCAACGCCATGGATCACGGCATCGAAGCCGTGCAACTGCGCCGTGACCGGGGCAAGCCTGCCCAGGGCACCGTTCGACTCAACGCCTATCACGAGGCCAGCAGCATCGTCATCGAAGTCTGCGACGACGGTGGCGGCCTGAACAAGCAACGGATCCTGGACAAGGCCCGGGAGCGGGGTCTGCTGGCCGAAGGGCAGGTGCTGGCGGACAAGGACATTCTCAATCTGATTTTCGAGCCCGGCTTCTCCACCGCCGAACAGGTCAGCAGCCTGTCCGGGCGGGGCGTGGGCATGGACGTGGTGAAGCGCAACATCACGGCGCTGCGTGGCAGCGTCAATCTGGAAAGCGAGGAGGGTGTCGGCACCACGGTGCGTATTCGCCTGCCGCTGACCCTGGCGATCATCGATGGCTTTCTCATCGGGGTTGGCAAGGCCTCTTATGTGGTGCCCCTGGACATGGTCGAGGAGTGCATCGAGCTCAACGCCGATGATTGCAACAATCAGGACTATCTGGACCTCCGGGGCTCGGTGTTGCCGGTCTTGCGCCTGCGGGACATGTTTGCCATCGACGAGCCGAACCCGGGCCGTGAAAACATCGTGGTGGTGCATTACGCCGGCGTTCGGGTAGGGCTGGTGGTTGATCAGTTGCTGGGAGAGTTCCAGACCGTGATCAAGCCGCTGGGCAAATTGTTCGGCACAGCCCATGGATTGGGAGGTTTCACGATCCTGGGGAGCGGCGCGGTGGCGCTGATCCTGGATATTCCCAACCTACTCGGGCAAGTCGCCAGCCAGCAGAAGCACGGCGCGATCCTCAGCCCTGAACTGACTCAATAGTCTTCCCCCTGGAGTACAGCCTCATGACCGTCAAAAACAATATCTCGCTGTTGGTCGCGTCCGCCTTGCTGGGCATCCTGATCCTGGGCACTGTCAGTCTCTATATGATGGGCGAGGTCAGAACCATGGCCGGTTATGCCCAAGTCAATACTGTGCCGAGTATTGTCCTGCTGGACCAGGTGGCCGAGGCCCTGGCCGATAGTCATGCGCATCAGTGGCAGAGCCTTTCCGCGCCGCTCGACAGTCGTTTGTCGCTGGTCGACAAGACCCAGGCATCGGTGAACCAGGCGCTGGATCGTTATCAGAAGGCGTTGATCTCCGATGATCACGGCGCGGCGTTGCTCAATAGCCTGCGTACCCGTCTCGATGAGTACTCCCGTGGCCTGGAGCGTTTCGACAGCCTGCTAAAAAACGGCGATCAGGCAGCGGCGCGGGGCTTGTTGCTCGATAGCCAGGCGGCACAGGATAAAGTCATGGCGGCCGTGGGCGATATGCGCCAGTACAACCTGGAGCTGGGCAGCAAAGCGGCGCTGGCCGCGACCGCAACGGAGCAGACGGCGTTTTACACCGTTGTCCTGGTGGCGGGGATGACCCTGCTGGTCACCATCCTGCTGGGCTATTTCCTGGCGCGTAACCTGTTGCGCTCCCTGGGCGGTGAGCCGGATGAAGTCCGGGTTCTGAGTGAACGCCTGGTAGCCGGTCAACTGGAAGCCGTGGCCGCGGGTAATTGTGCTGTGAAGTCGGGCCTGCTGGGGTCCATGCAGCAACTGGGCGGTACCCTGAACCAGCTGATCACGGAAATGAACCACATGTCCGCCGAGCACGATAAAGGCGATATCGAGGTGCAGATCGAGGTTGGTCGCTTCGCCGGAAGCTACGGGCAGATGGCCCAAGGGATCAACGCGATGGTCAACGGCCATATCAGCGTGAAGAAACAGGCCATGGCCTGCATCAAGTCGATCAGCGAGGGCGACCTGGGGGCGCCGTTGCAGGCCTTCCCTGGGAAGAAAGCCTTTATCAACGTCACCATCGAACATCTGCGCAGCACGATCATGACCTTGATCGAAGAGATGAACCGGATGTCGGACCAGCACGAGAAAGGTGACATCGATGTACAGATCGATGCGCAGAAATTCCAGGGTTCATACCGTCAGATCGCCCAGGGCATCAACGACATGGTCAACGGCCATATCAGCGTGAAGAAACAAGCCATGGCCTGTATCCGTGCGTTCGGTGAAGGCGACCTGTCGGCTCCCCTGGCCCGTTTCCCCGGCAAAAAATCCTTCATCAATGACAACATCGAACAGCTGCGCAGCAATATCCAGGCGCTGGTCGAAGACACCCGCCGGCTGAGCGAGGATGCCGTGGTCGGCAAGCTCGACACCCGCGCCGACAGCACGCGTCATCAAGGTGATTTCCGCCGCATCGTCGAGGGGATCAACAGCACACTGGACTCGATTGTCGCCCCGCTCAGCGAGGCCATGGAAGTCATGGCGGCGTTGTCCAGCGGCGACCTGACCCGCAGCGTCAAGGGACACTACCAGGGCAGCCTGCAAGATTTGAAAAACTCGGTCAACGAAACGGTGGGCAAGCTCTCGCAGATCATCGGTGAAGTGCGCAGTTCCGCCGATTCGCTGTCCAGTGCTTCGGAAGAAATTTCCGCCACTGCGCAAAGCATCAGCCAGTCGGCGTCGATGCAGGCCGCGTCGGTCGAGGAAACTTCGGCGTCGCTGGAGCAGATGTCGGCATCGATTGCCCAGAACACCGAGAACGCCAAAGTCACCGACGGCATGGCGGGCAAGGCCACCAAGGAGGCGAGCGAAGGTGGACAGGCGGTGAAAGACACTGTTTCGGCGATGAAAACCATTGCCGAGAAGATCGGTATCGTTGACTCGATTGCCTATCAGACCAACCTGCTGGCGCTCAACGCGGCGATCGAAGCCGCCCGTGCCGGTGAGCATGGCAAGGGCTTTGCCGTGGTGGCGGCGGAAGTCCGCAAGCTGGCGGAACGAAGCCAGATCGCGGCCCAGGAGATCGGCCAGGTGGCAAAAAACAGCGTCGCCCTGGCCGAGCGCGCAGGCAGCCTTTTGGATGAAATCGTGCCTTCGATCACCAAGACCTCCGACCTGGTCCAGGAAATTGCTGCCGCGTCCGAGGAGCAGTCCATCGGCTCCGAGCAGATCAACGGGGCGATGTCGCAGATGAGCCAGATTACCCAGCAGAATGCCTCGGCATCCGAGGAACTGGCCGCCACGGCGGAGGAAATGAGCAGCCAGGCCGAGCAGTTGCAGGAACTGATGGGTTTTTTCACCCTGCAGGGCGGTACCTCGGTCGCTCCCGTGCTGCGTGTTGCCCCTTCCAGCCAGAAGGGCATGCAGGGTAACGAGCATGCTCATGAGGGCGGTTTCATTCGCTTCGGGAGTTGAGCCATGAACCCAACCGCCGCCAGCGTCCTTGAACCGGGTGCGCAGAATTCGGGGGATAGCGAGCCCTCACAGTTCCTGACGTTCACCTCGGCCAGGGAGGCCTACGCCATCGATACCTTGTGCGTGCGCGAGATCATCGAGTACGGCCAGGTCACCCAGGTACCGATGATGCCGGACTTTATCCGCGGGGTGATCAACCTGCGTGGTGCGGTGGTGCCGGTGATTGATCTGCAGGCACGTTTCAGCAGAGGCATCACGCGACCGGGCAGCCGTACCTGCATCGTGGTTCTTGAGGTGTTGCAGGACGGCGACTCGCAGGTGCTGGGCATTGTCGTCGACTCGGTCAGCGAGGTGATCGAGATCGACCTGGCCGACATCAAGCCGGCCCCGGTGATCGGTAATCGGATCCGTGGGGATTTCATCCGCGGCATGGTCCGGGTCCGGGGGGAGTTCCTGACCTTGCTGCAGGTCGACCAGGTGCTCTGCGTCAGTGAGATCGCCGGTCAACTGCACTGAACGCTGTCGATCCGGCGCCGGGCAAGCGGGTGCCGCTGTCCAATCTTGATAAGGGACCGGCCGTTCACGGGCGGTCCCCGGGAGTGAGCCATGTCTGAATCCATTTCGCCTTTGCGGCAACCACAGGACGCCGTGCCAACCCAGTACCTGACGTTCAGCCTGGGTCAGGAGATGTTTGCCGTCGGCACCTTGAGTGTCCGGGAGATCGTCGAGTACGGCCCGATTACTGCGCTGCCACTGGCACCGCCGAGCATTCGCGGAGTCACCAACCTGCGTGGCGCGGCGATTCCGGTGCTGGACCTGGGGTTGCGTTTCGGCGGCCGCCTGACGCAGCAGAGTGCCCGCACCTGCATCGTTATGTTGGAAACCCGCGGGACGGGTAGTTCCGGCCTGGTGGGCATCATTGTCGACGCGGTCAGCGAGGTGCTGGAGATCGCCCGGGATCAGATCGAGCCCGCGCCCGCCCTTAATGGACGCCTGAGCCCGGCCTTCATACTGGGTATTGGCAAGCTCAATGGCGGCTTCGTCCTGTTGCTGGACATCGAGCAGATTCTTGGCGCGGACGACTGGTCGGCATTGCAATCCCAGAGTGCCCTGACACAAGGACTGGCCTCATGAATGTGATTCTCTCAGACAATGAGTTCCAACAATTTCGCACGATGATCCGCGAGATTGCCGGTATCAGCATGTCCGACGCGAAGAAGCAGTTGATCAGCGGTCGCCTGGCCAAGCGCCTGCAGTTTTTCAAGCTGACCAACTATGGCAGTTATTATCGCCTGCTGACCAAAGACAAGGTCGAACTGCAGATGGCCGTGGATCTGTTGACCACCAACGAAACCTATTTCTTCCGTGAGCCCAGGCACTTCGAATTCCTCAAGGACGTCATTCTCCCCGAATTGCGGGGTCATGCCCCGGTACGTATCTGGAGTGGGGCTTGCTCCACCGGCGAGGAGCCTTACACCCTGGCCATGGTCCTGGCCGACAGCCTGGGCTCGCGGCCGTGGGGGATTCTTGCCTCGGATATCAGCACGCGTGTGCTCGACAAGGCCCGCACCGGGCGTTATCCGCTGGATGCCACCAAGGGCATTCCCGAAACGCTGCTGAACAAGTATTGCCTCAAGGGCGTCGGCAGTAATTCCGGCATTTTCATGGTGGATCCGGCGCTGGCGTCGCGTATCGATTTCACCACGCTCAACCTGAACACCCCGACGCCCGCAGTGGGGCAGTTCGACGTGATTTTCCTGCGCAACGTGATGATCTATTTCGACAACCAGACCAAGTCCCAGGTGGTGCAGCGTCTGCTCAAGCACCTCAAGCCCGGTGGTTACTTCGTCATTAGCCATTCGGAGAGCCTGAATGGAATCACCGATGATGTGCAGTTGGTCAAACCTTCCATCTACCGCAAGCCCGCGGCCTGATGCGCCCGAGGTGGTGGAGCACTTCCTGCAGCCCGGCGAAGTGGTGTTCGGCGGCCGTCAGTTGCGGCTGCGTACCTTGTTGGGGTCCTGCGTAGCCCTGGTGCTGTGGCATCCGCAGCGCTTGCTGGGGGGGATGTGTCATTACATGTTGCCTTTGCGACGCGGGCGGGATGCCGGTGACTTGAACGGGCGTTACGCGGCCGATGCGCTGGCGCTGCTGTTGACCTTCATTCGCCAGGCCGAGGCGCGGCCCGAACAGTTCATCGTCAGCGTCTTTGGTGGTGGCGACATGTTTCCCAGTGTCCGACGCCACGGCGGTGTCGGCATCGGCGAGCTGAATGTGAATGCCGCCCGGCACTTGATCAAGGCTCATGGCCTGCACTGCGAGGTGTATCACGTGGG
>Ga0066798_10000677_pt1 | contig 16416 bp, 13 predicted proteins | sample PersoiDNA2013203_FD_70961 | JGI IMG/M metagenome (GOLD analysis project Ga0066798, IMG submission 70961) | Permafrost soil microbial communities from the Arctic, to analyse light accelerated degradation of dissolved organic matter (DOM) -... | ecosystem: Environmental > Terrestrial > Soil >... | reverse complement strand
TAGCCATTTCAACCGCCAAAGCATTGAGATGGTACGCACCTCAACCGGCAAGATCAGAAATAGGCGTTCTCAGAGGAGGAAAGACAGATTCGGCCCAGCTGGAAAACCCGCAACCAGTAGGATGATGGACAAGTAAGCCGGGGGGCCGTACACATGGCAGCGTCTGGCCACGGCCATTACCTGAACGCATGGGACCGCGTTCAAATGGCATGTGCCAACTGGAAGTCCTTCCCCTACAGTGAGGCGTCCATAGCATTTTTGGGGAATTTCCATGCACATCTGTGTGCTCGGCGCCGGCATCGCCGGATTGGCCACGGCCTGGCAACTCAGCCAGCAAGGCCACACGGTCAGCGTCATCGATCGGGACCAGCCAGGCCATGGCGCCAGTGGCGGCAATGGTGCGCAATTGAGCTACTCCTATGTAGCGCCGCTGGCCGATCCGTCCATCTGGAAGCAGTTGCCGAAACTGCTGCTGTCGCCTTCATCGCCTCTGAAAGTGAGGCCGCGGCTCGATCCGCTGCAGTGGTACTGGGGCTTGTCCTTCCTGGCGGCCTGCAACCACCGGACCGCGCAGTGCACGACGGCCCGGCTGCTGGCGCTCGCGGCGTCCAGCCGCAGTGTCTTCGAAGCCATGCGGGACGACGTCCGGCCCGATTGCGACTATTCCGCCACAGGCAAACTGGTCCTGTATGCCGACCGCGAAGGGCTGGAGAGCGCGCGGCGCCAGCTCCAGTTGCAGAGCGCCCTGGGCAGTGTGCAGCAGATCGTCGGCCCCGCGGAGTGCGTGGCCATCGAACCGGCCCTGCATGGCCACCACCGGCAGATCGCCGGTGCGGTTTACACGCCCAGCGAATGTGCGGCCGACTGTTTCAAGGTCTGTACCGAACTGGCGCGTGTGCTTGGCCGCCGGGGCGTGCGTTTCCTGACGGGAACGGAGATTCTTGGTTTCGAGTTGCGCCAGGGCCAGGTGGCGGCCGTGTTGACCCAGGCCGGCCTGGTCGAAGCCGACGCCTACGTGCTGGCGCTGGGTTCGGCATCGCACCGCTTCGGCCGCCAGCTCGGTGTTTACCTGCCGGTCTATCCGCTCAAGGGGTACAGCATCACGCTCGATGCGGCGCTTGCGCCCGGCCCGGCGCCGTCGGTGAGCGTGACCGACACCGCGCGCAAAGTCGTGTTCGCGCGTATCGGCTCGCGCCTGCGTGTGGCCGGCATGGCGGAGATTGTGGGGCACGACACGCGTATCCCGGCTTCGCGTATCGATACGCTGGTGCAGGCCGCCCGTTCCGTGTTTCCGGGCTGCAGCCGCTTCGAAACGCTCAAGCCCTGGACTGGGATGCGTCCTGCCACACCGACAGGGTTGCCCATTCTGGGCCGGCTTGCGCGCGCCCCTTCCAACGTGCTGTTCAACACGGGCCATGGGGCGCTGGGCTTTACGCTGGCCTTTGGTTCGGCACTGGAAATTGGCCGCGCGGCAGAAACCATGCGTCGGCCCGGGCCGTTGGCGCCAGCGTCCCGCACGGCGAGTCACCGCAACGCGGAGATCGCTTCCCGCATGTAACGCAGCAGCATGCGCACGGCCAACGAATCCGGCTGGTGCGCAAGACGCAGCGCCCGCACCGGCACGGGAATGTGTGGCTCCAGCGTGAGCACATCCACCTTGCCTGCGTCGGCCGAAAGCGCCGTGCAGTCATCCACCAGTGCAACGCCCAGGCCGTGGTGCACCATGGCCAGGGCAGCGTGATAGGTCTGGACGGTGACCACGCTCTTCAGGCCGATGCCCGCTTCGCGGCAGGCCTGGCTGACACCCAGGCCCACCGGGTCATGGCCCGCCAAGGCGACCATGGGCACTTCGGCCAGGTCGGCCAGTGCCACCTTTCCCTTGCGTACGGTCGACTTGGGCAGCAGGCCTCGCGGCGCCACACACACCATGTGGCCGTCGGCCAGCGGCTCCTGGACCAGGCCCGGGTGCGGAATGGGGCTGAAGGCAAAACCCACGTCGGCTTCGCGCAGCAGCAGGGCGCTCATGATCTGGGGCGAGTGCTGGGCCTCGACATGGATCGCAACCGACGGATACTTGGCGCGGAACGCCTTCAGTGCGCGCGGCAGGATTTCATAGGTCAAGGCCATCACGGTGACGACGCGCAGTTTGCTGAGGTCGCTGGAAGTACGCAGGCCGGCGGCAAGCCGTTCCACGTCATTGATCTGCGCGAACAGGCGTTCAATGTGCGGATAAAGGGCCAGCGCCTTGGCGGTGGCCGTGAGCCGGCCCTTGTCGCGAAGGAACAGGGGAAAGCCAAGATGGATTTCGGCGTGTTGCAGGGTGCGGCTGACGGCCGGCTGCGTCACGTTGATCAGGCGTGCGGCGCCGCTGACGCTGCCGGTGAGCATGATGGCATTAAAGACCTCGATGTGGCGTAGACGCATGGCGGGCCATTCCTTGTTGCAAGCGCGCAATAAAAGCCGGAATCATATACAACTCATTACCATTGGTAATGGACTGCAGCTTAAAAGGAATTACCCGGCTTTTCATTCGCCCCCTACACTGATCTTTCACTGCCAGGCCAGGCCGACCTGCACATCGCATCCGTCCGTGCCGAAGCACTTTTGATTCACAACAACGACTTGACCTCCATGCGTGTATTCAGCGGCTCCCTGGCGACGGAAACCAATACCTTCGGCCCTATGCCCACCGGCCTGGCCTCGTTCAAGGACCGGGGCTACTTTCCTGCCGGTCAGCATCCGGCCCAGCTGACGGTCTTTGCCGGGCCGCTGTGGGTGGCGCGCGAGGTCGGCGCCGCCAAGGGCTGGACCCTGATCGAAGGCATGGTCGCCGGCGCCCAACCCAGCGGCACCGTGACCCGCGAAGCCTACGAAACCCTGCGTGAGGAATTGTTGGCCGATCTGCGCGCCGCCTTGCCCCTGGATATGGTCCTGCTGGGCCTGCATGGTGCCATGGTGGCCGACGGCTACGACGATTGCGAGGGGGACCTGCTGCAGCGCGTGCGCGCCATCGTGGGGCCTGACGTGGTAGTCGGCGCGGAGCTTGATCCGCACGTGCATCTGACCCGCGAGATGGTGGGCAACGCTGATATGCTTGTCGCGTTCAAGGAGTATCCGCACACCGACATCGTCGAGCGGGCGCGCGAACTCGTCGCGCTGTGCGAAGCCAAGGCGCTGGGCCGTATCCGGCCCGTGCACGCGGTGGCGGACTGCCACATGGTGGTGCCGGTGCACACCACACGCGATCCCGCGAAGTCCTTCGTGCAGCGCATCCAGGCGCTAGAGGGCAAGGACGGCGTGCTCTCCATCTCCATCGGCCATGGTTTTTCGCTGGGTGATGTGCCGGAGATGGGCACCAAGGTGCTGGTGTATACCGACGGCGATCAGGCCAGGGCCGATGTGCTGGCGCTGCAGCTGGCGCATGAATTGATAGGCCTGCGCGACCGCCTGGCCGTGCGTTATCCGGACGTCGACAGCGCGCTGGACGAGGCGCTGGCCTTTGACGGCGGACCGGTGGTGCTGGCCGACCGGTCCGACAATCCCGGCAGCGGCGCGGCCGGCGACTCGACCTTCATCCTGCGCCGCATGGTCGAGCGCGGCATCGTCAACGCGGCCATCGGCCCGATCTGGGACCCGATTGCCGCGCGCATTGCATTGGAGGCCGGCGTCGGCGCGCGCCTCATGCTGCGCATAGGCGGCAAGATCAGCCCGATGTCGGGTGATCCCATAGACCTGGACTGCACGGTCAAAGCCCTGCACAGCGAGCTCATCATGACGGGGCTGGCCGGTGCGCCGACTTCCGTGGGCGACGCCGCGCTGGTCGAGACGGGCGGCATCGAGATCCTGCTCATCACCTTGCGCAACCAAGCCATGGACACCGACGTGTTCACCCAGCTCGGTTGTGATCTGTCTGCCAAAAAAATCATCGTCGTCAAATCGGCCCAGCATTTTCATGCATCGTTCGCCAAGGTGGCCAGGCAGGTGATCTACGCCGGCGCGCCGGGTGCCGCCACGCCCCACTTGTCCACGCTGCCTTACCGCAAAATCAAACGCCCCCTCTGGCCGCTCGACGACATCGCCACGACGACGCTGGTCTAGGGCCTGGTGCAGTACCTTTTCCGATCCTCTTGACTATGAGTTTTCACCCATGAACCGACGTACCCCTGCCCATCTGGCAACGATGGGCGCCTTGCTGCTGGGCGCGTTACTGGCCGGCCCCGCGCCTGCGCAGGCGCAGACCAAGACGCTGCGATTCGTCGCGCATGCCGATGTGAAAATCCTGGACCCGACCTTCACCACCGCCTACATCACGCGCAACTTCGGCTACATGGTCTACGACACCTTGTTCGCGCAGGACGAAAAAGGACAGCCCAAGCCGCAAATGGTGGAAAAATACACCACCTCCAAGGACAGCAAGGAGTGGTCTTTCACGCTGCGTCCGGGTTTGAAATTTTCCGACGGCAGCGCCGTCACGCCGGCCGACGCCGTGGCCTCGATCCAGCGCTGGAGCGTGCGCGATACTTTCGGTGGCGCCATGAAGGCTGCCGGCGCTGAGTGGACCGTCGTCGATGCGCGCAGCTTCCGGCTCAAACTGAAAGAGCCCTTTGGCATGGTGCTCGACGCGCTGGCCAAGCCTTCGGGCTTCCCGCTGATGGTGATGCCCGAAGGCTTGGCCAAGCTGCCCACCAGCGCGCCTCTCAATGAGGTGCTTGGTTCCGGTCCCTACATCTTCAAACGTGACGAATGGCGGCCCGGCAACAAGGTGGTCTTCGTCAGGAACCCGAACTACGTGGCGCGACGCGAGCCGCCAAGCGGCCTGGCCGGCAGCAAAAAATCGAACTTCGACCGCGTCGAGTGGCTTTACCTGCCTGACGCCAACAGCGCCATCGCCGCGCTCAAGAACGGTGAGGTGGACTACGTTGAACAGGTGCCGCCCGACTACATCGCGCCATTGCGTAGCGACCCCGGTGTGAAACTGATGGCCAACAGCACGCAGCAGGCGCAACTGGTCATGAACCAGTTGCACCCGCCTTTCAACAACCCCAAGGTGCGCCAGGCCCTGCTCAAGGCCGTGAGCCAGGAGCGTTTCAACGCCGCCATGGGTTACCCGCTGGACATGCGCATGACTTACTGCGCCACCTATTTCATCTGCGGCAGCGCCAACGACACGCCGGCCGGCTCGGAAGCCTACCGCACGCCGGACGTGGCCAAGGCCAAGCAGATGCTGGCCGAATCGGGCTACAAGGGAGAAAAGGTGGTGCTGCTGATGACCAGCGACGTGACTTACCTGAACGCGCTTTCGCTGACCATGCTGCAGACCATGCGCAGCATCGGCCTCAATGTGGAAGGGCTGACCATGGACTGGGCTTCCATAGGCGCGCGGCGCGCCAGGCGCGATGCGCCTGAAGCCGGCGGCTGGAGCGCCTACGCCACCGTGGCCAATGAGTTCGCCATCAACAGTCCCATCGTCAGCACCTACCTGAGCGCCTCTTGCGGCAATACGCTGCCTGGCTGGCCATGCGACAAGCCGCTCGACGAATTGCGCGCCGCCTGGATTCGGGAAACGGTGCCGGCCAAGCGCCGCGAACTGCTGGAGGCCTTCCATCGCCGCGCTTATGAAACCGTGCCTTACATCAACCTGGGCCAGTTCTCGCCCGCAGCGGCCGCGCGCAAGGAACTCAAAGGCGCGGACAAGATGTGGGGCGGCATGCCCAACGTCTGGGTGCTCGACAAATGATGCCGGCTGAACGCCGCACCGCAAGCCTGCTTTTACGCAGCGTCCGGCCATGAACTACCTCATTCGCCGGCTGTTGGCCACTCTGCCCGTGATGGCCGTGGTGTCCATGGTGGTTTTCCTGCTCATCCACCTCTCGCCGGGCGACCCGGCCGCGCTGATTGCGGGCGACCTCGCGACCGGGGAAGACATCGCCAAACTGCGCATTGCGCTCGGACTCGACCAGCCGCTGTGGCGGCAGTTTTTCCTCTGGATGGGCCGGCTGCTGTCGGGCGACCTGGGCACGTCCATCTTCACGCAGGTGCCGGTCACCCAATTGCTGGCGCAGCGCCTGGAGCCGACCCTGTCCATTGCCGTGCTGACGATGTCGCTGACGCTCTGCGTCGCCGTGCCCATGGGAACGCTGGCCGCCTACCGCGCCGGCACCTGGATTGATCAGCTGGTGATGGTGTTCGCCGTGCTGGCCTTTTCGGTGCCGGTGTTCCTGGTGGGCTACCTGCTGATCTACACCTTTGCCATCCAGATCCCGCTGTTCCCCGTGCAGGGTTATATGTACCTGTCGAAAGGCGTGGGACCCTGGCTGACCAGTCTGGTGCTGCCGTGCGTCAACCTGGCGCTGGTGTACATCGCGCTCATCACGCGCATGACCCGGGCCACCGTGCTCGAAGTGCTGCAGGAAGACTACATCCGCACGGCCCGTGCCAAAGGGCTGGGTGTGCTGGCGGTGCTGGGCCATGCGCTGCGCAATGCGGCCATTCCGATTGCGACCACGGTCGGCGTCGGCATCGCACTGATGATAGGCGGCGTGGTGGTCACGGAAACCGTGTTCGCCATTCCCGGCATCGGGCGCCTGGTCATCGATTCGGTGCAGCACCACGACTATCCCGTCATCCAGAGCGTGCTGCTGCTGTCGGCCGGGGTCTACGTCCTGATCAATCTGCTGATCGACCTGAGCTACCGCCTGTTCGACCCCCGCATCCAGTATTGACGCCGCCTTTTCCCGGAACCCTTCATGTCCCCTACATTGACCGCCCCTGCGGCGACGGCCGCGGAGCCCGCAATCGACAAGCCCTTCGTGCCAGGACGCTGGCGCTGGATACGCAAGAACCCCACGCTTATTCTCGGCGCGCTGCTTCTGATTGGGATGGCTGCCATTGCCATGGCCGCACCCTGGATCGCCACGCACGATCCGCAGGACATCGACCCGATGCTGCGCATGAAACCGCCTTCGGCCGAGTATTACTTCGGCACCGACGCCCTGGGCCGCGACGTGTTCAGCCGAGCCGTGTGGGGCGGCCGGGTGTCGCTGATCGTTGGCATCTCCGTGGCCCTACTATCCATGGGGGTGGGCGTGGTGCTGGGACTGGTTTCCGGCTTTGTGCGCTGGAGCGACGGCATCATCATGCGGGTGATGGACGGGCTCATGGCGATTCCCGGCATCCTGCTGGCGATCGCGCTCATGGCCGTCACGCGTGCCAGCCTCACCACCGTGATCGTGGCCATCACCATCCCGGAAATTCCGCGCGTGGTGCGGCTGGTCCGCTCGCTGGCGCTCACGCTGCGCGAACAGCTGTACGTGGAGGCCGCGCATGCGGTGGGCACGCGCCTGCCGGTGATCCTGTGGCGCCACATCCTGCCCAACATCGTCGCGCCGCTGGTCGTGCAGGCGACCTTCGTGGCGGCCTCCGCGGTGTTGACCGAAGCCACGCTGTCCTTCCTTGGCGTTGGCGTGCCCGCGCAGACACCGAGCTGGGGCAACATGATGGCCGAGGGCCGCAACTTCGTAGCCGTGGCGTTCCACATCATCCTGTACCCCGGCATCCTGCTGGCACTGACGGTGCTGGCCATCAACATGATGGGCGACGGCCTGCGCGATGCGCTGGACCCGCGCCTGGCACGTCGGCTGTGACGCGGGCGATGAGGACCACAACCATGAATCCAGCGAATCCTTGCGGCGCGGCAGCCCCGCCACTGCTTGAACTCGACAACCTGCGCACCTCGTTCTATACGCTCTCGGGGACGGTGCGCTCGGTCGATGGCATTTCCTACAGCGTCAACGCCGGCGAAACGCTGGGCGTGGTCGGCGAGTCGGGTTGCGGCAAGAGCGTGACGGCGCTGTCCATTATGCGTCTGGTGCCGACCCCGCCGGGCCGCCATGAGGGCGCGGTGCGTTACCGGGGTGTCGATCTGCTAGCGCTGAGCGAGCGCGAGATGCGCGGCATCCGGGGCAACCGCATCTCGATGATTTTCCAGGAGCCCATGACCTCGCTCAATCCGGTGCTCACCGTCGGTCGCCAGATTGCCGAGACCGTGCAACTGCACCAGAAGGCGAGCCGCCAGGAAGCCATGAAGCGGGCGGTGGAGATGCTGCGTCTGGTGCAAATTCCCGAGCCGGAGCGGCGCGTGACCGAATACCCGCACCAGCTCTCGGGCGGCATGCGCCAGCGCGTGATGATCGCGATGGCCCTGGCCTGCAACCCCGAGGTGCTGATCGCCGACGAACCGACGACGGCGCTGGATGTCACCATCCAGGCGCAGATCATCGACCTCATCAAGCGCCTGCAGAAAGAGCTGGGCATGGCGGTGATCATGATTACGCACGACCTGGGCGTGGTGGCCGAGAGCTGTGACCGCGTGGTCGTGATGTACGCCGGCCGCAAGGTCGAGGAAGCCAGCGTGCTGGACCTGTTCGACCGGCCGCTGCACCCCTACACCCGGCTATTGATGGCCTCCATGCCGTCGATGAACACGCAGGGCACGCGCCTGGCCGAGATTCCCGGCATGGTGCCGGCCCCGCATGAACTGGGGCGGGGCTGTGCCTTTGCCGCGCGCTGCAGTTATGCGCAGCAGCGTTGCCGTGCTGAAACGCCAGGCCTCACCACCCAGGGCGAGCGCCACGTGGTGGCCTGCTTTGCAGTGGAAGAAAACCGGATAAACACCGAGGAGTTGAGCGCATGACCGCGAGTACCAAAGAGCCGACGCCAGCGAACATGCTGCTCAAAGTGGAGAATCTCAAGAAAGACTACCTGGGCGCGCGTCGCTGGCTCGGCAAACCCCGGCCGCCCATCCAGGCCGTGGCCGGCGTGTCGTTCAGCCTGGCGCGCGGTGAAACCTTGTCGCTGGTCGGGGAGTCGGGTTGTGGCAAGACGACTACCGCCAAGTCGGTGCTACGCCTGGTCGAGCCCACGTCGGGATCGGTTCAGCTCGATGGCGAGGAACTGACCAGCCTGTCGAAGGAAGCCATGCGCCAGCGCCGGCGCGACATGCAGATCATTTTCCAGGACCCCTACGCCTCGCTCAATCCGCGCCTGAAGGCCGGTGACATCGTGGCCGAGCCGCTGCGCAACTTCGGTCTGGCTACCGGCCAGGAGCGCGAGGAACGCGTGCAATGGCTGTTCTCCAAGGTCGGCCTGCGGCCCGAATCGGCGAAGAAATACCCGCACGAATTCTCGGGCGGCCAGCGCCAGCGGCTGGGCATTGCGCGCGCGCTGGCGCTGAACCCCAAGCTTATCGTCTGCGACGAACCGGTCTCCGCGCTCGACGTGTCGGTGCAGGCCCAGGTCGTGAACCTGCTGATGGATTTGCAGCAGGAATTCGGCATGGCTTACCTGTTCGTGGCGCACGATCTGGCGGTGGTGCGCCACATCAGCCACCGGGTGGCCGTCATGTACCTGGGGCACATTGTCGAGGTGGCTGATCGCAACACGCTGTTTGCCGCGCCGCGCCACCCGTACACTGAGATCCTGCTGTCGGCCGTGCCCGTGCCCAACCCACGCACGCCGGCCAGGCGCATCCTGCTGCAGGGCGATCCCCCGAGCCCGGCCAACCCGCCCTCCGGCTGTACCTTTCATACACGTTGCCCGCAGGCCCAGCCGGTCTGCAGGCAACAGGCGCCCGAGCTCACGCCCAGGCCGTCCGCCTCGGCCGGCGGCCAATGGGTGGCCTGCCACTTCAGGTAAGCCGATCAGCGCCTGGCAGCATCACGTTTTCAGAACATCCCGACAGGAGTCTCCATGGCAGAAACTTCCTTTTATGACCTGATCATTCGCGGCGGCACCGTAATCGACGGCACCAAGGCCCCGCGTTTCGACGCCGACATCGGCATTCTGGCCGGCCGCGTGACTGCCATAGGCGACCTCGGCCAGGTCCGGGCCGCGCAAACCATCAACGCCGCCGGCCGCATCGTGGCGCCCGGCTTCATCGACTCGCACACCCACGACGACCAGGCCGCGCTGTCGCAGCCCGACATGGTCTTCAAGATTTCCCAGGGCGTGACCACCGTGATCGCGGGCAACTGCGGCATCAGCGCCGCACCGCTGCGGCCCGACATGGACCTGCCCATGCCGCTGAGCCTGCTCGACACGCCGGCCGAGGGGCGATTCACCACCTTCGCCGCTTATTTCGACGCGTTGCGGGCCACACCCTCGTCGGTGAACGTGGCGGCCATGGTCGGGCACTCGACGCTGCGCACCGTCACCATGTCCTCGCTGGACCGCGAAGCCACCGCAGGGGAAATTGCCGCCATGCAGGCGCTGGTAGAAGAAGCCATGCAGGCCGGCGCCATCGGCCTGTCCACCGGCACCTTCTACCCGCCCGCGGTGAAGGCCACCACGGAAGAGATCATCGAAGTGGGGCGCCCGCTCTCGGCGCGCAAGGCGCTGTATGTGACCCACATGCGCGACGAGGCGGACCACGTCATGGACTCGCTGGAGGAGACTTTCCGCATCGGCCGTGAGTTGGACATCCCGGTCGTGATCTCGCACCACAAGGTGAAGAGCGCCGCCAACTTCGGCAAGTCGGCCCTCACCCTGCCCTTCATCCAGGAGACCATGAAGCACCAGTGCGTGTCGCTGGACTGCTACCCCTACACCGCGGGCTCCACCATGATCCGCACCGACCGCGGCATGATGGATGGCCGCGTGCTGATCTCGTCCAGCGTGCCGCATCCTGAATGCGCCGGACGCGACCTCAAGGACATCGCGGCCGAATGGGGCGTGGACGGCGAAGAGGCGGCGCGCCGCCTGCAGCCCGGCAGCGCCATCTACTTCATGATGGACGAGAACGACGTGCAGCGCATTCTGGCCTTCGGCGAAACAATGATCGGCTCCGACGGCATTCCCCTGGGGGATAAACCGCATCCGCGCCTGTGGGGCACGTTTCCGCGCGTGCTCGGCCACTACAGCCGTGACATCGGCCTGTTTCCCCTGGAAACCGCTATCTGGAAGATGACGGGCCTGACGGCACGCAACTTCGGCCTGCACCAGCGCGGGACACTGCAGGTAGGCCAGCATGCCGACGTGGTGATTTTTGACGCTGCCACCATCCGCGACATGGCCACCTACGAAACCCCGACCCGACCGGCTGAAGGTATTGAGGCCGTGATTGTCAACGGCGTGGTGGCCTGGCGCCATGGCGCCCACAGCGGCGCGCGCAGCGGCCAGGTCATCACCCGCACGCCGGCAGACGCAAAAAATTCCACGGAGAACGCATGAACCCCATCACCCGTTACCCGTCCGCACTGGGACCAATTGCCTTACCGAAAGATAAAACGCCAAAAGTGGCCGCTATGACGGTCTAACCTGCTATACCTGATTATCCAATCACCAGCCTTAAATCACAGGAGTATTGTTATGCCGCGAATTTCTTACCTGGCTGCCGTTGTGGCACCCTGCCTCGCATTGGCCCTCAACCTCGGTGCCGCCACCAATGCCGCAGCGCAGATAAAAACACTGCGTCTGGTGCCGCACGCCGATCTGAAGGTGCTGGACCCTACTTTCACTACTGCCTACATCACGCGCAACTTCGGACACATGGTCTACGACACGCTGTTTGCGCCGGATGCCAAGGGAGTGCCGCAACCCCAGATGGTGGAAAAGTACACACGCTCTCCCGACAGCAGGAAATGGACCTTTACGCTGCGCAAGGGCTTGAAGTTTCACGACGGCAGTCCGGTGACCTCGGCCGACTGCATCGCTTCACTGCAGCGCTGGTCGTTGCGCGACAACACCGGCCGGGCCATGGTCGCGGCCGGCGCCGAGTGGAAGGCCATCGACGCGCGTACTTTCATGCTGACGCTCAAGGAGCCGTTCGGGCTGGTGCTCGACGGCCTAGCCAAAGTCTCCAGCTTCCAGCCCATCATCCTGCCGGAACGGCTGGCGAAGCTACCGACCAATGCCCCGATTGCAGAGGTCGTCGGCTCGGGTCCCTTTGTCTTCAAGCGCGATGAATGGGTAACCGGCAACAAGGTCGTCTTCCTCAAGAACACCCAGTACGTGGGGCGCAGTGAAGCGCCCAGTGGCTTTGCTGGCAACAAGACGCCGCTGGTCGATCGTGTCGAGTGGTTAATCCTGCCGGACTCCAACAGCGCCATCGCGGCGCTCAAAAATGGCGAGGTGGACCTTATCGAAGATGTTCCTCCTGACTATATTGCCCCGCTGCTTGCCAACCCCGCAGTCAAGATTGTGCGTCGCGGGTCCGCCCAGGGCTATATGTCGATGAACCAGACGCAGCCACCGATGAACAACCCTAAGGTCCGCCAAGCAGTGCTGATGGCCGTGAATCAGGAAAAGTTCATCGCCAGCATGGGTTATCCGACCAACCTGAGGGTTCCCTACTGCGCGACCTTTTTTATCTGCGGCAGTCCCAACGAGACCAGCGCCGGGTCTGAGCCCTACCGCAGCCGCGATGTGGCCAAGGCCAGGAAAATGTTGAAGGATGCAGACTACAAAGGTGAGAAAGTGGTGGTCATGGTCCCCACAGATATCGCCTACCTCAATGGCGCGGGCATGGTGGCGGCGCAAACGCTCAAAAGCATAGGCCTCAACGTGGACGTGCAGACCATGGACTGGTCTTCAATTGTGGCGCGGCGCACCAAGAAAGACGCGGCCGATGCGGGTGGCTGGAGTGTCTACACGACCGGCGCAGGCGAGTTCGATGTGGACTCGCCCATCAACAACACCAACCTCGGTGCAGCCTGCGGCAACAGCTTGCCCGGATGGCCGTGTGACAAGACACTTGACGAGCTGCGCGCTGCGTGGATCCGCCAGACCGACCCCGTCAAGCGCCGCGAAGCGCTCGAAGCCTTCCACAAACGCGCCTACGAGGCCGTGCCTTACATCCCCGTGGGGCAGTTTTCGCAGGTCTATGCCGTGCGCAACGCCATTGGTCATGCAGACCGCCTGTGGAGTACGCCCAACGTGTGGGTACTGGACAAATGACCGGGCGCCCCGGGGTTCTGTCGCTCTGCGGTTGACCGTGAACTACGTCGTCAGCAAACGCTTTGTGAAGCAGCAGCAGATGCGCTGGGCTTAGCGCGGCGCCCACCTGTTTCTGCAAACCCGTGTACCTGTCTTTAACGACGATTTGTGGGAAACCTTCTGCCGATGGTTTCCCACAATAAAAGCGGACCAACAAGTTGCGCTAAAGGCTGCGGCATAGAAGTTCTAGCCCCCGGATTGTTCCGCTCTCGCAGTTACACTCTCGTCATAACGCGGTTGCACTTCAGGCTTGGATCCGCCATTGAAATAAGCAGCCTATCCGCAGCACAGGAAATAAATCGCGTGCAACATTCAAAAAATCAGGGACTTTCTGCAGAGGATTTGTCTGCGGGTGAATGCATCACGAAACAGGCTTCTACAGCGGCCCCCGGCGAGTTCGACCTTGTCGAAAAATCCATCCTCGAACTGCAAGCCGCACAGGCTACCGGGCAGGTGAATTCGCGGGGGCTGGTGGAAGCCTGTATCGCCCGCATCGCGGCGTATGACAAGGCAGGACCCTACCTGAATGCGATTGTGATGCTAAACCCCGTGGCACGGGCTCAGGCTGATGACCTTGACCGGGAGCGTCTTGTCAGCGGACCACGCGGTCCCTTGCACGGCATTCCCGTTCTCGTGAAGGACAACTACGACACAATCGACATGCCAACATCAGGCGGTGCCTTGGCCCTAGCCACATTGCAACCGTCCGCAGATGCGTACCAGGTCCGGCGCCTGCGTCAGGCTGGCGCCGTGATTCTTGGAAAAACAAGCATGCACGAGCTGGCTGCCGGCATTACCAACGTTTCCTCGCTGACCGGCGCAACGCGCAATCCTTATGGCCTAGCGCATGTGCCAGGGGGGTCCAGTGGCGGTACGGCGGCCGCGGTGGCTGCCAGCTTCGCTGTCGCAGGCATGGGCAGCGACACCTGCGGCTCAATCCGCATCCCGGCCGCTAACCAGAACCTAGTGGGACTTCGCGTCACATCGGGGCTGTCAAGCCGCGCGGGCATGATGCCGCTGTCTTCGTCCCAGGACGTGGCTGGGCCTTTGGCACGCTGCGTCACCGATCTTGCGATCATGCTGGATGCGACGGTCGGTCCCGATCCTGCAGACCCATCGACAGCAGGCGCAGGTGCACACATTCCTTCATCGTATCTGGATGGACTGAGGCCAGATGGGCTGAAGGGTGTACGTATCGGCGTGATGGCCGTTTTGTTTGGCAAAGCGCCTGAAGACGAAGAGGTAACGGCCATCGTGCACAAGGCGCTTGATGCTATGAAAACGCAAGGCGCCGAGCTCATGGAGGTTGCTGTGCCGGGAATGGACGAGCTGCTCCGTGACAGCAGCATGATCGCGCATGAATTCAAGTTCGACCTCGCCGACTACCTTGCAATGCAGCCGAATGCGCCGGTGAGGTCTCTGGGCGAGATCATCGACAGGGGGCTGCACCACGACCAACTGGATCATGTTTTCAAACTCAGGAACACGCCGCAACAAAGAGACACCGAGGCCTACCGCCAAGCCATGGCCAAGCGTCAGGCGCTGCGCGCTGCGGTATTGACGACGCTTCATGAGCATCGAATCGACGTGTTCGCATACCCGACCCTGCAGCGCGGACCGGCCTTGCTCGGTGAAGCGCAGACCGGCCCGACCTGCCAGCTCAGCGCGTCAACCGGACTGCCCGCCATTTCCATCCCGGCGGGGTTCAGCAGCGATGGCCTGCCCGTGGGCCTTGAGCTGCTGGGCGCCGCCTTCTGCGAACCCGCTTTATTGGGCTATGCGTATGCGTGGGAGCAGGCAAGCCGGCCGCGACGGCCCCCGTTTAGCACGCCGCGCCTGGTGGGCGGACGCGCACCGAGCCATCTGAGGGTAGAGGTGCATGTGCAGGCTGACAGGCCGGGCCAGCCGGCCGCACATGTTGGCTTTGCCTGCGATATAACGACCAGCGTGCTGCGATTCGATGCGCGTGTGGTGGACCTGGGGGGCGATGAGGTGATCGCGTTGACCGTGCAGCGCGGGCTCCCCGAAAAGCCCGGCCCGGTAGTCGCTCACTTGCTCACAGCGGGCCGCACTTCTTCTGTTTCCTCGCTTGTGCTGCGTGCCCGGGACCGCGACGATTTACTGGCCGGCAGGCTTTATGCGCATCTCTACACACGCGGGTCGCCGCTGGGCATGGGCCGCTCGCAGATTGCGCTGTCGGACATGGCTATTGAGGGCAAACCAATGGGATGAGTCGGGTTGCGTCAGTCATCGCTCATGGTGTAAAACGAACTAATTTCTTTACGTATTTCCTAGTAAATTCTTTACATTGATGCGAAAGTGGCGGAATACTGGAAAAAAGTTCAATGAAATCAAAGATTTGAACTAATTTCTTTACATTGGTGATGTTTGGATGCGAAGTCGTCCGCTCTGGAAAGGGCGGGGTGCAAGAAATAGACTTCTCGATCACACATGAACTGAGCAATCAGCAGCCACGCATTCCATAATGCGGTCAGGTCTATATGCAGCAAATCTTGTATGTGCGGGAACCACACGCCGTCAAGTGTTTTGCGTGGACAAACAGGCGTGCCGGCCAGCCAGGCAGCAAGTCCGAAGGCGGGATGTTGGGGTGTTTGTGATACCGAGCGCGGGTGGAAAAAGCTGTACCAACTCATGCACCAACCCAAGGTTGCGACGTCGGCTGGATAGAGTGTGTTTTGCGTTGCAATACATTGCGCATCGAATCCGAAATCTCCAGTTCCGCATGGGAAGGCCGTTCCCCGCAACCGATGATGTTTTGCGCCGTTGAGAATGCGCTCCATGACAGCGAAACGTTTGTTGAAGTGGGGCCAATACCGCGTCGGTCTCAACGGCCAACACTCTGTTTTCGGTACGAGGCGATGTTCTGGCTTGGATGGCCCGGCACTCATTGAATCGACGTGTCGTGGTGGTGGTTCGGGGTACAGTTGGGCGTTCATCCTCAGCCAAAAGTCGACGAGACGTTCCTTGCCATTGATCACAGCGGTCGCCGGTCGCTCGCAATACTGTGTCCCGCTCGGATGGGCCTCAAGCATGGCCTAGAGTTGCACCGACGCCCAGGAAGACAATACAACGCACCGGGAACACTTCGGCGCCAACGTCTGGTATCGATGCTGGTAGGGCCGCCTGATGAATGTAAGTGCGCCATCAACCCCAGGTAGTCAAGGCAAGGGAATTGGCGATATTTCTGGTAGGCGCAGGTTCCAAGGCAGAAGCGCCTCAACATCTTCGACCGTCTTTGCCGCAGGTAATTCCCGTAGGGGTCCCCTCGTTTTCAGTGCAATAAGTGACGCCCTGATGGCCACTTCAAAATCCCCCACCTGTGGCCAGTCAAATTCCCCCAGGCAGGACGGCTAAATTATCAACTCTTTGGTCTGGCTGGTTCTGACTTCCTCTCTTGGTAATTTT
>Ga0066798_10000676_pt1 | contig 16418 bp, 10 predicted proteins | sample PersoiDNA2013203_FD_70961 | JGI IMG/M metagenome (GOLD analysis project Ga0066798, IMG submission 70961) | Permafrost soil microbial communities from the Arctic, to analyse light accelerated degradation of dissolved organic matter (DOM) -... | ecosystem: Environmental > Terrestrial > Soil >... | reverse complement strand
ATGGCTTGTTCGGTGCGGTCGCGCAGCAAGGTACGGTTGGGCAGGCCGGTGAGTGCGTCAAAATGGGACAGCCACTGGATGCGGTTTTCTGCCGCCTTGGCATCGCTCAGGTCGCTGAAGTTGCCGATGTAGTGGGTGATCTGCCCTTGCGCGTCGCGCAGGACAGAGATTGTGAGCCACTCGGGGAATTCAGTGCCATCTTTGCGGCGATCCCAGATTTCGCCGGCCCAGTAGCCTTTGGTGTTGATGGCATCCCACATCGCATGGTAGAACGCCGGGCTGTGCCGCCCGGAAGAGAGGACGCGCGTGTTCTTGCCCAGCAATTCAGCCTCGGTGTAGCCGCTGATCGTGGTGTAGGCCTGATTCACCATGATGATGTTGAACTTTGCATCGGTCACCGTGATGCCTTCGCGGCTTTGTCGCAATACCTGCTCGGCGATTTGGAGTTGCGTTTGTTGCGCTTTGCGCACGCTGATGTCAGCAATCACGCCGATGAGTCCGAGTTCCTCACCACTGGCGTCATGGAAACGATTCCCTGTCAAGGCGCCCCAGAACTCGCTTCGATCGGCGCGGCAATAAAGTCGATCCTGATCCTGCACGGCCACGGCGTCGCTTAGCATGGCCAGCATGCTCTGGTGCGCCACCTCGCGCTCTGAAGCCTGCACCAGGGCGACGTACTCTTGTCCGACCAGCGTCTCGGGTGTGCAGCCGAACATCTCAGCCATGCGCTTGTTAGCTTGCGTTATGCGTCCGTCCCTATCAACCAGAAAGATCCCAACACTGGCCGTGTCAAGAATCTGTTTGAGCCAAATCTCGCGGTTATTCAGGGATAGCAGCATGCGGTTGAAGCTGCCAATGAGTTGACCAATTTCGTCTGGACGGGTGATGGGAAAGGGCTGTGGGGGTTGATTTGTATCGGACAGGGTGGCCAGTGTTTTGGCTGTCGAGACCAGCGGTGCGAGCTGGCGCCGCAGCATCCACCATGTCAGCGTCCCGGCCAGCAGCGTGAGCAAAAACGCGGCCAGCAGCAAGCGCTGCTGCATGGCGTGTATCGGGGCGAAGGCCTCTGTGGTTGGTACCGCGATGCCCATAAACCAACCCGCCACGGGGATACTTTTGGCTGCAGTGATCTCTTCTTCACCACGAAAATTTACCATAACGCCATAGCCCTCGTAGCCCTGCGCGAACTTGTCGTGCAGCGGATTGACGCCTGGGGCGGGGAGCGGCCGCATGATGCGGCTTTTGTCAGAGCTGGTGACGAACAGCTTGTGCTGCGGCGCAGCCAGCAGGTAGGCGCCAGTCTTCCCGTAACTGCCTTTAGTGATCCTGTCCAGAAAATTGTGAGCACCCAGGTTGGTCACGCCCGCCAAGGCGCCCACGATTTCGCCCCGAGCGTTGCGAATGGGCGCCGCCATGACGAAGACTGGCGCCAGTAGCTTCTTGCCCATGACCGGTCGACCGATCGTCGCTTTCCCTTCGTTGAGCGCGGCAGCTATGCAATCGCGGTCAATGTAATTGACGCCGAGCCGTTCTGCCGACTGCGGAACATCGGCCACCGCTGTGCCATCAAGCCGGGTAGCGAAGGTGCCACCATTGAAGAGAGTCTGGAAAACCGGGTACTGTTCCAGTGTCGTTTGCATGGCCACCGTGTCGTCCAGCATGGCCGGGCTGATCCTCCCGGCAATATTTTCCAGGGCTCGCAGCCGGTCGTCCAGTTGTTCATTGACCTCGGCGGCAATGAGAGAAGCGGTCGACAACTGCTGTTCTCCCAAAAGGCGTTGCATATCCTCGCGCAGCATCCGCCCGGCATAAAACGCCAGCGCCCAGATGCTGGACACGAAAATGGCCAGTGTGAAGAGGGTGATTCTGGTCTTGAGCGAGCGAAACCGAAAAAGGTTCAAGTTCATACAGGTTTCATCGGAGATGACTATGCTTTATTGGTGTTGAAGCGGGGACAAGGATTCCCTGCTGCGTACGCGTAAGCGCCGCCAGATGAGCCGCCAAGGCAGCCACATTGTCCTCGGCATGGGCCATGGCTGGCTCCATGTTGTTAGCAACCCAGCCCGCCAGCAGCAGCCCACGGGCCGCAATGGCTTCGGCAGTCAGCAGGGCCTGGCTGATGCAGCCCATCCGCAGCCCCACCACCATAATGACGGGCAAGGCCAGTTGCTGCGTCAGATCGGCAGTGTCAAACCGGTCCATCAAAGGCACCCGAAAGCCGCCCAACAACGTGCCGGGCATCACTCCAGTGTCTTTTTGTTACGTAAAAATTCCTCGATCTGCTCTGCAGGAACCCCCGGACTGAATAGGAAGCCCTGAATTTCATCGCACTTAAGCAGCCGGAGCAGTTTCGCCTGTTCATTGGTCTCCACGCCTTCCGCGACAACCCGCAAATTCAGGGAATGCGCCAGCGAAATGATAGCGGAGACGATGCTCCGATCGTCGGCATTGCTGGTCATGTTGATAATGAATGCCCGGTCGATTTTTAATGCATTGATCGGCAGCTTGGCGATATAGCTGAGCGAGGAGTAGCCCGTGCCGAAATCGTCAATCGCCACCTCCACTCCCATTTCCCGGATAGCATGAAGCTTCTGGATGTTGGCCTCAACGTCCTGCATGATCAGGCTCTCGGTAATCTCAATCTCCAATCCGCAACCGCCTCCTAGACTATCTACCACTCGCTCTATCGTACTGACGAAATCCTTTCTTCCTAGCTGAATCTGCGAGACATTGACGGCAACGCGAGGGGCGGTCAAGCCTTTCGCCTGCCATGCACGGTAATCCGTCATCGCCTGCGCCAAAGCCCAGGCACCCGCCTCAATAATCATCCCGGTTTCTTCCAGCAGTGGAATGAATTTCCATGGCGGCACCAAGCCGGTTTCCGGATCGTTCCAGCGCATCAGTGCCTCCAACCCCACGATCTGGTTGCTCTTGAGATCGACTTTAGGCTGGTAATGCAGCACCAGTTGTTCTTGCTCCAGTGCCCGACGCAGCTTGTTCTCAAGGGTCAGCTTCTCGGCGGCCCGGGCATTGAACGCAGGGGTATAGAACAAATACTTGTCGCCGGAGAGCTTGCTCTTCTTCAGAGCCGCTTCGGCGTTGCGGAACAAGGTATCGGCATCTTTCCCGTCGTCAGGAAAAAGGGCGATACCTGCTCTGGCCGATATGCGCAGTTCCTGACCTTCCAGCGTGAATGGCTTGCTCAGGGCTGCCGTGACCTGCTTCTCAAGGAAGTGCACCACGTCCGCCTCCTCCCTGATATTGGACAAGACCATGGCAAAGCAGTCCGCACTGATACGCGCCAGATGATCCACCCCAACCCCCATGGTTATCAGGCGTTCAGCGACCTGTTTCAGCAGTGCATCGCCAGCGTGTCGCCCGAACGTCTCGTTGATGACCCGGAACCGTTCCAGATCGATGGCCAGCACCGCCACCGTTTCTCCGCTTCGCACATCATGCAGGTGCTGACCCAGACGGTCGTAAAACAGCGTGCGATTCGGCAGGCCGGTAATCACATCATAGTAGGCGAGATAATTGAGCTTCGCCTCTTTTTTGAGGTTATCCATGGCGAACGAAATATCACCGGCCATTTCAATCAGCAGCCGCATCTCCTCCTCGTCGAACACCCCTGTTTCCGCTGCGTAGAGCGCGAACACGCCAACCGGCTTGCCCTCCAGCATGAGAGGAAGAACTACCACCGAACGATAACCACGGCTCAATGCCTCGCTGCGCCAGTCTGCCATGCGTTCGTCGCTGGCGATGGCATTGCAGACCACCGGCTTCGCCTCGGTCAGTGCTTGGGCAATCAGCGGGCAATTTCCGGCAATATCCTCGCGTGAGGTTAAATTGATTTGCGCCAGATATCCGTCATCGCGGCCTGCCTGCGCGACCGGCGTCACCTGCCGGCTGTCTGCATCCAACTTGCCGATCCACGCGAAAGTAAACCGGCCAAGCTCCACGGCAATGCGACAGGCTTCCCTGAACAGTTCCCCCTCCTCGCGGACACGCACGATCGTCGTGTTGATGCCGCTGAGCACGCTGTAAATCCGGTTTAGCCGCTTGATCTTGGCTTCCTGCACCTTGCGCAGAGTGATGTCACGCGCAATAGTGGACAAATACTCCACCGTCCCATCGGTTCCCTTGTGGGCGAGAATCACCTGAAGAACCGGGATCTCGCGGCCGTCCGGCCCGAGGATGGCTGTTTCGCCACTCCATGCCCCATGGCTGAACGCATGCGGAATGCCTTCTTCCATCACTAGCTTGCCCGCCCATTCCGGATGGATATCCTGAATTCGGACCTTGGACAAATCCTTGTCTTTAATCCCCATCAATAGTCGGCCTGCCTGATTGGTGTAAAGCAGTCGGCCATCCAGCATCGCGGTGCCAATCAAGTCGGGGGTGGCTTCAATGATCGCCACCAGCCGCGCCTGCTCTTCCTGAATACGCCGGCGCTCTGCCACTTCCACCGTCAGCGCGGCGGTTCGCTCCTCGACCAACTGCTCCAGGTGTTCGTGCAGTCTGGCGCGCTCCAGCGCCACCGCCACCTGGTTGCCGACGACGTACAGCATCTTCAACTCCGCTTCGTCGAACAGACCCTGCTCCGCCCCGACCAGGTTCATGACTCCCATGGCCCGGTCGCCGGCCCACAACGGCACGCTGGCATGGTAGCGCAAGCCGTGTGTGTCGCCCTTGGCCCCTTTCAAGCGCTCGCATTCCATGATGTTGGTGACATGATCCAGATCTCCCGCGAGAAAGCGGCGCCGGCAGTCGCACAAACCATCCATGGCGCCTTCACACAACAAGGCCGGCGGCAGATTGCGCGTGGCGACGAGCCGGAAGCCGGACTGTCCTTCCCAGAGGGATATCCAGCCAGCCTGGATTCCCGGCAACTCCAGGGCTCGTTCCAGTGCCGCTTGCGCCACATCACGCTCGGTAATCGCGCTATTAAGACCCGCCACGATGCTGCCCAACCCATGCAGCACCTGGTTGGAATGTTCCAATTCCGTTTCCCGCTGCCTGAGCTCGCTGTTGATCTCGACCGCCTGTTCATAGGTCGAGATCAACAGATCCAGGATCTGCTGCCGCTCAGCATTAATGAAATGCTTCTTACCTCCTAAGTCGATCTCCATCCCCATCTGCATCTTCTGGTTCTTGCGCAGCTCAAGGTTCATCAGCAGGTAGTCGATGCGCGAGAGCAGATAGCGCTCGTCATATGGTTTGCGGATGAAATTGTCCGCGCCGCACTCCAACCCGCGGATCACGTCCTGAGGATCCGAGAGCGTGGTCACCAGCATGACCGGGATGTCCTTCAGATTTTTGTCAGTCTTGATCGCCTTGCACAAGCCATAACCATCAAGCTCGGGCATCACGATGTCGCTGATCACCAGGTTGGGCTTGCGTCGCTCAAGCAACGCGAGCGCCTCGCGGCCGTTGGCGGCGACTGTCACCAAGTAGCCGCGCTGCTCGAGCAAGTGCGCCAATTGCGCCGCCTGGGTCGGACTGTCCTCGGCAATGAGAATCTCCACCTTGCCGTTCGTTTTCTGGTTAATTTCCATCGACTGTTCCATCTTATTTTTTGTTGTACGCCAAACTTGTTAACACCGGGGCGATCTTCTCCGGTGGGAGAACCAGCGTCGCCGCATCGAGCTTGATTGCAGCGCCAGGCATGCCATGCACCACGGAACTTTCCTTGTCCTGGGCGAAGGTCGTCGCGCCCATGATCCGCAGAAGTTTCAACTCCTCGGCGCCATCACGGCCCATACCGGTGAGCAGGCCCGCTACGGCATCGCGCCCATAGACTTCGGCTACCGAGCGCAGCAGATAGGAAACCGAGGGACGCAAACCATTCTCAGGCTCGTCTTTATTCAGGACGATTTTTCCACTCCGCTCCACCCGCATCTGAAATTCATCAGGGGCCACATACACATGGCCTGGACGGATATATTCATCGTGTATGGCGAGATGGACGGGTAAGCTGGAAGTTTGCGCCAGCCACTGGACGAACCCCTGCGTGAAACCGGCCGCCATGTGCTGCACAATCAGTACCGGCACCGGGAAATCTTCCGGCAATGCCGCCAGAATGGTTTGCAGCACAGGCGGACCACCGGTGGAGGCGCCGATGGCTATGACCTTTACTTTCGCCTCGACCTGCGCGCGATCGGTTTCCGCCGGACGCGGAACCTCCGGCTGGCGCCACGCCTTAGGCCAGCGTTTGATCACCTTGACCTCAGACATCAGCTTCACGGTCTGGATCAGCTCGCGGACCGTGGCTTCGTGGTCCGGATGACCGATGCCCGCCGGCCGGCGCAGAACCGCCACAGCGCCCGCCTCCATGGCGCGAAACGTCGTCGCGACCTCCCGCGGATCCGTGCTCCCGCTGACGATGACGATTGGCGTGGGGTGCGTTTCCATGATCCGGCGCGTCGCCTCCAGTCCGTCCAGCTTGGGCATATGGATGTCCATGGTGATGACGTCGGGCCGTTTGCGCGCGACTGCCTCGAGCGCTTGCTCGCCATCACTCGCCGTACCAATGACTTGAATGCGGGGATCAGCGCCGAGAATGTGAACGAGAAACTCGCGCACCACGGGCGAATCTTCCACCACCAGGACTTTTATCACTGATTGTTCTCCCAGTGCTGCTCCGGATCGAATGAACACACGCGGTTTCGGCCCGCCCGCTTGGCAGCGTAGAGTGCGCGATCGGCTGCCACGATCAACTTTTCACTGGAATCGGCGTCGTTCGGGAATCCGGCCAGCCCAATGCTGACGGCAACGTTGAGCGGATGGGACTCATCACCTGAAAATGTATATGCGGCGACTGCCGCGCGAATGCGTTCCGCCAGCACAGCCGCACCGAGCTTGTCTGTTTCCGGCATGATGACAACGAATTCCTCTCCTCCATAGCGCGCCACCATTTCCTCCGAATCGCGCACCTCGTGTTTGATGATGTGGGCGACTTCACGCAGTACCGTGTCGCCGACCGGATGGCCGTGGCCGTCATTAATCGCTTTGAAATGATCGAGATCCAGCATAAGCAGGGAGAGGGGATGGCGGTAGCGATTGCACCGCTTCAATTCATCCCGCAACAGTCGGTCGAATTCACGTCGGTTGTAGAGCCCGGTAAGCGAGTCGCGGATCGACGTTTCTCTCAACGCCTGGTGAGTTTTTTCGAGTTCAGCGGCCATGGTGTTGAAAGCGCTCGCAAGCCGTCCCAGCTCATCGTGTCCTTCAAGTTGCACGCGGTAGGAAAAATCTCCCGCGCCGAACGCCCGCGCGCCGTCCGACAGTGCCTTTACCCGGGCCAGGATCGACCACGCCAATACCACACCCACCGATACGGCTACGGCGAAGCCAAGACCGAAGACGCCGAACACGATCTGCGACACCGTGCGCCCGGTTGCTGTCGCCTTGGCGAATTCTGCCTCGATTTCCGCGTTCACGAGTTCATCAACTCGCCCCAGCAGGTCAACCGCGCGCCCGAACTGCGCGTCCATCCGTTTCATCTCGGACGCCGCGTCCGCATCGCCTACCGGCTGCGGCAAGGCCAACAATTTTTCACTGATCGGGCGCGCTTGACGCCATGCTTCTTGCGCCGAGCCAACCAATGCGCGCTCCTCCACGATGGAGAAGTGCACAGCTTCGATCCGCCTAAAGAGGTAGTCCACCCGCTTGCTCAGTCGGTCAAACCTATCGCGCTCCGCGCTCTCGCCATGAACGAGGTAATCGTTTGCCGGCTCTGTGGCCCGGAGAATCGCAATCTGCAAAGCCATAATTGGGACCATCTCCTCGCGCACTTCTTTCACAGCCTCGTTAAAGCTTCCGTTAACGCTGTTGATACCGAGGAGAGCTCCTGCTGCCAGCCCGAGCAGGGGCAACAACATGATGCCGATGCCCGTATGGATTCTGGCGCGCAGTGAATCGCGGATGAATTTCGGCATTCTTAACCTATCGGTATAGTGTTTGTAAATGCTGGGGCGTTCATATCAGCCGTCCGATCACTTCCAGCAGGTTGCTCTGGTCGAAGCTGCGTTTCACGATGTAGGCGTTGGCGCCGACGTCGATCCCACGCTCGCGGTGCTCGCGCGACTCAAGTGCCGTCACCAGCACGATTGGCAATTGCGCCAGCCGTTTGTCCGAGCGGAGCTTCGCCGTGAGATCGAACCCATCCATGCGCGGCATTTCCACGTCCGACACGACCAAATCGAACGTCCCGGTCTTGAGCGCGGTGTAGGCCTCGACCCCATCCACCGCCGTGGTAACACGGTACCCCGCCGATTCCAGGATGTTCTTTATCAGCGCCCTCGAGGTAATCGAATCCTCGGCGACCAGGATCGACCGTTTCGCTGCAGCCGCGTGCGGCTCACGGGACACGCTCGCGAGCGGGCTTGGCGCCGGCCGCATGGCCGACTGCATCAGATCGGGCACATTCAGGACCGGCACCACCTGGCCCGTGCCGAGCACACTGGCGCCGGCGAGGTTGCGCACGCGCCTGAGTTGCCGCCCGAGCCCCTTGACCAAGACCTCCTGCTCCGCCAACACCGCATCCACCCGGAATGCGATTCGAGCGGCGCCCAAGCCGAGCACCACCACGTGTGCGTTGTCCTCCGACACGCCCGGCACGGGCGGAATTTCCAGCACGTCGGCCAAATGGACCAGCGACAGCGCCTGCCCGTCGAGCGCGATCGTTTCGCGGTTCTCTACCGTCCGGATGTCCTTCGCCGCCACCAGCGCCACCCGCTCCACGCTGACTGCTGGAATGATGAATATCTGATCGCCGGCGCGCACGAGCACGCCCCGAAACGTGGCCAGCGTCAGCGGCAGCAAGATGCGGAAGCTCGTCCCTCTGTCTGGCTGCGTCTCCAGGGCGATGGTGCCGCCCAGCCGCTCAACCCGCTCGCGCACGATGGCGAGCCCCAGTCCGCGCCCGGAAAGGTCCGTGACGATAGGGCTGGTGGAGACCCCGGAGTGGAATACGAGCGCCAGCGCCTCGCGTTCATTCAGTTTTTCCAGCTCCTCCTCGGTCACTATCCCAAGCTTGCCCGCCGCTGCCTTGACCTTCGCCACGTCGATGCCCATCCCGTCGTCGGCGACCAGGATTTCGACTTTGCTGCCGTCCTTGTGCGCGACGGCGATGGTGAGCGTTGCATGCGCCGGTTTACCTTTGTTCTCGCGCGCTGCTGACTGCTCCACGCCGTGATCGACACTGTTCCGGAACAGATGATTGAGCGGGTCTTTGATCTGCTCCAGAATCCGCCGGTCGATCTCGATCTCGTCCCCGCGAATCACCAGCTCCACCTGCTTGCCCTGATCGCGCGCGAGCTCGCGCGCCATGCGTGGGAAGGCTTCAAGCAGCGACGAGAACGGCAGCATGTGCATTTCCCTCACGTCGTGCAGGAGACCGTCCACCATGGTGCTCAAGGCGCGATGATCGTGCGCGGCAGATCTTTCCAGCTTCGCCAGCCGGTCCTCCAGCAGCTTCATTAGCGGTGGCTCCGCGTCCAGATACTCGAGCAGTTGCGTCAGTTCCCGCTGCGCAATGGCGGCACCGCTTGTTTTTTGCAGTTGTCCGAATGAGCGTTCCACCGCCCGCATGGCAGGCCGAACTTTGGCGAGCTCTTTTTTCCAGACGGCAAGCGTGGTCCCGAGCTCCCGCAGTTCGCGCGCCCGTTCGCCCGCTGCCAGCCGCGGCGCAAGCAACTCCTCCGTCTGCCGCATCACTGAGTCGAGCTTCGCGGTGCGCACCCTTATTGTCCCGGCACTGCGGATGAAAGCCTGGAGTGCCGCAGCTTGGTCGGAGCTCGCGCCCGTTTCGACGGGCACGGCGGAAGGCGCGACAGGTGCGTCCTGCACCTCCGGGGGGGCGCCTTTCAATGCAGCATTAAGTCGGCGGATCAGCGCCGCCACCGCCTGCTTCTGGGCTCCCGCCTTGGCCTGACCAGCAGAGACAAGCAGTTCGCTGAGCGCTTCCAGCGTCTGATGCAGCAGATCAAAAAGCGCCAGCGTGGCCGCAACACGATTGCTTTTCAGTCCGTCGAATACGCTTTCCAGCGCATGGCACACCGATTCCATTTCCGCGAGATTCACCGCGCGGGCCGCACCCTTGAGGCTGTGCGCCTCCCGGTAGATCTTCTCGACGCTTTCCGAGCGCTGCTCTCCCGTCGGCATTTTTTCGAGTTCGAGTAGTCCCGAGGATATCGCCTGGATGTGCTCGTCCGCCTCGACCCGGAAGGTCGCGAGGAGTTTTCGCAGGAAATCGTCGTTATTTGTGGCCATGGTTTTGCGGTTCGGTGCTCCTATCCTCGTTGATCAGCTCTTGCTCCAAATCTTGGTTTCAACAGACCAATTCATCGCGCTACCCACCGATCGTTGGAAACCACCGTCATACCTTGTACTGCTCTGACTGCTGCTTGAGCTTCTGTCCCAACTCGTGCAGGCTGTGTGCGGCGGTCTCTACTTGCCTGGCTCCAGAGACGTTCTGCATGCTCGCCTGATTGATGTTCTCCATCGCCAGCGCCACCTGGTCCATGCCCACCATCTGCTGCTGGCTCGAGGCGGCAATCTGCGTTGCCGCCTGCGCCGCCTCGCTCACACTGTCGGCAAGGAGCCGGATCGACTCACCCGCTTCGCCAGACTGCTTCAAGCCCGCTTCCACCGCCTTCGCTCCCTGTTCGGTGGCCATCACAGCGGCACTGGTCGCCTTCTGAATCTCGCCCAGGATCGTGCGCACCTGCGTCGTCGCCTGTTTGGACTGCTCGGCCAAGCTCTTGATCTCCTGCGCCACCACGGCAAACCCCTTGCCCTGCTCGCCCGCCCTGGCCGCTTCGATCGCGGCATTTACCGACAGCAGATTCGACTGCTCGGCCAGACCGTTCACAGCGGCGATGATCTCGCCGATCGCCTGGCTTTGCTCCGACAAACGCACGATGCTCTCGGCGACCGACTCCATCTGATCCTGGATGCGCTGCATCCCCTGGATGGCGCCCTCCACCGACTTGCGCCCCGCCTGAGCCACCTGCGCCACCTTCTGCGCGCCCTCCGAAACCTGCTTTGCTTTTTGGTTCGAGACTCCGGCGGCCTGCTTGACCTCCTCCACCGTAGCGGTGGTCTCGCTCACCGCGCTAGCCGTCTGCGCTGCACTGGAGGCCAATTGGGTCGTCGTGGCGAGAATCTCGCTGGACGAGGAAGCGATTACACCAACGCCTTCGTTTAATTCCCGGGTTGTGCGCCGCAGGCTCTCGACCATCGCGCCGAACGCGCGCAACAAGGCGCCGACCTCGTCGGCGCGCTTGTTCTGCGGCACCTCGACGGTGAGATCGCCAGAAGCGACTTTCCCGGCAATGCCCGAGATCATCTGGAGCGGTACTGCGATGATCCGGCTAATCAGCAGCGCCATTGCCACAGCCAGCAAGATTGCCACAACGCCAACCATGACGAACAGGCGCACCGTTTGCATAGCTGCCAGCTCGGATTCCGTCACGGCGGTGCGCGCCTTTTCCCCGGCCGCATTGCCCAGTTCCTGGGCAATGGCGCGCATCTTGCGGTAACGCTCCTCCTGAACACCTAGCGCCAGCTCCCTGGCTTGATCCATTTTCCCGGCATGGATCAAGGGAATGAGCTGATCATCCCGCGTCTGCGAGAACGCCTCGCTGATTTCCCTGAATTCCTCAAGCTTATTGAGCAAGCCCGAATCGCTGCGACTGCGCTCCAACAGGCGCCGTGTGAGCGCGGTAATCTCCTTGCTGCGATCCCTGACATCCTGCTGCCAGATTTCCTGATCCGATTGCTTCGTTACCAACATCATGCTGAGTAAGGACGCTCGCACAGCGTTCTCGTCGACCTGAAGTTTCATCAACTCCTGAGCGTTGGCGAATGCCTCCTGATAGAGCCTTTTCTGTGAGTCCTGGATCGTCCCAATTCCCCGATAGGCAGTTGCAATCACGATCGCAAGGAAGGCGATCATCAGCCCGAAGCCAAGGAAGAGCTTGTTACGGGTCGTAAGATTCAGAAACCATTTCATATCTGCTTCTCCTTGTATGTTTTTTTGCTTGCCATTCTCGACTCCGGTCTGAGCCGTTATTGGCCGTCAACCTGTTCTTGCACCACGATTCCCTCGTCGGCGAGCAGCTTCCCGGCATCGAGAACCACGGTGCGCTGCGGGGTGATCCCCTTCAGGTATTTCTCCCGGATGCCAGTGAGCGTGGGCAACGAGGGCTGGATTTCGGCATGCGCCATGTAGCGTACGCCCAGGATAGCATCGGCGAGGATGCCGAACACCATGCTCCCGGACTCGAGAACGATGACTTTGTTCAGGTCGGACAAACCGGTCTGTGGAAGGTCGAAGAACTTGCGCATATCGATGACCGAAATGACCTCGCCGCGCAAGTTGACGATACCGAGAACGAATGCCGGCGTGCATGGCAAGGGAGTGAGGTTTTCCAGGGGATAAACCTCGCGTACATAAGAGGATTCGACGGCGTAGTTCTCATGGGCGAGCAGAAATTCCACCACCTCGATGCTTTGATCGAGGGTTTGCGGCCTGGCGGGCCCCACGGCGAGCGCAAGCGCCCTCTCGCGCAAGATGCGTCTGGTCTCATCGGCCCCGGGCGTCCAGGCCTCTTCACTGGCGGCTTGTGCTGCTTCCAGGCGCGCGCGCACTTCGACCCAGTCAATGGCTGCCCGCCTGAGCCTGAGCGACCCCGCTTTGCTCGCGCTCATACCGCCAGCCCCTTATGCGCGCGCGGCAGGCTCGCCTGCGTCGAGGCGATGATTTCGACCAGCCGGCCAGCGCTCAGCCCGTCCGACTCCGGCAGCAGGGCATCGGCCGGGCACGCCCGCAGCAGGGTCAGCGCATTGCCAAAATGCCGTCGCGCTTCCGGCTGGCGCCCCCCGGACAGGCAAAGGTTGCCCAGGGCGAAATGGGCCAGCGCGAAATCCGGCTCCAGGTAAAGCGCGCGTCCGAGCGAGCGTTCGGCGGTCTCGTTTTGTCCTCGCTCCTGGCAGATCGCGGCGAGCAGATAATAGTGTGCCGGATTCAGCTTGTCGGCGGCGATCGCCTTTTCACACCACTCGCTCGCTTCGGCGAGCCTGCCTTCATCGGCGCAAGCGCGGGCCTTGCACCGCAGCGTTTCGCGCTCATCGTGCTCGCGCGAGTCCGCGTCTTCGGCTTGCGTCGCCTGCGGGCCACCAGCTTCGTGCGCCGCTTCCGGCGCGAAGGCCGATCGGGCCAGGCTGAAGGTCGCAGCTTGCGTCGGCGCGTGTGGCTCCGCGGCCTCCCCATCGCGCCACGGGACCGGATGACTGACGGCGACGGACCGCGGCCCGCCAGCCGCCATCTTGCGATACAGGAATGCGCCTGGAAACTCGACGGCAGTGAATGCGGAAAGCTGCGCGTGCGAGGTTTCAACCGGGCTGGTGATAAGCCAACCCCCATCAACGAGCGAATGGTGCAGCTTGTCGATAACCTTTCTCGCCCTTTCCTGGGCGAAATACAGCAGCACGTTGCGGCAGAAGATCACATCCATCGCGTTGGTATTGTTCACGAACGATGGGTAGGCATCTTCGGCGAGATTGAGATAGGAAAAGGTCACCATCCGCCGTATCCGCGGCTGGATTTCGAATCGTCCGTCCTGTTGCTTCGTGAAATACCGCTCCTTGAGCCAGCCGGGCGTGTCGCGAAACGACCATGCACCATATACCCCCTGTGCCGCTCTCCGCAGAAACTGCGGGTTGATGTCCGTCGCCAGGATGGTGACATTCCATTTCTCAAAATCGGGGATCAACCGGTCGAGCAGCATGGCGATCGAATAGGGCTCTTCGCCGGTGCAGCAGCCCGCACTCCAAATGCGAAGATGCTTTCCGGTTTGCGCGCGAGCCCGAAGCAACTCCGGCAGGATCTGCTGCTCGAGAATGTCGAGGCTTCTTTTCTCGCGGAAAAAATAGGTCTCTCCCACCGTCAGGTGGCTCGCGAGCATCTCTATTTGCGCTCGGGTCAGAGGCGCGGCAAGAAGCCAGCGGATGTAATCTTCGGCTTGCGCATATCCCGACTCCCGGGATGCGGCGATGATGCCGCGCTCCAGATCGCGCCAGCGCACTCTGGGGAAGTGGAGCCCCATCTGCGATTCGAGAAAATCGCTCAGGAGCGACAGCAGCGAGTCGGGCAAGGTGATCGGCATATCGATGCGCATCGGTCAGCTCTTTTCCAACGCCAGATCCAGGGACTGCTCTTCCTCTGGAGAAAAGAACCGGCCCAGGTCCTGGATCAGAACCAGGCCATCGTTCGTCTTGAGCACACCCTCAATGTGTTGGATACCACCGACGATATCGCCGGTGCTCACGACAGCGTCAGCCGGGCGTTCCACTACGCCCAATACGGACTCCGCGATGATGGCGAGCCGCCTGGTGCGCGCGCGCACAACAACCAGGCTGTCGGCCGCTTCGACTGCCCGCAGAGAAAGGCCGAGGCGCTTGCGGATACTTACGACAGTCACCACGTCGCCCTGAATGTTGATGATGCCCTCGACGACTTCAGGTGCCCCTGGCAGCGGCGTAACTTCGACCATGCGCAGGACGCGATCCACCGCGGCCAGCGGCAGTGCGTAGGTCTGCCCGTCAACCCTCAATAGAACCAGTCGAATCAGGGGAGCCACCTTTTCCACTAAGAATCTCTCGTATTCACGGTTGGCGCAATGCGGAGACCCTCGGGTAGGTCAATCAGCTTGTCCAGCGTTGCCAGGACTTCGTTGATCGTTTTCTTGTTGGCTTCAACGCGTTCATTCGCCCTGGCCACTTGCGACTTGTCGGTGGCAATGAGCGGCTCCATCGTGCGTCTGGCATTGGCCTGCGTCGTGTCGTTGATCGCGTTGGGCGCCTCGCCCTCGATCCAGTCTTTCTCGATGATCCGGCTGTTGATTTCTCCCTCCGTGGCAAAACGCATGTTGGTGATCAGCATCATGACGATGAGCAGGCCAAAGCCAATTCCCAGACGGGTTCCGATTTTCAGGATGCCAATTTTCACGTATCGCCTCAGATCTGTAGTGACGGGTTCAGTCATCTTCCGGCTCTACTGTGCTGATGCCATTACCCTGAATGACTCAAATTTGCAATGAGTCAAATCAAAAAGATGCTTAATTCATTGCATATTACCGCCAATTTAGGGTTCGTTATGAGGGATTCCCTAAAAAGTCAAACAAATTGCCACCGGAGTTGAGTCGGTTTTGAAAATCATCTGGAGTCTGGGCGGCAGAAGTATTTCGACGAGTCCGACTTGCGCCATAAGTGACCCAAAGTTGCCTGGGTTATGGTGAAGGCGTCCATCAACACCTGTGTCTGTGTGACGTGATCGACATTGAACTCCTGCCAAGATCGTCAGATTTGCGTTTTCCTCGCACTCTTTCCCCGTAGAGAAGAAAATAAATCTGCAACTTCTGTGTCGATAATTGTGACAATCGGCAACTCCGGGGAGGCCTGATGGTTCGCCAACCCGCATGCAGCTTGGTTCTCCCGAATTTGCGCAATGATTGTGTCACTGCCTACTGGACGGCCGATCTCGCAAAATGATTGTGCCACTGCAGCAAAGTTCAAAGGTCCGCCAGAAATCTGTTCAACTGAAGAAAGTCCGGGTGATGGCGGTACGGCCTTGTTGTGGCAGGGGTGGCCTCCTGAAGATCCATGTCGAGGAGCGCGAATAGTGAGATCCGCACTGAGGACAGCGAAACGGTGAGCTGATCACCTTCGCATCAATGCGGTAAGAACTGGTAGCTCCGCTGGCTGGAGCGGGTTTTGCTGCGATACCCAAACCCAACTGATCACGGATACCGAGACATTCCAGTACGGGGGAAAAGAATCAGGTCAGGTTTGGCCAAAGCAAGCCATTTGTGTTTTTGAGACGCCAGCCGGGGGCTTTCCATTTTTGGCGGGCTAAAACTTTCGATGGTTGAGATCAAAATCAAAACTGAAACAACGGGTCTCGGGGCGAAGCCCTGGATGTATGGAGCCGTGCGATATACATCTGGCATCCTGTCCTTGTTACTTGCATTTGTTTTGCAACGAATTTACAGCGAATTTGCAGCGAATCTGAAAGCATATGGCAGCGAGTCTGAAAGCATTTTGCAATGAAGGTGCAGCGAGCTAGAAGCCAAACTGCACTAAGATGGCAGCGAATTTGCAGCGAGTCTGTAGCAAGACTTAGGGATGGTCTGCACAACTCACCCCAAAGTGATGTAGCAGCGCGTTCGTTTTCCAATAGTGGAATTTCACGAGCAATCTCCCGAAACTCCGCCATTTATACGAGCCACTTGGGCTTTTTCCGCCCTTTGAGGGGCACTGGCCCGGTTTGCGGGCGCACTCATGCCCCTGCTTCTATCAATTTGCCGCGCACCATCCACAAATTGGACAGCGCAAACAGGGTGAAGAGTTGCGCC
>Ga0066798_10000674_pt1 | contig 16429 bp, 17 predicted proteins | sample PersoiDNA2013203_FD_70961 | JGI IMG/M metagenome (GOLD analysis project Ga0066798, IMG submission 70961) | Permafrost soil microbial communities from the Arctic, to analyse light accelerated degradation of dissolved organic matter (DOM) -... | ecosystem: Environmental > Terrestrial > Soil >... | reverse complement strand
TACTTCCACAGTATCGGCATGTGATGGAACTGCTGGACCGGCAACGTGTGGAAAGAGAGTTCCTGTTTGATGGATCAAACCCCACGCTGGAACACCTGTTCCAGCTTGTCAAGCTGGCTACGGATACTCTTGATACGCTGTCACAGTTGAAAGGAGCGCTGAAGACGATAGCGACGAAGCCCGCGGGAACCGTCAGCGTTGCGCAGTTCCGTTCGTGGTGGACCGATGATCGCATCTGCCTTGCAGAGTACCTGTCGTCCCAGCTCTCGCGGGATCTGGCGACCACAGTGATCATGCCACGAGGCGCGAACACACTGCCTGCTGTCTTCGCTGACTTGTCAGCGAGAGTACTGAAGGCGGCCAGAATCCTCGAGGGAACGGTCGCCGACGACCTGGATCGTTTCAATCACGCGTTTGAGGACGTCGTTCAGAGGAGCTTCCCTGCCTGGGTACATGGCGAATCTCAAGACGCCTGCCTGACCAGCATGTTTGTCGACCGTTGCTTACGGCCGTACTGGGACCCGGCGCACGAGAAGGCAGTTCTGTTCATTCTGGACGGGCTGCGCTATGACATCTGGGTTGCCAAGTTCAAGCCGGTATTTGAGGCTCGCATGAGCCTTGAGGCAGAGCTGCCCGGGATGGCCCTGCTGCCATCCGAGACACACATCTCAAGGAAGGCGATCAGTGCGGGACTACCTAGCGATGCGTTCAATCCCTCGCGAGATGCGGAGAACGACTTGCTCGACCGGTCGCTGAAGCGCAGTTTTGGCTGGTCGGGGCCCGGTCTCACAGTCCAGCCTTTCCAGGGCGCAGCTACAGGAGAAGCAGTCAGGTACTCCAATGGCCAGCTCGACGTCTACATCATAGATGTCTGCGACAAGCTGCTGCATCATATCGGCGTCAAGCAGATCGATGGTGGAGACGTCGTTCCAGAGCACCCACTGTGTTACATCTACGACGCTCAGATTGGAGACATCGTTGCTCACGAGATTACGAGTATCGTTCGGGACCTGAAGGCAGGCACGAAGGTGTTTGTGACTGCCGATCATGGATTCGCACGCAATGGACGCGAAGAGATCTTCTTCCGAACAGAAGACCTCAACGAACCTGGAGATGTGAAGTACCGCGTCAGCAGGCTGAAGAACCCAGCGAGCAGCATCTACATGCCCAAGGACAAGCAAGGGGCGTTTCTCGACTTCACTCCGAGTGAACTGCACATGGCCACAGAGGAACAGGTCAAGGACAAGAAGACCGGGGAGATGACGCTCAAGAAGTACGAGAGCGTTGTCTTCCCTCGCGCAGGGTTCTCCTTTGGCCGTGGCAACTACTTCAGTCCGGAGGCATTCACGCACGGCGGCGTGTCGCTGCAGGAGATGATTGTGCCAATGGTGGTACTGAAGGTTCGAGGAGCCTCGGAACTTGTGCTGCAGATAGGGGATGCTGTTTGCCCGGCCAGCGCTGTTGAGGGGCAGACCATCGGTGTCTCCATGCGGATCTCTCTGGGCGTGACGAAGAAGGATGCGGGACGAGATGTCAAAGTCGCAGGGGAGTACCGGCTCTTGGCAGAAGATGGGACCTCGCTTGGAGACCTGAGGACAATAGCGTCGAGACGGTACCTCGTGGGTGAGGATGGCGTGGATGCCCAGCTTGAGTTCGTCCCCGATGTCACGGCGTTGCCCGCAGACGTACGCACGAGTGGCGTGGCTCTGATCGATCTTCGCATTGAAGTCCGATACGGCGAGGACCACAACGAAATCAGGCGTACCGTCGGGAGACGCATCCGCATCGGACTGGACACAGAACGCTTGGTCCGGAAGGATACCGGGCTGGGCAAGGTACTGGGACTGATGCCAAGGAAGGGGTGAGACCGTGGATATAAAACTCAGGGATGCATTCAAGGGCAAGGTTGTCAACAAGAAGCTGACACTCAACACGGGGGTGGACGAATTTCCGCGCTACGTGCTCGAGTACTTGATTGACAACTACTGCTCAGAGGAGACGTTCGCTGAGGACATGGCGAAAGTCATCAATCGTCTCCAGGGGAATTTCGTGTATGGAGCTGAGGCCGAGAAGGTGCGATTCCGCATCCGGGAGACCCGCGATCATACGGTCATCGCCAGCATGGAAGTTCGTCTGCTGGAGACAGAGGACAAGTACTGGGCCAGCATCCCAGCCATCAACGAGCAGTTCGTGAACATCCCCGAAGAGATCGTGCGCACATACCCCATGCTGCTATCCGGCGGCATGTGGGGCACCATCGAGCTGACATACGACGAGAACGAGGTACATGGCGGCAAGATACGTCCGTTCAAGGTCCTATCATTCACGCCGTTCCAGGTCACCGTGATCAACCCTCAGGAGTACATCGACAAACGTCGTCAGTTCACCGCCGAGGAATGGCTTAACGTCCTGGTGAACTCGTGTGGACTGAACCCGAGTTCCATGACGCATCGGCAGAAACTGCTCTACGTTGCACGTTGCATTCCGCTCGTGGAACAGAATGTCAACCTGGTAGAGCTCGGGCCGCGAGAAACAGGGAAGACATACCTGTATCGCAACGTGTCGTACTATTCGCATGTGTTGTCCGGCGGCAAGACAACGCCCGCACAGCTGTTCATCAATCTCAATACGGGCAAGGTCGGCGAGGTTGGGACCAGGGATGCCGTCATCTTCGACGAAATTGCCAACACTGACTTCACCGACCCGAAAGCGCTGGTCAGTATCATGCAGGGATACATGCAAGATGCGAAATTCTCCCGAGGCAAGAGGGAGATGCTTGCCTTTGCCAGCCTTGTTTTCGTCGGGAACATCGATGTCCAAGGACAACTGCCAGATGCCAAGTACTCCACGCTGTTCGACCCACTGCCCGAGTTCCTGCAGGTCATCGCCTTTCTGGATCGACTGCATGCTTATCTACCTGGGTGGGAGATCCCCAAGCTGACGCCGACCAGCTACAGCGAGGACTATGGCTTCATCACCGACTACTTCTGTGAGATCATGCACGAGCTGCGGACGCGTGATGTCCTCGGGCCACTCAAACAAAGGTTCGCGATCATGGAGCTGGCTGGAACGAAACAGGGAGTGTCAGGCCGCGACCAGCGGGCAGTGTTCAAGACTCTGAGCGGCTTGCTCAAGCTGCTGTACCCGGATGGAATCGTCACCGACGATCAGCTCACCGAAGTGGCATTGCTCGCATGCGAATTGCGGCAACGCGTGAGAGACCAGTTGCATCTCATGGCTCCCGGTGAGTACGATCCAGTACGCCTCGGCATCCGGCTTTCTGCTACAGGCGAGACATGGGCTCCAAAGCTTCTTGAGGTGGAACGGATCCATCGTATCGTCGTGTCGCCTAGCCCCGCCATCGGCGAGGTCAATGGACTCGCCGTGCTGGACCATGGACCCGGTGCGCTCATGCGATTCGAGATGCAGGCTGCCAAGGGACATGGTCGTCTTGTACCTCTTGGGAACATGCAGAAGATCATGCGAGAGAGCGTGGAAGCTGCTGGCCAGTACGTGAAAGCACAGCACAGCATGCTGAAGACAGCGGTCGACTGGCCCGACAACGTGGACGTGGTAGTCCTTGCCATCTACATGGGGCAACCCAAGGAGGGGCCGTCTGCGGGGGTCGCCATTGTGACAGGCATCGTATCGGCGCTGAAGCAAGTCCCTGTGCGGAACGATGTCGCCATGACCGGCGAGATCACGATCCTCGGCAAGGTTCTGCCTATTGGGGGCATTGTTCAGAAAGTGTTTGCAGCGTACGCGGCGGGGATTCGCGAGGTCATTCTCCCGAGGGAGAACCTGGCCGAGCTCTCGGCTCTCCCGGAAGAGGTGTTGAAGGCAATGACGTTGACACCAGTTGACACTGTGGATGAAGTGCTGGCGCGTGCCCTTGTACTAAGTGACAAGCCTGTCAGTGAAGCAAGAACTTAGGTGGAGGCAAACCATGAGAGTCGCAAGTGTGCCGACGTGGAAGTTTGCGGACGTTGTTGTGAAGAACGGAGTTTGGGGCTCCAACCGTTCGCGGTTCCGCAAGTGGGAGTCTAGTGAGACGCTGGTCATACTCGTGGCAAAAGAGGGCATGGTCGTGGCAACCGTAACGGGCAAGGGGTTCTTGTCTGATCAGATGATCTGGGAAGATGACCTGTATGAGTATCGGATCCCTGTGCGGGTCGAGCGCGTCCTCCAAGGATTAGCGGGTTCGGTTGCTAACCTGGCAGTCCACAAGGCTCTCGCTGGTGGCTTGGGCAACATCTATGGCGCCTATATCATGAGCCAGAGCAAGTTGCCACAAGAGGTCCAGGAGTTGGTCAAAGCTGCTCTCCTCTAGCAGGGCACCTATCGTCCGCCAGACAAATCTCGTGTGCAGTGGAGCTTGTGCTACCGCGGCAACCGATATCGGATCGTCAGAGTGGCTCCGTTCCCTTTCGGTGGTTCATCAACGATGACATCGCCGCTTTGCATGGCCTGTCTCATGACGCTGCAACAACTCGGCATGGCATGATTCGGGCCTGGATACCCTCCGACTCTGCGGTGCAGGTCACCAGACGTCACGTCGACGTAGCCACCTCGAGAAGAAGAAAAGATGCTGTAGAGCTCACTTCGAAAGTCGTCTGCATTTGGCATATGTTCCCCCAGGACTGACATGACACGTATCTATCGCACATACTAGCTATCTTGGCTTCATCGTCAAACAGAAGAAGGGTCAGTACGAGTGAGTCTTCTGGGATGTTGCCTCGCTCTGGTCGCCTGAAGCGATTCTAGCCCCATAGCGGAGATCTCAACGTGTCTCGTGTGTCATGGCAGGGTACAACATCAGAATTGCCTTGAAATCGACACGGGACATCGAAGACCCGCTCTCTTCAAGGAAGTGCGCAGCTCTCCAGAGTGGTCTTGACAGGTCAATTGACCGTTCTATTCTGTAGTTGTACGACGCGGTGATTTTTGGAAGGCGTGCTTGCCCCCGCGGGTCTTACAAATTCGCTAATAGCGCCAGGACGTGAGTTGATGTTCTGACCTTGCGCTTTTGGCGGGCAAGGTTTTTTGTATTTCCTGGACTGCACTGCAGTCCGGCGGCGATTTATGGCAACTTGCAGCCGCCTCACCAACCTGCTAAAAATGCCGTGGCTCCCTTTGCCGCGTCCATATGGCAGGGGAGCCCTTTTGGTTCCCCGGTGAGGCTCGCTGCGCCTGATGACAAAGGAGGCAGTGACATGCACAACGAACCGAGATTCGACCTCAAGCACACGAGCCAGTCTGGTGACGCAAGATGATCTCCCCGGACGCGTCGGTCATCCTGCCAGGACCGTGGCCGCATCCGCCAGTGTTCCCGTATCTGGAAACAAGGCTTGTGGCTGCGCTGTACCATGTGATTGTTCTGCCAACCATCAGTGAGGAAGCCCTGCTCACCGTCGCCATCTCGCAAGCACTGGCCAACGACCTGAATACCTGTCTCGTCCTAGCGCCTGACCGTTGCATCTACCTCATGAATGGTCAGTGCCGGCCCTCTGGTGATATTCCCACCAACGGGATGCTCATGACGGGAAGTCTCAAGCCTTCGCGTCGCGTCAGTGCCTGGACGGCAACAGATGCAACGTATGTCACACGGGTGGCCATCTTGGCCGAATCCATCAGCAGCCATCCCGTCACAGGTACCATCATGGGCGACCTCACGAAGGGCGGGAGGCAGGCAACAGCCGAGGATCTTCTGCGGCTCTCTGGTCCCAATACAGAAGCTCCGGAGGTTCCGAAGGGGTTGGTGCTCTGTCCAGTCTGCCACGAATACCGAGGGGAGTGCTTGGATCCCGGTCCGGTCTTCCAGGGACGTGTGATGACCGTGCATTGCCTCTGCGACAACACGAACAGGTGCGCGCGGTGTGGTGGTCGCCTGTCCGAGCGCAAGCTCAACGCTAACTACTACAACTCCGCAGATGGCAACATCTGGCACGTACCTGGCTTTGCAGCCCTCGGTCACCAGTGTGTTGCTGGGGACGCCATGGTCTCTTGAGTGAGTTCTGCCGACGAGAAAGGAGCACCGACCATGACACGATCCTGGAGCGAAAGCGTGACGCGACGCAGAGCCGACCTACCACCAGGGGCAAACTACACAGCACACGTCCAGGCAGTGGCCCCCATAGTCCTCTCTCATCCAAAGGACTAGCAGTATTCTGTCTCTCTTCACGCAGCTTCTCTCATAAGGTCAGGGAGACAGTTCATGTCGATTCTTAGATGAGTCGATGCGAGCACTTGACTCGTTCCACGTTACAATTAGGCTGAACGGAGAATCGTGCGCACTCTCCATGTTTCGCGCATGTGGTAAGTAACCTGCCATTCGACGAAGTCAAGGACAATTCAGGGGCTGCAAATGCTTAGAACATGCACAAGACGGTCGCCGGCAGTGCGGGGGGTCGCTGGCATGGCCAAACGTAGCATGGAAACATGCAAAAGGGGAGACTATGACTGACAAAGAACTCCATTCAGGCGAGGATTCCATGGTGCAGAAGCAAGCGGGGAAGGCAGTGCGGGAGAGGCAAACGCGTTTCCGACGGATCTCCGCGATTACTTCGGACATTGCCTATTCCTGTCATACGCAGAAGGATGGCCGCTTTTCACTTGACTGGATGACGGGCGCGGCAGAGCGCATCACCGGCTACTCCACCCAAGAGATCAAGGCACATGGCTGTTGGCGTTTCCTGGTCGTCGAGGAGGATATTCCTCTCTTTGAGAAGAATGTCATCGGGCTGGCTCCGGGTTCCCGTGGTTCGTGCGAACTTCGTATCCGGCACAAGAACGGCAACACCGTTTGGATCTCCTCTTTCGCTGAGTGTGTTGCTGCAGCAAAGATTCCAGGGCGCCTCCTCTATGGCGGTTTGGCCGAGATCACCGAGCGCAAGCAGGCAGAGGAAAAGTTGAGCGTTTCGGAGATCCGCTATCGCCGTCTGTTCGAGGCTGCCAAGGACGGCATTTTGATCCTGGATGCAGACACCGGCATGATCACGAACGTGAATGCGTTCCTGACCGAGATGCTGGGGTTCTCCCGCGAGGAGTTCCTGGGGAAACACATCTGGGACCTGGGGTTCTTCAAGGGCATCGTGGCAAACGAAGCCGACTTCCTGAAATTGCAGCAGAAGGAGTACATTCGCTATGAAGATGTGTCGCTGGAGACCGCGGACGGGCGGCACATTAACGTGGAGTTCGTCAGCAACCTCTATCCGGTGGGCCAGCGCAAGGTGATTCAATGCAGTATCCGCGGCGCACATCTGGCGTCATTCCCCGCGCAGAACCCGTATCCCGTTATCGAAGTGGGGACCGACGGAGCAGTGCGCTTCGCCAACCCGGCTGCCATGGCCACGCTTGCACGACTCGGTCTGGATCCCGATGCCCGTCAGTTCCTGCCAGGGACACCAGAGGAACTCGTCCTTCTGCGGTCGCAGTGCGAGCGGAACCCTCAGACCCAGGAACTGCACCTTGGCGGGGAGACCTTTCTCAAAGTGGTGACCGCACCCCCTGGCGGTGACTCCCTGCACGTCTATCTCGTCGACATCACCGACCGCAAGCGGGCCGAAGAGAATCTAGCAAAGAACAAGGAGTTGCTTAGCGAAACCGAGAAAACAGCGCACATTGGCGGTTGGGTATTTGATGCAGAAAAGAAGACTGAAGAATGGACAGAGGAAACCTTCCGCATCCTTGGAATCGATGTGACCGAGGGCGAACCGAAGGTGCCTGAGGCTTTGGACTTCATTGTTCCCGCCTTCCGGCCAATGGCCGAACAAGGCAGACAGAGGGCTCTTGAATTCGGCGAACCGTATGATCAGGAATGGGAAATCATCACTGCGAAAGGGAATAGAAAATGGGTGCATGCGGTCGCAAAAGCTTATCAGGAACAGGGCAAAACTAAACGTGTATCGGGATCCTTTCAGGACATCACCGAGCGCAAGCAGGCGGAGGCTCAACTCCGTCAGTCCCAGAAGATGGAGGCTATCGGGGAACTGGCAGGGGGGGTGGCACACGACTTCAACAACTTGCTGACCGGCATCCTGGGCAGCATCACCCTCATGCGCAGCACCCTGCCTCCTACGGATCCACTGCTGGAGAACCTGAACGCAGCCGAGGCCTCCGCCCGTCAGGCAGCCGACCTTACGAGAGGACTGCTCACCTTCAGCCGCAGTGCCGTGATCCTGCCAGTGCCCATGAGTATCACGGTCGCGCTCGACGCGACCTTGGCACTACTGAAGCAGTCACTGCCGGCCAGCATGGAGATCGTCCGTGACTATGAGCGGACGGCCTGGAACGTTCTGCTGGACCAGACGCAGATGACGCAGATCCTGCTCAACCTCACGGTGAACGCACGCGATGCCATGAAGGGCAACGGGACACTGACGATACGCACGAGGAACCTGACCATCGACACGGCCTATGTCCTCGAACACCCTTACGCGCGCGCGGGTGAGTTCGTCCATCTCAGCGTCACGGACACGGGTCCCGGGATGTCCTCGGAGGTCATGCAGCATCTCTTCGAGCCCTTCTACACGACGAAGCCAATAGGATCCGGAACGGGGCTGGGACTCTCCGTCGTCTACGGTGCCGTCAAGCAGGCCGGCGGCTGGATCACGGCAGTGTCCGCCGAAGGTGTCGGGAAAAACACCCCTCGGATTGAAAGAACATCCTCGGGGGAACCCACCCCTCACATTGGACAAACATGTTCGGGGGCGACCTTCGATATCTATCTCCCTCGATGCTTGGAAGAACGGATACCATCCTTCGCTCCCAGACCCATCCTTGCAGTGGCAGGCAGCGGCACCGTCCTGGTGGTCGAAGACGAGCCGGTCGTGTGCGCGGTTGCTCAGGCTCTCCTGAGCAGAAGCGGATATATGGTCCTGACAGCACCAAACGGGGCATCGGCCCTGAAGGTCCTGCTGGATCACCCTGTGGGCATCGGACTCATCCTGCTGGACATGACGATGCCGGGCATGACCACCGGCGAAGTCGTGCAGGCCATCCGGGTCCTGGACCCCAGAATCCCCATCCTGCTGAACTCCGGGCACGCCCCCAACGGCACCGTCAACCAGATGCTCGAGGAAGGCACTGTCCAAGGGTTCCTGGGCAAGCCCTATGCCTTGGGCGAGCTGGTGGGAAAGGTGCAAGAACTGCTCCACAGAGGTTGAGCGAGCTACCGGCCTCGAGATGACGACTCCAGCCACAAGTGGCTGCTGACCCCAACGGCAGTGCTGGATCCCCGCCTTCGCGGGAATAACGGATTAACATGCGCATGCCGACTGCCCTCTGGGAACGGGCGCGTCGTTATTCTTTCGAGCATCATCTGAGCTTCAACGAGATGTTGAGCATCGCACTCGAGCAGGCCTTGGACTGGGAGAAGCCAGCCTCAACAGACGAGCGGATTCCCTGAGACGTTTCTTCCCTTTGGCCGCATGGAGCGATTCCAGCCCCATAGCAGAGATCTCAACGTGTCTCGTGTGTCATGGCAGGGCACGGCATCAGAATTGACCTGAAATCGACACAGGACAGCGAAGGCCCGCTCTCTCCAAGGAAGTGCGCAGCTCTCCAAAGTGGTCTTGACAGGTCAGTTGACTGTCCTATTCTGTAATTGTACGACGCGGTGATTTACGGAAGGCGTACTTGCCCCGCGGGTCTTACAAATTCGCTAAAAGCGCCGGGACATGAGTTGATGTTCTGACCTTGCGCTTAGGTGGGCAAGGTCTTTTTGTATTTCCTGGACTGCTGTGCAGTCCGGCGGCGATTTATGGCAACTTGCAGCCGCCTCACCAACCTGCTAAACGCCATGGCTCCCTTGCCATGTCCGTACAGCAGGGGAGCCATTCTGGTTCCCCGGTGAGGCTCGCTGCGCCTGATGAAACCAGGAGGCAGCAAGATGAAACCTGAAGCAAGGTTCTTCCTTCGGTGCCAGCGACCGGGAGAGGACTCATGATGCGTCCCAGGTTCTGGCAAGACGTCTCTGAACGCTTGGTTCCCGGCCCGAGTTGTGGAGCGGAGCTTCCGGCCCCCAGAGGGCTTCCAGCGCTCATCCCGTACCGGGGAGGCGCCAGGTGGGGTTTCTGCGACAGGGACAGGAATGTAGTCGTGCCCCCCGTCTATGAAGACGTGGCCCTCTTCAGCGACGACGGCCTCGCGCGCGTCAGAGTGGACGGGAAGTATGGGTTCATCAACAAGGCGGGCGGGATGGTGGTTCCGGCAACGTTCAGCCACGCGGCTGCCTTCAAGGGAGGACTTGCTCCTGTCCAGTTCGGCGAGAAGTGGGGCTACCTGAACACCCATGGCAACTTGGCGATCCCATTTGTCTACGATTTCGCCTGTCGCTTTGAAGAAGGTCTTGCTGCCGTCCTGATCGGCCGCCGGTGGGGCTACGTCGACACGAAGGGCGTCATGGTAATACCTGCCATCTATGGGAACACGGGGGGTTTCCGGAAGGGTCGCGCGCGGGTTCTGGAGAACGGCAGCGAGACCCATTGGAACTTCGGCTTCATCGACCCGGAAGGACACGTGTTGATCCCAGCCATCTATGACAACGTCGATGACTTCAGCGAGGGGCTTGCGTGCGCCTATCGTGGTGGAAAGGGAGGTTTCATCGATACGACCGGCACCATGATAATACCGCCAGCGTATGAAGCGGTAAGTTCCTTCGGCAGCGGCCTTGCACCTGTCCTGATAGGCGACAAGTTCGGATTCATCGACGCGCATGGGAACATGGCGCTTCCCGCCGTCTATGACGACGCCCGTTCGTTCACCGAAGGCTGTGCCTGTGTCCGACTGAATGGCAGACTTGGGTACATCAACGCCAGCGGCGCCCCGGTGACCTCCCTTCCGTACGAAAACCTGGGTCCGTTCACCGAAGGCCTCGCCTTTGTGCAGCTCTATGGCAAGTGCGGGTTCATCGACACCGAAGGACACATGGTCGTACCTGCCCTCTATGACTGGGCTGAAGAGTTTATTGAAGGCGTTGTGCAAGTTCGACTCCATGGTACGTCCGGCTACATTGACGCCCGCGGCACGCGCTACTGGAACGATGCTGTCGAATCGGATGATTAGCGTTAGAGAAGACAAGGAGGCCACGAGATATGAGAAGATGGATACTGGAACGCATCCTATCGTACATGTACCACATTGAGGCCGTCATTGGCTATCGTCTCGCACCGGATTGCCCCTACATCATCATCGCAACATTCATCAATCGGAGAGATGCGGACGTCTTCATGGCCGCCGCGGACAGAAGTGGGGAGATCGGTACCTATACGCTTCTCAACATTGAGGACTAGGAGGTCCCTATGGATAGCAGCGCAAAACGTAACGCAGCTTCAGATGACCTGCGTGAGCTGTTCGAGCAAACAGTCGGCGATCCCTGGGACTGGGGCGTTGAGGAGGTCCACCACACGTCCCTGACCATCAAGTATGCCGACGTCGTGACCGATGAACCCAGGGTGGCGAAGATCACCCCGGCCGACGTCATCGACTACTACTGGAACTACAGTGGAAGCCATGGGTTCGAGGCCAGTGTCCGTTGCCTCGGGTCCAAGATGCTCGGAGACTGGCGTCCCATCGACGAGGCAGCAAACATGTGTCTCAGATGGTTCAAAGTCGCCTGCCGGTCTGAAGTGGAACGCGCTGCAGCTAAGCACGGCATGACACTCATCTCCTGAGGAGGTGTCATCATGGGAGACCGTATCAGTATCCAGTTCGAGATTGCAAGTGAAGGCCAGAACACGGGCAAGGAGCGTAGCGTGACTTTGTTCTCACACTGGGGTGGTGAGACGATGCCCAGATACGTCCGTCAGTTCGATGCAGAAGTGCTCAAGAAGTGCAGGGGAGACGGTGATCCCCTGGACCGCATGGAACCGAACACCGTTATGGTAGCCTTCATTGCCTGGCTGTTTCGTGGCCCGGAGAACGACGAAGTCCCGACTCACGACTACTACCTCGGGAAGGATAGAAGCGACGGTGACAACGGCGACAACGGCAACTACGTCTACACGTGTGCGCTAGACAAGGGCATCATTGCTAGGACGCACGAAACAGAAGACTGGGCCACGCACGTTTGGACCGCCAAGGACGCGCCAGACGTCCTGAAAGAGCACAAGGAGGAACGATGAGTGAAGAAGGCAAGCCTTTCATCCCTATGAACAGCTCGGCTAAGCTGATGGTCGAAGACGAGGAAGAGAAGATCGAGCATCAGAAACGCCTGGATCTCGTCGAGCTCGAGATCACCAAGATTCAGACTCTTCCCGCAGGGTACTGGCCTGATGAGTGGCGGAAGCATCTGGGCAGACTCTCGACCTGTGGTGTTGCGCTTCTCCGGCTCATGAAGGACGAGGAGCAAGCACACGCGTTCGACAAGCGTGCCTACGAGGCCATTGATGCGATCGAGAAGGTATTCCGGGACATGGAGGCAGCCTCGTTTACGATAACCAAGGCTCCCCCGGCCACGTGACACTCGATTCTTCCAGGACCTTTGTAGTTCACAGGAGCGGGTGGATGGGCGTACGCACGCGTGGTGAGGGGAAACCCAAGAGGATGGAAGGAGAGACGAGGGAGAACCATATAAGGAGAGGACACAGAGAAGATGCCAGGAGCTAGGGGATGGAGTCAGGACACTTGTCTATACTGGTCTGGGCACTCCTGGTGTTGGGCTCTGGCACCCGCAGGGCGACCTAGTGCTCTGATAGCGCCCGACCGGTCGGTTTCTATGCAGCCTCATCACTCTGGTTGCTCTCAGAGATCATGGCATGGTCGGACCATCCTTTTCGTTGAGGATCAGCCTCTCCTTGGTCGACACCTTCACCGAAGAGAGTTATCCACAGGCCTCTTTGGAGGCCGCTTGCAGACTATGTCTCCAGACACTAAAAATGCCACGTCCACAAACTACCGTTTTCGGAGCATGAAACGAGAGGCAATCGTCGGCAATCATCAGCATGTGCAGGTTTTGGCTATGTTCGCTTTGGACCGAGAATCCACATGTCAATCGATCACGTGTTCGAGCACAATCGGTGCGACCGGGCACTGCCGTATCAGCACGATCGCATTCAGAGCGTGCACGCGCTGCAGGTGGTCACGAGTATGGCCGGAATGAGCCTAGGAAGCTCGATATGCGAACTGTCAGGCCGAAGCAGGTCCCGCCCATTGAGGCCATGGATGACCCCCGGGAGTACCCTCAGCGTTCGCCGTCGCCGTCCCCGAGCGAAGACTAAGTTCATTTGGCCTGGAGGTGTTCCGTGAAGCAGCGCTCTATCACACAGAATGCGGAGGAGTACGCGGCAGAAGAGGCCCCAGAATCCGAAATGCGCTATGATACAGACAAGCAACGTACAGGAGGCGGACATGTCGCGGAGTGGTTGGTTAAGCGTCATCGGTGGACTGATAAGCGCAGCAATCGTGACCTACGGCAGTATCAAGAGTGGGATCTACTGGATTCTCATCGGCCTAGTGTTCGTGGTCTGGGGAGTCACGTACAACATCAGGGTTGAGATGAAGATGAAGCACAAGGGACAGCAGCAATTGGGAGGTCGCGGTGCGTGACATGCCGAGGAAACCGACATCACCTGAGGAGCTGACTGCAGGCACTTCCGATACGAAGAAGAGCGTTCCGGGCACAGCCAAGAAACACGTTGGTGCGGACCGCTCGTCCGTGTCAACGAAGGGTCATCAGAAGGCCCGGCAACGGCTATTGTATCAGTGTCAGGATGGCAAGATCGGCCCCGAGTTGACTGATATACTCCTTATCAAGGACCCGCAAGAGCGAAGCAAACGACTGGCCAAATTGGCACTGGCTTATGATATTGACCTTTACCGGGCTGCACCATGGAGTCAATTCCTGGCCGACAGCAAGGGCACTCTCGGGTGGTCTGCCGTGGATCCGTGCCAGATAGTCGACGAGGCGCAGGAGATTCTGAGGAGCCCCGAGGGCGACCTGTACAGGACCCGGCCAGATCCGGTCCCCGACAAGCTGTTCTCCATTCTACTTTACCCGATACACATCTCCGTCAGCCCATTGGCGTCCGAGCGCGATGTGCTCGACTATGTGGCGAAGAGATGGCATACGATCCGTGCCTTGCTCGACACGTACCAGAAGGAGCCACCCGTGATCCGAAAGGGAAGGAAGGACGCCAGGGACCGCTTCATCTATGAGAACCTCGACGTTCGGTCGAAGAAGCTGGCAGAAATGGTCAACCAGGAGTTCCCGGGCGAGTCACTCGGATACGATGAAGTCAATATCATCAAACAACGCCTGAGAAAACGCCACTCTAACATGTAGCGTTTACGCTTCCCGTAATATGCAGCGTCGATTGCCTTGGTAACATAGCAATCGACATGAACAGCACAAGTGGGAAGCACTCATACAATCGGCACGCGGAGAGACGTCAGGCCGTTGCTCACGTGCCAAGAAGCTTGGGCGAGTCATGCAAGGGGGCGCCATCCTCCACGATCGACGAGGCGGCCGTCCCTGAAACAGTACTTGCGGAATCGGAGAGCCATGCGACTGCTGTGGTCGAAGCTGATGAAGATGGTCAAGAACTCACCGTGCTTGCACGGATTCTCATTGATGCTGTAAAGGAGGAGAGACGACATGACAAGGCCAACTAAGACGGGCGCCGTCATCTATACACGTGTTTCATCAAAGGACCAGGTCGAGAACTATAGCCTGGAGACTCAGGAACGAGCATGCCGGGACTACGCGACTCGCGAGGGCTATGACGTCATCAAGGTCTTCACGGAACGCGGAGAAAGTGCGAAGACCTCTGACCGGACCGAACTGCAGGCCATGCTCAAGTATGTCGAAGACAATGCGCGACTGCTGGGTGCGGTCATCGTGTACAAGGTGGACAGGCTCGCGCGCAACTCGACTGACCACGGGAATCTCAGGATAAAGCTTCGGAAAAATGGCGTGTTCCTGCAATCGGCAACTCAGGCCTTGGATGACACTCCTTCCGGCAGACTCATCGAGACCATATTCGCCGCGATTGCACAGGAGGACAATGAGAACCGGGCAGACCAGTCCAAGAAAGGCATGATTGCGGCCGTCGCATCAGGGAGGTTTGTTTGGCCTGCTCCCATTGGCTATGTTAACGGCCACTCCAAGAGTACACCGAGTCTTGTTCCAGATGTCTCTTCGACCGCCAAACTAGTGCGGAGGGCATGGAACCTAGTTGAATCCGGCACGCCGCTCTATGAGGCGAGAACTCAGCTTGTGAGAGAGGGTCTTCGGATGCGTTCCGGGCGGGCGCCGAGCCCACATGCTTTCCGTACTATGCTCAAGAGCGAAACGTACATCGGGTACATCAATGCATTTGGCAGACGAATACGAGGCGACTTCGAGCCGCTCGTCGACGCTGGTCTGTTCTGGAGGGTGCAGGAACTGCTTGCCAAGTCCAACCACACTGTCGCGCGACCGTACAGGAAAGCTCATCCGGACTTCCCGTTGCGAGGAACGGTGCTCTGCCCTCACTGTGGTCAACCCCTGACAGCAGCTTGGTCCCGAGGCCACGGGGGCCGATATGGGTACTATCGATGTACGCGATGCAGATGCGTCTCTTTCCGGAAGGACAGCTTGGAGCCCAAATTTGTCAACCATCTGAACAAGCTCAGTCTGACATCATCGCGAATCGAACGCCTGAGGAAGGCCATGGAGGCAGATCTGGTCGAGGACAGCAAGTCCAGTCAGCAAGCGATCCAACAGCTTGACGCCCGCCTCAACGAGCAACAGAAGCGAAGAGATCAGATTATCGAGAAGTCCCTCAACAATGTGCTTCTCGATGACGATGCTCGACGACTGAGAGAGGAAGCCGATCGCGCGATTCAGGAGATTGAAGCCCAGAAACGCGACTGCCTCGAATGCCAGAGTGTCAACTTGGACATTGTCACGGCTGGCTTGACTCTGCTGGACAGAATGGGTTCTCTTTGGACAGAATCAGAAGTAGCGACACGCAAGCGACTACAAAGGTTCGTATTCCCCTACGGAATGAGCTTCGACGGTTCAGAATTTGGAACCACCGTTCTTCCCGCATGTCTACAGTTCAAAGGGGAAGCCACTTCGCAAAAAAAAGGTCTGGTGCGCCCGACAGGATTTGAACCTGTAATCTACGGCTCCGGAGGCCATTGCCTTATCCAGTTGGGCCACGGGCGCGCACGTCGGCAAGTATAACAGAAAGGCCGACCCTGTACAAGGTCGGCCTTTGGCTCAGCGCCTCACAAAACAGGTTTCAGAGCTCAGCTATTCCACTGTCACGCTTTTTGCCAGATTCCGTGGCTGGTCCACGTCCAGGCCCTTGCCATCTGCTGTGTAGTACGCCAGAAGCTGAAGTGGCACAGAGTAGATGACCGGGGAGAATAACTCTTCGACCGACGGCATCGGGATGAAGTCAGTGGCGATATCCTGTGCTCTCTTGTCCTTCTTGTCGGCCAG
>Ga0066798_10000671_pt1 | contig 16467 bp, 16 predicted proteins | sample PersoiDNA2013203_FD_70961 | JGI IMG/M metagenome (GOLD analysis project Ga0066798, IMG submission 70961) | Permafrost soil microbial communities from the Arctic, to analyse light accelerated degradation of dissolved organic matter (DOM) -... | ecosystem: Environmental > Terrestrial > Soil >... | reverse complement strand
CAGGTTCTTGATCGCTTTTTGCGCATCGCTTTGTGCCGATGGTTCTGCGATTGCTTTGTCCAGCGACAGCTTGGCAGTATCGATCGACTTTTGCAGCATCACAGCCGAAGCTGCCAGTGCGCTCGAAGTCAGTGTCGAGCCAGTCGAGAACAATTGGTCCAGTGCTGCCTTGGCCGATGTGAAGGTAACTTGAGCAGCATCAACCTTGGTTGTGTCACCCAGACCAACCAGACCGCTGGCGCTGGTGCCAATGACTTTCGCCATGGTCGAGTCGTTCGACAGATCGGACAGCGAGATGCTGATTTGATCGTTGAGCTTGTTGTCGACTACGTTGGCGCCGACTTGGAAAGTCAGTGTCAACGATGCCGAAGCGTGCAGCTTGTCGGAACCAACACCGGCGCTTGCGCCTTGGCTGATACCTGTGAACAGGTTTTGGCCGTTGAATGTTGTGCCGTTCAGGACGCGGAAGACTTCGCCGGACAGTTGGCTGTATTCGTCGTTCAGTGTCTTGCGGTCTTGGGCGCTGTTGGAACCGTTGGAAGCCTGAACAGCCAACTCACGCATACGTTGCAGGTTGTCTGTCACAGTGCTCAACGCACCTTCAGCGGTTTGCGCCAGGGAGATACCGTCGTTGGCGTTACGTTGCGCCACGGCCAGACCCTTGATCTGTGCATTCATACGGTCGGCAATTGCCAGGCCCGCAGCATCGTCCTTTGCGCTGTTGACGCGCAGACCGGACGACAGACGTTGGATCGAAGTGTTCAACGAAGCTTGCGACGAATTCAGGTTCCGTTGCGTGTTCAGCGACGGGATATTGGTATTAATGACTGATGGCATGTTAATTCTCCTAAGATTTGAGGCCGATAGATCCGAGTTTCAGTTTCATAACTTTGGTTTTTACCTAGAGCCTCAGGCTTTCAAACCGCTGTTATTTGCTATATCGGACGGTATCGGAAAAAGTTTAATGTTTTTGTCAAAAAATTTTTTCCAGTGCTGTCCGACCTAAACCTCGTGCTTCTTTAACGTCAAGCAACCTATATTTCGACGCATTTGGGGAAAACTTTAGTAGCGTATTTTGTAAAAGTAGGGTTTTTTAGCAATATTGTTTGTTGCTATGCAATACGTTCGTACGCGTTAAGTGCTTGATTCAATGCCTGTTTGTCTCTTTTTCTCGCGCAGGAGAGGTAATTGCATTGCCACTTTATTAATGACGCTGCTCCAGTCGCCGCGCGCTGGCTGGCGGAATAATTGCATATTCGGGTACCAGGGCGAGTCTTCGCGGTCGGCCAGCCAGCGCCAGTCTGGGGTATGGGGAAGTAAAGTCCAGGTGCGCACGCCTAGCGCGCCAGCCAGATGCACTACCGAGGTATCGACGCTGATGACCAGATCCAGATTTGCCATGGCGGCCGCAGTGTCTGCAAAGTCATCAAACTGTTCGCCGATGTTGTGTATCGGCAATCCCGCCGGCAATTTGTGCAGTTCAGCCACGGGTTCGCCTTTTTGCAGCGAGAAAAACTGTATCCCCGGAATTTTGAATAATTTAGTCAGCGTGTTGAGCGCCAGCGAGCGGCGCCGGTCATTGCTGTGTTCCGGATTGCCCGCCCAGACCAGGCCGACCCGTAAATCGTCAGGATTGCGCGCCAATTGATCGAGTTTGCCGGCCCATTTGGCTTGCTCGGCCGGTTCTGCTGATAAATAAGCGGAATAGGCGGGGATGTCTTCCACGCGATCTGTGCCGAGCGCATGTGGCAAGCTCATCAATACATAGGCATAGTCGCATTTTGGTAGCGGGTCGCTCTCGCGCACCAGTGTGACCTGATCAGAGACGCTGCGGAACAGGCGCGCCAGCGGATCTTTGACGTGCAGCGCCACGCGGGCGCCACGCGCTAGCAGTAGGTGCACATAGCGCACAAACTGGATGCTGTCGCCAAAGCCTTGCTCATGCATTAGCAGGATATATTTGCCTTCGAGTGACGCCACGCCATCCCATTTTGGAATCAGCGCAAACAGCTTGTGGATCACGGTATAGACTTCGCGTCGTTCTTTGACCTGCAAGCGGCTCTCGTGATTGCGCCAGCCATCTTTTAACTTGCCTTGGAGTAATTGGATCAGGGCCAGGTTGTGAACTGCTGTCAAATAGTTGGGGCGGAGCGCAATCGCCTGTTCAAAATGCGCCAAAGCCGGGGCAATATCGCCGTGATCGAACATTGCTGCACCGGCATTGTTGTGGGTGGCGGCATGTTGCGGATCGAGTTCCAGCGCCTTGTTGAACATAGTCAGGGCGTCATCGTAGCGGTCCTGATAGGTGGCGTAGCTGGAGCCCAGCTTGGCGTAGCTGTTGGGATCCTTGGGGTTCAGATCGATGACTTGTTGGTAATGGGCGTTAGCCTGATCATATTCCTTGCGCAAGAGGTAAGTGTCGGCCATCTTGTTGTGCGCATATATATCAGTTGGATCGAGCAACAAAGCTGTCTTGTGGCACTCGATCGCATCGTCGAGCATTTTCATTTCCTGGAAGGCAATGCCCAGATTGGTGTGGGCCGGCGCAAAATTGATCTGCAATTGCAGCGCTTGCAGCAGGGTTGCCACTGCTTCCTTGTATTTGTGCGCGTCAATCAATGCCTTACCCAGGTGCGAGAGTGGGCCGGCGGCGTCGGGGGCACGCTTGACTGCATCTTCAAAATACGCGATAGAGGCTTGCGGATCGTCTTTTTCGTGCAAGGCATTGGCTAGGCCGACGCGCGCATCCTTGTTTTCGCTGTCGTACTTCAGCGATGCTTCATAGGCGGCAATGGCGTCATCGATGCGGTCCTGCTTGAGCAAGGAAGTTGCTAGATTGGAAAGATATTCTGAATTTTCCGGATCGGTTTTGATGGCCTTGCGAAATGCCGTTTCAGCGGCGCTGTAATTGTTTTCGCGCATCATTATCAGGCCCCAGGCCTGGTTGGCGAACACCAAATGGGGCGCGCGCTTGAGCACCTCGCCGCACAGCACCTTGGCCTCGGGTACTTTGTGGTCATCGAGCAAAGTCAGGCATTCGCGTACTGCCAGCAGGTCGTTGATATGATGAGAGGGGCCATGGCTGGCTGTTTTCTTGCTGCTGCGGGTCGACATGGAAATCCTTAACTTAATCGGCATCTTGCTGTGCATGCATACGCGTCGGGGCGGCATTTGCTCCGGCTGGCCGAAGGCAGGCCGGACCGCTGGCACAATAAACTGCGCTTATCATATGTCGCAATGGCCGTTTTAATTGCCCAAACAGACGTAAAAAAGCCCGCTATTAAGCGGGCTATGCCGGCAATGCCTGATCCAGGCGGGCGCGTAGCGTCTAGTTCCAGCTGCGCAGCAGGCCGACGGCTAGGCCTTCCAGTGCAAAGTTGTCTTCCTCAGGCGCTACCTTGATGATGTTGAAGTCGGGGTTTTCCGGCAGTAATTCAATCAGTGAACCGGTTTTGCGATAGCGCTTGACGGTGACATCGTCACCGATGCGGGCCACCACGATCTGGCCGTTACGTGCTTGATCCGTCTTTTTGATGGCTAGGAGATCGCCGTCTAGTATGCCGGCGTCACGCATCGACATGCCGCGCACCTTCAATAAGTAATCAGGTTTGGCCGAGAACAGTGCAGGATCGACCTGGTAATTGCTCTCAATATGCTCTTGCGCCAGAATTGGCGAGCCTGCGGCGACGCGGCCAACCAGTGGCAGCGACAATTGCAGGATGGCAGGGTGGGGCAGTGACATCTGGTGGCCGCTGCCGTATGGCATATCACGCAGACGGATGCCGCGCGAAGTGCCCGGGGAAATTTCGATCGCGCCTTTGCGTGCCAATGCCTGCAGATGTTCCTCGGCGGCGTTGGCGGAGCGAAAGCCCAGTTCGTTGGCGATTTCTGCGCGCGTCGGTGGGAAGCCCGTGTTGTTGATGGCGTCTTTGATCAGATTCAGAATCTGTTCTTGGCGAGCGGTCAGTTTGAGCATGTGGGCTTTCTGCGGTGGATCAGGCGATGAGATGCTGGGTGCATGAACAGTCTGTATTTTTATACAGTTATCCAGCAGTGTCAATCTGCAATATTGGCGCCGTGTCATCGTTGCACTGTTGTGTGCGAGTGGCGTCAGGCGTGGCAAATCCTTGAATCACTTGAGGTTTTTTCGTTTCCGTTGTATGATTGCCGGCTTTCCTGTTCCCACACTCGTCTTGACGCCGAGGTGGGCGAATTGTTAATAGTCCATAAAGGAGTCTACATGCGTCATTATGAAATCGTATTTATCGTCCATCCGGATCAAAGCGAGCAAGTTCCAGCGATGATCGAGCGTTACAAGGGCATCGTTACTGCACGCGGCGGCAAGATTCACCGTGTCGAAGATTGGGGTCGTCGTCAATTGGCGTACCAAATCCAAAAACTGGCAAAAGCACATTATGTTTGCCTGAATATCGAAGTTGACGGCGAAACTCTGGCCGAAATCGAAACCGGCTTCAAGTTCAACGATGCCGTGCTGCGTCACCTGACAGTCAAGATGAAGAAGGCCGAAACTGCTCCTTCGCCTATCTTGAAGGCTGTTCAGAAAGAAGACGCTGCAAAGAGCAATCGCGCAGAAGCACCAGCAGCTTAATTGTTGCGCATTTGCTGAATATTGAGCGATGGCAAAGTACCCAGGAGCGTGAATCAGTTTCAGTTTGTCGCCAGCATTGCCGAGCGTGACGTCATTCGTTACACCCCGGCCGGCATCCCGGTAGTGACTGCGAAGTTGCAGCATCAATCGGAACAGACTGAAGCGGGCATCAAACGGTTGGTCGAATTTGAACTCACTGCGTTCGCCGCAGGAGAAATTTCAGGAAGACTCAATCGTGCCGGTCTCGGCGAGATGTTCAGGTTCACCGGCTTCATGGCACGGCGTAATCGCAACAGCAAAAGCCTCGTGTTTCACATCGTTGATTTTGAATCCGTAGTTTAGATCCACCCAATTTTTAGATATCAGGAGCCGCAAAATGGCATTCGGTAAAAAGTTCGATAAAAGCAAATTGAAGCAAAAGCGCCAACAGCAAAACCCGCTGTTCAAGCGTAAGAAGTTCTGCCGTTTCACCGCAGCAGGTGTTGAACAAGTTGACTACAAGGACGTCGACACCCTGAAGGATTTCGTGCAAGAAAACGGCAAGATCATGCCAGCACGTCTGACCGGCACCAAGGCACACTATCAACGTCAAGTCGATACCGCGATCAAGCGCGCACGCTACCTCGCGTTGCTGCCATACACAGATCTGCACAACGCGTAATTGACGTCGAGATATAGGAGAAAAACATGCAAGTCATTCTGTTGGAAAAAGTCGTTAATCTCGGCGCCCTGGGCGAAGTCGTCCGCGTTAAAGATGGTTACGCACGTAACTTTTTGATCCCGCAACGCATGGCGCGTCGCGCTACTGCAACTGCAATCGCTGAATTCGAAGCCAAGCGCGCTGAGTTGGAAAAAGCCGCTGCAGAGAAGCTGGCAATTGCACAGGCACAAGGCGAAAAGTTGGGCGGTCTGACCGTTCAAATTTCGCAAAAGTCGGGCGTGGATGGCCGTTTGTTCGGTTCCGTGACCAACTTCGACATCGCCGAAGCGTTGGTCAAGCAAGGTTTCGCCGTCGAAAAGGCGCAAGTGCGTCTGCCACAAGGTCCGTTGAAGATTGTTGGCGAACACATCGTATCGGTTGCTCTGCATACCGATGTCGTGATCGACGTCACTGTTGCTGTTGCAGGCGACCACGCGTAATTTTTACGCTGTTGGTGGTTTTGCGCAATAAAGAAGCCGGGTTCGCCTGGCTTTTTTATTGCATGTCGTTGCCGCCATGTATGGCAACGATGTGTAATAAGTTCTACCGAATTGTCATCTAAACCGGTTTTTTTCAAACCGACTTAATTCGCCAGCGCCCCTGAGGCACCACTCTAAGCAGGTATAATGCGCGCCATGAACGATTCTCCCGATCCACAACTAGAATCCCTGCGAGTTCCCCCGCACTCCATCGAAGCTGAGCAATCTGTGCTGGGCGGTTTGTTGCTGGACAATGCTGCCTGGGACCGTATTGCAGACTTTGTCAATGCGGAAGATTTCTATCGGTATGATCACCGCATCATCTTTCAGCATATCGTCAAGCTGATCAATGAAACCAAGCCTGCCGACGTGATTACCGTCTACGAAGCCATGTCCACCAGTGGCAAGGCGGAGGAAGTGGGCGGTCTTAGCTATCTGAATGCGCTGGCGCAAAATACGCCATCTGCTGCCAATATCCGCCGCTACGCCGAGATCGTGCGTGATCGCGGTATCTTGCGCAAACTGATTACGGTATCCGACGAAATTTCCGGCAACGCTTTTAATCCGCAGGGAAAAAACGTCAAGCAGATGCTGGACGAAGCAGAATCGAAGATTTTTGCCATTGCCGAAGAAGGCTCGCGCGGTTCGCAAGGTTTTCTGTCGATCCAGCCGTTGCTGACTCAGGTGGTCGAGCGTATCGATGAACTGTACAACCGCGATAGCACCAGTGACATCACCGGCGTGCCGACTGGCTTCATCGATCTGGACAAAATGACTTCGGGTTTGCAGCCTGGCGACTTGATCATTGTCGCCGGCCGTCCTTCGATGGGTAAAACTGCATTTTCGATCAACATCGGTGAAAACGTCGCGATCGATAGCGGTTTGCCGGTAGCGGTGTTCTCGATGGAAATGGGCGGCGCCCAGTTGGCCATGCGTATGCTGGGGTCGGTTGGTCGTCTGGATCAGCACCGCCTGCGTACTGGTCGTCTGATTGACGAGGACTGGCCGCGCTTGACGCATGCGATTCAAAAGATGAACGATGCGCAGTTTTATATCGACGAAACCCCGGCGCTGAGCCCGATCGAATTGCGTGCGCGTTCGCGTCGTCTGGCGCGTCAGTGCGGCAAGCTGGGCTTGATCATCATCGATTACCTGCAACTGATGTCGGGTAACGGCGGCGCTTCCAGCGGTGAAAACCGGGCCTCGGAAATTTCGGAAATTTCGCGGAGTCTGAAAGGCCTGGCCAAAGAATTGAATTGCCCGGTGATCGCTTTGTCGCAGCTTAACCGCGCATTGGAGCAACGTCCCAACAAACGTCCGGTAATGTCCGACTTGCGCGAGTCGGGCGCGATCGAGCAGGATGCCGACGTCATTTTGTTCATTTATCGCGATGAAGTCTACAATCCTGACTCACCCGATAAGGGCACGGCAGAAATCATCATCGGCAAACAGCGTAATGGTCCGATTGGCAGTATCCGCCTGGCCTTCCTGGGGCAATTTACCAAATACGACAATTATGTCGGTAGTCTTGCGAATCCTTACGGCGGCGACTGACACGCCAGATCGCTTACCCGCACCGCGTCGGGCGGGCGACACAGGCCAACTGCTGTTGGCTTGTATCATGTCAGTAAAGTACTAACTATTCATAAGAGAGTGGAACATGTTTGGACGCTTGATGCCCACCGAGGGCAAATTTTTTGATCTGTTCAACCAGCATGCTGAACTTGGCGTGAAATGCGCCAAGGAAATGGTTGCCCTGATGACCAACTTTGACGACCTGGAAATCCGCGTACATGCCATCGAGACGCTGGAAAAGCAGGCCGACAAGGTTACGCACAACGCCATCGATCTGCTACACAAGACCTTCATCACACCGCTTGACCGTGATGATATTCACCAGTTGATCACGCGCATGGATGACATCCTCGATCTGCTCGAAGATGCTGCTCAGACTATTTCGTTGTACGACATCAAGGCCATCACGCCGGAAGCCAAGCGTCTGGCCGAGTTGTGCCTGGCCTGTGCCGAGAAAGTCAAGACCGCGGTCGGTCTGCTGCATAACATGGACAATTCGCGTCAGATTCTGGCGATCTGCCAGGAAATCGACCGTCTTGAATCGGATGCCGACCATGTCATGCGTGCGGCCATGTCGAAGCTGTTCCGCGATGAGCCGGACGTGCGCAATCTGATCAAGCTCAAAGCCATCTATGAAATCCTGGAAACCGTGACGGATCGTTGCGAAGATGTGGCTAACATCATCGAAGGCATCATCGTCGAAAATGCCTGATTCAGGCGTTCATTCTAGATAACGGTTTATCCATGCATACAGTACAAATAAGTCTTCACATTCTGGTGTTTTTGATTGCGCTAGCCTTGTTGTTCGATTTCATGAATGGCTTCCATGATGCTGCCAACGCGATTGCCACGGTGGTTTCCACTGGCGTGCTGCGGCCGCAGACGGCGGTGGCCATGGCAGCGTTCTTCAACCTTGCCGCCGTGTTTGTGTTCCATCAATTGCACGTGGCGGCTGCGGTCGGCAAGGGGACGATTGATCCGGCGGTGGTCGACCATGTTGTGGTGTTTGGCGCCTTGGTCGGCGCGATTTTCTGGAATCTGGTGACCTGGTATTACGGCATTCCTTCGTCGTCCTCGCATGCGCTGATCGGTGGCCTAGTTGGTGCGGCAGTGGCCAAGGCGGGCACTGGTTCGCTGGTCTCGTCGGGACTGATCAAGATCGTGCTGTTCATTGTTCTGTCGCCATTGCTCGGCTTCATCCTTGGTTCCATCATGATGCTGCTGGTGTCGTGGATTTTTGTGCGTTCGACCCCGCGCAAGGTTGATACCTGGTTCCGCCGTGCGCAATTGCTGTCGGCATCGATGTACAGCCTTGGTCATGGCGGCAACGATGCGCAAAAGACCATTGGCATCATCTGGATGCTGTTGATTGCTGCCGGTTACTCCGGTACCGACAATCCCCCGATATGGGTCATCATCTGCTGCTATTGCGCCATCAGCATGGGCACTTTGTTCGGTGGCTGGCGCATCGTCAAGACCATGGGGCAGAGAATCACCAAGCTCAAGCCGGTCGGTGGCTTCTGCGCCGAAACCGGTGGCGCGATCACCTTGTTCATCGCTACGGCAATGGGTGTGCCAGTGTCGACCACGCATACGATCACCGGCGCCATTGTCGGCGTTGGCGCGTCGCGCAAGATGTCGGCGGTGCGCTGGGGCGTGGCGGGTAATATCGTCTGGGCCTGGATTTTTACAATTCCGGCATCGGCATTCGTGGCTGCGGTGGCCTGGTGGATCGGTATGCACATTCTCTGACGGGCAGGACGTTGCCAAGCGTCTCTGTATTGTTTGCAGATTCGCCTGCAGATGAAAAAAGCCAGCTTGCGCTGGCTTTTTTCGTTGCTAGGGTTGGTGAATCAAAGCACATCGCTGGCATGATCGGCCAGACGCGAGCGTTCGCCGCGCGCCAGGGTGACATGGCCGCTATGCGACCAACCCTTGAAGCGGTCCACCACATAGGTCAAGCCACTCGATCCTTCGGTAAGGTAAGGCGTATCGATCTGAGCGATATTGCCGAGGCAAATGATTTTGGTACCCGGACCAGCGCGGGTGACCAAGGTCTTCATTTGCTTGGGCGTCAGGTTTTGTGCTTCGTCGATGATCAGGAACTTGTTGACGAAAGTACGGCCGCGCATGAAGTTGAGCGACTTGATCTTGATCCGTGAACGGATCAGATCCTGGGTCGCAGCACGACCCCACTCGCCAGCATCGCCGTCGGACTTGTTGAGCACTTCCAGATTGTCGTCGAAGGCACCCATCCACGGCCCCATCTTTTCTTCTTCGGTACCGGGCAGGAAGCCGATATCTTCACCGACAGGCACGGTCACGCGGGTGACGATGATTTCGTTGTAGGTCTTGGTTTCGAGCACTTGTGCCAGACCGGCTGCCAGTGCCAACAAGGTCTTGCCAGTGCCGGCCTGACCCAGCAGCGTGACAAAGTCACATTCCGGATTCATCAACAGGTTCAGCGCGAAGTTCTGTTCACGGTTGCGTGCCGTGATACCCCATACACTGTTCTTGGTATGGCCGTAGTCACGCAAGGTCTGCAGCACGGCAGTCTTGCCGTTGAGCTGGGAGACCTGGCCATAGAATGCGGGTTCGCCATTTTTCGGTTCGATGAAGACAAACTGATTCACCAGCAGCGATGGCACATGTGGACCAGTCACACGGTAATAGGTGTAGCTGGTGCCTTGCTTGTTTTCTTGCCACGACTCCATGCCCTTGCCGTGTTTGTTCCAGAAGTCGTCCGGCAGCTGGTGAATGCCGGAATACAGCAGGTCGGTGTCTTCCAGTACATGGTCATTGAAATAATCTTCCGCCGGCAAACCGATGGCACGTGCCTTGAGGCGCATGTTGATGTCTTTCGACACCAGCACCACCGGGCGCTCGGGATATTGCTGATCAAGCGCGCGCACCACGCCTAGAATCTGGTTGTCGGCCTTGCCTTCGGGCAGGCCATCCGGCAGCTTGGCGTTTTGCAGTTTGGTCTGGAAGAACAGGCGACCCTTGGCCTCTTTGTTGCCCAGCTTGGACAGTGGGATGCCGAGGTCAATGGCGTCTTCGGCAATGTCGCTCACCAGTGCATCGAGCGAGCGCGAAATTTGACGTGCATTACGCGCCACTTCCGACATGCCCTTTTTGTGGTTGTCGAGTTCTTCAAGCGTGATCATCGGCAAATAGATGTCATGCTCTTCGAAGCGGAACAGCGAGGTCGGGTCATGCATCAGTACGTTGGTGTCGAGCACAAACAGCTTGGACACGCCAAGCTTGTCGGCGCTGCGGCTAGTGGCTGACTTGGAACGCGATTCGAGTGCCTTGGGCACGGCTGCGCGGGGTTTCTCGACCGGTGTCTTGGCGCTGATCTTGGCATGCGTCTCTTGCGGTGGCGATGGCGCTTTTGCGACCGGTGCCGCGATCACGACAGGTGGTACTTCTACTAAAGCAATTCTGGGTTTGACAGGGGTACCGCGTTCGGCCTTGGGATAGTCTTTGGGCGCTAGGATAGCAGCTGGTTTACTCGGCAGTTTGGGCAGGGGCATCAGAACCTCGGTGGTAAATGGAGAAAAAATGCCGCTTTGTCAGAGCGAACAGGAACTGCGGGTACTGCAGGAGATGCAACAACGAAGCACGACCGCCACTAAGCAAACCCTTCTTGGTACGGTCATGTGCCAACGTTGGCAACAGGAACCGCACAGGGAGGAGGGCTTGGTTAGAGGGGGGATGGAACGCTGGAGGCGGCGCTGACAGGCTGGCGCGCGTTGCTGTGAGCGCGTCATTGCCGTGGTGTTTGCCGCTAGTATGAAATTGCAAAGTAAAAAAGCCGTTTTGGCAGGTGCGAGACCTGATCCAAAAACGGCTTTTAAACATCGGTTTTCTATTTGAATTCAAAGGCTTGTCTAAAGTAACCAGTTCTCTCGGCTGGCGCCGGCAAGTGATGGTTCAAACCAGACTTGCCGCTGCGCAGATCAACATTTCAGTGATGGCTGAAACGTCTTTTAAGCAATTGTCTTCACAAAATCCAACACTTCGTCCACATGAGAAGGTACTTTCACTCCACGCCATTCTTTCACCAATTTGCCAGTGGCGTCAATCACAAACGTACTGCGTTCGACGCCGCGTACTTTCTTGCCATACATGTTTTTCATCTTCATGACATCAAACATGATGCACAAGCTTTCGTCGGGATCGGAAATCAGTTCAAAAGGCATCTCCAACTTGGCTTTGAAGTTTTCGTGCGATTTCAGGCTGTCGCGGCTGATGCCGAAGATCGCGGTGTTGTGTTGCAGGAATTGTGCATACGCTTCACGGAACTGGATGCTCTCGGTAGTACAGCCCGGGGTATTGTCTTTGGGATAAAAATACAGCACCAGGTTCTTGCCCTGGTAGTCGGACAGGTTGAAGGTTTTACCGCTGGTCATGGCCGCAGAAAATTCTGGCACGATCTTGTTTAGGATGGATGGTGTATCGTCAGTCAACATAGCGGCCCGGGGTGAGGTGTTGGATTGTTTGTTTGCAGTGTTGTGGTGTCAGTGGCAGGTTCATGCAGCCTGCAGGATCATGTCGCCGGAGCGTCCTGGGAGTTCACCCCAGCTAATCGGCAGGATTGGCAAGACCTCATCCTTGACGGTCTGGTAATAGTCGCCCATCGAGACCAGCTCATAACCTTGCGCTCGCCAGCCGAGCAACAGTTGCTCGAAGATGGGGGCGAGCTTTTGTCCTTCAAGCTCGGCATGCAAGGTAAATACATGGTCACGCGGTTGTTCGGTCAGGCGCAGCAGCAGTGCCGCGGCATTGCTGGTATCAATGAGCTGGCCGCCGATGGTGCGCCCGAGCAGTTCATCGAGCGTTGGCAGCGTCGTCGGCAATTGCACACATGACAAGGTACGGCCCTGCGCACTGAGCAGATGCGGACCAGCAGCGGGGGCGGCCAGCGTGCCGTCTTCAGCCAGTACGGCGCGGCCATCGGAGGAGTAGGCAATGCCGAACGCATCGAGTTGCAGGAAGGCATGTTCGTTCATTTGCCAGCCGGCAGCACCGTGCGTGATCGGTGCATGTCCAAAGATGTCGTGGAAGCGCGCATAGGCACGTTGCATGACTTCCTGGGTCCAGGCAGCGTCACGCTGACGTACGTGGTCTTGCCAGACGCGGTGATCCCAGGTGTGAATGCCGCATTCAAAGCCGGCATCGCGCACGGCCCGCATGTAGTTGGCGCAGGTCTTGCCGATATCGGGCGCTGGCAACAGCGTGCCGTACATCAGCGTCTTGATGCCGTAATGTTCGACCACCGAGGTGCGTGAGACCTTGCTGAAAAAACCAGGACGGAATACTTGCTTGAGTGCCCAGCCGGTATGATCGGGGCCGAGCGAAAACAGAAAGCTGGCATTGGCGCCGTGACGCTGCAATTGCTTGACCAGATTGGGGACGCCTTCGCGTGTTCCGCGGTAGGTGTCGGCATCGATTTTGAGTGTGATCTGAGGCAATTTACTGGCTTTCTGGAGGGCGCTGTTAGTGCAAATTGTTGCACGAAAGTCGAGGTGGATAAATCTATTTCCCGCAATGCTGCAATCGTGAACCAAAAAAATGGTGGCAAAAACAAAAAATGCGTTCCGAAGAACGCATTTCCCGTTGCAACCGCAAGTGCGATTTAGTCGACCAGTGCGCGCGCTTCAGCGACTTGGCCGCGGTAGGCGTCAAAAATATTGCGCAGTGTCTCGGCCATGGTGAACGTTGGCTTCCAGTTCAGTTCTTCACAGGTATTGGTGATCTTCGGAACGCGGTTTTGCACGTCTTGATAACCCTTGCCGTAGTAGGCCGTCGAGGTAGTTTCCAACAATTTGACCTGCTTGGCCGATTCGGCATATTCAGGGTATTCGGTGGCCAGCGTGAGCATCATGTTAGCCAGTTCACGGATCGAATAGTTGTTGGTCGGATTACCGATGTTGTAGATCTTGCCGGTGGCGATACCGCCTTCGTTGGCGATGATCTTCATCAGCGCGTCGATACCATCATCAATGTAGGTGAACGCACGCTTTTGCTGACCGCCATCGACCAGCGAGATATTTTCGCCACGTACAATGTGACCGAAGAATTGGGTGACGACGCGCGAGCTGCCTTCTTTCGGTGTGTGGATCGAATCCAGACCAGCGCCGATCCAGTTGAATGGACGGAACAGTGTGAAGTTCAGATTGTCTTCCATGCCATAGCCCCAGATCACACGATCCATCAGCTGTTTGGCGCAGGAGTAGATCCAGCGTGGCTTGTTGATTGGGCCACAGATCAGTTCCGACTCTTCGGAGTCGAATTCGTCGTCGTGGCACATGCCATAGACTTCCGAGGTCGATGGGAACACCAGATGCTTGCCATACTTGGCAGCCGAGCGCACGATCGGCAGATTGGCTTCAAAGTCCAGTTCGAACACGCGCAATGGCTTGTTGACATAGGTCGACGGCGTCGCAATGGCGACCAGCGGCAGGATCACGTCGCACTTCTTGACGTGGTATTCGACCCATTCCTTGTTGATCGTGATGTCGCCCTCAAAGAAGTGCATGCGCGACTTGTAGGCCTCGTTTTCCAGAATGTCGGTGATGCGGTCGGTCATCATGTCCATGCCATAGACGTGCCAGTCAGTGGTTTCCAGAATACGCTTGGACAAGTGATGGCCGATGAAGCCGTTGACGCCGAGGATGAGGACTTTTTTCATAGTAAGTAGACGACCTTAGACGGCCATGTATTTCAAATAATTGTTAAGAGAGACATCTTGATCATTGATCTGGATGCCCATGATTTGCAGATAGTTGCCATCGCCGCAACGGGCGTAGAGGCGGCCACCTTCAAAGAACTTGTCTTGCGTGCCATGCGACCGTTCTAGCGTCGGGCGGACAGAAGCCGGCACCATGCGGGTTCTCACCAGCGTGATTTTATCACCCGCAATTTCTTCAAAGGCACCCGGATAAGGCGGGGCCACGGTACGCACCAGATTATGCACGTATTGCGAGGGTTTTTTCCAGTCGATACGGCCGTCTTCCGGCTTGCGGCCGCCGAAATAACTGCCCTTGCTGAGATCGTTGGGCAACTTTGGCGTACGCCCTGACAGCATCAGCGGCAAGACGCGCCACAGGGTTTGCTCCGCAGCAACCACGACCTTGCCGAAGACTTCGTAGGCAGTGTCGTCGGGCAAGATCGGTACCGCCGTTTGCGCCACGATGGCACCGGCATCGGGCTTTTCTGCCATTTCGTGCAGCGTGGCGCCGGTTTCGGTTTCACCGTGCAGCACGGCCCAGTTGATCGGTACGCGACCACGGTATTTCGGCAGCAGCGAGCCATGCATGTTGTAGGCACCGTGCTTGGCCAGCGCCAGCAGATTGACCGGCAGCATGTGGCGATAGTAAAAGCTGAAAATGAAATCCGGTTGCGCCGCCTGCACTTGTGTCAACACTTGTGCCGACTTGGGATCTTCCGGCGTGATATAGGCGATGCCGTATTCACGGCAGACGCTGGCGACCGAGCCGAACCAGATATTCTCGTTGGGATTATCTTCGTGAGTGACCACCAGGGCCACGCGTACGCCGCGTGCCAGCAATACCTTCAGGCAGCGCACACCGACATCATGATAGGCAAAGACGACTGCGTTCATGAGTTCTGGCCGCTCTGTTCGGACGATTGCTCGAGCACTGCCTGCACCACATAGCGTGGACGGGCGCGCACTTGCAGATAGATGCGCCCAATGTACTCACCAAGCAGACCGATGCCGAACAGGATCACGCCAATGAGGAAGAAGGTGATGGCAAACAAGGTAAATACCCCTTGAACTTCCGCACCGAGGATGAAGCGACGTATCACCATCAGGATGAACAGCGCCGCCGAAGCAAACGACAGGCCAATACCGAGCAGCGAAAACAATTGCAGCGGCACCAGTGAAAAACCGGTGATGAGGTCAAAATTGAGGCGGATCAGGCTATACAGCGAATACTTGGATTCGCCGGCCGAACGCTCTTCGTGTTCGACGATGATTTCGGTCGGCTTGCGCGCAAACGAATACGCCAGTGCCGGCACGAAGGTATTGACTTCGCGACATTGATTGACCAGGTTGATGACGTTGCGGCCATAGGCGCGCAGCATGTTGCCCTGATCGGTCATTTTGATACGCGTAATCTTTTCGCGCAGGCGGTTCATGGCCTTGGAGGCCCAGGTGCGCCATGCAGAATCCTGGCGCTGACGCCGGATCGAGCCGACATAGTCGTAGCCTTCGCGCATCTTGGTCACCAGATTGCCGATTTCCTCGGGCGGATTTTGCAGGTCGGCATCGAGCGTGACGACGATATCGCCGCGGGTAGCTTCAAAGCCGGCCAGAATCGCCATATGCTGGCCATAGTTGCCATTGAACAGCACTACCCGTGTCACATCGGGGCGCAAGTGGTATTGTTCGCCCAGCATGGCGGCGGACTGGTCGCGGCTGCCGTCGTTGACGAAAATGATTTCGTAGGCGATGCCGAGGGCGTCCAACGCCGGGTAGAGCCGGGCAAACAGCTTGGCAAGGCCTGATTCCTCGTTATATACGGGAATAACAACGGAAAGTTCTGGTTTCATCAAAGCTTGGAAATTAAGAATTACACTAAAGACATCGTTAATGTATTACACCTGATGCAAACTGCATACCAGCGCGTGATGCCAACGCCAGTATGATTTACAGTGCGCTCATTGTCGATTGATTATGCTGCACCCGACGCTGCTGCGAGCACGGATTTTACCGCGCCGACTGCACGTTCGACATCGGCCGTGTTCATCGCCGTAAACATCGGCAGCGACACGATCAGGCGGCCAACCCGTTCAGCTACGGGGAACATGCCTTCCTTGAAACCGAGTTCACGGTAAAGCTTGAGCAGATGAATCGGTGGATAGTGGTAGCCGATACCGATTTGTCGTTCCATCATCTTTTCCATGAACGTCGCGCGCGTGATGCGTTCTGGCAGTACCAGCTGGAACATGTGCCAGTTGGAATTCTCGAAGTCGGCGACCGGCAGTTGTGCACCACTTTGGCCTTCGAATTCGCTGCCAAATACGTCGAAGTAGTGGCGCGCCAGGCTGCGGCGCTTTTCAGTGACGGCATC
>Ga0066798_10000669_pt1 | contig 16620 bp, 18 predicted proteins | sample PersoiDNA2013203_FD_70961 | JGI IMG/M metagenome (GOLD analysis project Ga0066798, IMG submission 70961) | Permafrost soil microbial communities from the Arctic, to analyse light accelerated degradation of dissolved organic matter (DOM) -... | ecosystem: Environmental > Terrestrial > Soil >... | reverse complement strand
GTTAATTTGCGCTTTGTCATCTTTTCGGCTGCAGTAGCGCCGCATTTTGCCCATTTACCCTGGTATCAGCGGCTTTGGTATGGCTACTTCAATGGCGATATTTCGATGGCATTTTTCCCGCAACGCTTCCCAGTGCAGACAGTGCACCAACCGGCTGGCAAGCTCGGTTACTTCAAGGCAATCTGTTTTCCAGGTTGGTTCGCCTGGCAGGTCGGCGCCATCATTGGCATCCTGTTAGCCTCCCAGATTCCGGAAAGCTGGAATATAGGTTTTGCCGGCACGCTGGCGCTGATTGCGGTGACCATTCCGATGATCGTCAATCGCGCGGCGCTGGTGGGAGTGGTGGTATCCGGCTCGGTTGCCGTAGTGGCAATTGGTTTGCCTTATCGGCTGGGCCTGTTGCTGGCGGTACTGGTTGGCATCAGCGCCGCCATGCTGGTCGATAAAATGATCGATAAGGAAAAAGAATGAACGCCTTCGACGTTTGGGTTTCTATCGTCTTGTTGACCCTGTCCACCGTGATCACCCGTTGCAGCTTCTTTCTGTTCGGCCATGCGGTCAAACTGCCGCCCAAGTTGCAGCATGCATTGGCCTATGCGCCGGCTGCGGCGATGGCAGCAATCATCATGCCGGATCTGTTGAGCAGTGGCAGCGTGGTCGAGCTCAATTGGGCCAGTCCCAAGTTGCTCGCCGGCATCGGCGGGAGCGTTTTTTTTCTAGTTACGCGTCATTTGCTGGGGACAATTATTGTCGGAATGACATTGTTTACTGTCTTGCGTCTGGTGTTGTGAGTCGCAGCCAACTGCGAGCCGCAAGCACAACAGTGGCAAGCCTGGCATCACCTCTGGAACGGGCTAGCCAATCCGGCCGGTTCGCCGAAAAACCATGTTGGGCAAAGGGCGGGTAGAGTAAAATAGCGCCTTTTTGCTCCATCTACGATTCTGCATAAAATGAAATTCAATCGACTGAGCGATTTGATCGCTGCCAATCAGCTGCAAGGCAAACGTGTCTTCATCCGCGCTGATCTGAACGTACCGCAAGACGATGCCGGCAACATCACCGAAGATACGCGCATTCGCGCTTCGGTACCGGCAATCCGCCAGGCTCGTGACGCCGGAGCTGCGGTGATGGTGACCTCGCATTTGGGCCGTCCGGTAGAGGGTGAATTCAAGCCTGAAGATTCGCTGGCGCCAGTCGCTGCGCGTCTTTCGGAGTTGCTGGGAGCGGAAGTCAAGCTGCTGTCGAACTGGATCGACGGCGTCGATGTAGCGCCGGGCCAGGTAGTGCTGCTGGAAAATTGCCGTCTCAACAAGGGCGAAAAGAAAAACAGCGACGAGCTGGCGCAAAAGCTGGCCAAGCTGTGCGATGTCTACGTCAACGATGCGTTTGGCACTGCCCATCGCGCCGAAGCGACCACCTATGGCATTGCCAAATTTGCACCGGTGGCATGCGCTGGTCCCTTGCTGGCTGCTGAGCTCGACGCGCTGGGCAAAGCACTGAACCAGCCAGCACGTCCGCTGGTGGCGATTGTGGCCGGCTCCAAGGTGTCGAGCAAATTGACCATCCTCAAGTCCTTGGCCGACAAGGTGGACAATCTGATTGTCGGTGGCGGCATTGCCAATACATTTATGCTGGCCTCGGGCCTGAAGATCGGCAAGTCATTGGTGGAAGCCGATCTGGTCGATGAAGCCAAGGCAATTATCGACATGATGGCAAAACGTGGCGCTTCAGTGCCAATCCCGGTCGATGTCGTGTGCGGCAAGGTGTTTTCACCAACCGCAGAAGCGACCATCAAGGACGCCAACGAGGTGGCCGACGACGACATGATTTTCGACATTGGTCCAAAAACTTCCGCACTGTTGGCCGCACAATTGGCCAAGGCGGGTACTATTGTCTGGAATGGCCCGGTTGGCGTGTTTGAGTTTGATCAGTTTGGCGCTGGCACTAAGACGCTGGCGCAGGCCATCGCTGATTCGGCAGGCTTTTCGATTGCCGGCGGCGGCGATACGCTGGCGGCGATTGCCAAGTATGGTATTACAGACAAGATCGGCTACATTTCGACCGGCGGTGGCGCTTTCCTGGAATTCCTCGAAGGCAAAACCTTGCCGGCCGTGGAAATACTGATCCAGCGCGCGCAATAATTGTTGGCTAAGCGCTGGCCCGCAGGCGTCGGCTGCGTTGCTCAGGTGGTGGTAACAAAATAACAATGCACAAGAATGCAGCTTCTTTAACCGAGACTAGAGAAAGATTTTCATGAGAGCCACCAAGATTGTTGCCACCATCGGCCCCGCATCCAGCGATCGGGAAACACTGACACGCATGATCAAGGCCGGCGTCGATGTGGTGCGCTTGAACTTTTCGCACGGCAAGGCGCAGGATCATATTGATCGTGCGGCGCTGGTGCGCGATGTGGCTGATGCCTGTGGCCGCAAGGTTGCCATCATGGCCGACTTGCAGGGCCCGAAGATCCGCGTTGGCAAGTTTGAAAATGGCAAGATCAATCTGGTCAATGGTGAGAAATTCATTCTCGATGCCGATTGCGAAATGGGCAACCAGGAACGTGTTGGTCTCGACTACAAGGCCTTGCCGCGCGATTTGCGTGGCGAAGATATTCTGTTGCTCAACGATGGCTTGATCGTGCTGACGGTAGAGCGCGTGCTGGGTAGCGAGATCCACACCGTGGTGACGATTGGCGGTGAATTGTCCAACAACAAGGGTATCAATCGCCAAGGCGGTGGTTTGTCGGCGCCAGCGCTGACTGCCAAGGACATGGATGACATCAAGACAGCGATGAGCTTTCAGGCCGACTACCTGGCAGTGTCCTTTCCCAAGAATGCCACCGACATGGAAATGGCGCGTCAGCTCGGCAATGTCGCCGGTGAAGCTTACGGTCATAAACCGATGATGATCGCCAAGATCGAACGGGCCGAAGCGATTCCGCTGTTGCAGGAAATTCTCGACGCTTCCGACGGCATCATGGTAGCGCGCGGCGATCTGGCCGTGGAAGTGGGCAATGCTGCGGTGCCAGGTCTGCAAAAGCGCATGATCAAGATGGCACGCGCCTCCAACAAGCTGGCAATTACCGCCACGCAAATGATGGAGTCGATGATTGTCAACGCGGTGCCAACGCGTGCCGAAGTGTCGGACGTCGCCAATGCCGTGCTCGACGGCACCGATGCCGTGATGACCTCGGCTGAAACCGCTTCCGGTAAATATCCGGTGGAAACAATTGAAGCAATGTCGGCAATTTGCCTGGCTGCCGAGAAGTCGGAAGACTGCAAGCTTGATGCCGATTTCCTCAATCTACAATTCACCCGCATCGACCAGTCGATTGCTTATGGCGCCTTGTTCACTGCGCACCATTTGCGCGTGAAGGCGATTGCCGCCTTGACCGAGTCCGGTTCGACCGCATTGTGGATGAGCCGGCACAATATTGATGTACCGATTTTTGCGATTACCCCGAATGTTGCGACGCGCCAAAAGGCGGCGCTGTTCCGCAACGTACGGACCTTCGAACTGGCACAGTCGACCGACACGGAAGTGGTCTTGAAGGCGGTGCAGGATTTGTTGCTGGCGCAAGGCGTCGTGCAAAAAGGGGATTTGATCGTCGTGACCTGGGGTGAGCCGATTGGCCAAGTCGGTGGCACCAATGCACTGAAGATACTCAGGGTCGGCGAATACTGATTTTTATTGTTCTGGAGTTTTATCATGCCTCTCGTATCCATGCGTCAATTGCTGGACCACGCCGCCGAAAACGGTTACGGCCTGCCTGCATTCAACGTCAACAATCTGGAGCAGGTCACCGCGATCATGCAGGCCGCCGATGAAGTCGGCGCGCCGGTGATCATGCAAGCCTCGGCTGGTGCACGCAAATATGCTGGTGAAGCATTTCTGCGTCATCTGATCGAAGCCGCAGTGGAAGCCTATCCGCATATTCCAGTTGTCATGCATCAGGATCACGGCCAGTCGCCGTCGGTCTGTATGGCTGCAATCAAGTCCGGTTTCACTTCGGTGATGATGGACGGTTCGTTGATGGAAGATGGCAAGTCGGTCGCCAGCTACGAATACAACGTGGAAGTGTCGCGCAAGGTAGTGGAGTTTTCGCACGCCATTGGTGTGACCGTGGAAGCCGAACTGGGTGTGCTTGGTTCGCTGGAAACCATGATGGGCGACAAGGAAGACGGTCATGGTGCCGATGGCAAGATGACGCGTGAACAGTTGCTGACCGATGTCGCGCAAGCGGCTGATTTCGTCAAGCTGACCCAATGCGATGCGCTGGCGATTGCGATTGGTACTTCGCATGGCGCCTACAAGTTTTCGCGCAAGCCGACCGGTGACATTTTGGCCATCGACCGCATCAAGGAAATTCACGCGCGCATTCCGAACACCCATCTGGTGATGCACGGTTCGTCGTCGGTGCCGCAAGAACTGCTGGCAGAAATTCGCCAGTTCGGCGGCGACATGAAGGAAACCTATGGCGTGCCGGTGGAAGAGATTCAAGAAGGCATCAAGCACGGCGTGCGCAAAATCAACATCGACACCGACATTCGTCTGGCGATGACTGGTGCGATTCGTCGTTATCTGATGGAAAATCCAGGCAAGTTCGACCCGCGCGACTATCTCAAGCCTGCCCGCGAAGCGGCCAAGCTGGTGTGCAAGGCGCGCTACCTGTCGTTCGGTTGCGAAGGCCAGGCTGACAAGATCAAGGCGATCCCGTTGGAAAAAATCGCTGAGAAATACAAGAAGGGCGAGCTCTCGCAAATCGTGCAATAAGCGATAGCGCGCCAATCGCGACCGGGACCTGGTTTTTTCCAGTCCCGGTTTTTTGACTTTAAAGCGGGGTGGAAAACGATGCTATTGTCATCGCCGCAGCACCCCACAGAACGACCGGAATCAACATGACTAGCCTCTACAAAACTTCCATCACTTCGCTGCCTTTGCTGGGCAATGGTAAGGTACGCGACAACTATGCCGTCGGCGACGACAAGTTGTTGATCGTCACCACCGACCGTTTGTCGGCCTTCGATGTCATCATGAATGAACCGATTCCAGGCAAGGGAAAAGTGTTGAACCAGATGTCCGATTTCTGGTTTGAGAAGCTGGCTGGCATTGTGCCGAATCACTTGACCGGCATCGCGCCGGAAACCGTAGTGGCGGCCAATGAAGTCGAGCAGGTGCGCGGCCGTGCAGTGGTGGCTAAACGCCTCAAGCCGATCCTGGTGGAAGCCGTGGTGCGCGGTTACATCATCGGTTCCGGCTGGAAGGATTATCAAGACAGCGGTGCGATTTGCGGCATCAAGCTGCCTGAAGGTTTGCAGCAGGCGGCCAAACTGGCCGAGCCTATCTTCACTCCGGCAGCCAAGGCCGACCTCGGTGAGCATGACGAAAACATCAGCTTTGCCGAGATGGAACAACGCATCGGTAGCGAGCTGGCCAACAAGATGCGCGAGATCAGCATCAAGCTGTATCAGACCGCTGCCGACTATGCTGCCACGCGCGGTATCATCATCGCCGATACCAAGTTTGAATTCGGCCTCGATGACGACGGCGTACTGCATCTGATGGACGAAGTATTGACTGCTGATTCCTCACGGTTCTGGCCGGCTGACAGTTACAAGGTCGGCATCTCGCCACCGTCATTCGACAAGCAATTCGTGCGCGACTATCTGGAAACCGTTGATGGTTGGAAGAAGACACCACCAGCGCCAGCACTGCCACCGGAAGTCATCGAAAAAACTGGTGCCAAATACCGTGAAGCGCTTGAGCGTCTGACCGGCAATGCGTTGAAAGGCTGAGGAATAGCATGAGCCAAAACAATCTGCAAACGCCCGTGGTGGGCGTGGTCATGGGGTCGTCGTCCGATTGGGATGTGATGCAGCATGCCGTGGCGATCTTGAAAGAGTTCGGCATCGCGCATGAAGCGCAAGTGGTGTCGGCGCATCGGATGCCTGATCAAATGTTTGCCTATGCCGAGCAGGCGCGTGCGCGTGGTTTGCGCGCCATCATCGCCGGTGCTGGTGGCGCCGCACATTTGCCGGGCATGATTGCCGCCAAGACCATCGTGCCGGTGCTGGGTGTGCCGGTGCCGTCGAAGTATTTGCGTGGCGAGGATTCCTTGCTGTCGATCGTGCAGATGCCGAAAGGCATTCCCGTCGCCACCTATGCCATTGGTGAAGCCGGTGCTGCCAATGCGGCGCTGTCGGCAATTGCCATGCTGGCGACCACCGATGACGCATTGGCAGAAAAATTGGAAGCGTTCCGCATCAAGCAAACGCAAGTCGCTCTGGATATGAAATTGCCGTTATGAATCAAAAGCAGTCTGCGTTGACGTCTCCCGCCATTCCCACGACCACACCGGCGACCTGGCTGGGCGTGATGGGTGGCGGCCAATTGGGGCGCATGTTTGCGCATGCCGCACAGGCGCTTGGATTCAAGGTCGCGGTGTTGGAGCAAGAACCGGATTGCCCGGCCGGGCAGGTGGCCGACCGTCTGATCGGTACCGCTTACACCGATCCGCAAGGCTTGGTTGAACTGGCATCGCTCTGTGCAGCCGTGACCACTGAGTTTGAAAACGTCGCCGCCTGCAGTCTGGCGACCTTGGCAGCGACGACCTATGTGGCCCCATCGGCAGCAGGTGTGTCGATTGCCCAGGATCGTATCGCCGAGAAGCGTTTTTTTGTTGAATGTAGCACCAGCTCGGGCGTGTCGCCGGCGCCGCATCAGACGATTGCTGCGGTTGCCGATATCGCTGCGGTGAGCGCCGATTTGTTACCCGGCATTCTGAAAACCGTGCGCATGGGTTACGACGGTAAAGGCCAGGTACGCGTCAGCAGCAAGGCCGAGCTTGAAGCTGCATTTGCCGGTATGGGCGGCGTCACCTGTCTGCTGGAAAAGATGCTGCCGCTGGCCTACGAGGTGTCGGTGCTGGTCGCGCGCGGTGCCGACGGTGCCGCGGTGGTGTATCCGATTGCCGAGAATGTGCATCGTGACGGCATCTTGTTTACCACTACCGTACCGTCGACGCATGTCTCTGAGAGTGTTGCCAGGAAGGCGCAGGATGCGGCGCTGGCGATCATTGCCAAACTTGATTACGTCGGCGTGCTGTGTATCGAGTTCTTTGTCCTCGCCGATGGTAGTCTGGTGGTCAATGAAATGGCACCACGCCCGCATAACAGCGGGCATTACACTATCGATGCCTGCATCACCAGTCAGTTCGAACAACAAGTGCGCGCGATGGCGCGTTTGCCGTTGGGAGATGTGCGTCAGCATTCGCCGGCGGTCATGCTTAATATTCTTGGCGATGTCTGGTATGACGGTGACAGCGACACGATGCGCGAGCCGGCCTGGGAGCAGATTCTGGCATTGCCTGGTGCGCATTTGCATTTGTATGGCAAGGCGCAGGCCAGGCGTGCGCGCAAGATGGGCCATGTGACCTTCGTCGCGCCAACCATCGCTGCGGCGCAGGCACAACTGGCAAGCGCTTGTGCCATCCTCGGCATTGCCTTGTAAGGAGTGTGGCGATGACGGTGATTGATATGGCAACTGTGCAATTGGCCGCACGCAAGCTGGAGCAGGGCAAGCTGGTGGCATTCCCTACCGAGACCGTCTATGGGCTTGGCGGCGATGCAGAAAATGCTGCTGCCATTGCCGATATCTATGCCGCCAAAGGGCGGCCAGCGAATCATCCAGTCATCGTCCATATCGCACCAGAAGCCGATATCACATTCTGGGCAGCGCAAGTGCCGCCGCAAGCGTATGCGCTGATGGCGGCATTCTGGCCGGGGCCGCTGACCCTGATTCTCAAGCGCGCGGCACATGTTCCTGCCGCCGCCTCGGGTGGTCAGGATTCGATCGGTGTGCGTTGTCCTTCGCATCCGGTGGCGCAGGCATTGCTACGTGAATTCAAGGGCGGCAAAGGTGGTATCGCCGGGCCGTCGGCAAATAAATTTGGCCATGTCAGTCCCACCACGGCACAACATGTACGTGAAGAGTTCAGTGCCGAGACGGATATCTTGCTCGACTATATTCTCGACGGCGGGCAAAGCGATGTTGGCATCGAATCCACGATTGTCGACCTGTCGCGCGTCGATACGCATGGCGTGGTGTTGTTGCGTCCTGGACAGGTCAGTGCGGACCAGATTGCGGCCGTTCTGGGTGTCGCGCCAGTGGCCCCCGATGCTGCTGCTCCGCGCGCTTCCGGCACATTGGATGCACATTACGCTCCGCATACGCCAGTGGCGCAGGTAGAGGCAGCGGAGTTGCCCGACCTGTTGCTGCAATTGACGGCGCGTGGCTGCAAGATTGCATTGATTCAACGGTCATTGCAAAAGCAAACCGATTCATCATTGATTGCCGTCTTGTCCATGCCGAGCGATGCAGATCATTACGCCCACGATTTGTATGCTGCACTGCGGGATATGGATCATTGTGGCGCCGATGTGATTTTGGTGGAAGCACTTCCGCAAACTTCTGCCTGGCAAGGCATCAATGATCGCCTGCGCCGCGCGGCATTTGACTCGCGCGGAATTCTTTCCCGTCTGCTGGCGACCTAGCGTACTTTTTTCTTTCGCTGTATCTTGTGTAACCGGTAAAATTTTTATCAGTTGCCAAAAAAATACACGTCTATACAAAGACATTTAAAGCTGGCATAGTATCGAAAAAGAATAGCACGCACGTTCTTTTTGTTCGATGAATTGCTGGAAAATGTCGCTTTTACTATCGGCATTTTTCTCAACGTAGATAAAAATAAGTAAGCAAGATACGTTGAGTTTGCCGGCAAATTCATCGCGAGGAATTTATAAAATCGGGGCAAAGCCCTTTACACACGGAGACGAGACATGAAGAAACAATTTACCATTTTGCCTAAAATCGCTGCGCTGTCCGTCATGGCGGCGTTTGCTGCGCCTGTGATGGCGCAAAGTGCGGGTAGCAACATCCTTGGTGTAGGTTGGTTCCATCTGGCGCCGCAGGATTCAAGCGAAGGCATTACGGCTGTCAGCGGCACAGGCGTTGCCGTTTTGGCTGCAAGCGGTGGCGGTAGCACCTATCATTCGTCAGTAGGCAATGCCGACACTGTTGGCTTGGCATTCACGCACTTCTTTACCGATAATATTGCGCTGACCCTGGATGGCGGGATTCCTCCTACGTTCCATCTCACCGGCCAAGGTGGCTTGTCTGGCGTCGGCGAGATTGGCACTGCTAAACAATGGAGCCCGGCGATCGTGGCCAAGTATTTCTTTGGCGACGCAAATGACAAGTTCCGTCCATTCATTGGTGCTGGTGTGACTTATGTTTGGTATTCGAGTGTCAATCTTAGCTCGGGCTTCCAACAGTCCATCACACGGATCAGCTCCGCTGGCACAACGACGACTGGTACGACATCCGCCTCACTTAGCTCATCGACAGCGCCGGTCGCGACCATTGGTGGAACTTATAATTTGAACGATAAATGGTCGCTCGGCCTCTCGATTTCTTATATTCCGTTGAAGACGGATGCGACCATCACCAGTACCAATGCGAACACTGGTACCAGCGTGTACAAGACCCGTCTGACAATCAATCCTATCGTCAGCTTCGCTTCGGTTAACTACAAATTCTAAGTTTGTTAAGATTTACGATGTAATAAAAAAGCGCCTCACTGGCGCTTTTTTATTGGCGCGGCAGGTTTTTCTGCTCAAGCCGAGGTCTTCACAAACCGCCCATCATGAAATACCAGTCCCGCTTGCGGCGTGACTTCGCAATGTTCGACTTCGCCGACGAAGATCACGTGGTCGCCTATCCGGATAGCGGCTGCGATTATGGCATTCGAACCAGGCTGAAACGCCTTTCAAGATCGGCTGGCCAGTACGCGACAAACTATATTCGACACCGGCAAAACGATCAGCAGACTTGCGTGCGAATTGTTCGGCCAGCGGGGCTTGGTCGGCGCCCAGGATATTGATCGATAAGTTATCCGAGCGGCAATCGCTCAAGGATACCTTCCCGCAGTAAGTCTTGTGCGTCAGTTAACAGAACGGACTGAATGGCAAATAAAAAGCGCGATCTGGAATGGATCGCGCTTTTTATTATGCCGACAACAGGCAAGAATAAGCTTGCCGAGCCAGGTTTATTCTTCGATGATTTGCGATTGCAAGTAGTTCTGGATGCCGATTTTTTCAATGATATCGAGCTGCGTTTCCAGCCAGTCGATATGTTCTTCAGTGTCATCCAAAATCATCAGGAACAGATCGCGTGAAACGTAATCGCCGTGCTGTTCGCTGGTGGCAATACCTTCCTTGACAGTCTTGTGCGCAGCTTTTTCTAGCTTCAAGTCACATTGCAGCATTTCCTGCGTGTTTTCACCAATCATCAGCTTATGCAGTGCTTGCAGATTAGGCAAGCCGTCGAGCATCAGGATACGGTCGATCAATTTGTCGGCATGCTTCATTTCGCCGATCGATTCTTCGTATTCTTTCTTGGCGATTTTCTCGAAGCCCCAGTGCTTGTACATGCGGGCATGCAAAAAATATTGATTGATGGCTGTCAGTTCGTTGGTCAATTGAGCATTGAGCAACTTCAAGACTGCTGGATCGCCTTTCATAGGAACCTCTGAGAATAAATGGGGGAAAATGGGCTGACGCAAGTGACCTGAATGATCAAATCATGCCCTGGCAGCGTGAACGGACGGATCATAACGCAGGCCGTTGCAGACTTCAGCATAAATTAGCGCGAATCATTCTTACTTTATTTTCAATGCCTTGGCGACAATGCGTGCTTGTGCAAACTGAGTGCCGCCAGCACGGAGACATTTGGCGTGTCAGATGAAATGAGCGAGGGATTTGTTCGGGCAAGAAAAAAGCCCCCGTCGGTAGACAGGGGCTTGGCAGGGTGCTGCTTTTGCTGGTGCTGTTACTTGGCTTGCGGATCGGTCACAAAGCCGATCTTGGACAATCCGCCAGACTGTGCCGCCGCCATCACTTGCGCGACTTTTTCGTATTGCGTCGTACGCTCGGCGCGCAGATGCAATTCCGGTTGAGGTTCTTTTTTGGCTGCTTCTGCAATGCGCATGTTCAGCTGATTGCTGTCGATCTGTTCATCATTCCAGTAAACCTTGCCAACTGCGTCGATCGACAGATTGATGCTCTGTGGCTTGATGTCGTCTGGCTGATTAGTGGCACGCGGCAAATCGATCTTGACCGCGTGGTTCATTACTGGAATGGTAATGATGAAAATGATCAGCAGTACCAACATTACGTCGACCAGCGGCGTAGTGTTGATTTCTGGATTGAAGTCGTCGTCCGAATCGGACAAAGAACCCATTGCCATTACGCTCTCCCGACCGCTGTCAGCTTGGCGCTTTTGGATGCACCCGAGTCGGATTCTTCGGTGGCCGAGCGGGCACCAGTCACGAACAATGCGTGCAGGTCAAAGCCAAACTTGTTGAGCTTGGCGATGGTGGTCTTGTTACCTCGCACCAGGGCGTTGTAGCCGAAAGTTGCTGGAATTGCCACTGCCAGGCCCAGTGCCGTCATGATCAGTGCTTCACCGACCGGACCGGCAACCTTGTCGATACTGGCTTGACCGGATGTACCGATCGAGACCAGCGCATGGTAAATGCCCCAGACAGTACCGAACAGACCGACGAATGGTGCCGTCGAGCCGACCGACGCCAAGATTGCCATACCAGTTTGCAACTTGCCGGAAGCGTCATCGATTGCTTGGCGCAACGACAAGGTGACCCAGTCGCTGACCGACAATTGATCGTGCAGATGACCTTTGTGGGCAGTGTGATGGCTCATTGCCGAGACACCGGCCTTGGCTACTTCGGAAAATGGATTGTCAGTGCCCAGGGTCGCGACACCTTCCGGCAGGCTGGTGGTATCCCAGAAGGCATGGCCGGCCGCATTGGAGGAGCGGCGGAAGCGCAGCAACTGGAATGCTTTGGTGACGATCACGTACCACGATGCGATCGACATGGCGACCAGCAATACAGCGACGCCTTTAGTGACAAAATCGCCCTGCGACCACAGGCTTTCCAATCCGTACGGACTTACTTCCATGATGACTTCCTTTGTTGATGATTTTAGTGTTAACGATCTAATTTGAAATTGATGACGCCGGTGGTCGATACCACGATTGCCTTGCCGTCCTCGATATAAGGTTTGAACACGGCGCGCATGACAGCGCGGCGCGCTTCGTCGTCCAGTCGTGGTGAGCCGGAACTCTTGATGATATCGACTTTTTCAGCCTTGCCGTTGGTATTGACCAATACACGGAATTGTACGACGCCTTCTTCACCCATGCGGCGCGATGCCGGTGGGTATTTGGCGTTGGGTGCTTCAATGTATTCAATGCCAGAGGTAATCTGTTTCGGCAGCGGCGGACCAGGTGGTGACGCTGGTGCGGGCGCTGGAGCGGTGGCGGCTGGCGGCGACGGCTCAGCTGGTTGCGGCGGCGTTGGCGGCGCACTGATTGCGGTTGGTGCAGGTGCTTGTGTAATTGGAATCGGCGGCGGTGGCGAGACCGATTTCTTGACGATGTGGACTTCCTTGGGCAGCGCAGGTGGCGCTTTGGGCGGTGCCGCTTCTGGTGCGCGTTCCGGGGTGATGAAAGTGGCAATTACTTCCTTCGGAATTGCACTGGCGACATGACGAATCAAGCCGCTCTGCAAGGCGTAGAAAAAGGCGATATGCAACAGAATGATCAGGCCGAGCGGGCCGATTTTTCGAACTTGTTGCCAAACTACATTGGGGACATCGTTGGTGCTGCTCATAGCGGGTGATAAAGCGTTCATGAATGATCTTTAGGCAATCATAGTATTCGCGTGGAATACCATTGGTTGCACCGTCTTATGTGTGTGGTTGGATTTGCTTAGGCATTCGCGGAGGACATGTTTGGCGCAGGTATGACATTTGCCACAACAAGTACCAACACCGAGCTCCTTGCGAAGCTCGGACATGGATGTCATGCCTGCATTCACTGCCTGATGAATCTTGCCTTCGGAAATGTTGTTACAAACACATACGATCATTGTACGCCTTGCCGCCTGGTAATGTAGGCACTAAATGGGTCTCGCTCCTGAAACAATACGAGAAAAAAGATTCAACTTTTCGGGTGGCGCCATCGTTCTTTCGACTACTGTTGCCCACTGTTCCGACAATTGCTGGCAGGTCGCCCGCAATACCGGAGCCAGATTCGGCAAGTCCGCCAATGCTTTCAGGTGCCTTTCGATCACTGACGCCAATTTGACGCAGCTTTTGCTTTCCTGATTGCTTGCGGTGTAGTGCGACATCAGATGCAATACCGCTGAAACCAGTAGTTCCGGTTGTGCTGGGGCGCTATTGGGTTCCAGGAAGGCAGAATCCATTTTTTCGGTCACCATCAAACTCTCCTTAGTCAGGAAGCTTGGCTGGCTAACGTCGTACGCACTGGCATCATCGTTGGCTGGCTGGTTTTACCACTATTTATTGCCCATCTCGCTGAGAGATGGCGTTGTCTGCTTATGCTGTCAGAATCAACTTGTTCAATTGAGTCAGTCGCAGCTTGTAGATACGGCCGCCATGGTCGATCTCCAATTCGCGCATCTGCCGGAACAAATCCTGGCTCTTGATACGGGTAATCGGAGAGCCATTAGCTGCTGTGGCTGGTTGGTTGCGACGTTCGGTTCCGTGCTGGATCAGTTGGCTCATCATAACCTCCTATTAAATGCGAACAATTCTTATTTAGATTATTCGTCATTTAATCCGATATTGCAAGCTCTTTTATCATTTGTTGCGAGTTTGTTTTTGATTGGAATTGCGGACGTTGCGTGCGTGCTGCTGAATCTTGTCGAAACGCAAAAAAGGCCCCGACGACGCCTAGTCGAAGGGGCCTTTCTGACAGGTGTCTGACGGCTTACGCCGATTCGATAATGCCGCCGCCCAAGCAGACGTCTCCGTCATACAGAACGGCAGACTGACCAGGTGTGACCGCCCATTGTGGGTCGTCAAAATGCAACTCAAAGCGCTCCTGTGTTGTGCCGTTGAATGAGCACGGCACATCGGCCTGACGGTAACGGGTTTTGGCGCTGAGCGAGGCCAGTTCAGGGGCGGTGCCGGCAACCCAACTGATCTGACTGGCGCCCAGTTGCGAAGAAAGCAGCCAGGGATGGTCGTGGCCTTGCACAATATAGAGCGTATTGTTCGTCACATCCTTGCGCGCCACATACCAGGCGTCGCTATTGCCATCGGCGTTTTGATGCGCCTTGATGCCGCCTAGGCCAATGCCTTTGCGCTGGCCCAGCGTATAGAAGCTCAGGCCGACGTGTTCGCCGACGATGTCGCCGTCAGCGGTCTTCATCGGACCAGGCTGGTAGGACAAATAACGGTTGAGAAATTCCCGGAACGGCCGTTCGCCGATGAAGCAGATGCCGGTGGAATCTTTTTTGGCGGCATTCGGCAACTTCAGTTGCTCGGCGATCTTGCGTACTTCGGTTTTGTGAATCTCGCCGAGTGGAAACAGGGTCTTGGAAAGCTGGGCCTGGTTCAGCCGATGTAGGAAGTAGCTTTGATCCTTGCTGGCGTCAAGCGCCTTGAGCAGTTCGAAGCTGCCGGCCGAGTTCTCGCGTACGCGTGCATAGTGGCCGGTGGCGATCAGATCGGCGCCCAAATGGATGGCGTGATCGAGGAAGGCTTTGAACTTGATTTCGGCATTGCATAGTACGTCCGGATTAGGGGTGCGGCCGGCCTGATATTCGCGCAAAAACTCGGCGAACACGCGATCCTTGTATTCGCCGGCAAAATTGACTGCTTCGATATCCACGCCGACGACATCGGCGACGCTGACAGCATCAATCCAATCCTGGCGGGTCGAGCAATACTCGGAATCGTCGTCGTCTTCCCAGTTTTTCATGAACAGACCAATGACTTCATAGCCTTGTTCTTTCAACAGCCAGGCCGACACCGACGAGTCAACGCCACCGGACATGCCGATGACTACTTTTTTCTTAGCCATGATCCACCTCACATATGCTCGCGTCGGTGTAGAGCAGTGATAGCGGTGCCCGTTGGCCAGCCAGATAATCATCGATGCAGCGTAATACCAGCGGGCTGCGATGCCGCTCAGGGCAGGCGGCCAGTTCGGCGTGCGTCATCCATAATGTGCGCACGATGCCGGTATCGAGTGCGCGCTCATGGCGCTGGCCCAGAGTACCAGTGAAGGCAAAGCGCAAATAAGTGGTTTGCACAGCACTGCGCTTGGACGAGACATTACGCGACAGGTACATGCCGATCAGGGCAGTCGGCGTAAAATCGTGCGCAGATTCCTCCAGCGCTTCACGCACGACCGCCTGGGTCAATGCTTCTCCCTGTTCCAGATGGCCGGCCGGTTGATTGAGGCGCAGGCCATCGGCGGCTTGCTCCTCAATCATCAAAAAACGACCCTCGTGCTCGATAATGGCGGCAACAGTGACAGAGGGTTTCCAAACGTCAGTCATGATAATCCTTACAAGAGCCGTCATTTTACCGTGGCTGGGCTAAGGTTTCAGGCCGCAGTGCGGATGCGAGCTTATCTCTGGAGGAATGCGGCGTTGCTCGCACGCTGGATCATCCATTCCAATCGACCGCCGCAACCCAACCGGGATAGGCTTTGATGCGGCCGACGTTTGCGCAAAGTTGTAGCTGTTCAAGCTTTACGTGTAAGATTCCGGCAAGAATTGACAACTATAGGAGCTTTGAATGAAGCTAGGTATCCCCGTCGAAAGTCGGGAGGGCGAAACTCGGGTTGCTGCAACCCCGGAAACAGTCAAAAAACTCATCGCCGCCAAACACGAGGTCGTGGTGCAAGCGGGTGCCGGTATCCATTCCAGCATTACCGATGACGCCTATGCCGCCGCCGGGGCAAAGATTGTGGCTGCCGATGAGGTCTATGCGGCTGAGGCCTTGCTCAAAGTGCGTGCGCCCAACGCGCAGGAACGTGCCAATTTGAAAGCCGGTACCGTGGTGGTCGGCATGCTCAATCCGTTCGATGCCGACAATATTGCTGCCATGGCTGCTGCCGGTCTGACCGCGTTTGCGCTGGAAGCGGCACCGCGTACCTCGCGCGCGCAATCGATGGATGTGCTGTCCTCCCAAGCCAATATTGCCGGCTATAAGGCCGTGCTGATGGCGGCCAATACCTATCAGCGTTTCATGCCGATGCTGATGACCGCTGCCGGTACTGTCAAGGCGGCCCGCATGCTGATCATGGGGGCCGGTGTGGCAGGTTTGCAAGCGATTGCAACCGCCAAGCGTTTGGGGGCAGTGATTGAAGCGTCCGATGTACGTCCGGCAGTAAAAGAGCAAATTGAATCGCTCGGCGCTAAGTTTCTAGACGTGCCCTTCATCACTGATGAAGAAAAGGAAATCGCTCAAGGTGTCGGCGGTTACGCTCGTCCGATGCCGGCTGACTGGATGCGTCGTCAGGCAGAGCTGGTGCATGAGCGTGCCAAACAGGCCGACATCATCATCACCACTGCATTGATTCCGGGCCGCAAGGCGCCGGTCCTGATCAGTGAAGAAACCGTCAAGGCCATGAAGCCTGGCTCGGTGATTCTTGATATGGCCGTTGACCAGGGTGGCAACTGCCCGTTGTCGGAACCAGGCAAGACCGTCATCAAGCATGGCG
>Ga0066798_10000668_pt1 | contig 16624 bp, 18 predicted proteins | sample PersoiDNA2013203_FD_70961 | JGI IMG/M metagenome (GOLD analysis project Ga0066798, IMG submission 70961) | Permafrost soil microbial communities from the Arctic, to analyse light accelerated degradation of dissolved organic matter (DOM) -... | ecosystem: Environmental > Terrestrial > Soil >... | reverse complement strand
TGTCTAGGCACCAAAAGCAGTGGGTGGCTTGCTTTGAATCGGAATCAGTGGCAGGTTTGGATCGGACAGGCTGGCGGATTTGAATCGGAATTGGTGGTTGAACGGGTCGGAATACTCACTGGGCAAGCACTCAGACTGCGTGCGATGTCAGCGTGCTGAGGAACTGCCTTGAGGAGAGGGGTGAAGTCGAAGAACATGTGCGTCGATACCAAAGGAACGAGCCGCTGACATGACCGTGCCGCACGTCTCATGGGCGGCTACGTCCTACAGCTGCAGCCGCACCACGTTGTCTTGCGCGGGCAAAGATACGTCCCTCGCAAGCGCTTCTTCGATGTGGACGTCCTTGAGCAGCAGGTCCACCTCAGTGATTCGAAGCTGCTCGACCGTTGCCTCAAACTGCGCCTTCCACGCCATTGCGCGCTCGTCGGCTGGCCTGCGCTTCTTCTTTGGAGAGGCGACGACCGTTGGGGCCTTCAGCGCGGCGATTCGCGCGTTGAACGGATCGCGAAGGTCTTTATATCCACTCTTGTTTATCGTCCCTGGGTGGAGCCCTGCCCGACGGCACACCTCGGCGACGGACACGCCTCCTTCAATTCCGGAAAGATCGCCATCTTTGACCTGAACCAGGCGTTCAAGTTCTGCCAACGCAGCACCTAGTGCGGCTCTGTTTTGCTCGCGAGAGTCGGCGTTCTTTGCCTTCTTCTGCTCTCGGGCAGCCGATGTATCTCTCTTGGTCACCCCACCCTTCATCGCTTTCATGCGGCCTCGCCAAACAGTTCGGAAACCACGGTATTGCTCATCCACTTCGCCTTCACGTCCGGGAACCGCGGCACATGGGTACGGACCTGCCCAGCCCAATACGACTCCAACATTGAATCGTCTTCCGCTCTGGCACGCTCAAGGTGTACGACGCAATCTGCGATGGCTCCATCGACGTCGTTTCGCATGAACTTCTCTTCTAGGCGGTGGTCGCAGTTCACCTTGCAGTTGCCGGCCTCGGGGCGCCCCCTCTTGCGGTTGCAGGCGCCGGCCTCACCAGGCAACTTGGTGCAGATAACACCCCGCCGCACATACTCCCAGGCGTCGCCCTTCATCGTCAACAGCTCCGAGAGTTCATAGGCAGACTCAACGCCCCATGCCTTTCCGTTGCGATGAAGGCGCTGGCGGTGTGCACTAACCGCGGAAACGATTGTGACCGCAGCGAATCCGCCATATCCCGCAGTGTGCGGCTCGTCCGGCGCCTGCTCTGCAGCGACTATGTCCTCAATGAGCTCCTTGCCTCTCATCACTTTGAGCTCACGGGTGACGGTCTCAATCTCAGCCCTGAGCGACGAATCGCTCAAGATGTAGTGCAGCGTCATGTGGATCGACTTGTGCCCGAATATCTCCATCAGGAGCTTCGGCGCCTGTGTAAGCGCCAGCGCAACCAGCCTGGCCAGGGTCTTGCGGAAGCGATGAGACCTGATGTTCTGGCCGCCGGGGCTTACGTCCATGCGAAGTGCCTGGGCGAACTCTCGCAGCTTCCTGTTGATGTTAACCAGCGAGCCCGATGCATCACGACTGTGAACACCGATTTGGCCCCACAGGTTGTCACCCGCCTCTAGCTCAGCCGATGGCTTGGCGTTGGCCTGCGCGGAGTGAAATCCGTCTGTCACTGCGATGAGTCGAGCCTGACGCTCTACCGCGACGACTGCAGCATCTGGGACATCCCAGTCGCGCTCCTCCCCTTCGAACCTTTCCACAAGCTTGAAGGTCAAGCCCGTGATGAAAGGGCTCCCGTCCGAGCTTCGACGCAGGCAGTCCCTGGTCAGGCTGAGCGCTTCGGAGGCTCGGGCGCCGATGGATAGTGCGACGGTGAAGTAGTGCGCGGTCTGGATGATTGCGATGAGGTGATGCAGTTCCCGCGCGTCTCTCGGCGGCCACTGGAATGGCATTTGCTCTGTCTCGTCGCCGAGTTTCAAGCGATGAAGCTTTCGAACGTGTACCTCCTTCGGCATCGCCAGAGGAAACGGCACAGCGCTTATGGGTTGGCCTGTTGAGTCACGCCAGACATGAGCAGCTAAGCGCGTGGCCGCGCGGCGGGAGAGCGTGGTCTTGCTCATCGCCCTTCCGCGACTGCGGATGAAGGCGTCCAGCTCACGGCTGAGGTCCGCGACAATTTCAATGACGTTGTCGCACAAGTTCTCGCTCAGCCAGAGGCTTCGTGAGGCCATCAGAGCTGCGTACTCATCGGGGAGTGGGAGATGGGGATCGGTATCGACGCGGGGATTCGCTTTCGGCTCTTCGGCTGTCATCAGCTCCGAGAGCTTAGGCCTCTCCTCATCCGCAACGTCACGCCAGAAACCCATGTTGCGAAGCATCCGCATCCGCTTAAGCTCAATCAGCATGGTATTGGGGCTGTGAGTCTTGATGTCGCGCAGCGCAGGTAGGTCGATGCAGCTGATTAGGTGGTTAGCCGAAGGTGATGGAAGTTTGGACGCGGCGACGATCCCGCGCGCAAAGAGTTCAGGTACTTCCCTATGGGCCAGCTTAGAGATTGACGTGGCGTCAAGGGAGCGATTCTTTGCCTTGTCGCCAAGTCCCGCGGGCCCGCACCGCAGCAGAAGGAGATACTTGATTGCCGACACAACAGCGGTTTCAACTAGCGGACTGGTCGTCAGTGCAGCCTCACCCTGCTTACGAAGGCTTTCGGTGATGCGGGCCTTTAGGTCCGCCTGTTTGCGATAACGCAATTGGTGATTGACTGGAAGCCACTCTATTGGAGTGAGCCAGATACCGAACTCAGGGCCGTGCCCGAAGAGACTCTGAAGTCGAGATAGTCGATCTTTGTCTGCGTCAAGAAGCGACCCAAAGGGTTCAGTGAATGGCACGGACCGACGGGTGATCGCGGCGTTTTCTAGGTTGCGCGTCGCGTCCAGTGTGCGTCCGTTCACACGAGACATGTGGACTCCTCGCTGTGCTTCTCGATCAATTGCTCGACCTTGGTTGGCTCGAACAGTTTGAGCGCGAACTCGATGTTGTCGAGTTCCTCGCGGAACGTGGACGTCTCCCAGGCCACGATGTTCATTGACTGATTGAGGGATCGCAGCTCGACGCTGCGCCGCGCGAGCCCATCAATGCTCTCTGGGAAGATGACCGCATGCTCAGTGCAGAGGAGGCAGCGCTGAACTTCGCAGAGCTTCCTACCGTCCGGGACGAAGTCAGGGTCGATGTGCTTTGGCGGGTTGTGAGGATCGGAACATCCCGTCCCCATGCGGGTGATAGGAATGGTGCGATATTTCTCTAGGCGTTGACGCTGGTGCTGAGTCGCTTCTCGGTCACGAGAAAGCTTTGCCAAGATGGTCGGGTCAATGCGACACGTTTCCTTGATTTCGTTCCAAAGGCTGTTGCTGAAGAGCATGAATAGCTTGCGATGCTCTTCACGAATGAGGGTGTTGGTGACGTATTTCGGAGGCGATCCCCATCCGCGGTGGCCGAGGGCGCGCTTTAATGCCAGCATAGAGCCTCCACTTATGCGGTACACGTCAGCAGCGAAGATGTCGCGGAAGTCTGAAGGCTGAACAATAGCTAGTTGTCTATCTGGGGGTAACGCTTTGTTCAAACGTTCGATGCGTTTCCGCAGGTAGTTCCGTTCACCGCCCCTGGCGAAGCTGTTGTCGTCCAGCCATTTCGCGGTTCCTTGCCCGACGTAGAGCCAAGGAGAGCGAATTGCCCTGCTAATTTGAGATTGCTTGAGCTGCAGCGCGAGAAGTTTCTTAGGGTCAGTTACGCCAGAGATTTTCTTACGGATTTCGCGAAGCGAGACTCGCAGCTGTCTGCGTAAGGGCTCGGTCTTGTCGATGAGGAGTTTGATGATGAAGCCCGCTCCAGCCTGTGTTTTGAACAGTCCTTCGGTCGTCATTTCTTCATCGTCGGCCTTGGCTTTAGTGCTGCGAAGAATGAAGCGCTCAGGGTCTTTCGGATGCGCTTCGATGTAGTTCGTTTCTATGTCCAGGTTGAGCAGGACGGCTGGATTCCAACCAGTGGTGCTCAGGCATAGGTGGAATGCTGCTCGTATGTCATCGCCGTCCGGATAGAGGCCACGGACCATGTCTTTGCTTTTTAGACCAGTGTCGTAGAACGCCTTGAGGGTTGTGAAACCATGCATGAGCTGACTTTGCTTCGGGAGCGGGTGCTTCAGGCGAGCCTGCGCTTTCGCGTAGAAATGGTAGTTCATTCGCAGCGCCTCCGACTTGGCATCGGTTTGCCCACCGCCTGCCCTGAGTAGGTCCGCTAACTCCCACCGGTCGACGACCGCGTACCAATCTCGCTTCAGAGCTTGCCGAAGGATTTCCGATTGCCACTGAGGGGGAAGGAACCGTTTGGGCGGCGAATCGCTCGGGGGCTGCCAGTACAACTTCGGGAGACGCATCGCCTGTCGAACCAGGTCGACAATGCCCAAGAAGAGCGTGAACGGGACGCGGAGCATCCCGCGGTCGTATGCGAGTTGCCTGTGGACGTTCGTAAGCTGCGCGACTGAGGACACGATGGGTTCTCCCGCCGCCTCGGCTGCATCTAGAAGTCGCCACCAACCTCGAAGGGAGTTTAGATATGCGCGGGCAGATTTTTCAGATAGAGAGCAAAGCCTGTCCTTCAGCGCCGGCGCGAGCTGAACGATGAGTGCGGGCCTCGCCGTGAAGGGACCTTCCCAGCTGCCGCCGGTGTTGCCACTTTTATGCGTTTCGCCAGTTGAGAACGGGCGGAGGTCGACGAGGAAGGGCTTGGACGGGTGCTTGGTTAGAAAGAGTAGGGGGTCTTCGTCGGCGGGCTTGACCGGCACCGCCACCAGTAGAGGCGCCGAAGCCTTGAGGTGATCCTTATCCTTCTTGGGTCGGATTGTCATGTTGGTGTCAGCCGAGCGCGGATTCGGTGATGCTGACTGGCGTGGCAACCATGTCGATAAGCCATTTGAGGTAGCGGTCGGTACTGACTTTATCGATATGGCCGAGCTGCGGCTGAATTTCCAGTTCTATGGTTGTTGTCCCGGCGCTGGACAGAATTGCCAAATCATTTTCAGACTGAATATCTAGCGTAGACAATTGGCTTTTCAGGCGCTTCCATAGCTTCGCGCATGCCCACCAGTTCCGGCCATCATGCACAGACCATCCAGGTACTGGTGCTGGCACGGCCTTCCAGCAATAGTAAAGACTGTCCGCTGTAATCTTTGCTCCGGTGCTCTCTTTGAGAAATAGGCATCCGGCGAGCTGCGCATGTGCTCGCCGTGTTCGGCCTGCAGGGATGGCCTTCATCCATTGCACAAAGGCTGCGTTTCGTTGGTCACGGCGGTATTCGTGCCATTTCTCGGCGAGCGCCAATGGAATGTTGATCGTTCGGACTGGCCCGAGCTTTGTGCCATGCTTGGTATATCCATGCCATTCCCCCTTAGTTCCTTGGTCTATTTCCACTTTGATTAGGTGGTTCTGGGGATGCTGTTCCGGATTGATGACCAGCCATTTGGTTCGATCCTTCGGGATTGCCTCCTCGGGTAGTGAGAGGACTTCTTCTTCCCGCATTGCGGTGAGGAGGATCGTTTCACAGATGAGGCCGACGGTGTATCCGAACCGTTCGTAGACGCCGGCAAGCCATTTGCGTAGTGCTGCATCTCGTGGCATGTGTAGTGCTTTGGTTCTCTTGCGGAGCTGACCGCGGCGCTGTTTCACTATCTTTTTGCGTCCAGAAGCTCTGCGGAAGTCTTTTACGAGAACTTCGATGAGCCTATATGGCACATCGAACGCTGGTCTGAGTCCGCGGTCGTGCAACCAGACGAGGTAATCGCAGGCTTGGGTGACTCGATAGTTGATCGAGGAGTTGGCGAGCGGTTTTCCATCACGGGCCCATCGGCCAGTAGCCATGTCTGGCTGATAGCGACCCAGAACGTGGGCTTCGTAGTCGCAGCTATATAGGTCCACGCCGCGGCACTCGACCCATTCAAGAAAGTCGACCAACCACTCTGCGTAGTTCGTGAGAGAGCGAGGCGATGGTATGCGCCATGCTCTACGCTCAAGGCGTGTTTTGGGGTGCCAAACCGCGAGTCCGCGTTCGATCAGGAAGCGGTTAGCAAGCCGGTGATAGGCGCAATCGCCATGAACAATATACGGAATGTGCGCAAGCGCGGGGTATTTCTGGGAGAAAGTGCCGTCGCGAGGGGAATGCCGAACGGAAAAACCGGAACGAGGGTGATCTATGCGGGTAGGTAACACGGGATTGTGGAAGCAGTATGAACGGTTGCCAAGCGGGTGCGAAAAGTCGCTTAGGGGGCCTCTATTCACGTCTTGCGAGTGTTGGGAAGTGGTGGGTGCCTTCGTCCGTCATGGCGTCGTGGCGTTGTCAGCGCCATTCACAAGCGACTCGTGACATTTGATGAGTTTTTGGCGGAGCTCCTTTTGAACGCGAGGACATGACAGCCCCGTCGAACCGTCACAAGCGACCAGATTTTCAAGCGCAAACGAAGGCCAATCCGCTACATCGTCGTCGAGTGCCAGCCAATGCCTAGGTTTTCTCCGCTGCACATCAGCCCAGATTTGCAGCCCGCGCGGCGTGCTTCGAAACGACTCCAGAAGCCAAGGGTCGGCTCCGTGCCAACGCCGGTGAAACGTCCCGCCGATAAACCTCGAACGCAACCCTGCGGGAAAATTTTTGAGTGTTTTGCCAAAACCCGGACGTATGCACCATGTGCTGCTCAAGACAAGTCCAACGTCGGGAAAAGATGCGAGCGCCTCCTCGAGTTGAGGAACCCATTCGAACAAGCTACGCCCGGCAGCTAGTTTCTGACTCATGAACGGACCTTTGCGAGGATGCCAATAAACGGCCTCGTGTTGCACTACGCCGTCTAGATCAAGGTAAAGCAGAACATCCGCAGTAGCCGGCACAGGAGCAGCAAAGTAAGGAACGGCAAGACCTGACATTTCGGATTTGAAAACGAGGAGCACTCGACCTCATATAGATTTTTGGGACGCGATTTATCAATGCAAAAACGATAACAAAAATCGGTCGTGTTTTGAGGCATATATCTCGTGTGATGAGGCGTAAGTCTCGTGCTGTGAGGCACAAACTGACACGGCTCTGTTGCACAAATTGATTTGCAGGCGGCATGACCTCCACCCCAGATAGACCTATGCCGCAGCAGCCACCGGCACCGTTTGAGGACGGCCAATCTGGCTGAAACGATTGAGCAAGGCCACGCGCACATGCAACGTAAGCGCGCGGTTAAATCATCTTGATTGATGAGGGGATACCTGCCCTCTGCGGTATTGGCTGGCCTGGAAAATGCCCAGTCGGTCCAGGTGGTCCTGAGAGGGAGCGCCGTTAAAGAGACGTCGGTGCCAGCGACACTGAGCAAGACCGACTGGACTTGCTCAGAGGTCAAGGCTTGGCTCATGTGAAATCGCCTGCAAGGCCTCAGTCAGCTAATGCGTTTGCGGCAACACGACCTGAGCTGACACGGTTCTGGAAACGTTCGGACCGTTGTCAAAAACTGCGAAAACGTCACAGAGCGAGGGCGCCACGTCTGACTTTCACCTCAGCGCCGCAGTCATCCGCACGGCATCCTTCGCCGGCGGCAGGCCGAACGCACGCGCGTATTCGCGGCTGAACTGTGTCGAGCTTTCGTAGCCGACCTCGTAGGCCACCGAGGTGACGTTGTAACCCGTCGCCAGAAGCAGTGTTCGCGCCCGAAGCAAACGGATTTGCTTTTGGTATTGAAGCGGGCTCAGCGCGGTCACGGCCTTGAAGTGACGATGGAACGCAGAGACGCTCATCGAGGCGTCCTCGGCGAGCTTTTCCATCCGCAGCGGCCGGGCAAACTCCTCCCGGATTCGTTGAACCACTCGGCTGATGCGCTCCAGAGAGGTATCCGGCGTGGCGATGTCGCGCAGCATCCATCCCATCGGACCTTGAAGCACGCGGTACAGGATTTCGCGCTCGAAGGCGGGCGCGAGCGCAGGGATGTCGGCCGGGCTTTTCGTCAGCCGGAGCATGCGAACCCATGCATCCAGCAACTGCGTCGTGACCGCAGCAACGGAAAATGCCTTGTTCTGCTCGCCCTTTTCGGATAAGGCCGGCACATCAGCCAACAAGCCGGCAATGATGGGCTGGGTGAGGGTCAGGCTCACGGCGAGGTATGGCGCGCCCGAAGGGCTGCTGCGCACGATGCCTGCCGCCGGCAGGTCGATGGACATGACGAAATAGGTGGCAGGGTCGTAGTGGAGCGTCTGCCCGCCCACGGTCATCGACTTGCTTCCCTGCAGGATGAGGTTGACCATGGGTTCATACACCGCGGCCAACTGGTGTTCCGGGATAGCGCCTTGGACCATCGCGACGCGCGGAATGCCCGTCTCAGTCCGCCGGTTCTCTGCGTGGGCCGCCAGGCTGCGAAGTTCGTTTAGTTGTTCTTCCATGACGCGATTGGACCTCGATTGCAGGCCACGAACAAGCGAAAAGCAGAAATGGGCAGGAAACGGGCAGGAACAGGTGGGCGCTCATCCCAGCGAGCCTCTATCGTTGCACTACTGAAAACCACTGGAACTCAACATGAAAGTAATCGTCATCACAGGAGGCAGCCGAGGTATCGGCGCCAGCGCCGCTATCGAATGCGCCCGTCGCGGTTTAGGCGTCATCCTGACGTACAACCGCAACCCTGAGGCTGCAGATAACGTTGTCCGGCAAATCGGCACAGCCGGGGGTAAGGCCGCCGCCCTAGCTCTCGACGTGGCGGATGTCAGCACCTTCCCTGCGTTTCGCGAGGCCGCACTGAATGCCCTGGCGACGACGTGGGGCGAGAGCCGACTCAGCGGTTTGGTGAACAACGCGGGCTACGGCCTTTTCAACCCCTTGGAATCGGTCACCGAGGCGCAGTTCGACGGACTGATGAACGTGCACCTGAAGGGGCCATTCTTCCTGACCCAGACATTGCTACCCCTACTAAAGGACGGCGCGAGCATCGTCAACATGACCAGTGCGACCACTCGAGTGGCGACCGCGGGGGTTGCGCCGTACGCCACCTTCAAGGGTGGCCTGGAAGTGCTGACCCGCTACATGGCCAAGGAGTTCGGGGAACGCCGCATCCGCGTCAACTCCGTGTCGCCGGGCCCCATCCGCACCGAACTCGGTGGCGGGCTCACTGCAGAGTTCGAGGCCTTGCTCGCCGCGCAGACCGCGCTGGGGCGGGTCGGCGAGCCCGAGGAGGTCGCCCGCGTCATCGCGACCTTGATGACCGACGACAGCGCATGGGTCAACGCTCAGAACATTGAAGTCTCGGGTGGCTATATCGTCTGAAAGGATTTCTCCATGCTCGACCACATCTTTCTCACGGTCAATGACATCGGCCGCTCCATCGCCTTCTACGAGAGCGTGCTACCACTTCTAGGCATCACTGCTCGACACGACTACGACGGCAAAGACGGCCCGATGGGCCATCCAGACCTCAAAGGCTTTGGCGCGAAAGGTCGCATGTTCTTCTGGTTGCGGCAGGGCACGGCCGCTGCTGGCGCTGTGCACGTTGGCTTCGCCGCCGACTCCGAAGAGACTGTGAACAAGGCGCACGCCAAGGCGTTGGCGGCCGGTGCCACTGAGATTCAGCCGCCTGGCGCGCAGCTTCACTACGACCCGCGCTACTACGCGGGGCAAGTCCGGGACCTCGATGGTTACAGCCTTGAGTTTGTCTACAAAAGCTGGCAGCACGGAGCTGAGTGATGGCTCTGAAGGACGACCCCTTGCGCAACCTAGCCAACACGCTGATTGCTGCAACAAATGCTTTCGATGTCGAGCGCGTGCTCGCCCTGTTCACGCGAGATGCTGTCATCGACGACCCATCTACCGGACATCGTTTCGACGGTCAGGCCGGGGTTCGCGACTACATCGCACGGTTCTTCATCGGCTATCACACGGTGACGCGCCTCCTGTCCATCGAGCAACTCGCGCTCAACCACGCGCGGTTGCGGGTCGACTTCACCGGCGACTTCGGCCACGAGATTGGCCTGCTGGAGTTGAGGGTGGACGAACACGGACTGATTGTTCGCATCGACGCCGACCTCGAGTGAGGCGTCAGCCAAGGGGCAAACGCCGCCGCTTTGGCGGCAAATGCATCTTCATGAATTTTGCATCCCGCAGGCAGCGCCCGGCGGGCCACAACCTGGAGCCCGGCCGGCTGCGGCTGGCAACGCACATATGAAGAAGCATCTGAAGAAACTAATGATTTATGGAGCAGCCGGCTACACCGCTGGCATGGTGGTGGAGCATGCTGCAGCCGCCGGACTCGACCTCGTCCTCGCAGGACGCGACAAGAACCGGGCCGAGCTGGAAGCTATGGCCGCACGACTCGGCGCCGAGGTGCGCCTCTTTGCTGTGGATGACGCCGCAGCCATCGAAAGGGCCTTCGAGGGCATTTCGGTCTTAATGAATGCGGCCGGACCATTCGGAATCACCGCCGAACCCCTCATGGTCTCCGCCATCGAGTGCGGCGTTCACTATCTCGACTTCTCCGCGGAGCTGGACACCTACCGCCGCGCATTGGCACTTGACGCGCGGGCTCGAGCGGCTGGGGTCATGCTTCTACCCGGAAGTGGGGGGAGCGTCGCGATGCTTGGCAGCCTCGCGGGGCATGCTATAGCCCGGGCCTTGGCGCCTCGGCGAATCGATGTCGCTCTGCATGTGGCGGGGGGACTATCGAGAGGTTCGGCGCTCAGTGCGCAGCAAAACCTGATTACGCAGACACTGCAGTTGGTCGACGGCCGGCTTGTGCCTGGCAATCCTGCAGGTATCCGAGACTTCGACTTTGGTCAAGGGCCGAAGTCTTCGTTCCCAGTGACGTTGCCGGACCTGCTGACCATCCAGCTCGCTACGGGAGTCGCGGACATCGGGACCTTCGTTCACCTCTCTTCGGGCACCTTCTCTTCGGGCGAGACTAGCAAACTTGCCGTAGGGCCCAGCAAGCAGGAACGGGAGAGTAACCGATACCAGGCAGCCGTCGAGGTCACCGATGCGGACGGGACGGTGTTGCGGTCGGTGCTCGATACGGTGAACGGTTACAGCTTCACTGCCATGGCGGCCGCGGAGGCCGCGCGACGGGTACTAACCGGCGAAGTACGACCAGGGTTCCAGACCCCAGTGGGAATGTTCGGGAACGGGTTCGCAGAGACCATTGCCGACACCCACATCTCGGATGTCTCCCAGAGGTAGACCCAGATAACGCGACCCTAAAAAGCAAAATGAGGAACCAATACCGCACGAGTTTCGACGTGGCGCCTCGCTCGTCCGGGTAGGTGCCATGAAAACCCTGTTTCTACGTTTGCATCAAAGTATGCACGCGGCCAACCGTCTTAAAGATGTCAATAGGCTCTTAGGCTAGGTCTGCGGCTGCCAGTGATGCGGCAGGAGTTCATGTACCAAGCTGGCGCGCTGTGTTGGCAGGCGCGTCAGCACATCTTTGAGGTAAGCGTACGGGTCATGTCCATTGAGCCGAGCACTTTGAATCAGGCTCATCACAGCGGCACCGCGTTGACCGGCCCGCAGCGAACCGGCGAACAGCCAGTTGTTGCGGCCAACAGCTATCGGCCGGATTTGGTTCTCGATGTAATTGTTGTCGACGGGCAAAGGTCCACGCCATGACGCGTTCGCTCAGGCGCTTGCACGCGTGAATGGACTCGTTGCGGTACGCCGAGCCCGGACTCAACTTCTTCCAATAACTGGCGTTCTTGCGCGGAGGGATCAAAGCCATCGCTTGCCGTTGGGCTGTGGCGTCCATGCAGCTTCGCGTGTCGTAGGCGCCATCGGCGCAGACGCTTCGATGGGCTCTTGCGTGGGAATCTGGGCCAGCAACCCGAGCAGCATCGGCGCGTCGCCGATGGCGTCGCTGGTCACCTCGATGGAGCGTATCCCCAGCGTCTGGGCGTCGATGCCCAGATGAACCTGGCGCCAATTACGCCGGGACTCGGCGCCATGCTTTTTGCGTTTTATTCCCCTTCGCCCAGGAACTTGATGCCCGTGCTGTCCGCCAGTAACTGCAGCGGCGATCTGCTTGGCCGGTAGCTCAACTCAACCTGCAAGGTCTTCTGGCGTCGGCAAACCGTGCTGAAGTCCGGTACCGGTCAGTCCGGCTTGGACAGGTGCAGCAGGCTCTGAACCATGCCCAGCGGCTGCCGCAAGAGTTGACCAAAAAGGCACTTGATGCTCAGGCAGAACTGGATCGCTGCGTCCGAGAAGGTCTAGCTACGTCCACGCTGACCACTGGGCGTGGCGAGCCACCGCATGCCCTCATCGAGCCACGTCGTCAACGAGCCTCGCGCCTTCAGTGCCGCCTTCCCGTTTGTCGTGCGTTATTGGCTACGCCGCTTGTTCTTTACTTCTGTTATGCCTTCAGTCTACCGGCCTTGGCCACGCTATCTGTGCATCAAAGCCCGCTGGCAACTAAAGCCCATTAGTTTTCTGCAAAAGCTGCGGCGCTGCGCATAACCTGCACGAATTGACCCGCAGCGAGGGCCTCGAGCGTCGTCTTACCTCGCAAAGAGCCTTTTTTTGACACAAAAAACTGCATCTTGGCGCCGCCTGGCAGGTCACCAAGGGTCTTTGTTACGGCGCTGAGTTGCTTAACATCGTAGGCCGAATCTGCGAAGAATGACGGAAAGTAGTGTTCCCCGTCTAGCGCCATTGAGAAAATGCGTTTTTCGGTCAGCCCGGCCTGTACGGTTTGCTGTGAAGCCCATCCCATCAATTGTTGGAATGTGGCAGATGAAACCAAATGTCCATTCCTGACCATGTTTTCAGTCGTATCCATCAGGATATTTCTATTTGACATGACAGCCTTTCCGTTCGGTACTTATCAAACCATCAGCGCACGCTTGCGCGTAGATGATCGCATCCCTTTTGCTCATGCTGCTGGGCAGCGATTCGGTTGCCCTTCGGGCGCCGAATGAAGGTTGGCATGTACCTCGGCCACACGTCCGTTTTGCAATCCGAGGGCATCTCCACTTGAAAATGCTCGACGAAACGTTGGGGGTCTCAGACGGTTTCATACTGGGCGCCTAAGAGATGGATGAGTAGTACCCTCATTGCAGCCTCGGCATACGTGTTCCCACCCCGCTTGATCCCTCCAATTTCGCAAATAGCGACTCCTTCTACTACGGTTAGGCTCGCGCCGAGCTTTAAGGCCATGTCTAGCGGGACATGAGCGCAGTCTTTCTGAAAGGACGACTGTGTGGGTGGGCGATCAGTTCCGAATACTGCAACGACTTGATCGTCGGAGATGAGCGTGAATGGCCCCTCTTCCGAGCCAGACGGGTTGAAGCCCGCAGCTTGGGAGAAAAGATACTCGAGTCTCGTACCCATCGGGGGCTCGTTAGCGCATGCCATGGGGCAGCCCTTTCCTAAAAAACCGTAATAGTCAATTTTGGACTAATCCATTTTGGACTATACCAAATTTGACTTCAAGCTATTGGTGTTTCTCTTGCAGGTCCCATGGATAAGTCAATTTACACAAGGGAGTACGCCATCTTTTTGCAGCTGCTACGGACGACCCGCGAGAAGCGAGGGATTACGCAGAATGAGCTAGCAGAGGCGCTCTCAACAACACAAACGTTTATCAGCAAGGCTGAGCGCGGCGAACGTCGTTTGGACGTGGTGGAACTACGTTTATGGTGCCAGGCCCTAAGTGTCGAACTCGACCAGTTCGCTGGACAATTGGTCTCGGCGTACCGTCGAACTGGGGTCTGATTGGTCAATTACGCAGTGTCAGATGGGTGGATTTCAATCACCCCGACGTAGCGTTAGGGTGCATCACCGATATCGTTCGTGACCAGTGGGGCGGCGCGAGAGCGGCGCTGGAATGAAGCGGTAAAAATCGTGCACCCAGTGTGGACAGGCAGGTTGTCCACACGAGAGACACGGACGCCCTTGTTGTGGATAACGGCTCGTTAAATCTCCCATCTTGACTGTAGCAAGGGCTGCGGCGAAAGCAGCAGGCAGCTTCAAAATTCTGCGAAGGCACTTGTGATCTTTGTCAGAGTGCTATCCTTCGCCCGCTTCGAATCTGAGAAACCCGGCAAGGCGACCGGTGCTTGAGTCTGTGCACAGGACTCAACTGATGAGGAAAATGCAAGCCCTTGCAGTGACTTTTTGCTGGACAAGGCAACCGACAAAATCGTCGGAAGTTGGGCTTCCAGCCGCTCCTCCTCTGGTTCGAGGTCTTTTCTGCCCCAGCGTTGTGTCAAGGACTGGCGCCATCGCGCTCGACGGGCGAACGGGACCGACGCGCTGGGGCGGCAGCCGGATCGCAATTCTCATCCACTGCACCCGATGGACGACACACCTCATCCTGGCGGAGGATTGGCCGCCGCACGACTGCGCGTAGCTCGAAGTGCAGTGCGCACTGCGACGACAATTGAGGGAAAGGCAAGACCAGGAGGGTAGATGCGTCCCCCGATACACCAACGATTTGTCGACAAGGCAGACGCGGCGATCACAGCTGCAGTCGAGATTTACAACAAGCCCAGCTTCGCCTACCGTGAAGAGACCTTCGCCATCCTGGCGTTGAACGCCTGGGAGTTGCTGCTCAAAGGTAAGGTGCTAAAGGACGCTGGCAATGACGTTCGGGAGTTGCGTGTCTACGAGCCGCGGGAGCTAAAGAGTGGGGGCAAGTCGACGAAGCTGTATGCGAAACGCAACCGCACGGGAAATTTCCACTCGATATCGTTCTTCGAGTGCGCCAAACGGCTCACTGCGTCCGGCGCCCTGCCAGCCGAGGTGTTTGCCAACCTCGATGCACTGGTTGCCATTCGCGACAACTCAGTTCACTACGTCACCCCGAGCGCGAAGCTGGCCCGTCAGGCCCAGGAGCTGGCGGCGGCGTCCATCAAGAATTTCGTTTTGCTGGACAAGCAGTGGTTCGACCACGACCTGTCGCGAGCGTTGAACCTCATCCTGCCGCTGTCATTCGTCCCCGGAACCGGCCAAGTCGAGTCGGTGGTTACCACCGCCGACGAGTCCCGGCTCATCGACTTCCTGGAGCAAATCGGCCAAGCAATTGGGACGCCGGAAAGCGACTTCGCCGTGGCCGTGCGTCTCGAAGTGAAGGTGGAGAAATCGTCGCTGACCACAGCGTCAAAGGTCGTGTGGTCCAAGGACCCCGATGCCATCAAGGTGGCGCTCACCGAGGCGGACATCAGGACCAAGTACCCGTGGGACTACGGGGAGCTGGTGAAGCGGCTGAACAAGCGCTACATCGACTTCAAGGCCAATCAGAAGTTTCACGACATTCGCATGCCGCTGCTGCCCGATGAGAAGTACGCGAATGCGCGGTACCTCGACCCGGGCAATCCAAAGAGCCCAAAGAAGGATTTCTACAACCCCAACGTGCTGCCCATCTTCGACCAGCACTACACCAAGGCTTAGCCCTCAGGCTTTGGAGGCCAGTCCTGCCCTTAGCATTGCAGATCAATGATCGCAATGGGCGATGAATCCGGCAGCCGCTGGGCCGTTTAGGTGCAAGTGCGCTGATTCAGGTCGGAAGGAAGCGGTCATCGACGGGGCGCCGACCGGCACGTGCAAGGTCTGCGCACCGTGCTACGTGCAAAGCTGGAGTTCGCCCGCCCCGCAGTCACCAAGACCAATGACTGCTTGGTGTCGGTGAGCCTTGGGTCGGCTCTCACGCCCGACTGACCGAGAACGCTGCAGAGCGGCCGCCAGCGCCAGCGCCAGTGCCAGTGGTCATCACTAGCGACCTGGTCAAGCAACACAGGAATGACGGTTAACCAGCAGCGTACGCGCATCACGACTACGCCTAGAGCACACATGCGGCATGCAATGCTCGTTTCCCTCCCTAGTGATGGAAAGAACGTCCAGCACTTGGTTCCATCGCCCGTTATGTGTCCATTTGGAAATAAAAGGGCGAGGTTCAATTTCTAGGTTAGCCCAGGCACGCACGAACATATTCTTTTTTAAGAATCGCATCAAGAAAAGATCGACAGCAGAGAGAGCCGTCGCGCTGTGGAAATGCGAAGAGCCTCCCCGCTGGTCAAGGATATGGCGCTGAGCTTGAGTAGAGGTGACGATCCGGTCAAGGCTACCAGGGCGCCTGCGGCGCATCGCAGACTGAGGAAATGGAAGTCCAGCGCAGAATTATTTGTATATCGTTGTTTTGCAGCTCAGGACTATTTGTACAAGTGGCGCAGAGTAGGCTATTGGAGTGGCGTGGAGTACATCGCGGGGGACGCGGAGGGCAATCTTGACGCTGGGTAGGAAGTGCGGGAGGGGGCTGAGCGCAGAACTATTTGTGCGGGCGCAGAACTTTAATGTCGCGGACCACGCTGACCGCACTCCAGTTACCCCATCAGTTTTGAGATTGAACAGAGGGAGGAAAACAGGCGGGTGGCGCGGTCATGCTGGGATCAGGCGGCTAGTGCGAGGGGCGACTCGGACATAACCAGGAACAGCACGCCGTGGTGCGCCAGCGAAATCTCGCCGGGGCGCGGCGGCGAGCCACCCCCCACCAGGGCCACGGCGCTGGCTGTGTGGTGCGGCTGCCGGGTGGGGCGCCGGCCCCAGTCGCTGAGGTTGAAACGCCCCTCCAGGCTGGCCACGGCGGCGCTTTCCAGGG
>Ga0066798_10000662_pt1 | contig 16748 bp, 13 predicted proteins | sample PersoiDNA2013203_FD_70961 | JGI IMG/M metagenome (GOLD analysis project Ga0066798, IMG submission 70961) | Permafrost soil microbial communities from the Arctic, to analyse light accelerated degradation of dissolved organic matter (DOM) -... | ecosystem: Environmental > Terrestrial > Soil >... | reverse complement strand
CTACCATAAATTGGCTGATTGGTCGTCCCATCACGAACTTGTGTCATTACGCGTAATTCAGGTTTTTGCTGACGGCGCGCCATTGCAACATTCAAGCCCGTTGCCACCATGGTCACGCGTAAGCCATCACCGATAGACTCATCAAACACGTTACCTACAATCACGGTTGCATCTTCAGCAGTGAAGGCTTTGATGGTATTCATGACGTCGTAGTATTCCTTCATCTTGAAAGAACTACTGGCGGTAATGTTGACTAGAACGCCGCGTGCATTGGCCAGGTTGACATCCTCCAGCAATGGGCTGGCAACCGCTTGCTCGGCGGCAAGAATCGCACGGTTAGGCCCAGTCGCCATGGCTGAACCCATCATGGCCATACCCATTTCGGACATGACGGTGCGTACATCAGCAAAGTCAACGTTGACCATGCCTGGGCAATTAATAATCTCGGCAATACCAGCAACCGCATTGTGCAAAACATCATTCGCTGCTTCAAACGCCGCCAGGAATGGTACATCTTCACCTAATACTTCCATCAGCTTTTCGTTCGGAATGACAATGAGAGAGTCCACATGGCGCGAAAGTTCTTCCAAGCCCTCTTGCGCAATCTTGGTACGTTTGCCTTCAAACGCAAATGGTTTAGTCACAACGGCCACGGTCAAAATACCCATTTCCTTCGCGACTTCTGCGATGACAGGTGCGGCACCAGTACCAGTACCACCGCCCATGCCCGCGGCGATAAACAACATATCGGCGCCATCAATAATTTCAGCAATACGGTCGCGGTCTTCAAGCGCAGCATCACGACCCACTTGTGGACGTGCGCCAGCACCTAAGCCTTTAGTGATGTCAGTGCCAATTTGCAAAATGGTCTTGGCCTGGCTCTTTTTAAGCGCCTGCATATCGGTATTGGCGCAAATGAACTCCACGCCGCCGACTGCTTTTTCTATCATGTGAGCGACTGCGTTACCGCCGCAACCACCAACACCAATCACTTTAATGACCGCTTCTTGCGAATCTCTATCCATAATTTCAAACATTGTGTTTCTCCTTGGTTTATCTGCTCATGTTTATCTAGCTAGGCTTTATGTAGCCAACTAGGTTTCCCTGATTTACCGCTGCCTGACTAATTTGCTGCCACTACAATTACTGCTGCCTACTACTAAAAATTACCCTGAAACCAGCTCTTCATCTTGCTGAATATCTGGCCAAACGAGTTCGAGTCCATCTGCCCTAATAACTGCCGCTCTACTTGCGCCTTGCCCATAAGAACAAGACCTACCCCTGTGGCATAGCGCGGATTACCCACTACTTCGGATAAGCCGCCAACATAGCGCGGCATGCCCAGCCGTACTGGCATATGGAAAATTTCTTCACCCAGCTCAACCATGCCGCGCATCATGGCTGAGCCGCCTGTAATCACGATGCCAGAGGCAATCATTTCTTCCATACCGCTACGTCTGAGCTCACCCAAAACAAATTCGTACAACTCAACTACGCGTGGCTCTATCACTTCTGCCAATGTTTGTAGTGAAAGTTGACGCGCATCGCGGCCATCCACGCCTGGTACTTCAACCACTTCACGTGCATCAGATAATTGGCGCAGCGCGCAGCCATACTTGATCTTGATTTCTTCGGCGGACTGGGTGGGGGTGCGAAATGCCACGGCCACATCATTGGTAATCTGATCACCCGCAATCGGCACCACGGCGGTATGGCGAATGGCACCCTGCTTGAATACCGCAATATCCGTCGTACCGCCACCGATATCCACCAGGCAAACACCCAGTTCTTTTTCATCCTCGGTGAGCACTGCGGTACTCGAAGCCAGTGGCTGCAAAATAAGATCGCTAACTTCCAGGCCGCAACGCTTGATGCACTTGATAATATTCTGCGCGGCAGCCACGGCACCAGTGACGATATGCACTTTCACTTCCAGCTTCATACCGCTCATGCCGTAGGGTTCACGTACATCCTCCTGACCATCGATAATGAATTCCTGCGTGAGGATATGCAAAATCTGCTGGTCAGACGGAAGTGCAATCGCGCGTGCGGTTTCAATCACGCGATCAACGTCCGTATGTGTCACTTCCGCATCCTTAATCTTGACCATGCCATGCGAATTCAAACTCTTGATGTGGCTGCCAGCAATCCCCGTAAAAACGGTGCTAATTTTGCAATCGGCCATCAGTTCAGCCTCTTCTAATGCTCGCTGTATGGCTTGTACAGTGGAATCAATATTGATCACCACGCCTTTTTTCAGGCCGCGCGAAGCATGTTGTCCAAGCCCGATGACTTTCAAGCTGCCATCTAGCTGCAACTCAGCCACAATAGCCACAATTTTGGAGGTGCCTATATCAAGACCAACAATCAGATTTTTATCATCCCTAATTTTGCTCATTCAGCGCTCCAGTGTGCTTTGCTCGTGTCTAGTGTGTTGCTTATGTTGTTTACTTGCATTGTTTTTACTTGCATTGCTTCCTCTTGGCCTTATTTCTTTATATACATTCATACGGCACCTGCTTTAGCAGGTGCTGGCGTGTTGCTAGCTGGTAAAGGCTTGCGCACCGAAAATCCGTTCGGATAACGTAAATCCGCGTAGCGAACCGTATTGCCCAAAGGCGCAATCGCATTGGCATATACGCTGACAAACTTGTTCAGTCGTGCATCCATGTCTTCACGCCCCAGCTCAATCACCATGTCGGTGTCTGTCTTGATCTCCCATGCACGGCGCGGTGTGAGCGCAAGCTCGGCGACCTTCATGCTAGTGGGCGCCAACAGTTTGCTGTATTCGCTGTAATGCTCGGCGACTTCGCGTACACCATCACCTGGCCCATAGAACACGGGTAAGTCACTATCTGAAGCGGCCTGGAATAACTCACCATAGGTGTTCACCAAGGCAATATTGCCCCAACGCGCCAGCTCATGATGTTCTTCTACCACCACTTCCAGCCTGTCTGGCCAGCGGCGGCGAACGCTAACATTGCGTGCCCATGGCAGCTTTTCAAAGGCATCACGCGCATGACGTAAATCGAGCGTGAAAAAATTACCTTGCAGATGCTGAGTCACAATCAGCTTCAACTGCTCACGTGTTACATGCTTGAGCTGGCCATCCACATGCACTTCGCGCAGCGGAAATATAGGCAAGTGCACGACCACATAAAGCGTACCGTAAAGCATAAGCACGGTGGCCAACGCAAACAGGAAGTTGGCAATCCAGTTTAAAATTTGGGGTTTATCCCACACGGGCTAACTCCAGAATTTCCAGCACAAGTTGATCAAAGCTCAAGCCAAAAGCCTTAGCTGCCATAGGCACCAGGCTATGGTCTGTCATACCAGGCGAAGTATTGACCTCCAGGAAATAATGCGCTCCAGCTTCATCCATCAGGAAATCCACACGCCCCCAACCACGGCCACCAATCACTTTGAATGCCTGTAAGGCTTCAGCCTGAATCTGCGCTTCTTTTTCGGCAGACAAACTGCAAGGGCAGAGATACTGGGTGTCATCACGCAGGTATTTCGCTTCGTAATCGTAGAATTCATTGGCAGGCACGATGCGGATGATGGGCAATGCCTGGTCGCCAAGAATGCCTACCGTATATTCACCGCCACCGACAAACTGTTCTGCTATCACTAATGGGTCTGACTTGGCAGCCAGTTCATACGCCGCTTGTAAATCACCCGCCTGCTTTACCTTGCTAATGCCGATACTCGAGCCTTCATTGGCTGGCTTCACAAACAAGGGTAAGCCCAGTTGTTGTTCTGTCGCTGCAAAATCAGAACCTTGACTGATCAAGCTGAACTCTGGTGTCGGAATGCCAGCAGAACGCCAGAGCAGCTTGGTACGCCATTTATCCATGCCCACGCTGGAAGCCATGACACCGCTGCCAGTATAAGGAATACCCATGAGTTCCAGTGCGCCCTGTATCGTGCCGTCTTCACCGTAACGGCCATGCAGGGCGATGAATACCCGATCAAATGCAGTAAGTTCAGCTAAAGGGCGTGCGACTGTATCAAAAGCATGGGCATCCACACCACTGCGCAGCAAAGCCGCCAATACTGCATTGCCGCTATTCAAGGACACTGCACGCTCACCAGAACGCCCGCCCAATAGCACCGCTACCCGCCCAAAATTACGCATTTGAGAATTCTCCAATCACCCTGACCTCTTGTTCTAAATCCACACCATGTTGCTGCTTAACGACAGCCTGCATATGCGCAATCAACTGTTCTATGTCTGCCGCAGTTGCATTACCTGTGTTCACAATAAAATTGGCATGTTTTTCTGATACTTGTGCGCCGCCAATGCGGTAGCCCTTCAAGCCACTCACTTCAATTAACCTTGCGGCATAGTCATTGGGCGGGTTACGGAAAGTCGAGCCTGCATTGGGCAGGTTCAGCGGCTGCGTTGCTAGTCGCTTGGCGAGTAGCTGCTTGATCTTTAGTTCAGAGTCTGTCGCATCGCCTTGTTCAAGACCAAACCATGCTGCCAAAAACCACTCCGCTGCTGGCATATCCACATGCCGATAGGTCGCAATAAATTCAGATTTTTCACGGGTATGCACTACGCCATGCTGGTCTATAGTCAATACTGTTTGCACAATGTCCCATGTCTCACTGCCGTGGCAACCCGCATTCATCGCCAGTGCGCCGCCAACCGTGCCTGGAATACCTGCCAGGAATTCGGCACCTTGTCGCGACTGCCTGGCTGAAAACTTGGCCACTTTCGCGCAGGTCACACCGGCTTCGGCATAGAGCAAACCACCTTGCATTTGCAAACCTGTCAGCACGTTGTGCATCAACACCACGCTGCCGCGCACGCCGCCATCGCGTATCAGCAAATTAGAACCCAAACCAATAAAATGCACAGGCTCTGTGGCTGGCAGACTACTCAGGAAACCTTGTAAATCTTCCAGCCCAGCGGGGATATACAAACGATCCGCAGCGCCGCCCACACGCCAGCTGTTGTAGCGCAGCAAAGGCTCATTCAGGAGCAGTTGGCCGATTGCAGGAGTGAGTCGCTGAGCCATCACGCTGTTGCTGCCTCTTTTGTTTTAGCGGCCACTTGACCGATACTGCCCGCGCCCATCACGATGACCACATCGCCATCCTTGGCGATACCCAAAATAGCTTCTGGTAATTCAGCAGTAGTTTCTACAAACAGCGGTTCAACCCGGCCCAGCACACGTAATGCACGCACCAATGTGCGGCCATCGGCAGCAATGATGGGTGTCTCGCCTGCGGAATACACTTCCGTCAGCAAAACCGCATCAGCACTGGAAAGCACTTTGACGAAATCTTCAAAACAATCGCGGGTGCGCGTGTAACGGTGGGGCTGGAAAGCCAATACCAGACGGCGATCCGGGAACGCACCACGTGCAGCCGCAATCACAGCCTGCATCTCTACGGGGTGATGACCATAATCATCGATTAAGGTGAATGCGCCACCCTGCTTGGCAGCAACTTCGCCATAACGCTCAAAACGGCGACCTACGCCCTTGAACTCTCTCAGCGCTTTGATAATCGCAGCATCTGGCACATTAAGCTCGCTGGCGACGGCGATAGCCGCCAGAGCGTTCAATACATAATGATTGCCAGGCAAATTCAGCGTGACATCAAAAGTCGTGGTTTTGCCGTTAATGCGCTCTACCGTGAAGTGCATCTTGCCGTCATCAGCACGCACATTGCTGCCGCGCACGCGTGCATCTTCTGAAAATCCATAAGGCATCACGGGCTTGGTAATGCTGGGTAAAATCGCACGGATATTCGCATCATCGATGCACACCACCGCCATGCCGTAAAAAGGCAGTTGCTGCAGGAATTCGATGAAAGCACCTTTAAGCTTCTCGAAATCGTGACCATAGGTATCCATGTGGTCAGCATCAATATTGGTGACCACGGAAAGCACGGGCGTGAGGTGCAGGAATGAGGCATCGGACTCATCGGCCTCGGCCACAATAAACTCACCTGTACCAAGTTTGGCATTGGCATTGGCTGACTCGAGACGGCCACCTATCACATAGGTCGGATCCATGCCTGCCTCGGCGAGTATGCTGGCAATCAGGCTAGTGGTTGTGGTCTTGCCATGCGTGCCCGCCACGGCAATACCCTGACGGAAACGCATCAACTCCGCCAGCATGATGGCGCGCGGCACCACAGGGATATTGCGCCTGCGTGCTTCAACAATCTCTGGATTCGTTTCATTCACGGCACTGGAAACCACCACCACATCCGCCTGGGCCAGATTCTCCGTGGCATGGCCTTGATACACTTTTGCACCCAGTTTTTTGAGGCGCTGGGTGGTGCTGTTATCCGCTAGGTCAGAACCGCTGACGCTAAAACCAAGATTAATCAGCACTTCAGCAATACCGCTCATACCTGAGCCACCGATACCGACAAAATGTACGTGTTTTACTTTATGTTTCATGATCTATGGCTTTCTGGCAATGCGATGGCTTCTAACTCAGCCACAATTGCCTCGGTTGCCTGTGGTTTGCCCAAGAGGCTCGCAGCTTGCGCCATACCCAATAACTGCTCGCGCGTGATGGTTCTTAATAATTCAGCCAGACTTTCCGGGCTTAATTCGTCTTGTGGCACATAGATCGCCGCACCATGTTCAGCCAGCCAGCGCGCGTTATCCCGCTGATGCGAAGTAGTCGAGACCACTAATGGCACCAGCAGGCTGGCGACACCTGCCACCGCCAACTCGCTGACGGTAATTGCCCCAGCGCGGCAAATCACCAGATCAGCTTCAGCATAGGCCGCCGCCATGTTTTCAATAAAGGGGATGACTTGTGCCTCAACCCCGACAATGCTGTAGCCACATTGCAGGCTAGCAATGTGTTTCTCGCCTGATTGATGAATCACCAAAGGTCGTGGGTATGGCAACAAGCTGAGCGCCCTTGGTAATAGCTCATTCAAAACCTGTGCGCCCAGACTACCGCCCACAATGAGCAGCCGTAGCGGACCCGTGCGACCTTGAAATCTGAACGCTGGCGCTGGCAGGCTGGCAATCTCGCTACGCACTGGGTTGCCAGTCACTCGGGATTTTTCAGCCAGATCACCCAACTTTTGCATATCTGCATCGAAACCAAACAACACACGCTTAGCCGAACTTGCCAGGGCACGGTTCGACATAAGCAAAGCTGCATCTGCGTTCACCACAGCCAAAGGCAGTTGACGCAGGCGTGCAGCCCAACCGCCTGGGACTGTTACATAGCCGCCCATGCCCAAAATCACTTGTGGGCGTAAACGCCCCATCAGTTGCCATGCGCTAATCATGGAAATTAGCAGCTTGAACGTGCCAGACCATGTATGCATTAAACCTTTGCCACGCAAACCAGCAAAATCAATCGTGGACATCGCAATCCCTGTAGGTGGCACCAGTTTGTTTTCCATGCCATGTTTAGTCCCGAGCCAATGCACAGACCAGCCGCGAGACTGCATGGCTTTAGCCACAGCAAGGCCAGGCATGATGTGTCCACCGGTGCCCGCTGCCATGATGAGTATGGTTTTACTCACAACGCCCACCCTTGGAAAATTGGGGATTTTTGGCTACGGCCGCTGCGCTTAACTCGCATGCGCGAGTTAGCCTGCACCGAAACAGGCGCCAAGCTATATTTTTTGTTGGTTCTGTTATTCATTAATTTCACGCGGGTAATCCCTTTTCGAGGCGCCGGTTTTCCCAATCAATCCGCAGCAGCACAGCCAGTGCGATGCAATTTGCCAAAATACCGCTACCGCCAAACGAGAGTAATGGAAGCGTTAGCCCCTTGGTTGGCAGCACGCCCATATTCACACCCATATTGATAATGCCCTGCACACCCATCCAGACGCCTATGCCTTGTGCCAGCAATGCCGAGAAATAACGCTCATTGGCGACCGCTTTTTTGCCTATGGAAAACGCACGCAGCACCAACCAGGAAAACAGCAATATCACGCTGACCACGCCCACAAAACCCAGTTCTTCGGCAATCACCGCCAATAAAAAGTCGGTATGCGCTTCAGGCAGGTAAAGTAGCTTTTCAACACTGGCACCCAGGCCGACACCAAACCACTCGCCACGACCAAAAGCAATCAAGGCATGCGATAGCTGATAGCCCTTACCGAATGGGTCAGCCCAGGGGTCCATAAATCCAATCACACGTTGCAGACGGTAAGGTGAGCTCCAGATAAGACCAATCACCGCAATAGGCAGCAAACCTAGCAAACCAGCGAATATCTTGCCATTGATGCCACCCAGCCAAAGGATAGAGATGGAAATAGAGGCAATCACCGCAAAGGCACCAAAATCTGGCTCGCGTAATAGTAAGAGGCCAATAACAATCATGACCCCTACCATAGGCAAAAAGCCGCGCGTGATGCTATCCATCAAATGCGATTTGCGAATGGCATAATCAGAGACATAAATGGCAGCAAATAACTTCATGAACTCGGAAGGCTGCAGATTAAATACAAACAACGATAACCAGCGCTGACTGCCGTTCACGTTACGCCCAAATATAAGCACCATGATGAGCATGGCAATGCCTGATAAAAATAGGTAGGGCGCAAGCTTTTGCCAGGTGTGCGTGGGTATCTGAAACGCCACAAAACCAGCAAACAGGCTAATCACGATATACGCCGCCTGACGCACCAGAAAATAAGTGGATTGGTGGCCTGTGGCTTTATCTGCCTCAGCCAGCGCGATTGAAGCGGAATAGACCATGACCAAGCCAAAGCCCAGCAATATCAAGGTCACCCACATCAAGCCCTGATCATAGGCGGATGTGCTAATGTGGTTGCGGCCGCTTAGCATATACATAATTACACGCCCTCCAGCTGGGATTGGCGCATGCTCAAGTCATTAACGGCTGTGATAAACACTTCGGCCCTATGCACATAATTACGGAACATATCAAAGCTGGCGCAAGCGGGTGAAAGAAGTACGGTATCGCCCGCATGGGCAGCAGCAAAAGCTTGGCCTACAGCATTTTCCATGGATGAGGCAAAAATTTGCGGTACGGCAATGTCTGCCAGCGCATCGGAGATCAACTTACTGTCTCGCCCGATTAACACGACTGCACGCGCTTTATTGCGCACAGACGATTTAAGCGGTGAGAAATCTTGGCCTTTACCATCTCCACCTACAATCAATACCACTTTTGCACCCGTACCTGCATTCAAGCCATCTAGGGCGGCGCAAGTGGCGCCAACATTGGTGCCTTTGGAGTCATCATAGAATTTCACTTGCGCAATCTCTGCCACGAATTCCACTCGATGTGGCAGTCCTTTAAAGTGGCGTAACACTTCCAGCAATGGTGCGAAATCAAGACCAATGGCTCGGCACAATGCCAGCGCTGCCAGTGCATTGGCCGCATTGTGCAGGCCTGCGATCTGCAACTCACTCGCAGGCAGCAATACTTGCTGGCCTAATGCCAGGCTTAATTCACCATCTTGCGATAGCAGCCCGAAGTCGGTAGTTACTTTGGGCGCATCGGTGCCAAAAGTGATTTGATCAAGTTCAGCCAGCCCCATCTGGTCTGACCATACATCCTGACGATTGAGCACCTGTAAATGGGCATGCTCAAAAATCCTTGCCTTGGATGTAGCATAGTCATACAGACTTTCGTACCTATCCATGTGGTCTTCGCTAATATTGAGCACGGTAGCGGCATCTGCAATTAATGAATTGGTGGTTTCCAGCTGAAAGCTGGAGAGTTCAAGCACGTATACCTCTGGACTATCGCCTGTTTGCTCACTCTGCAACAGCGCATCCAATACGGGTAAACCAATATTGCCAGCCACGACTGTTTTCAAGCCTGCGGCTTTGCACATTTCACCCACCAGCGTGGTCACGGTAGTCTTGCCATTCGAGCCCGTGATTGCGATAAGCTTGGCTGCGGGATTGCGATACTGGGCAAACAATTCAACATCGCCGACTACTTTCACACCCCGCGCAATGGCGGCCTGCACTTCTGGCTCAGCTAATGCCACACCAGGGCTGATCACAATGAGCTCTGCATTAGCAAAGGTTTCAGCTTTGAATGCACCCAGCGTAATCTGCACTTCTGGCATTTCAGTTTGCAATTTATGCACGCTAGGCAACAGTTCACGGCTATCCGCAACGGACAGCACAGCACCGCGGGTTTTCAGCCAGCGCAGTGCCGACAGGCCGGTATTGCCCAGCCCTAGCACTAATACCAACTTGTTTTCGAGAGATAGCATCAAATAGTCTTATCGCAACTTCAAGGTAGATAAACCGACCAGCACCAGCATCATGGTAATAATCCAGAAACGCACGACCACCTGTGTTTCTTTCCAGCCCTTTTGCTCATAGTGATGGTGCAAAGGTGCCATGAGGAAAATGCGTTTACCTGTGCCAAATTTATATTTGGTGTATTTAAAATAGGTGACTTGCGCAGCCACAGACAACGTTTCAACGACAAACACGCCACCCATGATGAATAGCACGATTTCTTGCCGCACCACCACCGCAACCGTACCCAGCGCCGCACCGAGTGCAAGCGCACCGACATCGCCCATAAACACTTCTGCTGGGTAAGCGTTGAACCATAAAAAACCCAGCCCAGCCCCGCCAATCGCCGCGCAGAATACAGCAAGCTCACCCGCGCCTGGCACGTAAGGAATGCCCAGATATTTAGAGAAATACACATGACCTGCGGCATAGGCGAATATCGCTAGCGCACTCGCCACCATCACGGTAGGCATAATGGCCAGCCCATCAAGACCATCGGTCAGATTGACCGCATTGCTACTACCGACAATCACCAGATAGGTCAGCAAAATAAATCCGAACGCACCTAATGGAAAGACGAGCGTCTTGAAAAAAGGAAATATCAGCGTAGTTTCCGCAGGGATGGTGGAGGTGTACCAGAGATAAAGCGCAGCGCCAAAACCAATCACGGTTTGCCAGAAATACTTTTCTTTGGCCGATAAACCCTTGGGATTGCGATAGACGACCTTGCGCCAATCATCGACAAAACCGACAATGCCAAAGCCCATGGTAACGATAAGCACCACCCAGACAAACCGATTGTCCAGATCAGCCCAGAGTAGAGTAGAGACTGCGATAGCCACCAGAATCAATGCGCCACCCATGGTGGGCGTACCAGCTTTAATCAGATGGGTTTGTGGCCCATCATCGCGCACCGATTGGCCTACTTTATATTTCGTGAGCTTGCGAATCAGACCTGGTCCCACCACGAATGAAATGGTCAACGCGGTCAATGTCGCCATCACTGCACGTAGTGTGATGTAATTAAATACATTAAATGCGCGAATGTCGTGCCCCAGCAAGCGTGCTAGTTCTAACAGCATCTAGTGTCTCCCCTTATTTTCCGTGTGTTCGGATTTTTCTAATAATTGCTCGACTAATTGATCAACGACACGCTCCATTTGCATGAATCTGGAGCCTTTCACTAGCACGACTGTTTCTGGGTTCAGCAATGGCTTAAGGCTGGCTGACAAAGACTCAGCATCGTCAAAATGATGCGCGCCTTTGCCAAAGGCAGCAGCAGTTTCGCGGCTTAAATCACCAAGTAGATATAAGGCGGGTATGTTCGACGCTTTGGCGTAACGGCCAACTTCGGCATGTAAACTTTCGGCTGCATCACCCAGCTCACCCATATCACCCAACACCAATATTTGCTTTTTACTATGCGCAGCCAGCACATCTATGGCAGCTTTTATTGAAGCCGGGTTAGCGTTATAAGTATCATCAATCAGCAGTGCGCCATTGATGCCACGTTTTTGCTGCAAGCGACCTTTTGCGCCCTTGAATTGGGTTAAACCTTGTGCAATTTTTTCCAAACTAGTGCCCATAGACAATGCTGCTGCTGTGGCAGCTAGCGCATTTCGCACGTTGTGTTCGCCAGCAACTGGTAGTTGTAGGCTGATATTCCCTTTGGCGGTCTTCAGTTGAATATCACTGTACTCATTATTGAGCGAAAAGCTGGCACTCACATCAGCAGACTCCGTCAAGCCAAAAGTCGTCACCGTATGTTGACCTGCCAGTTTTTTCCACAAAGGCGCGAATATGTCATCGGCATTGATGACAGCAATACCGCCTTCTGCCAAGCCAGCAAAAATCTCACCCTTGGCTCTGGCAATCGCTTCTACTGAGCCCAGGTTGGCGATATGCGCAGTGCCAGCGTTATTGACTAAAGCCAGCGTAGGACGACCAATTTTGGTCAGATAGCTGATTTCACCTGCATGGTTCATGCCCATTTCTAGCACTGCATAGCGGTGCGCGGACTTAAGCTGGAATAGGGTCAACGGCAGGCCAATGTCGTTATTGAAATTACCTTTGGTGGCAAGCACTGCATCAGCACTGGATGCTGCAACCAGAATAGTGGCCAGCATTTCCTTCACCGTGGTTTTACCACTGCTACCCGTGATGGCCGCGATAGGAATATCAAATTGATTGCGCCAATGTGCCGCAAGCGCGCCCAAAGCCAGACGGGTATCTTTGACCAGTACCCCTGCATCCAGCTTGAGATTGGCTGCAGAGACCATCACACCCGCAGCACCCTTTTGCAGGGCTTGCTCGGCATAATTATGCCCATCGAAATGTTCACCACGCAATGCCACAAACAGCTGGCCTTTGACCAGCGCACGGCTATCGGTACCTATGCTATTAAAGGTAGCATCATGACCGATTAACTGACCATGGATGGCAGTAGCGACTTCAGATAAGCGCATCATGTATTCGCGCCCTCTCTGCTTTCATACTGGGCAAGTGCCAGCCTGACCACAGCCTCATCACTGTATGGATATTTGACGCCAGCGATTTCCTGGTAATTTTCATGACCTTTACCTGCCACCAGCACCACATCACCTGTTTGCGCATGGGCAATGGCATGATGGATAGCAATCTGGCGACGCGCTTCAACTTGATAGCTAGCACCAGGCCGTATACCAGTAATAATGGCGGCAATAATTTCTGCGGGGTCTTCATCGCGCGGATTGTCTGCAGTCACGATGACTTGGTCGGCTAGCCTGGAAGCCACTTCACCCATCAACGGTCGCTTGCCTTGATCACGATTACCACCGCAGCCAAATACGCAAATGAGCCTGGTCGTGGTTTGTCCGCGCAATGCAGATAATGCTTTTTCCAGTGCGTCTGGCGTATGTGCGTAATCAATCACCACTAGAGGCTTATGTCCACCGCCATAGCGCTGCATGCGCCCAGAAACAGGCTGGATATGTTTGATGGCATCGACGGCATCCATCAATTTCACATCGCTGGCAAGCAGGCTGGCGAGCACCGCAAGCACGTTATATGCGTTAAAGCGACCAACCACATTCGCCTGGATTTCGGCATTCCCCCAAGGTGTCTCAACGGTCATGAACAGACCTTGAGAATCAAAATGCAGGCGGCTACCGCGCACATCGCCTTCGACCAAGCCATAGGTCAGCACTTTTTTTCCTGCCGTGCGCAAACTGACCGCAATCGCTTCACCAAAAGGGTCATCCAGATTCAGCACCGCGCACGCCAGGCCATCCCAATCGAACAGTTTACGCTTCGCATCAGCATAGGCTGCCATGTCGCCGTGGTAATCCAGATGGTCACGTGAAAGATTGGTTAACACAGCCAGATTGAAATGCACGCCGTTCAAACGACCTTGATCAAGACCATGTGAAGAGACTTCCATTGCAACAGTATTGGCGGCTTCATCCAGATAATCGGCTAGCATGCCATGCAACACGATAGGGTCTGGGGTCGTGTTAATCGCGGCAGATAATGCACCAGGGAAACCATTGCCAAGAGTACCAACAACCGCAGTTTTACGGCCTAATGCATTCAGTGCTTGCGCCAGCCAATGGCTGCAAGATGTTTTACCGTTAGTCCCTGTAATGCCTATCATCCACAGCTTTTGCGATGGGTGGCCATAGAACTCATCGGCAATATTGCCAGCGAGTTTTCTTAAGCCTGGCACTCCAATATTAGGCACTTGCCAATCAGCATTCCAGGTAAATCCATCAGCCTCCCAGGCGACTGCTGATGCGCCTTGTGCTATTGCCTGCGGGATAAATGCACGGCCATCATGACTGACACCCGCATAGGCAAGAAACAGATCACCTTTGCTTACCTTGCGACTATCAGAAGTCAGGCCGCTGATTTTTACACGATGCTTGCGCAATATGGAGAGCGGGCTATTCATGCCATCTCCTTCACTTCTACGGCATTTTCAGGCGGAATAACAATATTATTGTTTGGCGCATCCTGCGGCACTGCCAACATCCGCAACACGCCACTCATCACCGCATTGAACACAGGCGCAGCGACTGCACCACCGTAGTATTGGCCAGCACTTGGCTCATCAATCATGACAGCGATAATATATTTGGGGTCAGACGCTGGCGCCATGCCGATAAATGAAGAAATATATTTATCGGACTGATAGCCCCCAACACCAGACTTGTGCGCTGTACCTGTCTTACCCGCAACACGATAACCCACAATCTGCGCCTTTGGCGCAGTACCGCCGGGCTGAACCACCAATTCCAGCATGTCCTTAATTGCATGCGCTGTTTCTGCGGTATATACCTGCTGCCCGATGGGTAGCTCTTTTTGTTTGAGCAAGGTGACTGGACGTAATTCACCATCATTAGCAAACACCGTGTAAGCATGCGCAAGCTGCAACAGAGAAAGACTGATACCGTGGCCATAAGCCATGGTTGCCTGCTCTATCGGGCGCCAGGTTTTGTAGTCACGCAATCTACCAGACGCCTCTCCTGGAAAACCAACATGCGTCGGGCTGCCGAAACCTAGTTGATTGAAAAATCCCCACATATATTGCGGTTTCATAGTCAGCGCAATTTTCGCTGCACCGACGTTGGAAGAAACCTGGATCACGCGCGAGACAGTAATCAAGCCTTGCGGGTGGGCATCATGCACAGTGGCTGGGCCGATATTGATATATCCAGGCGAGGTCTGAATTAATGTATCTGGCTTGAAATTACCAGTCTCCAATGCAGCAGCCACGGTAAATGGCTTAAGTGTTGAACCTGGCTCAAAAATATCAACAATGGCACGATTACGTGACCGTCCGTCCACATTCATGTTAAGCGGATTATTCGGGTTATAGGTTGGCACACTGACCATGGCGAGAATCTCGCCGGTTTTGGCATCGAGCACTACCGCTGTACCAGCTTTCGCTTTATTGATATCTACAGCTTTTGCCAGCTCACGGTAGGCCAGATACTGGATTCTGCGATCGATAGAAAGCGTCAGGTCATGGCCATCCTGCGGCACTTTGACGGCTTCTAAATCTTCAATAATATGGCCCTGGCGATCTTTGATCACGCGGCGACTGCCTGACTTGCCAGAGAGCCAGTCCTGATATTTCAGCTCCATACCTTCCTGGCCATTTTCATCCGCACCAGTAAAACCAACAATATGCGCCGCCACCTCACCATCAGGATAATAACGACGATATTCACGCTGCATGAAGATACCAGGCACGCCCACATGCATCACTTGTGCAGCCAGTTCAGGCGGTATGCGACGTTTGATGTAGATAAACTCACGCTCATTATTGATGAGCTTGCCCGCCAAATCAGCGGGTTTCATTTCAAGTAATTTTGCAATTCGAGCAATTTGCTGAGGACTGGCCTTCACGTCACTTGGATTGGCCCAGATAGATTCCACTGGGGTACTAATCGCCAGGGGCACGCCATAGCGGTCAGTAATCATGCCGCGATGCGCTGATAATGTCAGCGAACGGCTGTAACGTGCATCGCCCTCTTTTTGCAAAAAGCCTTTATGCAAGCTTTGTAAATACACACCACGGCCTATCAACAGGCCAAAACCCATCAATACCACAAGCAACAGCAGCCGCCGGCGCATCGCTGGCAGCCTGATCATAACCTGCTGATGCGCCTTCATGGCTTGGCCTCGCTATTAGACGAGGATTTCGTGGACGCAGGAATCGCAACGGTGTTTTGATTTTGAGCTACATTTTGCACCAGCACCTGTATGCGCTTTGCATCAGGCACTTGCATATGCAATTGCTGGGTGGCGATATTCTCAATGCGGGCATGCATGGCCCAGGTACTTTGCTCCAACTGCAACTGCCCCCATTCGACGTCATATTGTTTGGCGGCATCTTCATGCTGCTGCAATTCAATATAAAGCTTGCGCGCTTTATGCTGCGCGCTAATCGTACCGAGCGCTGTCAAAATCAGAATCGCAAATAAAATAAGATTAAGCCGCGTCATGATTTGCCCACGCCACATATCTATTAAACCCAGAACGCCTATTCAACATAAGTACGCTCCGCCACTCTGAGCACTGCACTACGCGATCTTGGGTTACGTTTGATTTCAGCCGCACTGGGTTTGATGGTTTTGCCTATCGCCATCATGCGTGGCTGCGGCAAATCTTTTGCTCGCACGGGGAAATTGCCTGGCAAATCATCTCTATCCTGTTCACCACGGATAAAACGTTTGACGATGCGATCTTCCAGCGAATGAAAACTGATCACCACCATACGCCCAGTGGGTGCAAGCAAGTCCAGACATTGCGGCAAGACTAACGATAACTCTTCAAGCTCTTGATTGATGTAAATCCGTAGAGCTTGAAAAGTACGCGTCGCCGGGTCTTGCCCAGGCTCGATTTTGGGGACCGCGCTTGCCACGATCTTGGCAAGCTGTCCTGTAGTGGCGATTGAATCCCCCCCTGCGCGTGCCGCAACAAGCGCCCTTGCAATCTGTTTAGCAAACCGTTCTTCACCATAATCTTTGAT
>Ga0066798_10000661_pt1 | contig 16757 bp, 11 predicted proteins | sample PersoiDNA2013203_FD_70961 | JGI IMG/M metagenome (GOLD analysis project Ga0066798, IMG submission 70961) | Permafrost soil microbial communities from the Arctic, to analyse light accelerated degradation of dissolved organic matter (DOM) -... | ecosystem: Environmental > Terrestrial > Soil >... | reverse complement strand
ACGGTCCTCGGCCCGGCGGCGCAGACTGGCTAGGGTGGTCACCGGTGCACGCAAGGACGCGGGTCGACCGAGGACCGAGAGAGTGACGGGAGTCACGGGTGCGCGTTGGACTGTTGACCGGTGGCGGGGACTGCCCGGGACTGAACGCGGCGATCCGTGCGGTGGTCAAGCACGGCATCGGCAAGTATGGGCACTCGATCATCGGGTTCCGGAACGGCTGGCGGGGCGTCGTCGACGGCGACGTGCAGCCGCTCACCCGTGCGGACGTCCGCAACGTCTTGCCGGTCGGCGGAACTCTGCTCGGCACCGCGCGTTTCCATCCGCACGAGGACGACGGCGGCCTCGAAGCGGTCCGGGTCACCCTCGGGGCCGAACGCATCGAGGCACTGATCTGCATCGGTGGTGACGGCACGCTGCACGCCGCGAGCAAGGTCGCCGAGACCGGCATCAAGATCGTCGGGATCCCGAAGACGATCGACAACGACGTCGCGGGTACAGACCTGTCGATCGGTTTCCACACCGCGGTGAACATCGCGACCGAGGCCATCGACCGGGTACACACGACGGCGGAGAGCCACAACCGCGTGATGGTCGTCGAGGTGATGGGTCGGCACGCCGGCTGGATCGCGCTGAACGCCGGCATCGCGGGCGGAGCCGAGCTCGTCCTCGCTCCAGAGGAGCCGTTCGACATCGACAAGATCGTGAAGTTCCTAAAGCACCGGCACCGCGTCCACGCCAACTTCTCGATCATCGTTGTGGCCGAGGGCGCGCTACCTGCCGAGGGCACGTCGATGTCGTACGAGGCGCCCGTCGGGCCGTTCGGCGCGATCGTGGCCGGCGCGATCGGCGAGCGCGTGGCGGCCGAGATCGAGGCGCGGACCGGGTTCGAGACGCGAGTAACCGTGCTCGGTCACGTGCAGCGCGGTGGAGCGCCGACGGCGACCGACCGGATCCTGGGCTCGCGGTTCGGCGTCGCCGCGATAGACGCGCTCTCGCGGGGAGAGTCGAACGTGATGACCGCGCTTCGGGGCGAAGAGGTCGTGCTCGTCCCGCTCAGCGAGGTGGCGGGAAGGGTCAAGCGGGTGCCTCAGGAATTGCTCATGGTGGCGCACGCACTCGCCTGAGCAACGGGCTTTGGCACCTGCTCAGGCGCATGGGTAGGATGGTCGGCGGTGTGCCACGTCTGCGCATCCACTGTCCTGTCCGCCCTATTCTCTGTCCGCATCGGAGCACCTACCTCAATGACCATCACTACCCCCTCGAAGCCGACGGCTCCTCAGGTTGCCATCAACGACATCGGCTCCGCGGAAGACTTCCTCGCCGCAATCGACGCAACCATCAAGTACTTCAATGACGGCGACATCGTCGAAGGCACCGTCGTCAAGGTTGACCGCGACGAAGTCCTCCTGGACATCGGCTACAAGACCGAGGGTGTGATCCCCTCTCGCGAGCTGTCCATCAAGCACGACGTCGACCCCGGTGACGTCGTCAAGGTCGGTGACGCGATCGAGGCCCTGGTGCTCCAGAAGGAGGACAAGGAAGGCCGCCTGATCCTGTCCAAGAAGCGCGCCCAGTACGAGCGCGCCTGGGGCACGATCGAGAAGATCAAGGAAGAGGACGGCATCGTCACCGGTACCGTCATCGAGGTCGTCAAGGGCGGCCTCATCCTGGACATCGGCCTGCGCGGCTTCCTGCCCGCCTCCCTGGTGGAGATGCGTCGCGTCCGCGACCTCCTGCCGTACGTCGGCAAGGAGATCGAGGCGAAGATCATCGAGCTCGACAAGAACCGCAACAACGTGGTCCTGTCCCGCCGTGCCTTCCTCGAGCAGACCCAGTCCGAGGTCCGCTCGACCTTCCTGCAGACCCTGCAGAAGGGCCAGGTGCGCCCGGGTGTCGTGTCCTCGATCGTCAACTTCGGTGCGTTCGTGGACCTCGGCGGCGTGGACGGCCTCGTGCACGTGTCCGAGCTGTCCTGGAAGCACATCGACCACCCGAGCGAGATCGTCGAGGTTGGCCAGGAGGTCACCGTCGAGGTGCTCGACGTCGACTTCGACCGCGAGCGCGTCTCTCTGTCGCTGAAGGCGACGCAGGAGGACCCGTGGCAGGCATTCGCCCGCACGCACGCGATCGGTCAGGTCGTGCCCGGCAAGGTCACCAAGCTCGTCCCGTTCGGTGCGTTCGTGCGCGTCGAGGACGGCATCGAGGGCCTCGTGCACATCTCGGAGCTGGCTGTTCGCCACGTCGAGATCCCGGAGCAGGTCGTCCAGGTGGGCGACGACGCGTTCGTCAAGGTCATCGACATCGACCTGGACCGTCGCCGCATCTCCCTCTCGCTCAAGCAGGCGAACGAGGGTGTCGACCCGGAGAGCGAAGACTTCGACCCGGCGATGTACGGCATGGCTGCGGAGTACGACGACAAGGGGAACTACAAGTACCCCGAAGGCTTCGACTCGGAGACGAACGAGTGGCTCGAGGGCTTCGAGACGCAGCGTGAGGCCTGGGAGGCCCAGTACGCCCTGGCGCACACCCGTTGGGAAGCTCACCGGAAGCAGGTCGCCGAGGCGACCAAGGCCGACGCCGTGGCGGCAAGCGCCCCGGCCGAGGAGGCACCGGCGACCTACAGCTCGACCCCGGTCGAAGCGGCCGAGGGCACGCTCGCCTCGGACGAGGCACTCGCGGCACTCCGTGAGAAGCTGACCGGCGCCTGAGCAGCGCTCAGCGCTCGTCCTGCTCGGGCCGGTCACCTTCGGGTGGCCGGCCCGAGCTGCATCCCCACCGACGTAGGCTTGGAGCGTGACGGACCTGACGAACGACGGAGCCGGTGCCGGAGCGGGTGCGCCTCTCGCGACCGGTGGGCCTCTCGCGACCGGCGGGCCGGGCGGCGGTGGCCGAGGTGTCCGGGTACTGGTGCGCTGGGGTCGCGGCCTTCGACCACCACGCCCCGGTGGACCCGGGCGACCCGGACTGAGGGATCCGAGCGTCGCTGACCGTCCCGGGTGGGGTCTTCGCCAGCGCGCGCCGCATCTCGGACCAGGGCAGCCATTAGTCTGACTGGCGTGCTGCGCATCGGGCTTACCGGCGGAATCGCGGCAGGCAAGTCGACTGCGGCGACGCGCCTGGCCGAACTCGGCGCGACCGTGATCGACCACGACGCGCTCGCTCGCGCCGCGGTCGCGCCCGGCTCGGACGGGCTCGCCGCGGTCGCTGCGGAGTTCGGGGCGGGCGTCATCGGTGCGGATGGTGCGCTCGACCGCGCGGCTCTGGGAGCCATCGTCTTCGCCGATCCGGCGGCTCGGGCCCGGTTGAATGCGATCGTCCATCCGATCGTCCTTCGGTTGGCCCGGGACGCTGAGCGTGCGGCTCAGTCGGGTGACCCGGACGCCGTCGCCGTGCATGACAGCCCGCTCCTGGTCGAGACCGGGCAGAGCGAGTCTTTCGACATCGTGGTGGTCGTACACGCGGACGAGGAAGTCCGGGTGAAGCGACTGATGCGTGCCCGTGGACTGAGCCAGGGCGAGGCCCTCGCGAGGATCCGGGCGCAGGCGACCGACGAACAACGATTGGCCGCGGCGACCGTTGTGCTGGAAAGCTCGGACACCGTTCTGGGCCTGAGGCGGCAGGTGGACGCGTTCTGGCGGGACCGGGTGCGGCCTGGGACCGGACCGGTGCGGCCGACGGCGACCTGGTCCTGAGCCGAGCGAGGCCCGGCGTCCGGGAGCCGCTCCTAGGCGTCCACGTCCGGGCCGGACGGGTGCTGTTGCCCGGCCGGTGGGACGTGCATGCGCATCTCGTGCAGTGGGCGGCGGCGGGACGACAGCTGGGTCTCCACTCCGCGCGGATTCGGGCTATGCCCGTGGCGGCGACCCTGGTGGCGGGCAGGTGGATGCACCGCTTGCTCTGACCCGGGCCGTAGTCGGGCTCGTGGCTCGAGCACCGGGCCCGGGTGCCGCGATGTCGGCGGCAGGTCGTAGCGTGGTGGCATGCGTCCGGTCACCGATCTCCAGCGCAAGCTCGCGCCCTTCGAGGTCATCTCCGATTACCAGCCGGCCGGCGACCAGCCGCAGGCGATCAAAGAGCTCACCGCGCGCGTGACCGCGGGGGAGAAGGACATCGTCCTTCTCGGCGCGACCGGCACCGGCAAGTCCGCGACCACGGCCTGGCTGATCGAAAAGCTGCAGCGCCCGACCCTGGTGATGGCGCCGAATAAGACCCTCGCGGCGCAGCTCGCGAACGAGTTCCGGGACCTGCTGCCGAACAACGCGGTCGAGTACTTCGTCTCGTACTACGACTACTACCAGCCAGAGGCCTACGTCCCGCAGTCCGACACCTTTATCGAGAAGGACTCCTCGATCAACGAGGAGATCGAGCGGCTGCGCCACTCCGCGACGAACTCGCTGCTCACCCGGCGCGACGTCGTCGTCGTCGCCTCGGTGTCCTGCATCTACGGGCTCGGCACACCGCAGGAGTACGTCGACCGGATGGTGCGGCTCTCCGTCGGCGACCACGTCGAGAGGGATGTGCTGCTCCGTCGTTTCGTGTCGATGCAGTACACCCGCAATGACATGGCGTTCACCCGCGGCACGTTCCGAGTCCGGGGCGACACCGTCGAGATCATCCCGGTCTACGAGGAGCTCGCGGTGCGGATCGCTTTCTTCGGCGACGAGATCGAGGCGATCCAGACCCTGCACCCGATCACCGGTGACGTGCTGCGTGCTGAGGAGGAGATGTACGTCTTCCCGGCCTCGCACTACGTGGCGGGCCCCGAGCGGATGGAGCGTGCCATCTCCGGCATCGAGAGCGAGCTCGATGTGCGCCTCGCCGAGTTCGAGCGGCAGAACAAGTTGCTCGAGGCACAGCGGCTCCGGATGCGCACGACGTACGACCTCGAGATGCTCCGGCAGATCGGCTCGTGCTCGGGCATCGAGAACTACTCCCGGCACATCGACGGGCGGTCTCCCGGCACGGCACCGAACACGCTGCTCGACTACTTCCCGGAGGACTTCCTCCTGGTCATCGACGAGTCTCACGTGACGGTGCCTCAGATCGGGGCGATGTCCGCGGGGGATGCCTCGCGGAAGCGGACTCTCGTCGAGCACGGCTTTCGGCTGCCGAGCGCGCTCGACAACCGACCGCTGCGTTGGGAGGAGTTCCAGGAGCGGGTCGGCCAGACGGTGTACCTCTCGGCCACACCCGGTCCGTACGAGCTCTCCGTGTCGGACGGCGTGGTCGAGCAGATCATCCGGCCGACCGGGTTGGTCGACCCCCAGGTGGTCGTCAAGCCCACGACGGGCCAGATCGACGACCTGCTCGAGCAGATCCGGCGACGGGTCGAGAGCAACGAGCGGGTGCTCGTGACCACCCTCACAAAGAAGATGGCGGAGGACCTGACGGACTACCTGCTCGACAAGGACGTCAGGGTCCGATACCTGCACTCCGACGTGGACACCTTGCGTCGAGTGGAGCTGCTCCGGGAGCTGCGGCTCGGCCAGTACGACGTCCTCGTCGGGATCAACCTGCTCCGCGAGGGCCTCGACCTGCCCGAGGTCTCGCTGGTGAGCATCCTGGACGCCGACAAGGAGGGCTTCCTCCGCTCCGGGCGATCGTTGATCCAGACGATCGGGCGCGCCGCTCGCAACGTCTCGGGTGAGGTGCACATGTACGCGGATGTCATCACCCCGTCGATGGCGATGGCGATCGACGAGACGAACCGTCGCCGGGAGAAGCAGGTCGCGTACAACACCGCGCACGGGATCGACCCGACGCCGTTGCGGAAGAAGATCGGCGACATCACGGACCTGCTCGCCCGCGAGGACGCGGACACGGCGGAGCTGCTCGGCGGTTCCGGTGGCGGTCGGAGCCGGGCCAAGACGGGCGGCGGTCCGCCGCAGGCCGCCGGCGCCCGAACCCCCAGCCGCTTGGCCGGCGCGCCGGCGGGCGAGCTCGCCTCCCTCATCCAGGAGCTCACCGACCAGATGCACGGCGCCGCGGCCGAGCTCCAGTTCGAGCTGGCCGCGCGACTGCGCGACGAGATCGCGAACCTCAAGAAGGAGCTGCGCCAGATGCAGGCGGCGACTGCGTGAGACCTGGTCGCCGAGGAGCCGGCGGCCCGAAAGGATCCGCTGGGTGATCGATCCGATGACCTATGCTGGGTCGCGTTGGAGGGGAGTACTCCCTCGCGGAGGTGCCGTCATCACGGCTGGCGCGGACGCCAGCCCGGTGCCACCGGTTCGGCGCCGTCGTGAACGGCTCCGGGCGGAGGAGACCTCCGGTACCCGCCATGTCGTACCGGAGGACCGTTGATGAACGTCCCGCTCTGGGTCTGGGCTCTGACCATCGCCGCATTCGGCGTCATCATGGTCGTCGACTTCTTCACCCACGTGCGAACCCCGCACGAGCCGTCGTTCCGCGAAGCGTCGCTGTGGTCGGGCATCTACGTCACCCTCGCCCTGCTGTTCGGCGTCGGCATGATGCTGGCCTGGGGCACGAGGCACGGCGCGGAATTCCTTGCCGGCTACGTCACCGAGTGGAGCCTCTCGGTCGACAACCTCTTCGTCTTCCTCATCATCATGACGAAGTTCGCCGTCCCGCGGATCTACCAGCAGAAGGTGCTGATGGTCGGGGTGATCATCGCCCTCGTGCTGCGAGGCATGTTCATCCTGGCCGGCGCTGCGGCGATCGCGCGGTTCGAGTGGGTCTTCTACCTCTTCGGTGCCTTCCTGATCTACACGGCGATCGCCCTGGCCCGCGAGGACCACGACAGTGAGAGCGAGTTCCACGAGAACCGCCTGTTGCGACTCGTGCGTCGCGCGATCCCGTCGACGTCCGCCTACCACGGTGATCGCCTGACCGTTCGGTCCGGGTCGCGACGTCTGATGACGCCGATGCTCGTCGTGATGATCGCGATCGGCAGCACCGACGTGCTCTTCGCCCTCGATTCGATCCCGGCGATCTTCGGGCTCACCAAGGAGCCGTACATCGTCTTCACGACGAACGCGTTCGCGTTGCTCGGCCTTCGCCAGCTCTACTTCCTGTTGCACGGGCTGCTTCGCCGCCTGGTCTTCCTGTCCGAGGGCCTCGCGGTGATCCTGGCCTTCATCGGGATCAAGCTGGTGCTCGAGACCCTGCACGGCAACGACCTGCCGTTCGTGAACGGTGGCAAGCCCGTGGCGTGGGCACCCGAGATCCCGATCTGGCTCTCTCTGCTGGTGATCGTCGTAAGCCTGACCGTCGCGACGGCGGCGAGCCTCGCGAAGACGCGGCGCGATGCTGCCGCGACAGCCGTGGCGCCGGCCGCCACCGAGGTCTGAGGGCGGACGCCCCATCCTCCCCGCCCTCAAGTGGAGCGTTGTGACACAAACACGCCGCGGAAGCGTGCCAGATCACTCCACTCGAGGTGGGGGAGGGGATCGAACAGGTGTGCGAATGTCGGCATCGACCCATAGGATCGCCCTGTGAGCGACCGACTCCGGATCCGCGGTGCGCGTGAGCACAACCTGCGCAACGTCGACCTCGACCTTCCGCGGGACAAGCTGATCGTCTTCACCGGCCTGTCTGGCTCCGGGAAGTCGTCTCTCGCGTTCGACACGATCTTCGCCGAGGGTCAGCGCAGGTACGTCGAGTCGCTCTCGGCGTACGCGCGGCAGTTCCTGGGTCAGATGGACAAGCCCGACGTCGACTTCATCGAAGGCCTGTCTCCCGCGGTGTCCATCGACCAGAAGTCCACCAACCGGAACCCGCGGTCCACTGTCGGGACGATCACCGAGGTGTACGACTACCTCCGATTGCTGTTCGCGCGGGCCGGCACCCAGCACTGCCCGGAGTGCGGTGAGCGGATCACCGCGCAGTCGCCGCAACAGATCGTCGACCGGCTCCTCGAGCTCCCGGACGGTACCCGTTATCTGGTGCTCGCGCCGGTCGTCCGCGGGCGCAAGGGGGAGTACTCGGAGCTGTTCGCCGAGCTGCGGACGAAGGGCTTTGCGCGGGCCCGGGTGGACGGCCAGGTGTACGCACTGAACGAGGCGCCCGAGCTGGAGAAGAAGCTCACGCACTCGATCGACGTCGTCGTCGACCGACTGGTCGCGAAGGAGGGCGTTCAGCGACGCCTCACCGACAGCGTCGAGACGGCGCTCGCCCTGGCGGGCGGCCTGCTGACGGTCGAGCTCATCGACGCCGAGGCCGACGACCCGCACCGGGAGCGCCGCTTCTCCGAGAGCCGCGCCTGCCCGAACGATCACCAGCTGACCCTCGACGAGATCGAGCCGCGCACCTTCTCGTTCAACGCGCCGTACGGCGCGTGCCCGGAGTGCACCGGACTCGGCAACCGGCTCGAGATCGACCCCGAGCTGGTGATCCCGAACGACGAGCTCTCGCTGGCCGACGGCGCGGTCGCGCCGTGGTCGCAGACCTCGTCGGAGTACTACCACCGGGTTCTCTCCGCGCTGGCCGAGGAGATGCAGTTCTCGATGGACGCGCCGTGGCGCGCGCTGCCGGAGCGCGTCAAGGACGCCGTCCTGTACGGCAAGGACCACAAGGTCCACGTGAGGTACCGCAACCGGTTCGGTCGCGAACGGCAGTACTCGACGGGCTTCGAGGGCGTCGTGACGATGGTCGAACGGCGTCACTCCGAGACCGAGTCGGAGTGGTCGCGCGAGAGGTACGAGGCGTTCATGCGCGAGGTCCCGTGCCCCGCGTGCCAGGGCGCCCGGCTCAAGCCCGAGGTGCTCGCGGTGCGCGTCGGGGACAAGTCGATCGCGGAGGTCTGCGACCTGCCGATCAACAAGTGCCGCGAGTTCCTTCGCGGGCTCGAGCTCGGCGAACGGGAGCGGGTGATCGCCACCCAGGTGCTCAAGGAGATCCTCGAACGGCTCGGCTTCCTGCTCGACGTCGGGCTCGACTACCTCTCGCTCAAACGTCCGGCCGGGACCCTCTCCGGCGGCGAGGCGCAGCGGATCCGGCTCGCGACCCAGATCGGCGCCGGTCTGGTCGGTGTGCTGTACGTGCTCGACGAACCCAGCATCGGGTTGCACCAGCGCGACAACCGCCGGCTCATCGACACGCTGGTCCGGCTCCGCGACCTCGGGAACACGCTCATCGTCGTCGAGCACGACGAGGAAACCATCCGCGCGGCCGACTGGATCGTGGACATAGGGCCCGGGGCAGGGGAGCACGGTGGGCGGATCGTGCACACCGGGGACCTGGCCGGCCTGCTCGCGTGCGAGGAGTCGATCACCGGCGCGTACCTGGCCGGACGTCGCCGGATCCCGACGCCTGCGGTTCGGCGGCCCACGGACCCGGCGCGCCAGGTGACCGTGCTCGGCGCCCGTGAGCACAACCTCGCGAACATCGACGTGAGCTTCCCGCTCGGGTGCTTCGTCGCGGTCACCGGAGTCTCCGGGTCCGGGAAGTCGACCCTCGTCAACGCGATCCTGTTCACCGTGCTCGCGAACAAGCTGAACGGCGCGCGCCAGGTGCCCGGCCGCCACCGCACGGTGACCGGGCTCGAGCACCTGGACAAGGTCGTGCACGTTGACCAGGGCCCGATCGGCCGGACTCCTCGCTCGAACCCCGCGACCTACACCGGCGTCTGGGACCACGTCCGGCGCCTGTTCGCGGAGACCACCGAGGCCAAGGTGCGTGGCTACAAGCCGGGCCGGTTCTCGTTCAACGTCAAGGGCGGTCGCTGCGACGCCTGCTCCGGTGACGGCACCCTGAAGATCGAGATGAACTTCCTGCCGGACGTCTATGTGCCGTGCGAGGTCTGTCACAGCTCGCGGTACAACCGGGAGACCCTCGAGGTCCACTTCAAGGGAAAGACGGTCGCCGATGTGCTGAACATGCCGATCGAGGAGGCGTCGGAGTTCTTCAGCGCCGTGCCGGCGATCTCCCGTCACCTGAGGACGCTGACCGACGTCGGGCTCGGGTACGTGCGCCTCGGTCAGCCCGCGCCGACTCTCTCCGGTGGCGAGGCTCAGCGCGTCAAGCTCGCGGCCGAGCTGCAGAAGCGGTCCACCGGCCGAACGATCTACGTGCTCGACGAGCCGACCACCGGTCTGCACTTCGAGGACATCCGCAAGCTCCTCGACGTGCTCCAAGGGCTGGTCGACAAGGGGAACACGGTCATCGTCATCGAGCACAACCTGGACGTGATCAAGAACGCCGACTGGGTCGTGGACCTCGGCCCGGAGGGTGGGTCGGGCGGCGGTCTGGTGGTCGCCGAGGGCACCCCGGAGCAGGTCGCGGAGATCGAGGCGAGCCACACCGGACGGTTCCTTGCTGGGGCGCTCGGCGCGAAGGTGGGCGCTCGCGCGAGCTGAGCCCTGCGAGGTGCGGGGAAACGTCTGCGACCCGTTCGCCGGATCCGGTCGGCGTCGGACGCCCTGACTACGCTCGTGCCATGGCGGACACAGCGAGCTACCGCCCCGCGCCCGGCGACATCCCGCAGGTGCCGGGCGTCTACCGGTTCCGGGATCCGCACGGCCGCGTCATCTACGTCGGCAAGGCCAAGAACCTCCGGTCGCGGCTGAGCAGCTACTTTCAGGACCTCGCCGCCCTTCACCCGCGCACCCAGCAGATGGTCACGACGGCTGCATCGGTGGAATGGACCGTCGTCGGCACGGAGGTCGAGGCCCTCGCGCTCGAGTTCACCTGGATCAAGGAGTTCGACCCTCGCTTCAACGTCCGGTACCGGGACGACAAGTCGTACCCCTACCTCGCGGTCACGATGGCGGAGCAGTTCCCTCGGGTCCAGGTGATGCGCGGCAGCAAGCGGCCCGGCACGCGGTACTTCGGCCCGTACCCGCACGCCTGGGCGATCCGCGAGACGGTCGACCTGCTGCTCCGCGTCTTCCCGGTCCGGACCTGCTCGGCGGGCGTCTTCCGGCGGGCGGCGCAGGTCGGGCGCCCGTGCCTGCTCGGCTACATCGACAAGTGCTCCGCGCCGTGCGTCGGGCGGGTCACAGCCGACCAGCACCGCGGGCTCGCCCAGGACTTCTGCGACTTCATGGCCGGGGACACCGCACGCTTCGTGCGGCGGCTGCAGAAGCGGATGCGCGACGCCGCCGCCGACCTCGACTACGAGCAGGCAGCCCGGCTGCGCGACGACATCGCGGCGCTCGAAAAGGCCACGGAACGGAACGCCGTCGTCTTGCCGGACGGCACGGATGCCGACGTGTTCGCGATGGCGGGCGATGAGCTCGAGGCGGCGGTCCAGGTGTTCCACGTCCGCAACGGGCGGATCCGCGGCCAGCGCGGCTGGATCGTCGAGAAGGTCGAGGACCTGGACGACGCCGCGCTGGTCGCGCACCTGCTTCAGCAGGTGTACGGCGACGCGGGTTCCTCCTCGGACCCGGGCGTGCACACCGACGTCGTCCCGCGCGAGGTTCTGGTCCCGGTCATCCCGACAGATGCGACCCAGCTGGCCGTCTGGCTGACTGGGCTGCGCGGTTCCCAGGTGTCGATCCGCGTCCCGCAACGCGGGCCCAAGCGGACCCTGGCCGAGACGGTGCGGACCAACGCGGGGCACGCGCTCGTCCTGCACCGGTCGAACCGGGCCGGTGACCTGACGACGCGGAGCCAAGCGCTCACCGAGCTCCAGGAGGCTCTCGGCATGCCCAGCGCGCCGCTGCGCATCGAGTGCTATGACATCTCGACCACGCAGGGCACCCACCAGGTGGGGTCGATGGTCGTGTTCGAGGACGCTCTGCCGCGCAAGGCCGAGTACCGGCAGTTCGTCGTGCGCGGGCCGGACGGCGCGGGCGCGGCGGATGACACCGCGGCGATGCACGAGGTGATCAGGCGCAGGTTCGGGCGGTACCTAGCGGAGCGCAGCCGGTCCGGCGAGCTCGAGCTGGACGGGGAGCTCGAGCTGGACGGGGAGCCGGCGTTCGACGCGGGTGTCGACGCGGGTGCGGGTCCACCGCCCGCGCCGCGGTTTGCGTACCCGCCGAACCTCGTCGTGGTGGACGGCGGGCCACCGCAGGTGGCAGCCGCGGCTCGGGCTCTCGACGAGCTCGGCATCGACGACGTCGCCCTGTGCGGCCTGGCGAAGCGGCTCGAGGAGGTCTGGCTGCCGGGGGAGGAGTACCCGGTCATCCTCCGGCGTGGCTCGGAAGGGCTCTACCTGCTGCAGCGGGTGCGTGACGAGGCGCACCGGTTCGCGATCAAGCACCACCGCAAGCGCCGGAGCACGGCGATGGTCGCCTCGGTGCTCGATGACGTCGTTGGCCTCGGACCGGTGCGCAAGACCGTCCTGCTCAAGCATTTCGGTTCGCTCACCCGGCTCCGCGCGGCGTCGGCCGAGGAGATCGCGAGCGTCCGAGGCATCGGTGCGGCGACGGCGGAGGCGCTCGTCGCGGCTCTCAAGGGCCAGCAGGGAGCGTTGTGACACCGACACGCCGCTCGCACGTGCGACGTCTCTCCACCTTGGCGGGTGGGGCATGCTTGGTGAAATGAGTGGCGAACCGCCCCCCGAAACTGTGCCGACCGGAATCCCCGCCCTGGAAGCCAGTGCGCGCTCGCCGGTAGACGAGATCCCCGAGGTCCTGATCATCACCGGGATGTCGGGGGCGGGCCGTTCGCGCGCGGCTGCCATCCTCGAGGACCTCGCCTGGTACGTGGTCGACAACCTGCCACCGCAGATGCTGACCCACCTCGTCGGCATGATGACGCACGGCACGAGTGGCGTTCGGCGGCTTGCCGTGGTCGTCGACGTGCGCGGGCGGCAGTTCTTCACCGACTTCGTCCAGGTGCTCGATGCGCTGCACGCGGGCGGCATCCGGCACCGGATCCTCTACCTCGACGCCTCCGACGAAGTCCTGGTCCGTCGTTTCGAGCAGGTCCGCCGCCCGCACCCCTTGCAGGGCGACGGCCGGATCATGGACGGGATCACCGCCGAACGGGCCCTCCTGTCCGAGATGCGCGAGCGGGCCGACGTCGTCGTCGACACCTCCGAGCTGAACGTGCACGAGCTGGCGCACGAGGTGGTGGCGTCATTCTCCCCAGCCGGCGACGCGCCGCTGCAGGTGACCGTGCTCTCGTTCGGCTTCAAGTACGGCTTGCCGCTCGACGCGGACAACGTGGCGGACATGCGCTTCCTGGCGAATCCCTACTGGATCACCGAGCTGCGCCATCTCACCGGGCGCGACCCGGCCGTCCGTGACTACGTCCTCGGACTGCCGCGTGCGCGCGAGTTCGTGGACCGCTACGTCGAGGCGCTCGAGCCGGTCCTCGCGGGCTACGCCGAGGAGGACAAGCGCTACGTGACGATCGCCATCGGCTGCACCGGAGGCAAGCACCGGTCCGTGGCCGTGGGCGAGGAAGTCGGCGCAGCCCTTCGGGCCCGCGGGCACCAGGTCGAGGTGCGCCACCGGGACCTCGGCCGGGAGTGAGGCGCGTGCCGGAAACCAATCCCGCCGTGGTCGCACTGGGCGGGGGTCATGGGCTCGCCGCCTCGCTGCGGGCGCTCCGCCTGCTCACCGAGCGGCTTACCGCGATCGTGACCGTGGCCGACGACGGCGGCTCATCCGGTCGGCTCCGGGACGAGTTCGGCGTGCTCCCACCGGGCGACCTGCGGATGGCCCTCGCCGCGCTGTGCGACGACACCGAGTGGGGACGGACCTGGCGCGATGTGCTCCAGCACCGATTCCGGTCGTCGGGCTCCCTGGACCAGCACTCCGTCGGCAACCTCCTCATCGTGGCCCTGTGGGAGCTGCTCGATGATCCCGTCGCGGGCCTGGACTGGGTCGGTCGGCTGCTCGGAGCGCGCGGGCGGGTGCTACCGATGGCGTCCGTGCCGCTCGACATCGAGGCCGACGTCGCGGGCCTCCCCGGGGCGGGCCCGGACGGCCTGACCGTCGTGCGCGGCCAGGTCGCCGTCGCCACGGCACCGGGGCGGATCGTGCGGCTGCGGCTGATCCCGACCGACCCGGCGACCGCGCCCGAGACAGTGCGTGCGATCGACGAGGCGGACTGGGTGGTGCTCGGTCCAGGCTCGTGGTTCACGTCCGTGCTGCCGCACCTCCTGGTGCCCGAGCTGTCCGCCGCCCTGCACCGCACCAAGGCGCGCCGCTGCGTCACGCTGAACCTGTCACCGGAGACTCGGAACCCGGCGAGCATGGGCCGGCACGAGCACCTCGCCGCGCTTCGGGAGCACGCGCCGAACCTTCGGATCGACGCCGTGATCGCCGACCCGAGTGCGGTGGACGACATCGGGCCGCTGGCGGATCTCGCCAAGGAGATGGGCGCTTCGCTGCTACTGCGACAGGTCCAGATCGGCGACGGAAGCGCCAACCACGACCCGGTCCGGTTGGCCGCGGCGTACCGGGACGTCTTCGACGGCGTGCTGGGAGACGTCCGCAACACCGTCGACTAATGGCAGGATGACGCCATGGCACTGACGGCCCAGGTGAAGGACGAGCTCGCCCGGCTCTCCGTGGACAGGATTTCGTGCCGCAAGGCTGAGGTGTCGGCGACCCTCCGGTTCGCCGGTGGCCTGCACATCATCTCGGGACGCATCGTGATCGAGGCGGAGCTCGACACGGGTATCGCCGCACGGCGGCTCCGGCAGGCCATCCATGAGGTCTACGGGCACACGAGCGAGGTCATCGTCGTCTCGGGCGGCGGGTTGCGCCGAGGCAACCGGTACGTCGTGCGGGTGGTCAAGGACGGTGAGTCGCTCGCCCGACAGACCGGTCTGCTCGACAACCGCGGGCGCCCGGTGCGTGGCCTGCCACCGCAGGTCGTGGCCGGCGGTGTCGGCGACGCCGAGGCCGCCTGGCGTGGCGCCTTCCTCGCGCACGGTTCGCTGACCGAGCCGGGACGCTCCGCCGCCATGGAGGTCACCTGCCCGGGGCCCGAGGCGGCCCTCGCGCTGGTCGGAGCGGCTCGTCGGTTGGGTATCCAGTCCAAGGCCCGCGAGGTGCGCGGCGTGGACCGGGTCGTGATCCGGGACGGCGACGCGATAAGCGCGATGCTGACCAGGCTCGGCGCGCATGACGCGGTGCTCGTCTGGGAGGAGCGTCGGCTCCGTCGCGAGGTCCGCGGTACCGCGAACCGGCTCGCGAACTTCGACGACGCCAACCTGCGCCGCTCGGCACGCGCCGCCGTGGCCTCCGGGGCGCGAGTCGAGCGTGCCTTCGAGCTCCTGGGCCCGGACGTCCCGGACCATCTGCGTCAGGCCGGCGAGCTCAGGCTCGAGCACAAGCAGTCCTCCCTCGAGGAGCTCGGCCAGATCGCCGACCCGCCACTGACCAAGGACGCCGTCGCCGGTCGGATCCGCCGCCTCCTGGCCACCGCCGACAAGCGCGCGGCCGAGCTCGGAGTGCCCGATACGGAGGCCGGTCTGAGCGCGGACCTGCTCGATCTCTGACCCGATTCGTCGACGGCCGTGGCCGCCCGGATCGACCGTCTGGAGGGCATCTCAGCCCTTGGGCGATAGGACCTTCGTCGCGGCCCAGAGGAGCCTCGCGGTGTAACCTGACGGTGTCTGGTTCTCGCGTGGATACGCGGTCTTGCCAGGCGCGTACGTGATGGTACGCAATCATTTAGCGACCAATCGTGTGCGTCGGCTGCGCCGACGCGTGCCGAGGAGGGCACTGTGACCATCCGCGTGGGAATCAACGGCTTCGGCCGCATCGGCCGGAACGTGTACCGCGTCATCCAGGGGTCGGACGTCGACCTCGAGATCGTTGCCGTCAATGACCTGACGGACAACAAGACGCTCGCGCACCTGCTGAAGTACGACTCGATCCTCGGGCGCCTTTCCGAGGACGTGACCTACGACGACGAGTCCATCACCGTCGGCGGCAGGTCGATGAAGGCGTTCGCCGAGAAGGACCCGTCGGCCCTGCCCTGGGGCGACCTGGGAGTGGACATCGTCCTCGAGTGCACCGGCGTCTTCCGCACCGGCCCCAAGTGCCAGCCGCACCTTGACGCCGGCGCAAAGAAGGTCATCCTCTCCGTGCCCGGCACCGAGATCGACGGCACCTTCGTGATGGGCGTGAACCACAAGGACTACGACCCGGCCACGCAGCACATCGTCTCGAACGCGTCCTGCACCACGAACTGCCTCGCGCCGGTCGCGAAGGTCCTGGACGAGAGCTTCGGCATCGTCCGCGGCCTGATGACGACAATCCACGCGTACACCATGGACCAGAACCTGCTGGACGCCCCGCACAAGGACCTGCGCCGTGCCCGCGCCGCCGCCCTGAACATCGTCCCCACCTCGACCGGCGCCGCCAAGGCCGTCGCCCTGGTGCTGCCGAATCTCAAGGGCAAGCTCGACGGTTACGCGCTGCGGGTGCCGGTGCCGACCGGCTCGGCCACCGACCTCACCTTCACCGCGTCGCGTGAGGTCACCGTCGCGGAGGTCAACGCCGCCATGAAGGCTGCCGCCGAGGGCGAGCTCAAGGGCATCCTCGCCTACACCGAGGACCCGATCGTCTCGTCCGACGTCGTCACCCACCCGGCCTCGGCGATCTTCGACGCCGGCCTGACCAAGGTGATCGGTGACCAGGTGAAGATCGTCGCCTGGTACGACAACGAGTGGGGCTACTCCTGCCGCCTCGTCGATCTCGCCGCGTACATGGGCGAGCGGCTCTGACCTTGCTCACGATCTGCTGAACCGGCTCATGCGTCCGCGTGCGCGACTCGACCGTCCTGGTCGGCGCGCCCGCGGACGCAGCCATCTCCGCCCCTAGCTCTGGAGAGAGAATGAAGACAATCGAGGACCTCGGCGACCTGCGCGGCAAGCGCGTGCTGGT
>Ga0066798_10000660_pt1 | contig 16767 bp, 14 predicted proteins | sample PersoiDNA2013203_FD_70961 | JGI IMG/M metagenome (GOLD analysis project Ga0066798, IMG submission 70961) | Permafrost soil microbial communities from the Arctic, to analyse light accelerated degradation of dissolved organic matter (DOM) -... | ecosystem: Environmental > Terrestrial > Soil >... | reverse complement strand
GATGTACAAGAAAATAGCCAAGCATCCTGGTACACGTAAGATGTATGCCGACAAGCTGGCTGCACAAGGCACCATTCCAGCCGAAGGTGGCGATGACATGGTCAAGGCTTTCCGCGCTGCGATGGATGCCGGTAAGCACACTGTTGATCCTGTCATTACCAACTTCAAGAGCAAGTACGCAGTTGACTGGATGCCGTTCTTGAATCGTAAGTGGACCGACGCTGCCGACACCGCAGTGCCGCTGGCTGAACTGAAACGTCTGGCGACTCGCATCACGACCATTCCAGAAGGCTTCAAGGCCCACGCACTGGTGGAAAAAGTCATCAATGACCGTGCTGCCATGGGGCGTGGCGATCTGAACCTGGACTGGGGTATGGGCGAACATCTGGCTTACGCTTCGCTGGTAGCATCCGGTTATGCGGTTCGTCTGACCGGTCAAGATGCTGGCCGCGGTACTTTCGTGCATCGCCACGCAGTATTGCACGATCAAAATCGTGAACGTTGGGATGCTGGTACCTACATTCCGTTGCAAAACGTCGCAGAAAACCAATCAGTCTTCAATGTGATTGACTCGGTGTTATCGGAAGAAGCGGTGTTGGGCTTTGAATACGGTTATTCGACCGCAGAACCAAACACACTGACCATCTGGGAAGCCCAGTTCGGTGACTTCGCCAACGGTGCGCAAGTCGTCATGGATCAATTCATCAGCTCCGGCGAAGCCAAGTGGGGTCGCGCTTCGGGTCTGGTGCAAATGCTGCCACACGGTTACGAAGGCCAAGGCCCGGAACACTCGTCGGCACGCCTGGAACGTTATCTGCAACTGTGCGCAGACAACAATATGCAAGTGGTGCAGCCAACCACGGCAGCACAGATTTTCCACTTGCTGCGTCGTCAAATGATCCGGCTGTTCCGCAAGCCGCTGATCATCATGACGCCGAAGTCGCTGTTGCGTAACAAGGATGCTGGCTCACCGCTGTCCGACCTGGCCAAGGGTTCGTTCCAGACTGTCATTCCAGAAATGGACGACAAGCTTGACGCCAAGAAGGTCAAGCGCATCGTCGCTTGCTCGGGCAAGGTTTACTACGATCTGGTCAATGCTCGCAAGGAGCGTGCTCAGGCAGATACCGCCATCATCCGTGTGGAACAACTGTACCCATTCCCACATAAGGCATTTGCTGCTGCACTCAAGCAATTCCCGAACTTCCAGGAATTGGTCTGGGCGCAAGATGAGCCGCAAAACCAAGGTGCATGGCTGCAAATCCAGCACAACCTGTTTGAGAATCTGACTGATGGTCAAAAGCTGGCCTATGCCGGTCGTCCAGCCAGTGCATCGCCAGCAGTCGGTTACTACGACAAGCACTATGCACAACAAAAGGCGCTGATCGACACCGCGTTTTCCAAGCTCAAGGGCTTTGTCCTGACCAAGTAATCAGATCTGCACAGCGCGCATCACGAGGGTGATGCGCGCTGATGTTCAATGAATCACCCGAATCGGAGAGTTTCAAATGGCACAAATCGAAGTAAAAGTCCCGCAATTATCAGAATCCGTTGCAGAAGCGACGCTGTTGCAATGGCATAAAAAAGTGGGTGAATCTGTAGCACGTGATGAAAACCTGATCGACGTCGAAACCGACAAGGTTGTGTTGGAATTGCCTGCACCTGCGGAAGGTGTGATTGTTCAAATCATTCGGGCAGATGGCGCGACCGTGGTGGCTGGTGAAGTTATTGCGATCCTCGACACTGACGCTTCGGCTCAAGTGAGCCCGCTCGAAATCAAGGCTGTTCCTGCGCCACAAAATACCAATGAACCAACTCCAGTGGCAGCACCTGAGCTGGTTTCCAAGTCCGATGTTGCCATGCCTTCTGCTGCCAAGCTGCTGGCCGACAACAATATGTCGACTTCGCAAGTTGCTGGCACAGGTAAAGATGGTCGCGTCACCAAGGGTGATGTGCTGGCCTCGCTGGCGACACCGAAGGCGGCTGCACCGGCTGTGGCCGCTGCCAAGCCAGCGCTGCAACAAGTTGCTGCACCAGGCAAGCCAAGCCTGGAAAACCGTCCGGAAGAACGCGTGCCGATGAGCCGTCTGCGCGCCCGCGTGGCTGAGCGTCTGCTGCAATCGCAAGCGACTAACGCGATTCTGACTACGTTCAACGAAGTCAACATGCAGCCTGTCATCGACCTGCGCAACAAGTACAAAGACAAGTTCGAGAAAGAGCATGGCGTCAAGCTGGGTTTCATGTCTTTCTTCGTCAAGGCTGTGGTTGCTGCGCTGAAGAAGTATCCAATCGTCAATGCATCGGTTGATGGCAACGACATCGTTTATCATGGTTACTTCGACGTCGGTGTGGCAGTCGGTTCACCACGCGGTCTGGTGGTGCCGGTACTGCGTGATGCCGATCAAATGTCGATTGCTGAGATCGAAAAGAAGATTGGTGAGTTTGGTCAAAAAGCCAAGGACGGCAAGCTGTCGATCGAAGAAATGACCGGTGGTACTTTCACTGTGTCCAACGGTGGTACCTTCGGTTCGATGCTGTCGACGCCGATCATCAACCCACCACAATCGGCAATTCTGGGCATTCACGCCACCAAGGATCGTGCTGTGGTGGAAAACGGTCAGATCGTCATCCGTCCGATGAATTACTTTGCGCTGTCTTACGATCACCGCATCATCGACGGCCGCGAAGCCGTGTTGAGCCTGGTGGCGATCAAGGATGCGCTGGAAGATCCAGCACGTCTGCTGCTCGACCTGTAAAACGAATGACCGTTGAGCAAGCTACTGCGCAACTCAATCTCGGTGCTGTGATGCTCACCGTACAACAGTACGGCTGCGCTTCTCGCACCAACCTTGAACTGTTCGCTATGCTTGCTCAACGCTCGACAGAGTCGGCTAGGCGCTGAAGGCTTCGGTTTCAGCGCTTTTTTTGTCTCCGCGGATCCAATGGTCCGCGTATAACGAATTAGGAATACAACATGAGCAAAAATTTTGACGTCGTCGTCATCGGCGGTGGCCCTGGTGGCTACATTGCAGCAATCCGTGCCGCCCAACTGGGCTTCAATACCGCATGTATCGATGAATGGAAAAACGAAAAGGGCGGTCCTGCTCCTGGCGGCACTTGCACCAACGTTGGTTGCATTCCTTCCAAGGCGCTGCTGCAATCGTCCGAGCACTATGAGCATGCCGGTCATGCCTTCGCCGAGCACGGTATCGAAGTCAAGGGCCTGGGCCTGAACCTGGCGCAAATGCTGGGTCGCAAGAACACCGTCGTGAAGCAAAACAATGACGGCATCCTGTACCTGTTCAAGAAGAACAAGGTTACCTTCTTCCACGGTCGCGGCAGCTTCGTCAAAGGCGATGCCAGCGGTTATGAAATCAAGGTGGCGGGTGCTGCTGAAGAATCGATCACGGCCAAGCAAGTGATCATTGCAACGGGTTCCAACGCACGTGCTTTGCCTGGAACACCGTTCGACGAAGAACTGATTCTGTCGAACACCGGCGCTCTGGCGATCAATGAAGTGCCGAAGAAGCTGGGCGTGATCGGTGCTGGCGTGATTGGTCTGGAAATGGGTTCGGTCTGGCGTCGTCTGGGTGCGGAAGTGACTGTGCTGGAAGCGCTGCCGACTTTTCTCGGTGCTGTCGATGAACAGATCGCCAAAGAAGCACACAAGCTGCTGGCCAAGCAAGGTCTGATCATCAATCTGGGCGTCAAGATCGGCGACATCAAGGCTGGCAAGAAGGACGTGTCGGTCGACTACACTGATGCCAAGGGCGTAGCGCAAAAGGCAGTCTTCGACAAGCTGATCATATCGATCGGCCGTACGCCAAACACCACTGGCCTGAATGCTGAAGGCGTCGGCTTGAAGCTGGACGAACGCGGCTTCATCGCCGTTGACGGCGATTGCAAGACCAATTTGCCGAACGTATGGGCAGTCGGTGACGTGGTGCGCGGTCCGATGCTGGCGCACAAGGCGGAAGAAGAAGGCGTTGCTGTGGCCGAGCGTATCGCTGGTCAACATGGTCACGTCAATTTCAACACTGTTCCTTGGGTCATCTACACTTCGCCGGAAATCGCTTGGGTCGGCAAGACCGAACAGCAATTGAAAGCTGACGGCGTGGCTTACAAGGCTGGTACATTCCCGTTCTTGGCGAACGGTCGTGCGCGCGCATTGGGTGATACTTCGGGTATGGTCAAGTTCCTGGCCGATGCCAAGACCGATGAAATCCTGGGCGTGCATATTGTTGGCCCAGTGGCGTCGGAACTGATTTCTGAAGCTGTTGTTGCGATGGAATTCCGTGCTTCGGCCGAAGACATTGCGCGTATTTGCCACGCGCACCCATCGCTGTCCGAAGCCACCAAGGAAGCAGCATTGGCGGTTGACAAGCGAGCCTTGAATTTCTGATACACGCAGTTTGGCGGGCAGTTTGCCATTGCTGGTAAACTGTACGTCACGCGAATGGGCGAGCCTGGCTCGCCCATTTTGTTTTCACCAGCACTAGCATTTAGCTTCAACGCTGGCGCCATTGGAAAGTAAAGACAAGCATGGATGTACGAGAATTCTATAACCACTCACTCGCGGAGCGCGGCTATTCCTCCGACGAGGCGCAGCAGCGCGCGATCGACCGTTTGCAGCGTGCCTATGAAGAATGGGTGGAATTCAAGTCGCAGCGCTCCAGTACCTTAAGGCGTCTGATCCACCGTCCCGATGTGCCGCGCGGCGTGTACATGTGGGGTGGTGTCGGCCGTGGCAAGTCGTTCCTGATGGACAGTTTTTTTTCGGTGGTGCCGCTGGTGCGCAAGACGCGTCTGCATTTCCACGAATTCATGCGCGATGTGCATCGCCAGCTCGACCAGCTCAAGGGCATTGCCAATCCACTCGATGAAGTGGCGCGCCGGATTGCCAAGAAATACCGACTGATCTGTTTTGACGAATTCCACGTCTCTGACATCGCCGATGCGATGATCTTGTACAACCTGCTCAAGGGCTTGTTCGACAATGGCGTGTCGTTTGTGATGACCTCGAATTACCAGCCAGACACGCTGTATCCGGATGGTTTGCATCGCGATCGTATGATGCCGACCATCCAACTGCTCAATGAACGTCTGGATGTGATGAATATCGATGCCGGCGTCGATTATCGCAAGCGTGCACTGGAGCAGGTCAAGATCTACCATACCCCGCTCAACGCCAGTACCGACCAGGCGCTGCGCGATGCTTTTGCGAGTGTGGCGGAAACTGCAGATGAAGACCCGCATGTGCATATCGAAGCACGAGAAATTCGCTCGTTACGTCGCGCCGGTACGGCGATCTGGTTTGATTTTGCCACCTTGTGCGGCGGTCCGCGTTCGCAAAATGATTATCTGGAACTGGCCAGCCGTTTCCAGACCGTGATCTTGTCGGGTATTCCCTGCATGTCGGTAGCTATGTCTTCAGAAGCGCGCCGCTTTACCTGGCTGATCGACGTATTTTATGATCACAAGGTAAAACTGATCATGTCCGCGGCGGTGGCGGCCGATGAATTGTATACCGAGGGGATGCTGGCAAATGAGTTTCATCGCACAGTTTCACGTATCATTGAGATGCAGTCGCGTGAATACATGGACGCAGAACGCCGTCTGGTCGCCGACAAGCTCGATTGAAATGGATAAGGTTTACATGCAATTACTTTTTGCTTCGAAAAAAACATTGGGACAAGTAGCGCTGCTGAGCGGCATCGCACTGGGATTATTCACTGCTGCGCTGTCGGCACAAGCAGAGACGCAGACGACTGCGGATACGCCGTTTAATCAGCGTTACGAGCCGGATGCGATTCAGTCGACCGAAGATGCTGATATGGCCTTGAACGCGGCCAACGAAGACCGTCGCATCCTCGCCGACCGCTATGTTGACGACCAGCGAGAGTGTTATAACAAGTTCTTTGTCTCCTCCTGCCTGGAAGACGCCAAAGAGCGCAATCGTGTGAGCATCAAGGCGATACGGGATGTGGAAGCGGCTGCTAATGCCTACAAGCGTCAGGCCAAGGCCGACGATCGCGACAAATCGTTGAGCGAGCAACATCTCAAGGATGAGCAGGATGCTAAACGGCGCGCCGCCGATCAGAAAAGCCGGATTGCTACCTCGGTACGTAAAAGCAAGGATGGTGCCGCCAAGCAACGTTCTGTGAGCGCCCGTGAAGCGCAGGCGGACGGTCATGCTGATGATCGCGTCAAGGCGCATCAGGCAAAGCTGCGCAGCGAACAGGCTGCAGAGGCGGCCAAGGCGCCACAACGCGCAGCCAATGAACAAGCTTACAAGGACAAGCAAAAATCGGCAGCTGCACATCGTCAGGATGTCGCGGCGAAAAAAGCAGCCAAGCAGCGCGAGTTGGCTGCCAAGCAACAGCAGATGCCAGCAGCCACCGACAGCGCGCCCGCCAAGTAAGGTGCGCGTGGTCGTGGTCAGCAGTGATTGTTGGCCTGCGGCAGCTGGATTACACTGTCAACAGTAGGTTTTCGGTGGCGCTTGTGTGCCGCCACCCGCCATTTTTGCAATAGAAGCCACTATGACCATGACGCCTCGCGAGGATATACAGCGCCGTATTATCGAATTGGAAGTCGAGCATCGCGATCTCGATGCCGTCATCGACTTGCTTGCGCAGGGCACGCGTCATGAGGAAATGCAATTGCGCAGGCTCAAAAAGCGCAAATTGCAGTTGAAAGATCACATTGTATTATTGAAAATGCAACTGATGCCGGATATCTCCGCCTGATTACTGCATATTCCTGGTGGCGTCCTGATGGACCTGGTTTGGGTTTCTCCTTTCATCATTTAGTCAATAGCAAGAGCGCGGACAGTAGTGGCTGGCGTTGTTTAACCCTTTACAGGCATAGTTAGTGAGTTCCATCGAAGATACCGTCGCACCGGTTCCACAAGGTATCCATGATGCCGAGGTTGAGCAACTGTTCGGCGCCAATGGCCCGCTCGGTGGCCAGGTTGGCAGTTATCGGCCGCGCCACGCGCAGACCGAAATGGCCAAAGCCATTGCCGACGCGATTGTTGGTCAGCGTACCCTCATCGCCGAAGCCGGCACCGGCACCGGCAAGACCTTTGCTTATCTGGTACCCGCCTTGTTATGGGGCGGCAAGGTGATCGTCTCGACCGGTACCAAGAATTTGCAGGATCAATTGTATTTGCGTGATATCCCAACAGTACGCAAAGCGTTGAACGCGCCGGTTTCGGTAGCCTTGCTTAAGGGCCGTTCTAACTACGTCTGCCATTTTCATCTCGAACGGACCTTGCAGAATGGCCGCATGACCTCACGCGACGATGTTGGCTATTTACGCGAGATATCGCGCTTCATGAAGACCACATCTTCGGGGGACAAGGCGGAGCTGTCGAAAGTCCCCGAAAATGCCCTGATCTGGAATCTGGTCACCTCCACGCGCGATACCTGTTTTGGCGCTGAGTGCCAGTACTATCAGGATTGTTTCGTCATGAAGGCGCGCAAGGAAGCGCAGCAAGCTGACGTGGTGGTGGTCAACCATCATTTGTTTTTTGCCGATGTGGCATTGAAGGACAATGGTGTGGCCGAATTGCTCCCAACTGCCAATACCGTGATCTTCGATGAAGCGCACCAGTTGCCCGAGACCGCCACCATGTTCTTCGGCGATACCGTGTCGACTTCGCAGGTGCTGGAGCTGTGCCGCGATGTGCTGGCCGAAGGCTTGTCGCATGCCCGCGACGGCGCCGACTGGCCGCAGGTGGTGGCGCCAGTGGAGCGCGCAGCGCGTGATTTGCGGTTGGCTTTTCCGGAAGATATTGTGCGTCTGGCGCTGAATCAGATTGCCCCGTCCAGTGTATTTTTCCCGGCGCTGGAAACCTTACGCGAGCGCATGGATGAAATGATTGCGATACTCGAAAAGCAAGCCGAGCGCGCCGAAACCATCGAACAATGTCGCACCCGCGCACTTGAGCTGTCGCATCAGCTCGATAGCTGGAATGGCGCGGAGGACAAGGCTGCCATTAGCGAAGGGCAAACCTATGTGCTGTGGGTTGAGGCCTTTACCTCGTCGTTGCAACTGCATCGTACGCCGCTGTCGATCGCACCGATTTTCAACAAGCAACGCGAAGGCGTGCCGCGTGCCTGGATTTTTACTTCGGCGACGCTGGCGGTGAAGAATGACTTTCATCATTACACCTCGCAGATGGGCTTGTGGGATGAGCGGGCCATGTCCTGGCCTAGCCCGTTCAATTACGAGGAGCAAGGGCTGTTGTATGTGCCCACCAATTTGCCGCAACCGAATTCCTTTGATTACACCGATGCGGTGATCGATGCTGCGATGCCTGCCATTATTGCCGCTGGTGGTCGTACCTTCCTGCTGTGCACCACGATACGCGCCGTCAATCGCGCCGCCGAACGCTTGCGCGATGAATTTGAAAAGCGCCAACTACCATTTCCGTTGATGGTGCAGGGGGACGCCGGACGTACCGAATTGCTCGATCGTTTCCGCGCCGCTGGTAACGGCGTGCTGATCGGCAGCCAGAGTTTTTGGGAAGGTGTGGACGTGCGCGGCGATGCCTTGTCGCTGGTGATCATCGACAAGCTGCCGTTTTCGCCGCCCGATGATCCAGTGCTGGCCGCGCGCATTGCCGAGCTTGAAAAGAAGGGCTTGAATGGCTTCGTGCACCACCAGTTGCCGGCCGCCATCATCAATCTGAAGCAAGGGGCCGGGCGTTTGATTCGCGATGAAACGGATCGCGGCGTGTTGATGATCTGCGATCCACGTTTGATCTCGAAAGGCTATGGCAGGCGCATCTGGCAAAGCCTGCCATCGTTCAAGCGCACGCGTGAAATTAGCGCCGTGGAGGATTTCTTTGCCCGTCGTGCCGTCGCACAGGTAGTCGATGCCGATGGCGCGTGAGGGCGAGTGCCGCGTGCTTGACTGGAAAGGATGGGCATGGCAATTTCTTCCGCATCTAGCGCGCTGGTGCCAGTGCGTGCCGGTGACCTGATGGTCGGTCAGCCAGCGCCGTGGGCGATTTATAACGAAATGAACGAGTTGCTGCTGGCACGCGGTACGCTGATCGATACGCCGGGGCAACTGGCCGGTTTGCTTGAGCATGGCCTCTATCGCAATGAAAAATGGGGTACCGAGCCGGATTCCGATTCGCAACCGTTGCCACAATCGCACGACGTGCTGCAAAAACGGCGGCGTGCCAAAGGCTTGCGGCCACCGGTGCTCAGTCGTGGGCAGGAAAGCATCGTCGGCATGGACCAGGTGCGCTGGCAGATTGGCGACGCATTGTCTTTGCAACTCAAGGAAGCGCCGGAGCTGCGCTACAACATCAGCCTGATTGGCCATCTGGCCGGCAAAAGCATCCTGGTATCGGCGCCGGTCAAGGAAGGCAAATATGTGCATCTGCGCGATGGCCAGGTAATCATTGCGCGCACCTTGTCTGGACGTCGCGCCTATGCGTTTGCCACTACGGTATTGAAATACCAGAACCTGCCTTACCCCTATCTGCATTTATCCTGCCCGCGGGAAGTCCGTTGTACGGTAATCCGTCAGGATGCTCGGGTGGAAGTCGACCTTGATGCATTTCTGGTTGTCGGGGCGCAGCCGCCGGTGTTACTCAATTTACTCGACCTGAGTGTGGGGGGCGTATCGGCCATCGGCCCGGCTCCAGGTCCCGCCAAAGAGAGTGCCGCGCAATTGAAGTTCATCGTCCATGTCGCCGGCGAGGAATGTGCTGTGGCCATGCCGGTGATCGTGCGCGCGATGGAGCCTGACAGCGATCCGCATTTCCTCAAATATGGGATGGAGTTTGCCGAACTTGGCGCGCGCGAACGTATGATTTTGTCGGCCTTTGTCTATCAGACGGTGAGTGAAACCGACTAATGGCGGTTGGCCGCCTGATACTCAGTTTTTGTTGATGATTTCTGGGTAGGGAAGCGACTTTCCGCAGAATTTGCCGCGGGCGTGCAGAGGGCTTCGGTTAAAATGGCGACATGAAAATACTAATCAGCAACGATGACGGTTATCTCGCGCCCGGCATAGTCGCCCTGGCCGATGCCTTGTCCGCGATTGCCGAAATCACGGTGGTCGCTCCCGACAGCAATCGTTCCGGCAGTTCCAACTCACTGACGCTGGATCGCCCTTTGTGGGTAGAGCGTGCCGACAACGGCTTTTATTATCTGAATGGCACGCCATCCGATTGCGTCCATGTGGCGTTGACCGGTTTGCTGCCGGAGCGCCCAGACATGGTCGTGTCCGGCATCAACCAGGGCCAGAACATGGGTGACGATACACTCTATTCGGGCACAGTGGCGGCCGCTACCGAGGGTTTTCTGTTCGGTATTCCGGCGATCGCGTTTTCACAGTTGCACAAGGGTTGGGCGCATCTCGACAGTGCTGCACGTATCGCACGCGAAGTGGTTGAACGCCGGTTCGAAACGTTTGAGAAGCCTTACCTGTTGAATGTCAATATTCCCAATCTTCCCTATCCCGAGCTGAAGTCATGTGTAGCTACTCGGTTGGGTAAGCGTCACATGTCGGAGCCGGTCTACAAGATGCGCGATCCGCATGGCAAGGACATTTATTGGATTGGCCCGGCAGGTGCCGTCAAGGATGCCGGTGCCGGTACCGATTTTCACGCGACCGCTGAGGGGCATGTATCGATCACGCCATTGCGGATCGATTTGACGCACGGTAGTCAACTAGAGCAATTGAAGAAAGTACTGGTATGACCGCGAAGCCAAGTCGTTTTCCTTTGTCGCTGTCATCGGTTGTCGAGAAAAAAGACAAGTCGTTTTCCAGTGGGTCAACGCGGACTGTGATTACGCCGCAGACTGCCACTCGCAATGCTGCCCAGGATCTGAATCGCAAGGTGCCGGCAGCAGCGGTGCGCGCTACACCGGCAGCACCTGTCGGCAAGTCCGTCACACGCACTGCTTTGCCGACGCCGATGCCGACCGCGGATCGGCCGTCGCCGCTGGTGTCGGACGCGGTACGCAAGGCCATGGTTGCGCGCGTGGCCAAGCAGGGAGTGCGCGATGACAAGGTGCTGGCAGCGCTGCAAGCGGTGCCGCGCCATATGTTCATGGAACCTGCGTTGTCCAGTCAGGCCTATATCGATGCCTCGCTGCCGATTGGTCATCATCAAACCATTTCTCAGCCGTATATCGTTGCACGCATGATCGAGATCATGCGTGACAACCATAAGGGCAAAGTGTTGGAGCGGGTGCTGGAAATCGGCACGGGTTGCGGTTATCAAGCGGCTGTGTTGTCGCTGGTGGCGAAGGAAGTGTATTCAATAGAGCGGATCAAACCGCTGCATGAATTGGCTAAAACCAATTTGCGGCCAATGCGGATTGCCAACATCCGCTTGCATTACGGAGATGGTATGCTAGGACTGCCGCAGATAGCGCCGTTCGACGGTATCATTTTGGCTGCTGCTGGCCTCGAAGTGCCGCAGGCGCTGCTGGAACAACTGGCCGTGGGGGGCAGGTTGGTGGCACCGGTCGGTGGTCGTCAGCAAATGCTGCAATTGATCGAGCGGGTCAGCAAGTTCGAATGGACCAGTGAAACGCTGGAAGAATGCCATTTTGTGCCTTTGCGTCCGGGAACGGTGTAACAAAAAATAGAACATGCAATGCAGCACCATGATGGCAAGCGTTGCCGCCATGGACTGCTTGTCCCGATGAACTTCTCGTGCATGCCACGGGTCAACGTTATCGTTGTACAAAATTACTGTAATGCGTATGAAAAAAAATCGTTTGGTTTGGCTGGGGATGGTCGTCAGTCTGTTGGCCGCGTGTTCTACACCGCGCACGGCTGCCCCTGTCATTGAGCGCACTTCGAGTAGTGCAGCCAGGCCAGTGAGCGACGCCAGCAAGCTGGCAGCAACACCGACTGCATCCAAGCTGGATGGCAAAGGTTATTACACGGTCAAGAAGGGTGACACCCTGTATCGCATTGCGCTGGAATCTGGTCAAAGCTATCGGGATATTGTTGTCTGGAATAATCTGACCAATCCAAATGATATCAAGGTCGATCAACAATTGCGTGTGGCGCCGCCAGATGGCGTGCAGACCAGCGCCGTGACAGCGCCGATTGCCGGGATTGAGGTCAAGCCGCTGGGCGCTGCTGGCAGCAGCGCGGCTACAGTTGTTAGTTCAGCACCAGCAGCGGGCGGCAACAAGATCGGTCCGCGCGGCGACAAGCGCGCCTACTCTGAAAGTACGCTGGCAGAACTGGAAAAGCCAGACATGGCGACGACCTCATCGGCACCTGCTGCTATCGCTGTGGCAGTTGCGCCGGCCAAGACCGAAGCCGCTCATAGTGCAGATAAACCGGCTGTTACAGCGGCGCCTGTGCTCGACGACGAAGCCGTCTCCTGGATGTGGCCGGCCGACGGCAAGGTCATCGGTACTTTCGACGGCGGCAAGAAGGGTGTTGATATCGCCGGTAAGATGGGTGAACCGGTGCTGGCAGCAGGCAACGGCAAGGTCATGTATGCTGGTAGCGGCATTCGTGGTTACGGTAATCTGGTGATCGTTAAGCACACTAATAATCTATTGTCGGCTTACGCGCACAACAAAACGATTCTGGTCAAGGAAGGGCAAACGGTTACCAAGGGGCAAAAGATTGCCGAGATGGGGAATTCCGATAGTGATAGCGTCAAGCTTCACTTCGAGATCCGCCAGCAAGGCAAGCCTGTCGATCCATCTAAATATCTTCCACCACGTTAGCGTATGAGCAAAAGCCCTCATCATCACCTGCCAGACGAAGAATCCCGATCGGATGAGCCGATCGAACCCATGGATGCTGCTGACGATCTGGAGGTGATAGACGAGGGTGAGTCGACAGATGATGAGGCTGAGGGCGAAGTTGTCGCTGCCGAAGGTGTGGAGGAGATCAAGAAAGTGCTGGCGGCCGAATTGTCGACCGATACCACTCAGCATTACCTGAATCAGATTGGCACCCGACCATTGTTGACAGTGTCGGAAGAGTTATATTTCGCCACGCTGGCGAAGCAGGGTGACTTCGCTTCGCGGCAAAAGATGATCGAGCACAACCTGCGTCTGGTGGTGTCGATTGCCAAGCACTACATCAATCGCGGCGTGGCCTTGCTGGATCTGATCGAGGAAGGCAATCTGGGCCTGATGCGGGCGATTGACAAGTTTGAGCCGGAGCGCGGCTTCCGGTTTTCTACCTATGCCACCTGGTGGATACGCCAGAGCATTGAGCGCGCTATCATGAATCAAGCGCGTACCGTACGCCTGCCGGTGCATATGGTGCGTGAACTCAACCAGATTCTGCGCGCCAAATATCACCTCGAAGCCCAGCAGCACGATGGTCGCGATGCCACTGCGGAAGACATCGCTCATCTGGTTGACCGGCCTGTGGAAGAGGTGCAGGATGTGTTGGCTTTGTCAGAGCATGCGGCCTCGTTAGATACGCCACTCGACAATGACCCACAAGCCAGTCTGATTGATCTGTTGCCTGGTTCCCAAGAAGGCAATCCCGACACCCAGGCCGAATGTCACGAAATGTCAGTGTTGGTGCGCGACTGGCTTAAAGGCTTGCCGGACAAGCAACGGCTGGTCATCATGCGGCGTTTTGGTCTGGACAACGATGATCCTTCTACGCTGGAACAATTGGCAGTGGAAATGGGCATCACTCGCGAACGCGTGCGCCAGGTCCAGCAGGAAGCCCTGATCAAGCTAAAGCGCAGCCTGATTGCGCGTGGTATCAGCAAGGATGCGTTGTTTTAACTTTCCTCTGTTGCCACAATCATCGACAATAGCGGCTTGATCATTCCGGGCGCGACGGCAGTCGCTTCTATCGTTTCTATGCAGCAAAATATCATCAACATCAAAGCCCTCGACATCGATGGGCGTGGCGTTGGCCATCTGGTCAACGAAGACGGCAGCCAGGGTAAAGTCATTTTTGTCGAAGGCGCGTTACCTGGCGAGCAAGTCGGTTTTCAGTCGTTCCGCAAAAAGCCTAAGTGGGAAGCTGCCACTATGACGCAATTGCATCGTGAGTCTGCACTGCGCGTCAAACCAAAATGTGATTACTTTGGCATCTGTGGCGGTTGCGCCATGCAGCATCTGGAGCCGTCAGCCCAGGTGGCGATGAAGCAACGCGTGCTGGAAGACAATCTCTGGCACTTGAGCAAACTCAAGGCAGAAACCATGTTGCGGCCGATTTATGGGCCGACCTGGGGCTATCGCTACCGTGCCCGCATTTCGGTCAAACACGTGGCCAAAAGAGGTACGGTGCTGGTCGGCTTCCACGAAAAAAAATCGGCATTCGTCAGTGACATGAAGACCTGTGAAATCCTTCCTCCGCATGTTTCGGCGATGTTGGTGCCGTTGCGTGAGCTGATTGCCTCGCTGACCTTGATTGATCGATTGCCGCAAATCGAACTGGCCATCGGAGAGGGCGATGATGGCAAACAAGTCACGGTGATGGTGTTGCGTGTGATGGATGCGCCGAGCGCCGACGATCAAGTGAAATTGAAGGTATTTGCCGATCAATACGATGTGCAATGGTGGTTGCAGAGCAAGGGGCCGGATACGGCAAAGCCGTTCTACCCGCCGCAATCGACGCTGCACTACACCTTGCCGGAATTCGGCATACGCATGCCGTTCAAACCGACCGATTTCACTCAGGTCAATCATCAGATCAATCGCGTGCTGGTGGCGCGTGCCTTGCGTCTACTCGATGTGCAAGCGGGTGATCGGGTCGCTGATTTATTTTGTGGCCTTGGTAATTTCACGTTGCCGATTGCGACGCTGGCGCGTGAAGTCGTCGGTATCGAGGGCAGTATCGCCTTGACCGAGCGTGCGGCAGACAATGCCAAGGTCAATGGTGTGGCAGAAAAGACAACGTTTTATTGCCGTAATTTGTTCGACGCCAGTACCGAGGATTTTATTGCTCTCGGCGGCTTCGACCGCATGCTGATCGATCCACCACGCGAAGGGGCGTTGGAAGTATGCAAGGCTATCGTCGGGATGAGCACTAAACATGCCCACCTCAAGCCCAAGCGTATCGTTTATGTCTCGTGTAATCCAGCGACTTTGGCGCGTGATGCTGGCGAACTGGTGACGCAGGGCGGTTACCGTCTGAAGCTGGCGGGCGTGGTCAACATGTTTCCACATACGGCACATGTGGAATCGATTGCGGTCTTTGATTTGCCTGATTGATGAAACTGTTGTCGCAATGAAAAAAGCCGACATGGTTTGTCGGCTTTTTTTGAGCTTGCTGCGCGGTAATTAATCGCGGTTGCCGCCAAAAATACCCAGCAGCGACAGCAAATTGACGAACACATTGTAGACGTCGAGGTAAATACGCAGCGTTGCCGAAATGTAATTGGTTTCGCCGCCGTTGATGACCTGTTGCACATCAAACAAGATGTAAGCCGAGAAAATCGCGATCGCGACCACTGAGATCGTCAGTTGTAGCGCTGGCAATTGCAGGAAGATATTGGCTAACGAAGCCACTACGATCACTAGCAGGCCGGCAAACAGCCACTTGCTCATGCCCGAAAAATCGCGCTTGGAGACGGTTGCAACCGTTGCCATGACGCCAAAAATCAGCGCGGTGCCACCAAACGCGGTCATGATCAGTGAGCCGCCGTTGGAAAAACCTAGCGTATATTCGATCAGACGCGACAGCATCAAGCCCATGAAGAAGGTGAAGCCGAGCAGAACTGCAACGCCCAGGCCGGAATTCTTGGTCTTTTCGATTGCATAGAAGAAGCCGAATGCCACTGCCATGAACAGCACAAAGCTGATCATTGGGCTGCCGGCGAACAGGCTGAAGTGCATTTGTACGCCTAACCAAGCACCCAGCACGGTCGGAATCATCGATAATGCGAGCAGCCAGTAAGTATTGCGCAGCACGCGATTGCGGATGACGGCGCCGCTACTGACAGAATCTAAAGTGTTTTGAAAACGTTGGTTCATTTTTCCTCCAAATGCGTTAAATGCGAACTAAGCATAGCATGACAGTCCTAGTATGAGACAGGGCGTTGTCATCGAAGTTCTGTCGGACGAACGGGGAAATTTGTCAAAAAGTCATCGCTGGCCCGAACTAAACTGAAAATGAGTCATTTCGTGGTAGAATTAAAGGTTGATTGAATTGTTAATTAACGGCTTTAACCCTTTCTTTTTATTGGAGTTTTTACACATGGCAATTGAACGCACCCTGTCGATTATCAAACCGGACGCAGTTGCAAAAAACGTGATCGGTCAGATTTATACGCGTTTTGAAAACGCCGGCCTGAAGATCATCGCAGCGCGCATGATCCATTTGTCGCGTGCTGAAGCTGAAGGTTTCTACGCGGTTCACCGTGAGCGTCCTTTTTTCAAGGATCTGGTTGACTTCATGGTTTCCGGTCCTGTGATCGTGCAAGCGCTGGAAGGCGAAAGCGCGATTCTGAAGCACCGTGACCTGATGGGCGCAACGGATCCGAAGAAGGCAGAAAAAGGCACTATCCGCGCCGATTTCGCTGATTCCATCGATGCTAACGCCGTGCATGGTTCGGACGCCGCAGAAACAGCGAAAGTTGAAATCGCTTATTTCTTCCCAGCGCTGAACATCTATTCGCGTTAATTTGTAGTGCTACCTTGATGTTTGCTGGTTTTTGCATCAAGGTGAATTAAACGCGTTAAATAAAGCGGTAAATGTTATGACAACAGCTCTCACCAATCTGCTGGATCTGGATCCCGCGCAGCTCGTCGCTTATTGTGGCGAGTTGGGTGAGAAGCCGTTTCGCGC
>Ga0066798_10000657_pt1 | contig 16795 bp, 9 predicted proteins | sample PersoiDNA2013203_FD_70961 | JGI IMG/M metagenome (GOLD analysis project Ga0066798, IMG submission 70961) | Permafrost soil microbial communities from the Arctic, to analyse light accelerated degradation of dissolved organic matter (DOM) -... | ecosystem: Environmental > Terrestrial > Soil >... | reverse complement strand
ACTGCCAGCGGGTGGCTGTGTGTCAAGGTGTGGGCATTGCCCCAGCCCCAGTTGGTGGCATCTTTGCCCAGGGTCTTTTGCAGGTGGTTAATGGTGGCGCGCCAAGCCACTTTGACGGTGTCAGCGCGCCCCTCGTGCGCCGGGGTGGTGATGTCATCCCACCAGGGCGAGTCGGCATCCGCTGCCAGCCGGGGCAGGGCCGCGTCCAGCGCGCGTGTGCCGAGCAGGTTTTTGAACTGCACCTCGCCCATTTCATCGGCGAATGCCGCGTGTGCCAGTTCATAGAGCAACTGGTTAAAGATGGTGGGCGTGATGCTGTTGAGCTGGTAGCTGCCGTCCCAGCCGGCCAGGCTCTCCAGCATGGCACGCTCGACCGGCGCCGTGATGAAGGAATTCAAAATCGGCAGCAAGGGCGCCAGCACGCGTGGTCCGTAGCCGGTCCGGGTGTCGAGTTGCAAGGCCTGGCTGGTCTTGATGTCCCAGCGTACGCTGTCGTCACGCAGTTGTTCGTCCAGCCGCTGGGCGCGGTCGGCCAGGTTGTAATAGCCCGCCACCGGCACACCGCTAGTGGGTTTGGGCTGGTGGTTGGCCGACACGATGTAGCCGCGCTGCGGGTTTTCTTCTTGCGGGTTGTCGCTGAAGCGGTAATAGCCCAATTTATCCGCCGCCGCGGTGCTGCCATCCAGGATAAAGCTGGGGTTGACGCCATCGGGGCGGATCGGCAGTTTGGCAGCCGCCCACCAGCCGATGTCGCCGCTGGCGCTGGCCCACACCACGTTCAGGCCGGGCGCGTGGATTTTGCTGGCAGCGTTGCGTGCTTTCTCCAGTGTGTTGGCGCGGTTGAGCTCATAGAAGGCGTCAAGAATCGGGTTCTCGGTTTCCAGAAACGCCCACCACATGGCGACCGGCGTCTTGCCCAGACTTTCCTTGAAAGCATCGGTGATGATGGGGCCGTGCGGTGAGCGGCGCAGGGTCAGTTTGACCGGCTCGCCGCCCTTGACCAGAATGGTCTCAACGCGGCTTTGCAGAAAGACCCATCGGCCCTGGTACCAGACCTGGTTCGGATTTTCCGGGTTGGCTTTTTCAGCAATCAGATCCAGGTCATCGTTCTGGAACATGGTCAGGCTCCAGCCAAATTGCGGGTTGTGGCCCAGCAGTGCGCTCGGGGTGAGGGCCTGGTGGTGGCCATAGAGCTCGAAACCGGGCATGGCGAGATGGGCCTCGTACCAGACCGAGGGTGCTGAGTAGCCGATGTGGGGATCGCCCGCGAGCAGTGGTTTGCCGCTGGCGGTGCGGCTGCCAGACACCGCCCAGGCGTTGCTGCCCTCGAAGGGTGGTACACCGGCCAGAGCCAGCGCCTGCCCGCTGATCTGGGAAAGCTGGGCGAGCGCCTGCCAGTCGGTCGGGCTCAGGGCCGCCGTGGTGCCGGCGGGCGGGCCGGGCTTGATCACGCCTTGCGGGTTCCAGTCGAGGTCAAACACCGTCAAATAGCGTGGCCCGAGTTTGTCGCGCACGTAGCTCAGGGCCGGTTCGGTGCGAAACGCGGCGGCAAAGCTGTAAGCCAGGTAGCCCGACACGGCCAGCGTGTCCTGCGCGGTGAAGGGCCTCTTGGGGATTTTCAGCAGGTCGAATTCAAGCGGGGCTGGGTGCGTGGCCTGAAATTGGTTGATGCCGTCCAGGTAGGCCAGCAAGGCCTGGCTGGCGGGGCTTTGCAGGTCCATTTTGGCCGCTGCGTCCTGCGCGTGGGCGCGTATGCCCAGGGTGCGAAACAGACGGTCCACGTCCACCAGTTTGGGCCCCAGCACCTCGGCCAGCTCACCTTGGGCCAGGCGGCGCACCATCTCCATTTGAAACAGGCGGTCTTGCGCGTGCACAAAACCCAGGGTGCGGTACAGGTCGGCTTCGTTTTCGGCCCAGATGTGCGGCACCCCGCGCTCGTCATAGCGCACGCTGACCGGGGCCTGCAGGTTCGTCATGGAAATGGCACCCGAGCGCTGCGGCTGCTTGGTGTGGATGTACCAGGCGCCGAGCGCGCCCGCTGTTGCGATCAGCCCGGTCAGTAGCAGGGCGGCAGTTTTCAGGACGGGTTTCATGGCGCTGGCGTTTGGATTGTTGGTGCTTGACGGCCGCATCATAAATGCCGGCCGGTCAAGCCATGGCCGCTGCCACCGCTGCCATACCACTGCGCACGGCGCCCTCCAGCGTGGCCGGGTAGGGGCCGGCCACATAGTCGCCGCAGGCGAACAGGCCGGGTGCGATGCGCAGGGCAGGGCGTTGCAGTCCGGGTGTGCAGGCAAAGGTGGCGCGCTTTTCTTGAATGGTTTGCACCGCTTGCAGCGCCAGGCCGAGCTGTTGTTGGGCCTGCTGCAGCACCTGCGTCTGCAGGGTGGCTCTGCTGGCGCTGCTGGCGCTCACCACAAAGGCCAGCAGGCCGCTTGGGGCCCCCAGTTGGCCGCGGTCAAAGACAAACTGGGCTGGGGCATCCGCGTGGCTGCGCAGGCTCAGCATCGGCTCGGGCAGGGTGGCGCCCAGGCCCCAGGCATAGACGGTGGCGATGGATTCAAACTGCAGGGCGTGGCAGATATTCGTCCAGTGCCGGATTTCGTTGGCTATGGAATCAGGAGCTGCTTGCGCCGTGTTATCAAGGGCCCGGGCCGATTCTGAGGCTGAAGTCGCGAAAATCACCGCGTCAAACAGGGCGTCCGGCAGTGGCCCGCCGTGCAGCCGCCACTGCGCGCCTTGGGGCTCAATGGGGCCGACCCGCGCGCCCAGGTGCAGTTGAGCACCGCGCTGCGTGAGCCATTGGGCCGCGGCGTTGGGAAATAGCTTGGAGAGATCAAGCCGTGGCAGCAGCAGCCGGGAGCCGCCCTGCACACCAAACAAGGCGTCTTGCATGACGCGCAAAAACACGCTGGCGCTGGCCCGCGCTGCCGGAGTGTTGAGGGCCGACACACACAGCGGCTCAATCAGCTCCGTCATCACACGCGGGCTCAAGGCCAGGCAGAGTTGGGCGACGCTGCTGTGGGCGTCGCACTGGAAACCAGCCCGTTGCCAGGCCGTGGCCGCACGCAGCAAGGACCATTTGTCGCGCACGCTCCAGCCACGGGCACGCACGATGCCCACCAAGGCGTCCAGCGGCGTCGGCCAGGCGGCAAAGCGCACGCCCAGGCCGTCTGGGAACAGCAGGGTCATGGGTTGCTGGAGCAGTGCCGTCGTTGTCTCCACCCCGACCAGGCGCATCAGGCGCAGGGTCTCGGTGTAGGCGCCAATCAGAATGTGCTGGCCGTTGTCCAGCGTGACGGGGGTGCCGTCGGGCAATGTGCCTTTGACGGCTCTAGCCCGCCCGCCGATGGCGTGAGCGGCTTCAAAAACCGTCGTGTTGTGACCGGCCTGCGTGGCCGTCACCGCCGCCGCCAGGCCGGCCCAGCCAGCGCCGATGATGGCGATTTTCATGGGCTGCTGCGCAGGCTGAGGGAGGTTGAACTTGCTGGCGGCGAAACTGCATTGCTTTGAATGTTTTTGGCCTCTAGCCCCCGTCCTGTATGGGTTAGATGCTCGTTTTTTTGTAGTATTTCTTGAGCGTGATTGCTGACAGGGCTTGAACTGTCAACCTGGCTATTAACAGCGTTTCTATTTTTTTTGCGTTGTATCCCCCCCCTCTCCCCCAGCCCCTCTCCACCCCCGCCGGGGCGGAAAGGGGGGCTAACAGCCACATTGGGTCCTGTTTTTGAAGGTGGGAAATAAACGCGCCATGGCACGTTGGCCTCTAACCTACCGCTGAGCTTCTTGATGGGTTGCAAGCACTTCGAGGCCAGCGTGCAGTCGAGCGCATATTTCCCACCTTTAAAGAAGCGGCCACATGAGGCTCCCCTCTTTCGCCCGGCGGGGCGAGAGAGGGGCGGGGGGGTGTGAGTGGGGGCAAGAACGATCAAAATGCCAACCCAGTCAAGCCCATAAGCACGGCCAAAGAGTCCGGTTTCCCGCGCCATGACGAAACGGGGATATTGGAAATTTCTTGTTCCCTCACATCCGCCCCAGCGCCTGCACCTTCCACGCCAGCCACAGTTTGCGTAACGGCGTGAGGCTGATGCGCTGGTGCAGCACCTGAAACTTGTCACGCTCTATTTCATTCAGCAAGGCGCGGTAGATGCTGGCCATCATCAGGCCTGGCTTTTGCGCGCGGCGATCTACGGCGGGTAACAGTGCCAGCGCCTCGTCGTACAGGCCTTGTGCACGCCGGGCCTGAAACTCCATCAGCGCGGTAAAGCGCTCGGAGTAGTTGCGCTTCAGAATTTCATGTGCCTTGACGTCAAACTGCTGCAACTCGTTGACCGGCAGGTAGATGCGGCCCCGCCCAGCGTCTTCGCCGACGTCGCGAATGATGTTGGTGAGTTGCAGCGCCTGGCCCAGCTTGTGCGCGTACAGGGTGGTTTGCGGCACGGTCTGACCAAAAATCTGCGCTGCCACTTCGCCCACCACGCCCGCCACCAGATGGCAGTAGCGCTGCAGGCCGGGGTAGTCGAGGTAGCGGGTTTGCGTCAGGTCCATCTGGCAGCCTTCGATCACCGACTGCAGGTGGTGTTGTTCAATCTGGAACTCGGCCGCCAGCGGCATCAGTGCTTGCAGCACCGGGTGGCTGGGCTGCCCGGCAAACGACTGGGTGACTTCGGTCTGCCACCAGGCCAGCTTGCTGCTGGCCACGCTGGGGTCCACCATGTCGTCCACCACATCATCGATCTCGCGGCAAAACGCATAAAAGGCAGTGATGGCGGCGCGTTTGGTCGGTGGCAAAAACAGAAAGGCGTAATAGAAGCTGCTGCCCGAAGCGGCGGCTTTTTGCTGGACGTAGTCTTGTGGCGTCATGGGGCTATTGTTACATCCACAGGGCGCGCCACAGCAGGATGGGCGCGTCCCACCAGCGCAGGCGTGGGCGCTGGCGCAGCGTGGCAAAGTGCAGGGCGTCGATCTTGTCCAGAATGCGTAGGCCCCCTTGCACCACCAGGCGCAACTCCCAGCCGGCACGGCCCGCAATCAGGTGCACCAGTTCGGCGCCTTTTAGCATTCCGGCCCTTGCTGCAGCTGCGTAGGCAGCTATCAAATTAGTCGCTGATTGGGTTTGTTGGCAGGCTTGCAGATCGGCCAGCGCGACGCCAAAGCGCTGGCAGTCGTCGGTCGTGAAGTAGTTGCGCCCGCGCGGGAGGTCGCGGCTCGGGTCTTGCCAGAAGTTGATCAGCTGCAAGGCGGTGCAGATGTCGTCGCTCAGGGCCAGCGCCTGCTCATCTGTCACGCCGTAGAGATGCAGCAGCAGGCGGCCAATCGGGTTGGCGGAGCGGCGGCAATAGTCCAGCAACTCGGTCTGGGTGGCGTAGCCGCTGCCGTCGCGTGTTTTTTCAACGTCTTGCACAAACGCATCGAGCAAGTCGTGCAGGAGCGGCGCGGGCAGCTGGTGCGTCTGCACGGCGTGTTGCAATGGCCCGAATACGGGCGCCCAGCGCGCCTTGCTGTCAGCGTTGGCGGCAGCGCCGGCCGTTTGACAGGCATGGATCAGTTGCTGGCGGTAGTCCTGCAGGTCTTGCAGGCGCTGCGTCGCCGTGGCATCGCCTTCATCGGCCAGGTCGTCGGCGGTGCGGGCAAAGTGGTAGAGCGCGGTAATCGGCGCACGCAAATGGGCCGGACACAACAAGGATGCGACGGGAAAGTTTTCGTAGTGCGTGATCGGAGCGGGAGCGGGTCGCTTAGCCGAGGCGGGGTGCTGCATGGTGAGTTGATTTTGCCTGCAAGTGGTTTGTTCCCCGCTCACTATTGACAAGTCTTTGTATTTCTCATAAATTAATAACCTGTTGGTCATTAATTAACCTGCCAATCGACCACGGCGGCCTCTACGACTCTTCACCACGTTTTCACCATGTCCATCAACTCAATTCAAACCCGGGCGACGCTCATCGCGGCAGTGCTTTTGTTGGCTGCTTGTTCCAGGCCAGCGCCGACTGAGGAGCCGATTCGCGCCGTGAAGGTTGTGACCGTGGGGCTGGCGCGCATGGACTCTGGCGCCGAATTCGCGGGCGAGGTGCGTGCCCGCGTCGAGTCGCGCCTGGGCTTTCGGGTGGGCGGCAAGATCGTGCGGCGCCAGGTGGAACTGGGCCAGCGGGTCAAGGCGGGCCAGGTGCTGGCGCAGCTTGATCCGCTGGACTACCAGTTGGCGGCGCAAGCGGCGCGGGCGCAGGTGGCCGCAGCGGTCAGCAGCCACGAGCTGGCCGCTTCCGATTTCAAGCGTTACCAGGACCTACGCGAGCGCAACTTCATCAGCGCGGCTGAACTGGAGCGGCGAGAGGCCAGCCTGAAGGCTGCGCAGGCGCAACTGGCCCAGGCCCAGGCGCAGTCCAGCGGTCAAGGCAACCAGGCGTCCTACACCACCTTGGTGGCCGATGTGGCGGGTGTGGTGACGGCGGTGGAGGCCGAGCCGGGTCAGGTGGTGGCTGCTGGCGCGCCGGTGGTGCGGGTAGCGCAGGACGGTCCACGTGATGTGGTGTTTGCCGTGCCGGAAGACCAGGTCGCGTTGATCAAGACCGGCGCGGCGGTGGTCGTGCGCGGCTGGTCCGGCGCGGCCAGCTTCAACGGGGTGGTGCGTGAGGTGGCGGCCAGTGCCGACCCGGTGACGCGCACTTTTGGCGTGAAGGTGGCGCTGGGGGCCCAAGACACCTTGGCCCTGGGCTCGACCGTCACGGTGCTGCTGCCGAGCCTGGATCGCGGCGCCGCGCCGGTCATCAAACTGCCCACCAGTGCCTTGCGCCAGGACGGCAAGTCGCAAGCGGTGTGGGTGCTCGATAAGCCCAGCATGACGGTCCGGCTGCAGCCGGTACAAATTGCCACGGTCGATGGCAACGAGGTGGTGCTGGCGGGCGGTCTGCAGCCGGGCATGCAGGTGGTGGTGGCTGGTGTGCATGTGTTGTCGCCCGGTCAAAAAGTGACTATTTATAAGGAAAAACAGGCTCTAGCCCCCGTCAATACTACGCAGGAAGCTACTAGTTTGGTAGCAGTTTCGGTATCGCCAGGCGCCACTTCAGCGCCGGCTGCGTCCGCTGCGACCGCAGTGGCCAAGTGAGGTGCGCATGAAACACCACCAATCCAAAAAGAGTTTCAATCTGTCCAGGTGGGCGCTGGAGCATGCGGCGCTGACCCGGTTTTTGATGCTGGTGCTGCTGCTGCTGGGCGTGTCGGCTTACTTCCAGCTGGGGCAGGACGAAGACCCGCCGTTCACTTTTCGAGCCATGGTGGTGCGCAGCTACTGGCCCGGCGCCACTGCCCAGCAGGTGGCGGAGCAGGTGACCGACAAGATTGAGCGCACCCTGCAGGAAGTGCCCTACGCCGACAAGATTCGCAGTTACTCCAAGCCGGGCGAGTCGCAGATCATTTTTCAGATCAAGGACTCGTCCAAGGCCAGCGAGGTCGCCAACGTCTGGTATTCGGTACGCAAAAAGGTGGGCGACATGCGTGGCACGCTGCCCCAAGGCGTGCTGGGCCCGTTCTTTAACGATGATTTTGGCGATGTGTTTGGCGTGATTTATGCGCTGCAGGCCGATGGCTTCAGCTATGCCGAGCTCAAGACCTTTGCCGACGATGCACGCCAACAGTTGCTGCGGGTGCCCGATGTGGCCAAGGTGGAGCTGTTCGGTGTGCAGGACGAAAAACTCTACATAGAAATCTCGCAAAGGCGCTTGGCCGAGCTCGGCCTGGATATGAACGCGGTGCTGGCGCAACTGGGCCAGCAAAATGTGGTCGAGTCGGCGGGCGCAGTGCAGACGCCGCTGGACGTGGTGCAGGTGCGGGTGGCCGGGCAGTTCAAGGCGATTGACGAGTTGCGCGCCATGCCCATACGTGGCAGCTCGGGCGCGCAACTGCGCCTCGGTGACATTGCCAGCATCGAGCGCGGCTACGTGGATCCGCCTGTGATCAAGGTGCGCCATCAGGGCCAGGAAGTGATCGCGCTCGGGGTTGCCATGACCAAGGGCGGCGACATCATCGCTTTGGGCAAAGCCCTCAAGACCACGACGCAGCGTCTGGAAAAGGCGCTGCCACTGGGCGCCCGGCTGGTGCAGATTCAGGATCAGCCGAAGGCGGTGGCGACGTCGGTGCGTGAGTTTGTCAAGGTGCTGATCGAGGCGGTGACGATCGTGCTGGCGGTCAGCTTCATCAGCCTGGGGCTGCACAAGCGGCCCGGTCAACACGCGCTGCTCAAACGCTGGACGCTCGACATGCGCCCCGGCCTAGTGGTGGGCATCACCATTCCGCTGGTGCTGGCAATGACGTTCCTGGCGATGCAGTACTGGGGCATTGGATTGCACAAAATTTCGCTCGGCTCGCTGATCATTGCGCTCGGGTTGCTGGTGGACGACGCCATTATTTCGGTCGAGATGATGGTGACCAAGATGGAGCAGGGCTATGACAAGGTGCGCGCTGCCACCTTTGCCTATGAAATCACCGCCATGCCGATGCTCACCGGCACGCTGATCACGGCAGCCGGTTTTTTGCCGATTGGCCTGGCTCAATCGACGGTGGGTGAATACACTTTTGCGATTTTTGCGGTGACGGTGATTGCGCTGGTGCTGAGCTGGATCGTGTCGGTCTATTTTGTGCCCTATCTGGGCACGCTGCTGCTCAAGGCGCCCCCGCATGTGGTGTTGGCGACCCGCGCCGCGGCGGGCGAGCCGAGCGCGGGCCCTGTGCATGATCCGTACGACACGCCGTTTTACAACGCATTCCGGCGCGCGGTGAACGCTTGTGTGCAGCACCGCTGGCTCACCCTGGGCGTGACCCTGCTGGTGTTTGCGCTGGGCATTGCGGGCATGGGCCGGGTGCAGCAACAGTTCTTTCCGGATTCGAGCCGGCCCGAAATCATCGTCGATATCTGGTCGCCCGAAGGCAGCTCGTTTGCCGCCAATGAAGCCGTGGCCAAGCGGGTGGAGGCACGCCTGCTGGCTGAGCCGGGCGTGGCATCCGTCACGCAGTGGGTGGGCTCGGGGGTGCCGCGGTTTTACCTGCCGCTGGATCAGGTCTTCCCGCAGACCAATGTGTCGCAGTTCATCGTCGTGCCCGCAGACCTGAAGCTGCGTGAGTCGCTGCGGGTCAAGTTACCGGCGCTGCTGGCGACCGAGTTCCCCGAAGTGCGCGGGCGGGTCAAGCTCTTGCCCAACGGCCCGCCGGTGCCGTATCCGGTGCAGTTTCGCGTGGTGGGGGTCGACCCGCTGCTGCTGCGCGAGCGTGCCGACGAGGTCAGCGCCATCCTGCGTTCAAGCCCGAACACGCGCGGCGTCAATGACAACTGGAACGAGTCGGTCAAGGTGATGCGCCTGGAGGTGGACCAGACCAAGGCCCGCGCCCTGGGCGTCAGCAGCCAGTCCATTGCTCAGGCGTCCAGAGCCATCTTTAGCGGTGCCACGGTCGGCCAGTTCCGTGAGGGTGACCAATTGATCGACATCGTGCTGCGCCAACCGCTGGCTGAGCGCAACGCCATCAGCGATATCGCCAGTGCGTATGTGCCGACGGCCTCAGGCAAGTCGATTCCGCTGACGCAGATCGCCAAGCCGGTGTTTGCCTGGGAGCCGGGCGTGATGTGGCGTGAGAACCGCGACTACGCCATTACCGTGCAGGGCGATATTGTTGAAGGACTGCAGGGCGCCACGGTGACGGCTCAATTATTGCCGCAACTCAAAAAACTGGAAACGCAATGGGCGCAGACCGGCCACAGCGGCTACCGCATCGAAGTCGCCGGTGCGGTGGAGGAGAGCAGCAAGGGGTCGGCCTCGATCATCGTTGGCATTCCCATCATGCTGTTCATCACTTTCACGCTGCTGATGCTGCAACTGCACAGCTTCAGCCGCGCCATGCTGGTGTTCCTGACCGGACCACTGGGTATTGCGGGCGTGGCGGCGGCGCTGCTGCTGCTGAATAGGCCCTTTGGCTTTGTGGCACTACTGGGGGTGATCGCGTTGATGGGCATGATTCAACGCAACTCGGTGATTCTGATCGACCAGATTGAGCAGGACCGCGCCCGCGGCGTGCCGGATTGGGAGGCGATTGTGGAGTCGACAGTACGCCGCTTGCGCCCGATTGTGCTGACCGCAGCGGCGGCCGTGCTGGCCATGATTCCCCTGTCGCGCTCGGTTTTCTGGGGCCCGATGGCGGTGGCGATCATGGGCGGACTGGTCGTGGCCACGGTTTTGACCTTGCTGGCCTTGCCAGCCATGTATGCGGCCTGGTTCCGGGTCAAGCGGGAGACCAACGCAGCAAGTTAGAATTCCCGGTTGACCGATTTCCCGGGGCTGGTCTTGCAGACCGGCCTCTTTGTTTTTTGCGCGGGTGGCGAAATTGGTAGACGCACCAGGTTTAGGTCCTGACGCTGGAAACAGTGTGGGGGTTCGAGTCCCCCCCCGCGCACCACTTAGATATTTGCGGGACAGTCCGCAGTCGCGTAGCGACCAGTTCTGTCCACCCCCATTGTTTGATATTTAGGAGAATTACCATGGCTGTTACCGTTGAAACGCTGGAAAAGCTGGAACGCAAAATGACGCTGACCTTACCCGTTGGTATTGTCGAGTCTGAAGTGCAATCGCGTCTGAAAAAGCTCGCACGCACCATCAAAATGGACGGTTTCCGTCCAGGCAAGGTGCCCATGAATGTGGTGTCACAGCGCTATGGTTACTCGGTGCATTATGAAGTCATGAACGACAAGGTCGGCGAGGCCTTCTTTAACGCGGCCAATGAAGCCAAGCTGCGCGTGGCTGGCCAGCCCCGCATCTCTGAATCGCAAGCGTCACCGGAAGGCGAAATGGCGTTTGACGCGGTGTTCGAAGTCTATCCAGACGTCAAGATTGGTGATCTGAGCACTGCGGAGGTGGAAAAAATATCCGCTGAAGTCACTGACAGCGCGATTGACAAGACAGTTGACATCCTGCGCAAGCAGCGCCGTACCTTTTCTCAGCGCCCGCATGACGCTGCCGCGCAAGACGGCGACCGTGTGACGGTTGATTTTGAAGGAAAAATTGACGGCGAAGTGTTCGCCGGCGGCAAGGCGGAGGATTTTCAGTTCATCGTCGGCGACGGCCAGATGCTCAAAGAGTTTGAAGAGGCCACCCGGGGCATGAAATCAGGCGAAAGCAAGACCTTTCAGCTGGCTTTCCCGGCTGACTACCACGGCAAGGACGTGGCTGGCAAGACTGCAGACTTTATGGTGACGCTCAAGAAAATTGAAGCCGCCCATCTGCCGGAAGTGGATGGGGCGCTGGCCAAGTCACTGGGCATTGAAGACGCTACCGTAGAAGGCTTGCGCGCAGACATCCAAAAAAACCTGGCGCGTGAAGTCAAGGCCCGCCTGCTGGCACGCAACAAACAGGCGGTGATGGATGCGCTGGTGGGCAAGGCCGAACTGGACCTGCCGAACGCGAGCGTGCAAGCAGAAGTCAATCGCCTGCTGGAAGGTGCGCGCGCTGAGCTCAAGCAACGTGGTATCAAGGATGCGGACAAGGCGCCGATGCCTGAGGATATTTTCCGTCCCCAAGCTGAACGTCGTGTGCGTTTGGGCCTGGTGGTGGCTGAGTTGGTTCGCTCCAATAATCTGCAAGCCACGACTGAGCAAGTCAAGGCGCACATTGAGGAATTGGCGGCCAGCTACGAAAAACCGGCCGATGTGATGCGCTGGTATTACAGCGACAACAACCGCCTGGCCGAAGTCGAGGCGATCGTGATTGAAAACAATGTGACCAACTTTGTGTTGGCGCAAGCCAAAATCAGCGACAAGGCCCTGTCCTTTGACGAGTTGATGGCTCAAAACTGATAAAAAGCTGTTCCCTGGCAGCTGCAATGGGGCTTGGGCCGGGCTTGTAGTCTGGCCTACAGGCCCCATTTCTTTTGGGGCGAATATTTTTCGCTACAGTACAGTTAATTTTTGGAGTCAAGATGAGCATGCCGAACGTGATGATGGGTGCAATGCAAACGCAAGCTTTGGGCATGGTGCCCATGGTGATTGAGCAATCAGGGCGCGGCGAGCGGTCTTACGACATTTACTCGCGGCTGCTGAAGGAGCGTGTGATTTTTCTGGTTGGTCCGGTCAACGACTATGTGGCCAATCTGGTGGTGGCGCAATTGCTGTTCCTGGAAAGCGACAACCCGGATAAGGATATTTCGTTCTATATCAACTCGCCGGGCGGCTCGGTCAGCGCTGGCATGGCGATTTTTGACACGATGAACTTTGTCAAGCCCGATGTGTCTACGTTATGTACCGGTATGGCTGCCAGCATGGGCGCATTTTTACTGGCCGCCGGGGCCAAAGGCAAACGTTTCTCACTGCCCAACTCCAAGGTCATGATTCACCAGCCCTCGGGTGGCAGTCAGGGGCAGGCGACGGAGATCGAAATTCAGGCGCGCGAGATTTTGAAAACCCGCGAGCAGTTGAATAAAATTCTGGCCGAGCGCACCGGCCAGCCGTTGGCGCGTATTGAGCGCGACACCGAGCGTGACTATTACATGTCGGCGGACGAGTGCAAAGAATATGGCCTGATTGACCAGGTCATCTCGAAAAGGGCATAGTTCTCATGGTTGAAAAAAAAGGCTCCTCCGGCGAGAAAACGCTTTATTGTTCTTTTTGCGGCAAAAGCCAGCATGAAGTCAAGAAGCTGATCGCGGGCCCGTCGGTATTTGTTTGCGACGAGTGCATTGACCTTTGCAACGAGATCATTCGCGATGAGTTGCCGCCCAGCACCGAAGCGCGAGGTGGCACTAGTGAGCTGCCAACGCCGCTGGAGATCAAGACCAATCTTGATAATTACGTGATTGGGCAGGAGCCTGCCAAGCGGACGCTGGCGGTGGCGGTTTACAACCATTACAAGCGCTTGCGGCACCAGGAAAAGGCCAAAAAAGATGATGTGGAGCTGGCCAAAAGCAATATTTTGCTGATCGGCCCGACCGGTTCCGGCAAAACGCTGTTGGCGCAAACGCTGGCCCGCATGCTCGACGTGCCTTTTGTGATGGCCGATGCCACCACACTGACCGAAGCCGGCTATGTGGGCGAGGACGTTGAAAACATTGTGCTAAAGCTCTTGCAAAGCTGTAATTACGAAGTTGAGCGCGCCCAGCGCGGCATTGTCTATATTGATGAAATCGACAAAATTTCCCGCAAGTCAGACAACCCTTCCATTACCCGTGATGTCTCGGGGGAAGGCGTGCAGCAAGCGCTGCTTAAACTGATTGAAGGCACCATGGCCAGTGTGCCACCGCAAGGCGGGCGCAAACATCCGAATCAGGATTTTGTGCAAGTTGATACCACCAATATCCTGTTCATTTGCGGTGGTGCATTTTCCGGTCTGGAGAAAGTGATCGACAACCGCACCCAATCGTCCGGCATAGGTTTTGGGGCCACGGTTAAAAGCAAAGAGCAGCGCAGTCTGACTGAAGTTTTCAAGGAAGTTGAACCTGAGGACTTGATCAAGTTTGGTCTGATTCCTGAGTTGGTAGGCCGGATGCCGGTGGTGGCAACGCTGGCCGAACTCAGTGAAGATGCGTTGGTACAGATCTTGATCGAGCCCAAAAACGCGCTGGTCAAGCAGTACAGCAAGCTGTTGGCGATGGAGGGCGTTGATCTTGAAATTCGTCCTTCGGCCTTGAAAGCCATCGCCAAAAAAGCACTGGCCCGCAAGACGGGAGCGCGTGGCCTGCGCTCGATTCTTGAACAATCGTTGATCGACACCATGTTCGATTTACCCAATACGTCTAACGTTGACAAGGTCGTCGTGGACGAGTCGACCATTGATGAGAATAAGCCGCCTTTGTTGGTCTACCGCGAGGTTGCCAAGAAGGCCTGATTTGCTTGGTGTTTGTGCGCGTTTATTCAAGTTTGAGACGCGCGCGGCTATTTAATAATTGGGTTCGGGTTGAAAACCTGAACTACTGATTCATATTTAACAGGTAACGAAAGGGACTTTTCATGTCTGGTCATACCCATTTGCCTGCTACTCCCCTGGATTTGCCATTGTTGCCACTGCGTGACGTGGTCGTATTTCCGCACATGGTGATTCCACTTTTTGTTGGTCGGCCCAAGAGCATCAAGGCGTTGGAAGCGTCCATGGAGTCTGAGCGCCGGATCATGTTGGTGGCCCAAAAAACAGCTGCCAAGGACGATCCGCTGGTCACTGACATGTTTGATGTCGGTTGTGTCTCGACGATCCTGCAAATGCTCAAGCTGCCTGACGGCACGGTCAAGGTGCTGGTCGAAGGCCAGCAGCGCGCACGTGTCAACAAAATTGAAGATGGTGAGTTGCACTTTTCTGCCAACGTCACGCCGATTGAAGTGCTGGCTGAGCCTGACACCAAATCACGTGGCAAAGCCAGTGAAATCGAGGCCTTGCGCCGTGCTGTGATGCAGCAGTTTGACCAGTACGTCAAGCTCAACAAGAAAATCCCACCTGAGATTCTGACCTCTATTTCAAGCATCGATGATGCGGGCCGCATGGCCGATACCATCGCCGCGCATTTGCCGCTCAAGCTCGACAGCAAGCAAGCTGTATTGGGTCTCTCGGGTGTCAAAGAACGTCTGGAGAATCTGTTTGAGCAGATCGAGCGTGAAGTTGACATCTTGAACGTTGATAAAAAAATCCGGGGCCGCGTCAAACGGCAGATGGAGAAGAATCAGCGCGATTTTTACCTGAATGAACAGGTGAAAGCGATTCAGAAAGAACTGGGCGAAGGTGAAGATGGCGCCGACATCGACGAGATTGAGAAAAAAATCAAGTCGGCCAAAATGCCCAAAGAAGCGCTGAAAAAGGCCGAAGGCGAACTGAAAAAGCTGAAATTGATGTCGCCCATGTCGGCAGAAGCGGCCGTCGTGCGCAATTACATTGATGTATTGACCGGCTTGCCGTGGGCCAGCAAAACCAAGATCAAGCATGATCTTGGTAATGCAGAAAAAGTGCTCAACGAAGATCACTACGGGCTGGACAAGGTGAAAGACCGCATTGTTGAGTATCTGGCGGTGCAGCAACGGGTTGAAAAAGTCAAAGCGCCCATTTTGTGTCTGGTCGGACCGCCGGGTGTTGGCAAGACCTCACTGGGGCAATCCATTGCCAAGGCGACCGGGCGCAAGTATGTGCGGGTGGCCTTGGGCGGCATGCGCGACGAGGCAGAAATTCGCGGCCACCGCCGCACTTATATCGGCGCCATGCCGGGCAAAGTGCTGCAGAGCCTGGCGAAGGTTGGCACGCGCAATCCACTGTTTTTGCTGGACGAGATTGACAAGCTGGGCACCGACTTTCGCGGTGATCCATCAAGCGCCTTGTTGGAGGTGCTGGACCCGGAGCAAAACCACAAGTTTGGTGACCATTACGTCGAGGTTGATTTTGATTTGAGCGACGTCATGTTCGTGGCCACATCCAACTCCATGAATATTCCGTCGGCCTTGCTCGACCGCATGGAAGTGATTCGCCTGTCTGGGTATACCGAAGACGAAAAGACCAACATTGCCCTCAAATACCTGTTGCCCAAGCAGCTCAAGAACAATGGTGTCAAAGAAGAAGAGTTGTTGGTTGGCGAAGATGCCGTGCGTGACATTGTTCGCTACTACACCCGTGAAGCTGGTGTACGTTCGCTGGAACGTGAGCTGTCGAAAATCTGCCGCAAGGTGGTGAAGGGCCTGCTGCTCAAACAAATGGTGCCGCAAGTCAAGGTGAATGCCGACAATCTCAATGATTTTCTGGGCGTTCGCAAGTACGACTATGGTCGCGCTGAGCAAAAGAATCAAGTCGGCCAGGTGGTGGGCTTGGCTTGGACCGAGGTTGGCGGCGATTTGCTGACGATCGAGGCTGCCATGATGCCCGGTAAGGGTGTCATCACGCGCACGGGTTCACTGGGCGACGTGATGAAGGAATCGGTTGAGGCTGCGCGCACGGTGGTGCGCAGCCGCTCGCGCCGATTGGGTATCAAGGACGAGTTTTTCGAAAAGAAAGACATCCATATTCATGTGCCTGATGGCGCCACGCCCAAGGACGGCCCGAGTGCTGGTGCGGCGATGACGACAGCCTTTGTTTCTGCCATGACGGGTATTCCGGTGCGTGGTGATGTGGCCATGACGGGCGAAATAACCTTGCGCGGGGAAGTAACTGCCATTGGTGGTCTAAAGGAGAAGTTGTTGGCCGCTTTGCGAGGGGGCATCAAGACTGTGCTGATCCCCGAGGAGAACGCTAAAGACCTACAGGATATTCCCGAGAACGTAAAAAACGGTCTTGAGATTGTGCCGGTGCGCTGGATCGACAAGGTGCTGGAAGTGGCATTGGAGAGAATGCCGACGCCCTTGTCTGATGAAGACCTGGTGGTGGCTGCTGCTGCACAAGTCGCGGTGCCTGCGCCTGAGTCAGGTGTATCCATTAAGCATTGATTTACAAGCCAAAATTTTTTTCTTGTCTCTCAAAGGTATGAGAAATTACGTTATAATTTGAAGCTTGAAACGCGGGAATAGCTCAGTTGGTAGAGCGCAACCTTGCCAAGGTTGAGGTCGAGAGTTCGAGTCTCTTTTCCCGCTCCAAATTGCAACAAAAAGGGGAAGCTGATGCTTCCCTTTTTTGTAAGGAAAATTTGGCGCGATAGCAAATCGGTTATGCAACGGATTGCAAATCCGTCTAGCCCAGTTCGACTCTGGGTCGCGCCTCCACTTCCAGCCCATGCCCGAGTGGTGAAATAGGTAGACACATCGGACTTAAAATCCGCCGCTTCGTGAATAACGGGCGTACCGGTTCGATTCCGGTCTCGGGCACCA
>Ga0066798_10000654_pt1 | contig 16847 bp, 10 predicted proteins | sample PersoiDNA2013203_FD_70961 | JGI IMG/M metagenome (GOLD analysis project Ga0066798, IMG submission 70961) | Permafrost soil microbial communities from the Arctic, to analyse light accelerated degradation of dissolved organic matter (DOM) -... | ecosystem: Environmental > Terrestrial > Soil >... | reverse complement strand
AGGTGCGTCGACAACAACCGCACCCGGGGCGATGCCATGGCCGGCAAGTCACCGATAGGCGTCAGTTGGATATCCAGTTGCTCGTTGGCGAATGCCGGGCGCACGCGCTCAGTGATGTACTGTGCCATCTGGCTGGGCGTTTGCCCTGTTGCACACTCGAGCGCGTTTGCCTGGGCACCCCAAAGGCAGCCGGCTGCGATAGAGACGCACGTAATCTTCATACTCATCAGCGACGCAGGTTATTGATGGTTTCAAGTATCTGATCGCCGGCTTGCAACAAGCGCGCGTTCATTTGGTAGGCACGTTGCGCCAGTACCAGGCTGCTCATCTCATCAATCAGGTTGACGTTGGACATCTCGACATACCCCTGCAACAACACACCCTGGCCATCCCGGCCGGGTTCGGCGTAGATCGCTTCACCGCTGGCTTGAGAGGGTCGGTACAGGCCATCGCTGAGCTTTTTCAGTCCCTCGGCACTGGCAAACTTCGCCAGCTGTACTTGGCCGACGGTAATCACCTCTCCCGTCTCGACAACGGTCGCCTGCACCGAACCGTCCTGTTTGATCACCAGGTTGCGCGCATCAGGCGGCACTCGAAGGTCCGCTGTCAGGACTTGGCCGGTGTTCATAGCCAACTGTCCGTCGGTGTTCAAATGAAAGCGACCGGCACGGCTATAGGCCAATTCACCCGTTGGCAATTCGACTTCAAAAAAACCATCGCCCTGGATAGCCAGATCCAACTCGTTACCGGTCTGGCGCACTGCGCCCGGACTGAACACCTGAGTGGGCTCCGACGCCTGGATGCCTGCACCGGACAGCAGGTTTTCGGTCATGCCGCCGCCGTCATCCCGCGTGCCGACGTCGCGCACCATGTCATGGAAATTGACCTGGCTACGCTTGTAGCCAATCGTCTGCATATTGGCCACGTTATTAGAAATACTGTCGATCCAGGCCTGGTTCGCGGATAAGCCGGAACTGGCAATACTCAATGCATCAATCACACCCGCACTCCCTGGTCAGTCCTTGCCCAATTGATTGATCCCGCTGTTCAGCAAACCGTCGTAGGCCGACAAGGCGCGCTGCAGGGTTTCGACGTGTCGCGATACTTCCATCATCTTCACCATGTCTGTGCCCATGGCTGCGTTGGATCGTTCTAAAAGGCCTTGATGCACCACGTACTGCGTGGCTGGCGTCCAGGCTACGTCTGCCGAATAGAGCCCTGCGCCCCGGGAGACTAAATCGCTGGCATGTTCGATACGCACCAGATTGAGTTGCCCCACCGGCGTATCGTCCACGCTCACTTCACCTTGGCTGCTCACCTTCAGCACACCGCCAGCCACCTGAATAGGCCCACCCTGACCGAGCACCGGATGCCCTGCGTTACTCACCAGGAAACCCTGATTGTCGACTTTAAAACGGCCATCACGGGTCAATGCCGCACCGTTGGGGGTATTCACGGCAAACCAGGCATCACCTGACAACGCCAGATCAGTCACCCGCCCCGTGTACTGCAGAGCACCGCCATCGGTATTGATTGAGGTCTGGGTTTCCAGCCCATCGAGCCCAGCTGTGACGCCCGAGGCGGGTGCGCCCAAAGCCAGAACGCTGAACGCGCGCCCGGCCTTGTAGCCGGTGGTGTTGGCATTGGCGACGTTCTGCGATACCTCCTTCAAGGTATCGATATCCCGCTGGATCACCCCGGCCAGTTGCATGATCATGTCGCTCATGCCGACTCCAGGCTGGGGAACCCAGGCAAATCAATCATTCCGGCGGATGTCACGCGAGCATGCTGGCCGACTTCGTTGACCGACAGCACAGCCATATGCGGCACCGCCCGCGACATGAATGCGCGCAATACCCGCCTTAATGGCGCGGCACACAACAATACTGGCTGTTTGTTGTCACCTAACTGGCGCTCGGCTTCACGAGCCACCGTGGTCACGAACCTTTCCAATTCCTGAGCCGGCAGCAATGCGCTTTGCTGGCCCTCACGCGGTCGGGATGCGGCAAGCATGTAGCCTTCCAGTTGAGGGGCGATGGTCAACACGTTGAGATCACCGTTTTTGTCCACCAGCCGCTCATACAGCGCAGCACCCAGCCGTTCACGTACACGCTCTGCCAGGTCTTCCGCACTCTTGTTAGTCCGTCCGGCATCCACCAACACCTCCAGGATGGTTTCCAGGTTGCGCACCGGCACTTGTTCACGCAGGAGCAATTGCAAGACGCGCTGAATATCGGAATAACTGAGAACTTGTGGGATCAGCTCATCCACCAGGCTACCCAACGCGGCACGCTTGCTTTCCACCAGGCGCTCGGTCTCTGCGCGGGTGAGAAAATCAGGAGCGTAGCGGCGGGCAAGTTCGGAGAGGTGGGTCAACAGCACTGTGTCCGGCTCAACCAGCGTATAGCCGCTCATTCGCGCCTGGTTGCGTAACGCTTGGTCTATCCAAAGGGCCTTGAGGCCATACGTAGGCTCCTTGGTTTCGCGCCCTTCCAGCGTCGCCGCCGCACCACCTGGGTTGATGGCAAGCAACTTGTCGAACTCCAACTCGCCGTTGGCCACCACCGCGCCCTGGACGCAGACCTGATAGGTGCCTGGCAGCAGTTTCTTCTCCGCGTGCACACTCAGTTGCGGCAGGGCAAAACCGTAATCCCGGGCGAACTGTTTGCGAAGGTTGTCGATACGCAGGCTCAAGGTACTGGTGGCTGCCAAAACCTGTGCCGCCAAGTCATTGCTCAGGCGCAGTTCAAAGGCATCGCTGCTCATCAGCGCGTAGATATCATCCGAGGCTGTATCGGCCTGGGTCTGCGTCTCCTCTGACGCCGATTCGCCCTTGGCCTTGCGCTGCAACTTGCGGAATGAATAGCCAGCCGCCACGGCAAACGCCAGAAACAGTATAAGCAACGGCACCAACGGCAGGCCCGGCATCATCGCCAGCAACAACGTGACGATCGCCACCACCACCAGTGTCTTGGGGTAGGCCGAGACTTGTCGACCCAGTTCCGGCCCCAGGCGTGCGTCGGTAGCGGCACGGGTAATGATGATACCAGCGGCCACCGCAATGATCAGCGACGGAATCTGCGTGACGATCCCATCACCGACCGTCAACAGGGTGTAGTGATGCAATGCATCGCCCCAGCTCTGCCCCTTTTGCAGAATGCCCACCGACAGGCCGCCGATGATGTTGATCGCAATGATGACAATCCCGGCTATCGCATCGCCTTTGACGAACTTGGACGCACCATCCATTGCGCCGTAGAAATTCGACTCGCGCTCCAACTGGCTGCGGCGCCGCTTGGCCTCATCCTGATCGATGATGCCCATGTTCAGGTCGGCATCGATGCTCATTTGTTTGCCTGGCAGCGAGTCAAGGGTAAAGCGCGCGGCCACCTCCGCGACCCGTTGTGCGCCACTGGTGACCACCACGTATTGCACCACCACCAGAATCAGGAACACCACGAAGCCGATCACGTAATTGCCACCGACCACGTGGGTGCCGATCGCGGCGATGACCTGCCCGGCATCACCGTCCGCGAGAATCAGCCGTGTCGCAGAGATGTTCAGCGCCAGGCGAAACAAGGTGGTCATCAGTAGCAGCGAAGGAAATGTCGAGAAGCTCAAGGGCTTGTCGATGTCGAAGGTCACCAGCAACACCAACAGTGCGACAGCGAAGTTGGTGAGCAGCAACAGGTCGAGCAACCAGGTAGGAATCGGTGTGAACAGCACCAGCAAAATGCCGATGATGGCGACGGCTAACAGCAGGTCGCTGCTTTCCGACAGTGCGCGTGTCCAGAATGGATTCATGGGCTCAGCACCTTGTTGCCCGGCAGAGCAATCACCCAGCGATAGACACGTGCCACATCGCTCTGTGTGATATCCGGAATCGCTGAATCGACCCGCGCCAGTGCATGCAGGGTGCGCGCCAGCGGCGGACGGCGCAGGATCGGCACCTGGTGCTTGCGTGCCATCTGGCAGATACGCAAGGCATGAAAGCCACGCCCGATAGCCAGGACCCTGGGCGCAAGCATCGTTGCCGGACGGTATTGCAGGGCCACGGCGTAGTGGGTCGGGTTGGTGATGATGACATCGGCATCTTTGACCTGCCCCAGCGCGGACGCTTTTTTCAGCAGGTCCTGCTGGATGCCTTTACGCTTGGAGCGAACCTCGGGATCACCCTCGCGGCGCTTGTGTTCATCCTTGGTCTCGCGCTTGCTCATGCGCATTTGCCGGCCAAACTCGCGACGCGAATACCACACATCAAACAGCGCGGCGGCCGCCATGATCGACAACACGGTAAAGCCCAATTGCATCAGCAATTGCTTGCCAGCCAGGGGCAGTTCCATCGGAGAGACCGTCGCCATGCCCAACAGGCGCGGCAAAAGACTTTGGAACAGGTAATACAGCACCAGCGCAAACAGCCCGCCCTTGACCAGCACCTTGAGCAGTTCGACAAACATACGCCGCGAGAAAATGCGCTTGAGACCCTGAATGGGGTTGAGCCGCTTGAAGTCGGGTTTGATCGCAAAGGCCGAAAACACCGGCCCGCTGAACAACAGATTGGTCAATACAGCCACCAATACCAAGGCACCGATCAGTGGCACAAAAGCATACACCACCTGCCTCACGCTGTAGGCGCCCTGCTCGCCCAGATAGCCAAAGCTGGTACCCAGTTGTCCTGCATTGCCTAACCACCAATGGGTGTGGACAGCGATCACACTGGCAAGCGGAGCGGCGATGGCCGAGAACACCATCAGGAACGTAAGGATCATGGCGAACGACAACAGGTCCGGGCTACGAGGCACCTGGCCTTTCTTGCGCGACTCTTCGAGTTTGTAGGGGGTAGCCTCTTCACTCTTGTCCTGTTGATCGCTCATGGTGCACCTGCCGGAGACAGCGCGAAGCGCAACGCGTTTTCGATCAACAGCGACACGCGTTGAACAATGATCGGCAGTGTCAGGATCAGGATAAATACGCCGACGCCGAGTTTGATCGGCAACGACAGGAAATAGACATTAGCCTGCGGCATTGAGCGAGAGAGCAGCGCAAATGCAGTGTCGATCAACCACAGTCCAAGGATAACGGGCACAACGATCATGAACGCCAACAGAAATTGCTGGGTCAGAATGCCCATGACCGGCCCGGAGAAATTCATCAGGGAAACACTACCGGGAGGTACCGCTACCAGTAGCAGACTGAAGACGCGCAGCAAGTCGTGATGCAGGTTCAACGTGACGAACAGGATACCCAGGGTCCACACCAGCACTTCGGCGACCAGGCCGGTCATATTGGAAGTGCCCGGGTCGAACACCCCGGCGGCATTCAGGCCGATCTGGGTGTCGATGAGCTTACCTGCCATGTCCAGGCCGGCATGGGCGGCGTGAAAACCGAAGGCCATCAACGCCCCCAGCATCAACTCACCGAATACCGACGATAGGCTCAATGCAGGCATGCCAGTCACATTCAAAGAACTGGCCAGGACGGCCGATAAGACCAGCGCCAGCAACACCCGAACAGTCATGGGCAATCGCGAGAAAAATACAATAGGAGCGACAACAAGCAGCGGCGCCAGCCTCATGGAGATGAGGAGCAGATTGGCCATGTAGGGCGTCAACACAGCTAGAAGCCAGCAGCCTGAGTGAGTGCACTCAGCGCAAACTGCTTGAGGATCGTCAGCATCCAACCGCCCAGGACCAACAGCATCACGACGGTGATGATCAGTTTAGGGATGAACGTGAGGGTCATTTCCTGGATCTGCGTGGCCACCTGAAGAATGCTGACCAACAGGCCGACGATCAGGATCGCCAATAGCAAAGGTGCGGCAACCAGGGCTGCAGTGAGCAGCGCTTCCTTGAGCGCGTACAGCATGAAATCCTGTGTCATCCATGTCCCCAGGTAGTGCATTTTAATCCGGAGACATCACATGCCATCCAGAGTTCCATGGCTAGTAGCCATTATTTTGGTGGCTGATCATAGCCATTCCTGAAGTCGTGAAACAAGAGGGGGCGGAGGAATAATCAAAAAAGTTTTTTAACTTTTTTTTGAATGGAGCGGCACGCAAAAACCATCCAAAAGCGGTAGCCTTGACACAATGCGATCTCCAATCGACAGAGAAAATGCTTGGCTTTGTAGCTATGACAGACGCTCATGCCATTTACCCAAGGCCTGAATAACTCACCAGAGCTATCGTCAATAGTTAAAAGCGTTGTTCTGCGTCACAATTTGGCCCGTGTTTTTAGGAAACTCAGATAGTGCGAACTCTCATTCGCGAAAATCTCTGGCCCCGCTCCCATATAAGCACGCATCACCTCGTCTGCCGCACTGTCCTCTTGCCCCTCATCGAGATATACCTGCCCAAGCCGCAAGTGCAAAAATGGGTTACCGATACCACCAGGACAAGTCATTGCATACTGCAATGCATCACGCGCAGAACCTTTGTAACCAGACAGAAAACACGCATCTGCTATTGCGGCCAGAATCCAAGTAGAAGCTTCCCAATTACTTTTAGGTTCGGGAACTGATCGCCAGGCACTGTTGTATTGGGCTATTGCCTCCTCATAGTTCCCTTGCTCAGCCAGCACGTCACCGGAACGGCAATATTCTTTTATTTTTTCATGCAGAACGACATCAAGTTTAACACTCATACTTACATCCATTTAAGCCACATGAAACAGCTCGAAAAATGCAAACACAACCAAGGCCAAACCACACACTACCACCGCCAAAGATGAACGCTTGATCCGAAATAATCGAGATATTTCAGAATAGCACCCAGCCTATAATCAACAACCAGCTCATTATCTAACCCACCGCCTTCCGACTCATAACCATTGATATGAAAATCGTCCCCTGCCCGCTGGCGATAAAGATCGTCCGCCGTGTCAACTTCCCCCACACCTTCCCCCCTCAAAATATCAAAGTAGAGCTGGTAGGTTTTTGCAGCGAGAGCAGATCTTTTCACTTTGGACAACTTAATTAATTCAGCAGCAACGGCATCACTGAAAGAGCTAATCGACTCCTCCGCCAAAATCTCCGCCAAAATACAGTCCAACTTCCGAGTTGGAGATTCAATAGACTTACAATATTTTTCTACTTCTATTTCCCTATCAACAAGAAATGCAAAAGTCTGTAATTTTTCGATAGGAAACGCATTCTCCAAGTTAGCTTCAGGATCTAGCTCAAGCAGAGCGCTCACACTTCCCAAGACTCGATCAACACCCTGATCAATGAATAAACGAGGACTTTCTCCACTCCGCCATGTAATCAATGCCTACATTAGCTGACTCAAAAAAATCTGACGACTGTTAAGCGAAAGCAAATGATAATTTTCATGGTTTTTGGCGTATAAAAATCCATCTTCAAAAGTAGTGACTTGTTTTGCGTAAAATCGAATGTTTTCTATAGGCGACATGTTCAATTCCCACCAATACTCACAACCTCTCCAGATCTAAAATTGAAGCCCACCACCCCATCTTTAGATACGTAACCAGCCAAATACTTGTCAAGCACCTCGTCAGCCTGCTTCAACAAATGGCAATCATCAAACTCACCATTCTTGATGTGGTACACCTTATGATCACAGCGTGCCTCATCGAGAAACAAGGCATCTCCACTCTCAGTAAGCAACCAGCAATTTAATTGTTTCGATCCTACTAATTCCTCCAAAGCTCTCATATCTGCCTTCTTACCCCCCACATGAACCCTGTATTGCTCGAGCGTCAAGCGTGATGCGTAATCAAAGGGTGCATTTAACCACCCAGCAGGTTGTACCGACGAATCAGTTACAACAAACGAGTCAAAAAGTCGATAGAGCTCGCGCCATTTTAAAGGGAGCATGGCATGCTCAAGATCATACTGCTTACCTGAAGTAGCCTCATTCACAAATGTCAAATTAAAAAACAGGTTTTTCTCACATCCCTGACACACCAAAGAAGGCATCCATAAACGAACTCCTTTTTTGAAAGCTGCAACGGGAGGCAGCCATTGTTCATCAATTGCACTCCCAGTTAAAGGAAAGGCCACAACAAAATCTTTGAACATGACGCTGGCAGGAGCCCCAAGTGCGGCTTTAATCTCTGGCTTTATGCGATCGACGACTGATGAGTCTAATTCTTCAGCGACCGAACAAATAAAATCATATTTTTTTATATCCAGCATTATTTTCCACCTAGTCTATTGGACAACTGATAGGCACGAATTTGATCCTGAATCAGATCTCTCATTTCTAGCTGAGTCGCTTTAAGACTCTCAATATATACATTATCAAAATTAATCTTCCCGTACGTTTTCCAGTCAGTCAAAGCCCCTTTTGACGCATTAAATCCTTTGGGCAACGGCTGCAAATTACCAAGCCCCATTGTGTCTTGAACAATAGCAGTCATTTGTGATTTGTTAAGAGTATCGAAACCCGGCATGCGGACAATTTTACTGACCGGGAAGATATGGTCTACCTCCATCGCAGATCCCAAAGGAGCGTGGGTTATCCGGTTGGTGAAAGGATCCAGATACCCCATGCCCTGGAAACGCTCACTCATCGCCCGACTTACAGTGGTGATCCGTGTGAAATTAACACCGGGAACGACTATCCCGCCATAGAATGTGCCGCCACGCGGGCTGAAAACGATCTGAGAGTTTTTGACAAAATTGAGCCCCGATTTTCCAGCCATCGCAGCAGCTTTCCCGACCCCGGCAGTGGCAATAAATCCGGCGGCGAATGTCAGCGTATCCTCAGCTATTTGCTGCGCACTGTGGCTTGAGTAATAACCACTGGCGGCATCAGAAACAGCCTCAACAGCATCACCAGGATTATTCCATACATAACTGACGCCACTTTCAAGCGCGGCATACGTCTGAGACCGTACGTTACTGTCTGTGGCCAGCCCCACTAACCCTGTAACGCCTTCCGCAATGTCCCAACCTGCTGCATTGAGTGCCCTGCCCACAGAGCCAAGAACCGCTCCAGAAGAACCCTCGGCTGTGCTCACAATGTCTGAATAATAAGCACGATCATATTGGCGCCCGTCGCTTGCCCAACTGCGCATCCGCTCGTAAAGCGAGAGTTCAGAATTAACACTTGCTGCTGAGCTTTCGATTGGTACACCTACCAAGAAACCTTGTTCAGCGGGAGCACTTATCGATATCGCACCACTATCGTAGAAATAACCAGTTCGTCCATCATCAGTTGAGCCGATCGCTTCGATTTCTACTGGGGGTAGGTATCCCGACTGCAGCAAATTGCGGATCTGCGCAGGGGTGTAACCTTGAGCCGTCATACGCCGTGCAGCATCAGCTTTCACATCTTCAGCCTGGGAATGCCCCCCCAGAGTGGCATCAGAGCCCTTGATGCTGCGAACGGCAAAGTCGGCCAACGTATTCCCAAACGCATCGGCCGCCACCTGCCCGAAATCAGGTCGAGCACCTCCAAACCACTTATCTTTCAAAACCGCAGAAGCATAAGCACTGATCTGCCCACGCACCGTTGAACTCACTAAACCAGGGCCATTCCCACCTACATACCCGGCGACGGTAGCACCAACTGCAGATGCCGCAACATTGCGCCAACTGAACGAGTTATCCAGCCCCACCACCCGGCTGGCGATCTGGCTGTTGGCATAGTTGAATGTCCCCAGTGCCGCGTAGCCGGTGCCGTAAGTACCTCCGGTCTTCATGGCTTCTGCAGCAGTGCTCGCCCACGAGCCTAGGGTCCCTGCCCGTGCCAAGGAGCCAAACCCCGACGTGAAACCGGCCGTCAGGCTACCGACCGCCACTTGTTTCCAGGAAAAACTATCCACGACGCCCATCGCCCGGCCGGCCAATTGCGATGCGGCGGCGCCCACCGCTCCGCCAATAAGAGCCGCGCCAACGGCCCCCATGGTTAGGCCCGCTGCGCCCGTTAAAACTGCTGCGCCTGTTGCTATCACCCCTCCTGCTGATGCGACACCTAGCAGAGGAGCCGCGGCACCAGCGGTCAGAACGGTAGCCACCACAGCAACTACCACCATGACAACACTGGCGAGACCGCTGCTTTTCTTTTTCTTTGGTTTGGGTGGTGGAGGTAAAGTTGGAGTTGGCGTAGTATCACCAACTATTTCGTCCGCATTATAAGGCTTAAATGTTGTTGCGTTGTTATGATTACTGCTGACAACGTTAGGTATACGCAGACTGTTACCAGCCAGTAATGTGCTAGTAGGTCCCAGTCCGTTCGCGTCGGCTATCAAGTACCACATTCCTGAATCGCCCCATACCGCCTGGGCGATTCCAGCAAGCGTGTCACCTTGATTAACAATATAGACAGTAGGATTAGCTCCGGGATAACTCGTTGAAATAGGTATTAACGTATCACTGACTTCTGCAGCGCTAGCGGTACCAACATTTGCAAGCGACTTACCCTCATAGTAAAAATAATTTTGAGCAGTCCCATTTTGCTCTGATCTTCCAGTGAGCTGACCATCACGATTAGACCGAAACTCCCGAAACGAAGTTATAGAGTTTATTCCTGCCAAATCTCCTCGCTGAGAGTAATAAAATATTGTCTGGCCGGGCTGCCCACCCAAACTCCAAGTGGCTACGGTCTCATACTCTTTATATGAATCCATCTTATAATACGTTTTGCTGTAATTACCCGTATAACTAACACTCACCCCATCACTATTGTAAACCACATAACGATAAGACTTTTGGTTAGCTGCCGCATCAATCATTGATGCCTCACCGTAATAAACAGCCTGCGAAGCCTTCTGCACACCACTCACAACCTTGTAAGACAACTGTGAAACAAGCCTTCCATCTCCACGATACACATAGGCACTTGAACCAATAGCCACGCCACCATTAAAGCTAACTTGGTTTGTACGGCTATCACGAATGTCATAAATATTAGTAAACTCAAGAGTCGCTTCACTCTGACTTGTGATTGCACTCGTGCTGTTCCCGCCAAGGGAACGAAAGACATTCCGCCCACTGGAGCTTACTACCTGATTCAGGTCATTATAGAAATATTCCTCTCGTCTATATACCTCAGCGCCCCCACTCGTAGCACTCCATTTCTCCAAGGTGAGACGCCTTCCAGACGCGTCATAGGTATACGAATCACCTTGAGCTTTCCCTCCGATGCGGCCCGAAACAACTTGCCCACCCGAAGAATACCCATTACTAACGATTATTTTATCGCCCGAGTCAAACTTATTCCAACCCTCTAAAACAGAGCGAGCTCCAGCCTGATTCGTTGCATCCAAGAGAACTCGACGACGATTACCAAACTCATCAAAATCGTATCGAAGTGTATCTATTCGTGCCGTATTTGCAAGGGATGGCAACCCCGCCCCATAGACAGTTGTTCCCACGGGAGCTTTTATTTCTTTAAGTCGAGATTGTTCATCAAAGAAATAGCGAGTCTCCATTGACGAGCTCAAATCCCAAGGAATAAACATGCTACTTTTTGACCTGACCGTATCAACGGAACGGACCTTCAAACCTTGGATATTGTATTGATAAATCGACGCCGATGTATCTACTTCACTAGGACCCAGCCCCTCACTAGAATCTTCTCTAATCTTCAATGCACCGCTAGAGTAATAGCCATATGATGTTATATACTTAATTCCCGTATCTTGATAAGTCCCCGAAGTAATCTCGATTAAAAATGGACTTACTTCCTTTACGGTCTGCCCAAATGAATTATAAAAATACTCATATAAGACTCCATTAAGATTTTTATACGACCCCAACCTACCGAAGTCCGCTTCATTGTATGTCCACACTAATGAAGCACTTAACCCATCAACTTCTTTCGCCTTACGATTGGCCTCATTAAATTCATATCCTTTCTCAACTTTTGACTCATTACGAGTCCTTATTGCATTACCTCGTTCATCAAACAACGTATACCGCACATTCCCCGCCACCCCAGTCATCACCGCTGACCCAATGGCACTGGCCAACGTCTCCTCTACCGCGCTACTCCCACTTATCTCCCCAACCAACCGACCCGCTTGGTCGTACTGATTGGTCGACAACGTCACCGCAACGCCATTACGCACGATCCCGTGCGTCAACTGCCGATCCATGGCGTCGTAGCTGTCAACCAATACAGTCCCCAAGGCATCCTGGGTGGCAACCCGATTGCCGTGGCTATCCATCAGGTAATTGCGCGAATATCCCAACGCATCGATATCACGCAGCAACTCACCCACCTGGTTGTAGACATGCTGACGCGTACGCAAGGCGGTGCTGGTAGGCATGCCTGCATAAGGCCCCACCAGATCCACCTCCTGAATCAACTGCCCCAGCACGTCGTAACGCTTTTCATGGATCAGGCTGGCACGGTAGCTGGTGCCGTTTTCCCGCAGGATATCGGTGACCGGCAAGGTTTCGGTCAGTTGCTTGTTGTTGTGATCGTAGGTGTAGGTGGTGATATAGCCGCGCGCATCGGTGCGGGTCAGCAGGTTGCCCCAGCGGTCATAGCTCTGACGAATGATCGGCGTGGCCAGGGTCAGGTTGATGTTGTTCAGTGTGTCGGTGTTGATGTTGGCTTCGAACGCCGGCAGATGCTGCTCAAGTGCTCGGCCAAGGACGTCGTAGCGGGTGTAGGTAGCGCGATCATCTGCGGTCGTACTGGCGTCGCCGATCTGGTTACTGCGGCTGGCCTTGGCATTGAGGTCGTAATCGACCCGGGTAATGCCTTGGGCGTTTTGCTGCTGGGTAACCCGCCCGGCCTGGTCATAGACATAACCGGCTTGCAGGTAGCCATTCAACAACTGGCTGGTCACCTCGCCGAAGCGGTTGTACACCGCCGAGTTGGTTGTGGTTTTCTGGGTGTTGTTGGCGGCCGTGTACCAGTCGGTAGTGGACAGCTGTTGGCCCATCACATCGTAGGTGTAACCGCGGCGGATGGTCTGGGTGCGAGTGAGCGCCGCGCCGCCAACCGTCCAGCCACTCAAGGTCACGTTGATCTGGCGACTTTCTTCCACCCGCCGACCGGCCGCGTCGACCTTGTAGGACTGCACCGAACCACTGGCGTCGATGCTTTGAACTTCGTAACCCGCCGCATCAAAACGGGAGCGGGTGACACGGGTTACCCCGGCCTGTTGATTGCCTGCCGAATCGACCCCGGCACTTTCGGTTTCGCTCAATACTTGGCCGAAGGCATTGAGTGCGTAGGCGGTAGTGGGTGATGCAAAGACGAAACCGGCCGCAAAGGGATCGGCTGCGCCTTTTTTCGCCGTGGCTCGGGCCGGCTCGACAAGCCGCACGGTCTGCCCCAGGGCGTTGTATTCAGTGGAGGTGACGTTACCGGCTGCGTCCACCACTGCCCGCACGTTGCCCACGCCGTCGTAGTACATCTGGCTGACCAACTGGTTGCCAACTACCGCCACTGCCGAGACCGTACCTGACTGACCATTGATAGTCTGTTGCCAGTAACGCATGCCTTCCTGGGTCACTTGGCTCAAGCGCCCCATAGCGTCGTAGTCAAAGCGCGTGCTGCGGTCGTTAACACTGGCCACCGGCGGGCTCGGCGGAGTGCTGTCGTCCCAGCCGCTCAGGCCATTGGCGTACTCGACCTGGCGACTGACCTTGCCCAGCACGTTGTATTCCATGCGGGTGTAGTTGCCCTGGCCATCGACACTGCCGATGCGCTGCCCGGCCAGGTCGTAGTAATACACATTGCTGGCTCCGCTCTGCACGGTCACGCCGCTGGCGTTACGCGCGATCAGAGTTTCACGCACCAATTGACCCAAGGCGTTATAGCTGTAAACCGTAGTCGGCGAGGCAGTGATCAAGGTCGACGTGGCAACGTTGCCAGTGAAGGTATAGACACTGACGGCGTCCTGTTGCACTGCGGTCTTGCGCCCCAAGGCGTCGTAGGTGGTGATCAGCGTTCGGTCTTGTGCGGCATTGGGTATCAGCGTTGAGCTGTTCAGGTCGCTGACCGCGTAATAACCGGCTGTCGGCACGGGTGCCGTCAAGGCATTGGCATACCGCTTGGTGGTCAGGCGGTTGCCTTGGGCATCATAGGTGTAGGCCGTCACACCCTTAAGGGGATCAATGTCATGGGTCAGTCGGCCGAGGCTGTCGTAGACCTTGTAGCTGTCGACAAAGTCAGTCCCCGGCGCGCCAGTGTTGTTGACTCGGGCACGATTGCGCAGCGCATTCCCGAGTGCATCGTAGGTGACGTCCGTGGTCACCTGCAGCGTATTGGCCGTTCCGTCCGAGGCTTGCTGATAGGCACCGGTGGCCTTGTTGTACCAGCCTGGCGCGGTGATCTGCACTTGATGGCCGACAGCGTCGTAGGCATACCCGGTGGTCCTTGCCTGGCTCAGGTCATCGCCAGCCGGATCAGCCGCCAATGCACTGCGCAAGCGTCCCGCCGTTCGGCTGGTGACGTTACTCAACGCATCGTAGGTGATGCGGGTGACTTGCAGTACCGAGCGAGTACTGACCACCCCATTGATATCAATGCTCGACACGGCAACCGCGGGGGTGATTTCCTCTACCAGCCGGTTCACGTTGTCGTAGCGGTAGTTCCACACCGAGCCGTTTTTGTTGGTCAAGGTGGCCCGATTGCCCACGGCATCGTAGGTGTAGGATTCGGTCTTGCCGGCGGCGTCGGTCACACTGCTGAGCTGCCCGGCGGCGTCGTATACCGAACGCGTGGTGTATGTCAGCGCGCCCAGGTTAGTCAGCGCGGCAGTCACGCCCTCAAAGGTGCGCGGTGTGGCAGTCGGTATTGCATTGTCGTAAAGGCGGCTTTCAGTGACGCGTCCCTGTTGGTCATACAGCGTTTCTGTAACCTGGTTCAGTGAATCGATGGTCACCCGCACTCGACCCATCTGATCGTATAGATAGGTGGTGACCTGGTCCTTGGCGCTGGCGCCTACCGCGACGCTGCCCGGCGCGTTGCCCAGGGCAGCCAGCGCACTCGCATTCAGCGCAGTGGCTAATCGGGTAGTGCTGGCCAGGCGCCCATCCGGGTCATAGGTACTGCGGGTGACGCCACCGAGGGCATCCACCGTGTCAGTCACGCGCCCGGCATTGTCATAGACGTACCAGGTACTGTTGCCACCCGGATCCAGTTTGCGAGTCACCTGGTCATTGGCGTTGTAGAAATATTGCGTGGTGAGGTTGTACCCGTTGGGGTCAAGTCGCTCGGCGGTGCGACGGCCCAGGTTATCGAATACATACAGGACGATCTGCTGATTCGGATTGGCTGTGGTGCCGCGTGCCATCTGGACCTGTCGGCCAAAGCCATCATAGGTGTAGGTGGTCGTCAGCTTGAGGCCGTTCGGATCTTGCACCACCGTCAGCAATTGACCCTTGCGGTCGTAGGCATAGTCAGTAATGCGTTGACCTGCCTCGGTCATACGCACTTTACGCCCCTGCCCATCAAACACATATTGGGTCACGACTCCGGCAGCGTCGGTACGACTGATCATGCGGTTCGCAGCATCGTAGCCATAGGACGTCACCCGGCCCAATGCATCAGTCCCGTTCAGCAAGTGTCCGGCGACATCGTAAGTATTCGTGGCGGTACGACCGAGACCATCGGTACTGGCGACCTGTTGGCCGTTTTTGTCATAGCTGAAGGCCTGGGTACGGCCTTTGCTATCGGTAATTGTCAGTGTTTCGCCGTGACGATTACGCACGGTAGTCATGGCCAGGCCATCCGGTGTAGTCACCACCAGCGTGCGCGTGCTGTCGTTGTAGCTGTAAGTGGTGATCAGCCCGCGCGCGTCCGCCTGGCGCAGGACACGACCGAACGCATCGTATTCAGTGACCTGGCTCTGGTTAAGCGGATTGCTGGAGACAATCATGCGACCACTGTCGAGGTAGACGACGGAGTTTACCTGCCCTCGCCCATCCATCCTGCGGATCACCCGTCCGAAGGCGTCATAGGAGACCCCGGAAGTGCGCGATAAGCCGCCGACATCCTCTTCCTTGCCTATCAGTTCACCCCGCCGGTTATAAGCCAGGCTTTCGCGAATCGTGGCGCCGCTGGTGCTGGTGCGCAGGCTGCCAACCTGCTCGCCAAACTGGTTGTAGGCATAGCCGACGGTGTTGCCCAGCGCATCGGTACTGCCGGCCAGCGTTCCGGCGGTGGTATAGGCGTAGACGCTGCGGTTATCGGTGCTGGCATCACGAATCGCCTGAACCAGTGCATTGACCTGCACCGTCAACAAACCGCCCGACAGCGTGGCGGTGTTGGCCGCACTGAGTCGGTTGGTCAGGGTCGCGCGCTCGCTGGCATCACCGAAGGCGGTATAGCGGGTTTCACTGACTTCACCCAGGGCGTTGATCACGTGGGTCAAGCGTCCTGCCGCGTCGTAGTAGGACAGCGTCCGGTTGCCCAATGCATCGCTGGCGCTGGCGACGCGGCCGGCGGCGTCGTAACGATAGGTCAGACCGTATTGCGCATAAACGGCGGCCACTTGGGCGTCGGTCATTCCGACCGTGATGCGACCCGACGCCTCGCCCAGCAGTTTGCCGATGGTTTGCCCGAAGGCGTCATAACGGGTGAGTACACTGCGAGCCTCGGGTGTACCTTGAGCCCGGGTTTCGCGCACCAGGCGTCCTGCCGCGTCATATTCATAGGCGGTCACCGTACCGTCGGTAGCCGTACGCTGGGCCACTCGCCCCTGGCTGTCAAAAGCGGTGGTACTGGTTTGCCGCGCACTGCCGGACACCGCGGCCTTGAGCGTGGCGAACCCGGTATTGCTGTTGACCGCGGCGGTATAGGCTGCGGCGTATCGGACGGTTTGCTGGGTGTTAGCGGCTTCGTCGAACACAGTCTCAGTGACAAACTGCTGCTCATCGAGGCTGCCGACCTGCCTGCCGGCCGCATCATAGAAATACCA
>Ga0066798_10000647_pt1 | contig 16951 bp, 14 predicted proteins | sample PersoiDNA2013203_FD_70961 | JGI IMG/M metagenome (GOLD analysis project Ga0066798, IMG submission 70961) | Permafrost soil microbial communities from the Arctic, to analyse light accelerated degradation of dissolved organic matter (DOM) -... | ecosystem: Environmental > Terrestrial > Soil >... | reverse complement strand
CGTGCTGCCGGACTATTCCCCGAGGTGATCATTGCCGTGGCGCACAGTCCAGGCAAAGCGCCATTCTTTAGTTTAGAAGAGCGTGTATCCATGGCGGCAGAAGTGCTAAAGGACTGCCCCAACGTCAAAGTGCTGGGCTTCTCAGGTCTGCTTATGCAGTTTGTTAAAGCACAAGGCGCCCATGTGGTGATTCGTGGCTTACGTGCAGTGTCTGACTTTGAGTATGAGTTTCAACTGGCCGGCATGAACCGTAATATGTTTCCCGAAGTTGAAACCTTATTTCTCACTCCTGCCGAGCAATACATGTTTATCTCTGCCAGTCTGGTGCGCGAAATTGCAAGGCTGGGTGGCGATGTCAGCCAATTTGTTTCACCCTTGGTGCAAGATCATATCAGTTTAAGAATGAGCAAAAAGTCAGACTGATATGGCCTTAATGATTACCGATGAATGCATCAACTGTGATGTATGTGAGCCAGAATGCCCGAATGGCGCAATCTCGCAAGGTGAAGAGATTTATGTGATAGACCCCAATCACTGCACTGAATGCGTTGGTCATTTTGATGAACCGCAATGCCAACAGGTGTGCCCGGTCAGTTGTATTCCATTTGACCCCGACTTCAAGGAAAGTAAGGGTCAGCTCTATCAGAAATATCTGAAGCTTTCAGCGGTTTAGATTTCTGCAAGTTCGCTATCAATCCTTACAGGAGACATGATGTCCTTAACAGCCCTGGTCAATAGACGATGGATAACACTGATCGTGCTTTGCCTGGGCGAATTAATGATCGTGCTGGATACCACTATCGTCAATGTTGCCTTGCCTTCTATTCGTGCAGACCTGGGTTTTAGCGAAACTTCTCTGGTGTGGGTGGTGAATGCCTACATGCTGACTTTTGGTGGATTCTTATTGCTGGGTGGTCGCCTGGGTGATTATTACGGGCATCGAAAGCTATTCCTGATAGGGTTGATTTTATTCACGCTTGCTTCATTGGCCTGTGGTTTGGCTAATACCCAACTCATTCTAGTCGTGGCCAGAGCAATACAAGGCTTGGGTGGCGCGGTGGTCTCGGCTGTGGCTTTGTCATTAATTATGGATTTATTCACCGAGCCGGGTGAACATGCAAAAGCGATGGGGATATATGGTTTTGTCTGTGCTGGTGGCGGTAGTATCGGGGTATTGCTAGGCGGCCTACTCACTAGCTTGTTCAACTGGCACTGGATATTTCTGGTTAACCTGCCAATCGGTATCGGCGTATTCATGCTGTGTATGAATCTGATACCCAGCAACTATATACAACAGGATTCCAGCAAGCATGATATCGCTGGTGCATTCACTATTACAGCTTCGCTGATGCTGGCGGTTTATGCCATTGTGAATGGTAATGAAATGGGTTGGACTTCAATGTCAGTGATAGGCATGTTGCTGCTTGCAATGTCTTTACTGGCTACTTTTGTCGCGATTGAGCAACGCGTTACTACACCGCTGGTGCCACTTGGCCTTTTTCGCTTGCGCAATCTGGCCATCTCAAATGTCACAGGGGTTTTATGGGCAGCCTCCATGTTCGCCTGGTTTTTTATTTCAGCCTTGTATATGCAGCTAGTGCTGGGCTATAGCGCGATGCAGGTTGGGCTCGGTTTTTTACCTGCCAACCTGATCATGGCGGCGTTTTCATTAGGCATTTCGGCCAAAATGGTCATGCGATTCGGTATTAAAATTCCGCTCATCGCAGGTCTACTGATGGCTGCCCTTGGTTTGGCCTTGTTTGCGCGTATGCCGCTGAATGGTCACTTTGTAGTTGACCTGTTGCCTGGCATGCTGCTGCTAGGTTTGGGCGCAGGTATTGCATTTAACCCTATGTTGCTGGCTGCAATGAATGATGTCTCGCCAAAACAGTCAGGCTTGGCTTCTGGCATGATCAATACCTCATTCATGATGGGTGGCGCGCTGGGGCTGGCTGTGCTTGCTAGCTTCGCTGCGATGAGAACGACTTATCTGATAGCGCAGGGGACTGAGGCAATCGCTGCTCTGAATGGTGGCTACCAGTTGGCTTTTGTTCTGGCGGCTGTTTTTGCCGCCTTGGGGGCACTCCTTAGTACGCTACTGACCAGCAAACCGCCATCGCAAATGGCAGCCCATTAACGGCATCAGCGCGGTGCTCTTAACAGTTCTATCTTCAATGCGTATTCACCATAGCTGGTAATCTGTCATGTATGCTCGCGGCAATTTCATAAGAATGCAGTCGCGCCTGATGATCGAATATCTGTGAGGTAATCATGAGTTCATCCGCACCAGTTCTGTCTATGAAAGCGCTGATGTCTTCAGCTATTTTGTCCTCAGTACCAATCGCTGAGCAGGGCAGTACCTGGTTCAGCAATGCGCGCTCTGCAACGCCGATTTTGCTCCAGAAATCCGCTATCGGTGGTGGAAGTTTGCCTGGGTGGCCACTACGCAGATTGATAAAAGCCTGCTGCATGGACGAGGCCAAGTAATATGCTTCTTCATCGGTGTCAGCAGCAAACACATTAAAGCCTAACATGACATGCGGCTTTGCAAGGCGCTGAGAAGGGCGGAAAGTCTCGCGATACATCTCAATCGCCTGCATCATCATGGCGGGGGCGAAATGTGAGGCAAAGGCGAATGGTAAGCCCAATGCTGCGGCAAGTTGCGCACCAAACAGACTGGAACCAAGAATCCATATGGGAATGTTCAGATTAGTACCTGGCACAGCTTTCACAGGGCGCTTGGGTTCTGCCGAAAAATAATCCATCAATTCCATCACATCCTGTGGAAAACTATCTGCGTCAGAGTTCAGATTACGCCTTAATGCATGAGCAGTTAATTGGTCTGAGCCTGGAGCACGACCCAATCCAAGGTCTATACGGCCTGGAAATAGCGACTCCAATGTGCCGAACTGCTCGGCGATGACCAAAGGTGAGTGATTCGGTAGCATGATGCCACCTGCCCCCACGCGTATAGATGAGGTGCCAGCGGCGACATGTCCAATTAATATGGAAGTCGCGGCACTGGCAATGCCAGGCATACCATGATGTTCTGCCAACCAGAAGCGTTGATAGCCCAAACGCTCGGCATGCTGGGCAAGCGATAGTGAGTTGTTAAAGGATTGCGCCGCTGTGCTGCCTTCGATAATCGGCGATAGATCAAGAACCGAGAACCTGTGCATTGCATTGTTTATAATGTTTTTTTCCATATAGTAGATTGGACTGCGAAATGCTGGCGAGTTCATTTTGTATTGAATGATTCTGAGATGAGGAATACTCTGCTATAGCCAACTAAACAACCACCAGCTTCAACTGGTGATTGTTTAGTATTAAAATCAAAAGTATTAAAATCAAAAACGAATTTAGGAGAAAATCAATGCGAATGTTACATACCATGCTAAGGGTCGGTGACCTGAATCAGTCCATCAAATTCTACAGTGATGTATTAAACATGAAACTGTTACGTAAACACGATTACCCCGATGGCAAATTCTCGCTCGCATTCGTCGGCTATGGCGATGAAAAAGACCATACCGTGATCGAGTTAACGCATAACTGGGATACTTCAAGCTATGACAAAGGCAACGCTTATGGCCATATTGCAATTGAGGTAGACGATGCTTATGCCGCTTGCGATGCAGTCAAGCAATCAGGCGGTAAAGTAGTACGAGAGGCTGGTCCTATGATGCATGGCACGACTGTGATTGCTTTTATCGAAGACCCGGATGGTTACAAAATTGAGTTTATCCAGAAGGGGACACAGTAAGCGAAAAACAAAAGTAAAAGAGTAATAAAAAACCCGCAATATCGCGGGTTTTTTATTACTCAAAAAAATCTTTTACCTTGTCCATCCAGCTTTTATTTCTGGGGCTATGCTTGCCAGAGTCTTGCTGATTGATGGACTCTAGTTCATGCAATAGTTCCTTTTGCCGCTCGGTCAGTTTAACTGGGGTTTCGACAATGACATGGCACATGAGGTCGCCATTGTCGCTGCCGCGTAATGGCTTGATGCCTTTACCACGCAGGCGGAATACAGCACCTGTCTGCGTCTCTGCTGGAATCTTCATCTTGGCATGGCCATCTAGCGTGGGAATCTCAATCTCACCACCCAGTGCCGCAGTAGTAAAGCTAATGGGCATTTCACAATGCAGATTGCTCCCCTCGCGTTGGAAGATATTATGTGCTTTAAGATGAACCACCACGTATAAATCGCCTGGCGGACCACCATTGACGCCAGCTTCACCTTCACCAGATAGACGGATACGATCGCCTTCGTCAACACCAGCAGGGATTTTGACTGCTAGCGTTTTGTGCTGCTTGACGCGGCCAGCACCTTGGCAAGTCGGGCAGGGTTCCTTGACCATTTTGCCGCTACCATGGCATTTTGGGCAGGTTTGCTGTACCGAGAAAAAGCCTTGTTGCATGCGTACCTGACCATGACCACTACAGGTGGTACAAGTCACAGGCTGGGTGCCAGGGCGTGCACCTGAGCCATGACAGGTTTCACACTCAGACATGACTGGAATGCGAATCTTGGTTTCTGAACCACGCGCTGCATCTTCCAGCGAGATTTCCATGTTGTAACGTAAGTCAGCGCCACGATACACATTGGAACGACGCCCACCTGCAGCACCGCCAAAAATATCACCAAAAATATCGCCGAATGCATCAGAGAAATTACCAAAACCTTGACCACCAGGCCCCGGGCCTGCGCTCGGGTCTACCCCAGCATGCCCATACTGATCGTAAGCTGCGCGCTTTTGATCATCCGAAAGCATTTCGTAGGCTTCTTTAGCCTCTTTGAAACTTTCTTCCGCTTTTGGGTTATCCGGGTTACGGTCAGGGTGGTGCTTCATCGCTAATTTGCGATAAGCCTTTTTGATGTCATCTTCAGATGCGTCTCGATTTAAGCCGAGAACTTCATAATAATCACGTTTTGCCATTTGGTTCGCCACACATAGCTAGGAGGACAGCAAGGATAGCATGTGACTGCTTCCCTGCTGCCCTCCGTTGCTGGTTAGATTTATTTCTTGCTGTCTTTTACTTCTTCGAATTCTGCATCCACGATTTCTGCATCTACCGTTTTCTCGTTCGGTGTGCCCTCGCTGGTTTCAGCGCTGGCAGTTTCTGCCTGGCTGGCCGCATAGACTTTTTCACCCAACTTTTGTGAAGCTTCCATCAATGCATTGCTCTTGGCTTCGATGGCATCTTTATCATCAGATTTGAGCACTTCTTCAACTTCAGCAATCGCAGCTTCAATGGCTGATTTTTCAGCAGCTTCAAGCTTGTCGCCATGTTCAGATAAAGACTTCTTCACACTGTGTACCATACCGTCTGCGGTGTTACGCGCATCCACCAGTTCACGCAGTTTTTTGTCTTCATCAGCATGGGTGGCAGCATCTTCTTCCATGCGTTTGATTTCTTCTTCGCTCAAGCCAGAGTTAGCCTTGATGGTAATCTTGTTTTCCTTGCCAGTGGCTTTGTCCTTGGCTGAAACGTGCAAGATACCGTTTGCGTCAATATCAAACGTCACTTCGATTTGCGGCATGCCACGTGGTGCAGGTGGAATATCGCTTAGGTTGAACTGCCCCAGACTTTTGTTACCAGAAGCCATTTCGCGTTCACCCTGCAAGACTTGAATGGTCACTGCAGACTGATTGTCATCCGCGGTAGAGAACACTTGTGCTGCCTTGGTTGGGATGGTGGTATTTTTCTTGATCAGCTTGGTCATGACACCGCCCAGGGTTTCAATACCCAGAGAGAGTGGCGTTACGTCCAGCAACAGTACGTCTTTCACATCGCCTTGTAACACGCCGCCTTGAATTGCAGCGCCCACAGCTACTGCTTCATCAGGGTTTACGTCTTTACGTGGCTCTTTGCCGAAGAATTCTTTAACCTTTTCCTGTACTTTAGGCATACGAGTCTGACCACCAACCAGGATCACGTCCTGGATGTCTGATAACTTAACGCCAGCGTCTTTAATGGCAACTTCACAAGGCTTGATTGAACGTTCAATCAGGTCTTCAACCAGGCTCTCGAATTTGGCACGGTTGATCTTCACTACCAAGTGTTTAGGGCCTGTAGCATCTGCGGTAATGTAGGGCAGATTCACTTCAGTTTGTTGGCTGGATGACAGCTCGATCTTGGCTTTTTCTGCGGCTTCTTTCAGGCGTTGTTTAGCCAGCAAGTCATTGCGTAAATCCAGGCCACCGTTATCTTTCTTGAACTCATCTGCCAAGAAGTCAATTAAGCGATTATCGAAGTCTTCACCACCAAGGAAGGTGTCACCATTGGTTGAAAGCACTTCAAACTGGTGCTCGCCATCAATGGTAGAGATTTCAATAATAGAAACGTCAAAAGTACCACCACCCAAGTCATATACTGCAATCTTGCGGTCGCCCTCCTGTTTATCCAAACCAAATGCCAGCGCAGCAGCCGTTGGCTCATTGATGATACGTTTAACTTCCAAACCAGCGATACGGCCAGCATCTTTAGTGGCCTGGCGCTGGCTGTCGTTGAAGTAAGCCGGTACTGTAATCACGGCTTCAGTCACTTCTTCACCCAGATAATCTTCTGCGGTTTTTTTCATTTTGCGCAGCACTTCAGCGGAGATTTGTGGTGGCGCCATTTTCTCGCCACGCACTTCTACCCATGCATCGCCATTATCGGCTTTGGCAATGGTGTAGGGCATGAGGCCTATGTCTTTTTGTACTTCTTTTTCATCAAAACGGCGGCCAATCAGGCGCTTTACTGCGTACAAAGTATTTTTTGGGTTAGTCACAGCCTGGCGTTTGGCTGGCGCACCAACCAGAATTTCCCCATCTTCCTGATAGGCAATAATCGAAGGTGTAGTACGTGCACCTTCGGCGTTTTCAATCACGCGTGGCTTGCCACCCTCCATCACTGCGATACAGGAGTTTGTCGTTCCCAAATCAATACCAATAATTTTTCCCATAATAATTTCCTCTTGATTTCTGTTCTGTCTAGTTAAGTGAGTCTAAATACTCATGCTGTAAAAGTGGGGATTACCTTATTGATTTCAAGGTAAGCGACTTAAAATCTTTTTTATCAGCGATTTTTTTGATCAATTCTTTTTAATTAACGCTTTTTAATCATCCCTTGGCTTTTGCAACCATGACCAAGGCTGGGCGCAGCACGCGCTCATTCAAGGTATAGCCTTTTTGTAGCACGCTGACGACGGTGTTAGGCTCCGCATCCGCTTCTACCTGACTAATGGCCTGGTGTTTATTCGGATCAAACTTTTCACCAACGGGGTTGATTTCTACGATATGGAATTTTTCGAATACATTGGACAGTTGTTTAACGGTAATCTCAACCCCATTTTTATAGCTTTCCAGGGTGCCTGTCTCAATGTTGAGTGCGGCTTCCAGACTATCTCTGACGGCCAGCAATTCACCTGAGAATTTTTCCAGCGCAAATTTACGCGCTTTATCAATGTCATCTGCAGCGCGTCGGCGTATATTCTCGCCCTCAGCTTTAGCATATAAAACGGCTGCCTGCTGTTCGGCAACCTGGGCTTCTAATTCAGCAATGCGGTCAGGCGCTAATGCTTCGTCTTGATTTAATGGAATTTCTTGTTCATCTGCTGGAATATGGTCATCTTGTTGCATGGTTATCCTTTATGACTGCTTAGCTGTTAGTTAAGGGTGTTTACTGCATATGTTTCCCCTTAAATGAGGCTTGTAGCTTTATTTTCAAGCGGTTTGCGGAAAATTATCTTCAATGACCTAATTGGATGGAAATTGCGCTATGGCTTTAGTGTTGAAAAAGCCGCCAAAACTTCAGAGACCTCTGGGATATTATTTTTATTACCCAGGTTAATCGCAATACTATCTACGCTAGCATAAGCGCCATTCAAGCTTGGATGGGTATCTGTATAAATGGCTATGCTGGGTATTTTTAAAGCAATGGCGAGATGGATTAATCCAGTATCTACACCAATCGCAGCCCTTGCCCCAGCGATTACGCTGGCTAGTTTTCTAAGCCCTAATTTTGCTAATACAATAGATGAAGGCACCTCGTCAGCAATTGCATTTGCGCGCAAATGCTCATGTTCATTCCCCCACGGCATGACCATAGCATAGCCTTCGCTTTTGAGTGCTTGACCAAGCGCAATCCAATAAGGCATAGGCCAAAGCTTTGAATCTCGACTGGTAGCATGCAAGGCAATGACATATTGATCTGGTAAATCGAACCCAGCATTTGGCACTAAGTGTGGCGCTAAGGCTTCAGCAGATAGCCCATAGTCGGGCAGCTTGCTAGGAATAGGGTAGTTGAGAGCCGCAGCTGCCAAAGCCCTATTCTGCGCTACAGCGTGCTGGTTACGCGGAATAAAATGTGTACGCTGGTAAAACAGCGCTGCCACAGGTTCTCGCGTACTTTTGTAATTTTGTCCATGGCGCAAGCCGTGGGCAAAAGTCGCCAGCAAAGCGCTCTTGAACAGGCTTTGCACGTCAAGTATCACATCATAATGTTCAGCCTGAACTTGCTTTTTGAATGCGCAAATTTCAGACCAGGTTTGCCTACGAAATAAACGCTTGCGCCAACGCCTGACTGCAACTGGGATGATGCTATGGATATGCGGACTTAAGGATAATATTTCTACAAAATTTTCCTCAATCACCCAGTCTATGAGGGCACCAGGAAAATTTGCCAGTATGTCTGCGATGATGGGCAAACAATGAATGACATCGCCCATGGACGAGGTTTTTACAATTAGGATGCGCATTTTGGTTTATGATTTTTTAATGCTTTAAGGTTTTCTAATATTTGGGTTTGTGAGGATTTTTTCGGCAGCGCTAATCACTGTGTCAATAGACATCTTCTGCAAACAATCGCTTGTGCTATTGATATTCCGCTCACAACCTTCCTGAAAACATGGCACGCAATGTCCAGTGCCTTGCAGCAAGATGACGTTACCTACGTTCTGACTACCTTTAAGTTGGTAAGGGCTGGCAAGTTCTGTTCTAAGGCCAGGCCAAGGTCCCCATTTAATCGGATTGGATGGTCCAAATAATGTGATAGTTGGTGTATTCATAGCAGCCGCAATATGAGAAATAGAAGTATCTGGGCCAACATAAATGGCGGCACCGCTTAGTAAATAAGCAATCTCGCCAAAATCAAGCTGGCCTGAGAGATTCATCACATTTTCTGGTAACTGCTTAAAGATTTCAGCAATGTACTTCATCTCGTCAGTTGCGGCGGAGCCGGTAATAATAACCCGTAGGTTTTGCTTAATCAGCCATTCCGCCAGACATATCCAACCATCGGCATGCCACATTTTATAGGTAAATTTGGGATACAGATGCAGTACCGCATAAGCTTGTTGTGATGCAAGCAGTTGATCTACTCTTTGCGCCTGCTGCTTATTCCACTCAAGCACAACCTCAGCAATTGGTTTGATTGCCAACGCTTGCGCCAGTGCCAAGTGCATACTGACCGTATGTGTATTTTCTCCATCAAATGCAACCCACTGGCTTAACAGACGCTGCTTCCATTTCTGTTTTTTTTCATCCAGTAATAGTCCTATGCTGTAATGACCAGCTAACCATGCGTAAAGCGTAGGTCTGTCTCCAGATAATGCAGACACCGCGAGATCATAACTGCGCCATAATCGTTTCAATAATGTGAGGTGGCTGATCAAGCGGGGGCGCTCAGCAATCGTAATAATGTTATCGATGTCAGGGTTTTCGCTGAGTATGCCTTGGGTGTTTTCAAATACTAAAACATCTAGCGTGGCATCAGGCCATGCGCGTTTTAGAGACCTGATTAATGGCGTTGTCAGTAATACATCGCCTATGCGTCTGGTGGCAATGACAAGAATTTTTTTTGGCGGCGTCATTGGTATTGACTGATGCCCAGTTGTGCCTCAATTCTGGCGGATGCTATTAGCTGGTCTAGCATTGCAATATTTTTCTGCAGGGAGCTACGATCATTTTCCTTATGCCATAAGTGCAGCACAGGCGCTGCATATCGCCCACTCTTGTGGTGGATACCAGCATGCAATAAGCGAATAACCAGATCAGAGTCTTCCATACCCCAACCAGAATAAGTTTCATCAAGGCCATTCACACGGATGAGATCTTGACGCCATACCCCAAGATTGCAGGTTTTTGCACCTTGCCAGCGCTTTGCTTGCATATGACGTGCAATTGGCAGCTTGAGTAAAGGGGGGAGTCGGTTGATTTGTCCACGCAGTCTTGCTGTCAGCCAATCAGTAAAGTGCCAGTTGTGCACAGCGATTTTTTCTTCTAGCACATCTTTGGTAAAAGTAGGTGCTAACAAAACCCGGTTTCCGACCACAAACCAGCCTTGTTCTGCCAACTGTTTATGTCTTGCTACAAAAGTATGCAATGGGATGCAGTCACCATCAGTAAAAATAATATAGTCCACTTTAGTCGCCTGTATGGCGCGATTTCTGATGGCCGCTGCGCGGAATCCTGTATCTTCGTGCCAGATATGCAGTATGGAGAATGGCGCGTATTTCTGATAACTGGCTACCAGTGCCTGCGTTTCTTGGGTGGATCCATCATCTGCAATAATGAGCTCGAAATCGAGGTCGGACTGTGCAAGATAGCCTTCAATCACTGCACTGAGCGCATCAGGGCGGTTGTAAGTGGTAACAATAACCGCTGTTCTCATGCTTGTTTCTCTGCCAGTAGCATGAGTTTGATATAGCGGTAATAGGAGCCCTCTGCATTTGAGATCGCGAGCATCAAACCTTTTTTACCATCAAGAAATCCAAGCTTGATGATATAAGTTTTGAAAAATGCCCAGATCCCGTGAAATAACGCTTTGCTAAGGGAGGCACGCTTGCCATCTGTATGATCTCTATTGGCACGTATGCTTGAGTACGCATTGATTTTGCGTAGCACATCATCTGCATTCATGAATGAGTAATGAATTAGCGCTTGTTTCAGCGTACCTAGTTTGGATTCGTCTACAAGCAGTTTTTCATGGATTGCATCATCCGTAAACTTGGCGCTTGCTCGACGAAACAACCGTGTTACATGGTCTGGCCACCAGCCACTGTGTCGCATGAACTTGCCACAATATGAGGAGCTTCTAGGTATCTTATAAGCATCATAATGGCTGCTATTTGTGAGTGTAGCTTGAATTTCCAGTCTTAATTCCTCAGTGACCCGCTCATCTGCGTCAATAGACAGCACCCATTCGCCCTGAGCCAAGGCCAAGGCGCGATTTTTCTGTGGCCCAAATCCAGGCCAGTCTGTTTCAACCACTTTGACATTTCTGGATTTGCAGATGCTGACAGTATCGTCCGTACTGCCTGAGTCCATGACAATGACTTCATCGGCCCAGGCAACCGAATCCAGACATTCAGCTATATTGTGCGCTTCGTTTTTGGTGATGATGATGACGGAAAGCATCTGTCTGCAATGACCTTAAGCTGACTCACTGCTCAGCATCACAGCCAGCCAAACATATATAAAGGTACCCTCGGAGAAAGTAGAAAAGTGTGAATTTGCCATGCTGGTTGCTATCCACGCGGTTGCCGCACCAAGTCCGAGTATGCGAAATGGAGTCGAGGCTTTCATTCTAAATATAGTTACCAGAAAACCCAGAAATATGATGAGGCCAATCAAGCCATTTTCTCCAAGGATCTTCATGAATTGATTATGCGGGTCTGCCGTGATTAAGCCTTCCAAACCTGTTTTACCAGCGACTTGATGGGCATAAGCCGCCTCAAATGCGCCAGTGCCATAGCCAGTGATAGGGCGCTGCTTGATTAACTCCAGGGTGTTTCCCCAGAAAATGACTCTGATACCCATTGATGTGTAGTCTGTGGTGTTCTGGGCATTTTCTACTTCATTGATCGCCTGTTTAATGCGCTGATTAGAACTTGGCGCAAGTGCCAATCCAGCCACCAGTAGCGAAATAAGTGCCAGTGATGTCAGAATGAATTTGGCGGTAATCTTTTGTCTGGAAAATGCCACTCCAAACAGCAAACATACACTACATACCAGTAAAACCAGATAGCCGCTGCGGCCAGTGCTGATGAAAATGATATTAGCGACTAACAGTGCGGATGAGACAATCAGGAAAGCTTTTCTGGCTATGTTTTTGTGTGTTTCAAAGTAAAATAAGGTGGCAGCAGAAAAAGCGGCAATGCTGAAAAACATGCCTTGCGTCGAATGGTTGCGCACGATGACACCAAGCTCATGCCCAGCAGTAGAAGTATATATATGGAAATAGGCAAGGGTGAACGAAACGATGGCTGTGATTGCAGAAACCCCGATAAATACATCCAGCGCTTTTCGCTTCCATGCTATATCGTCGAACAATGCGAGTACCAAGGGGAAAAATAGTAGCTTTTTCCAGCCTGACCACATGTTGAAGGTCTCTTTTGCTGGGCCTATGCTATAGAACATACCTATAGTCATTAATATGTAAAAAGCTAATAGCCAGATCACAGCCGATTGATGACGAGTATTCATCACCCGTGTCCTAAGGTCACTATTAAATATAATCGTGATTACCAGCAGTAGTTCGGCTAGATTAGTGAGTGGGGGAGAGAACAGTAAAGTGACAATAATGGCAATCACGAACCATCTGGAACGATCTAAAGCTGTTTTTAGCGGGTTAGTCATATTCTTGAGTTTAAAGAAATTTAGTCGGTATTGGAATAAAACCCAAGTTTTGCCAGCATTCTAACAATAATTCTTCTTACACGTTGTCGCCTGAGCTTATTCCAGCGATTGCGCCATTTGGTGAACATCAGGCTGTGTTTTTGTCTATGGCTATCTAGCAGGCTATCGAACATCCCGGTAGTACTTCCTTGCTGGACAATAGGTGTAGTTAGCCAGTACTGCGATGTTCCCATCTCTTTATCTACATGGCGTATCAAGTGATCAGCTGGTAATGAAATTTTGTTTTTCTCCAGCCAATTCAGTCTGCGCATAATTGCCGTTATATCGCTTACACAGCCTTCTGCAGTTGATATAGGCATCTCAATCAATGGGCCTTTCGCTAAAAAATAGCGATCAGGTACCTTGACATCTGCCCCCCCTAGAAATATCAGCCAGCCAGGTTTTAGAGATTTTGCTGCGGTCATTCCCGCAACAAAATGGTTGACAAACTCCTCACTTAGTAAAGCATCGTCCTCAAATACCAGTATGGTCTGATAGCCGTTTTTAACAGCATCTCTCCATACAAAGATATTTTTCATTACAAGTGATTTGTGTTTTAAAGTTAAATCAGGTGCAGCAAAAATGTTGGATAAGTCATCATTTTTTATATCATCCGCATCGTGATCAAAAATGAATTCAAACTTAATGTCATGATGCGATAATTGCTGGTGAATACTTTGGATGCGTGTCTGCAGGGTTTTGACACTCAGCACATAGACAGCGTCAACGCAATCATTTACCGCTCTGGTTTTGGTCGTTTGCAGCATTAATATCCTAATAAACTGATTTTCTAAAACTAAGGCAAGATTATACCCGACCATTACAGACTTCAATTTTACGTTTTCCATCACATATTTTGCAGGCTTATTCAAGCGCCGCAATGATTGAATGGTTTGACGCTACTGCCTGCTTTAAAGGATAATCAAAGTCTAATTCATTCTATAAATCATACCTGATGAAACAATCCCTGATTGAAGTAACACAGCGCATACAAGAGCGCAGTGCGCCTACGCGCAAGGCTTATTTACAGCGTGTTAACCATGCGATTACAACGCCACGTGGTGCCGACAGGCTGGGCTGTGCTAACGTTGCTCATGCATTTGCTGCTTTGCCGACCAATGATAAATTTCGTGTGGTGGCAGAAAAAGCCAAGAATATCGGCGTGATTACCGCTTATAACGATATGCTTTCTGCGCATCAGCCTTATGAGACTTTTCCGGCGATTATTCGTGATGAAGCGCGCAAACTGGGTGCAACAGTGCAAGTGGCTGGTGGTGTACCTGCCATGTGTGATGGTGTGACTCAAGGTGAGCCTGGTATGGAGCTTAGCCTGTTTTCACGTGATACTATTGCGATGGCGACAGCAGTCGGGCTTTCTCATGATGTATTTGATGCAGCACTGTTGCTTGGTGTGTGCGACAAGATTGTGCCTGGCCTGCTGATTGGTGCCTTGCATTTTGGACATCTGCCCTGTGTGTTTGTGCCTGCTGGACCGATGAGCACGGGTATCGACAATACAACCAAATCCAAAGTACGTGAGAAATATGCACAAGGCTTGGTAGGTCGCGAAGAGCTTTTGGCTTCGGAATCGGCTGCTTATCATGGGGCAGGCACCTGTACTTTCTATGGCACTGCCAATAGCAACCAGATGTTGCTTGAAGCCATGGGCCTGCATGTGCCAGGTGCTGCATTCATTCATCCACACTCTGGTATGCGTGAAGAACTGACGCGCGAGGCGGTGCGTACGGTGCTTTCAATTACCCAAGGCCAGCGCTTCACGCCTATCGGTCAAATGGTCGATGAACGCGTGATTGTCAATGCTATGGTGGCCTTGCTGGCTACTGGCGGTTCTACCAACCACCTGATCCACTGGGTAGCCGTGGCGCGTGCTGCTGGCATTATTATCGACTGGACGGACTTTTCTGATTTATCAGACAACACGCCTTTGCTGGCGCGCGTTTATCCAAACGGTAAAGCCGATGTCAATGAGTTCCAGAATGCAGGCGGTCCTGCGTTTGTCATTCGCGAGCTGATTGATGCGGGTTATATGCACGCTGATGTCTCCTCGGTGGTGATTGGTGGCTTGCGTGATTTCTGTAAACAGCCAGCCTTGTTTGAAAAAGACCTGATTTGGGTGGATTTACCCGAGCATACGCCTGACGATACGATCGTGCGCAATACCGAGAAGCCATTCAGCGAGTCTGGCGGTTTGAAGTTGCTCACAGGTAACCTGGGGCGCGGCGTGATCAAGACATCAGCAGTCCCTGAGGATAGGCAGATTGTTGAAGCGCCAGCCATTATTTTTAACGGTCAGGAAGAATTATTGGCCGCTTTTGAGCGGGGTGATCTCGAGCGTGACTTTATTGCCGTAGTTCGATTCCAGGGCCCAAGTGCCAACGGTATGCCTGAGTTGCATAAACTGACACCACCATTGTCTGTACTGCAAAGTAAGGGCTTTCAGGTCGCGATTGTCACAGATGGTCGCATGAGCGGTGCTTCAGGTCGTGTGCCTGCAGCAATTCATGTCAGCCCGGAAGTGAATATGGGTGGCCCATTGGGCAAGGTGCGTGATGGCGATATTATTCGTTTGAATAGTATTGTTGGCACCCTGAACGCATTGGTTGACTCTGATGAGTGGGATGAGCGCGAGATTGTGCACATGAGTGACCATCAGCGTAATGGCAATGGTCATGGCATGGGCCGTGAGTTGTTTGGCGGCATGCGCAGGCATGCTTTAAGCGCCGAGCAAGGCGCCGTCACTTGGCTGTAAACTTGAGGAATCAAACGATAACCGCGTTGCGCTCGCTTGCAGTACCAGTTGTAATGTCTGCGGTCGTGCGCCTTGTTCTCGTTTGATTCCTCAAGTTTTAGATTTGCATCTGAATATAACCTTCAATAAATAATATTTAATACATCACTTAAGTTTGAGAAAATTATGAATACATTAGATTTAGCTAACCACGGTCCAGTCATCCCCGTCATTGTCATCAACAAGGTTGAAGATGCAGTGCCTATGGCAGAAGCCTTGTTGGAGGGCGGTATCAAGGTGCTGGAAGTCACATTGCGTACTTCAGTGGCGCTGCAAGCGATGGAGGCCATTGCCAAAGCCGTGCCTGATGCGATTTTGGGTGCGGGTACGGTGCGCAGTATTGCGGACGCTCATGCAGCGCGCAATGCAGGCTGTACCTTTGCCGTTAGCCCTGGGTACACCAGTGAATTGGGCAAGGCGGCGCGTCAGATTGGCCTGCCTTTATTGCCAGGCGTTTCTACGGGTAGCGAGATCATGATGGCGAATGCCGATGATTATTACTTTCTCAAGTTGTTCCCAGCGGTAGCAGTAGGCGGTATTAATCTGCTCAAGGGGTTTGCTGGCCCTTTCACCGATGTGAAATTTTGCCCAACGGGTGGTGTAACGGTTGAATCTGCTCCGCAGTTTCTGGCTTTGCCGAATGTGGTTGTTTGTGGTGGCACTTGGCTCACACCAGCAGATGCCGTCAACAACAAGAACTGGGCGCAAATTACCAAGCTGGCGCGTGAAGCCAGTGCGATCAAACCTGCTTGATTTTTAGCATCACCATCATGAATCTGTATCTGGTTTATGACTGGATACAGATTTTTTATATGACGTTGACGCAACACACAAAGCATCATGACTGATTTAAGCCTATACAAAACGCTGGTATTTGATTGCGACGGAGTGGTGCTCAACTCTAACCAACTCAAAATTGAAGCGTATTACGCTACGGCGCAAAACTTTGGGGCGAGCCACGAACAATCGCAGGCGCTGGTTAATTACCATGTGGAATATGGCGGTATTTCACGCTTTGTGAAGTTCGATTACTTTTTGCGTGAGATTATGCACCGCGCAGTTACGGATGCCGATGTCGAATTTTTGTTGGCGGATTTTGGCCGTGAAGTAGAGCGTCGCTTATTGGGTTGTGAAATAGTACCCCGATTACATGATCTGAAGCTGGCTACACCAAACGCCAAATGGATGATGATTTCTGGCGGTGATCAGCAGGAATTACGTAAGATACTGGCACAACGCCAAATCGCAGAATTATTTGATGCAGGCATCTTCGGCAGCCCAGACAATAAAGACGCGGTACTGGCGCGCGAGCTTGCCAGTGGCCATTTAGTTAAGCCAGCGATGTTTTTTGGTGATAGCAAATATGATCATCAGGCATCAAGCCGTGCAGGCCTCGATTTTATATTTTTTAGTGGCTGGACGGATGTTGAAGCTTGGCAGGATTACTGTACTGAGCATTCAATCAATATACTGCCAA
>Ga0066798_10000646_pt1 | contig 16957 bp, 16 predicted proteins | sample PersoiDNA2013203_FD_70961 | JGI IMG/M metagenome (GOLD analysis project Ga0066798, IMG submission 70961) | Permafrost soil microbial communities from the Arctic, to analyse light accelerated degradation of dissolved organic matter (DOM) -... | ecosystem: Environmental > Terrestrial > Soil >... | reverse complement strand
CATGCAGTTGTCGCGGTGGAACCGACCCGCGAATTACGTGAGGAGGGACAACGACACCATCGGATGGCCAATATCGAATGGGTCGATGACCATCTTCCGTCACTGAGTGCTACTGGAGAACGGGGCCAAGGTTTTCACCTGATATTTCTTACTGCTGTCTGGATGCATTTAGACGCGGACGAGCGTGAGAAGGCGATCAATGTACTCTCCGATCTTTTGCTTCCTCGCGGGAAAATGTTCATGACCTTGCGGCATGGCCCGGTTCCAGAAGGGCGGAAAATGTTTGCTGTATCTGCTGAGGAAACTACCCGTTTGGCCGGGGTGGTCGGGCTGCACAGGCGACATATCAGTGAACGCTCCGACATGTTCGACCGACAAGATGTCAGTTGGAGCCATCTGGTTTTCGAAAAAATGGAACAAGATGTGCCATAGACCTGCCTACGTGAGGGATTGAAGCGCGATGGATAGGAAACTGAGATGGCGCAGAAGCCAGCGTAGCGAATCCAAATAGATAGCACGAGGCCTTTGCCTCGAATGCAGCCGCAGTCCGAGGAACGCCATTTGCATCGTCAACGATACTAGCCGTTAGGAGACCAAGATGAAAAAAGAAAAGACGATTGTCCAAGATGACGCGCGTGGCGACTCGCCCGCGCAACTGATCGACGCCAAAATCGCGCAACTCAGTGATTGGCGCGGCAGCATGCTTGCGCACGTGCGCGCGCTGATCAAGCTGGCCGATCCTGCGGTGGTGGAAGAATTGAAATGGCGCGGCGTACCGGTATGGTCGCATGGCGGCATTATCTGCACCGGAGAAACCTATCAAAAAGTCGTTAAGCTGACCTTTGCCAAGGGCGCCGCGCTGGCTGATCCACACAAGCTGTTCAACGCCAGTCTGGACGGCAATACCCGCCGTGCCATCGATATCCATGAAGGTGAGACGATTGATGGCAAAGCCTTGCAGGCGCTGATTCTTGCGGCTGTGACATTGAATACATCGACGGCAGGCAAAGCCTGAAACATTGGTGTTGTCGAAAAGATATGGACGGGAACTGTCATCTGTCTTAGCGATCATCCTCACTGGAATCATTTGAATAGGATCGCTCGCCATGGAAATACCGTATCTGAGTCAACTGCCAGAAGGACCGTTGCGTTCCACGCTGCTGGTGGCGACTGCTGCCGTGCTGGCAATGGTGCTGGCGCTGGTATTGCATCGTATCGGCATTTTGCTGTTACGGCGACTGGTGCGCAGCCGGCCATTCACCATCAACGCCACCCGCGTGGCATTTCGTGCCAGTCAGGCCTGTGCCATGCTGCTCGCCTTGCGCGTGGTGCTGACAGCAGCCCCGGACGACATGCTCGGCGAACGACCTATCTCCTACCTTTGTACGGTGTTGCTGATCCTGGCGTTGACCTGGCTGGCGATGCGTTGCGTGACCTCAATCAGCGCCACCGTGACCCAGCTCAATCCTTACGACGTGGCCGACAATCTCAAGGCGCGCCGGATTCTGACGCAGACGCGCGTCTTGACGCGCAGTGCCTTGGTCCTGGTTGGCTTGCTGGGCTTGTCATTCGTGCTGCTGACCTTGCCCGGTGCACGCCAGTTCGGTGCCAGCCTGCTGGCTTCGGCTGGGGTGGCCGGGCTGGTTGCCGGTATTGCTGCGCGGCCAGTGCTGGGCAACTTCATCGCTGGCTTGCAGATTGCGTTTTCGCAACCGATCCGCATTGATGATGTGTTGATCGTCAATGGTGAATGGGGGCGTGTCGAAGAAATTACCGGCACCTTTGTGGTAGTGCGCATCTGGGACGAGCGGCGCATGATCGTGCCGCTGCAATGGTTCATCGAAAACCCGTTCGAGAACTGGACTCACACCTCCTCGACCATCCTCGGCACGGTGTTTCTGTGGTTGGACTTTGGTGTGCCGGTGGAAGCCATGCGGCAAGAGTTTGCGCGCGTGTGCAAGGCCGCGCCACAATGGGATGGTCGGGTGTGCGTGTTGCAGGTCACCGACGCCAACGAGCGGGCGATGCAGTTGCGCCTGCTGGTCAGTGCCATGGATTCGGGCAAGGCTTTCGATTTGCGTTGCCTTATTCGCGAAGCCATGATCGCCTTCATCGCTGCGCAATATCCAGAGGCGTTGCCGCGCCTGCGTTCGGCACTGGACCCGGTGGAGGTTCGCGGTGTCGCCAAGGAGGCAACACCAGATCGCATGGATACCATTCTGGATCAGGCAAGCTTGCAGAAATGAGGCTCCCGGGGCGATACGGCAACACAAGCTATCCTTTATACTTGTGCGCTTTTCCGGCACGCCGCAGCCAGCATCATGAAGTCTGCGACCGTTGCTGGTGCACAACCAGGCAGCAGTGTGGAACAACAACAATCCGGCTTTATCCTGACGCGGCACTGGCGCGATACCGCAGCCGGTACCGAAGTCGATTTCTGGCTGGCCACCGATGCCGGGCCCAGGCTGGTACGCCTGCCATTGCAGCAGTCGGTGGCCTTCATCCCGGTTCAACAGCGTGCCCAGCTCGAAGCCGCCTTGCGTCACGAACGGCAGTTCGAACTGCGCACCTTGCAATTGACCGATTTCAGCCAGCGCCCGGTGCTGGGGCTGTATTGCCGCCATCATCGCCAATTGCTCAAGCTGGAGAAGCTGCTCAAGGAGCAAGGCGTCACTGTCTACGAAGCCGATATTCGTCCGCCCGAGCGCTTTCTGATGGAACGTTTCATTACGGCACCGGTATTGTTTCATGGCAACGCCAGCAGCAACGGCGTCCTGCTGGACACCCAACTCAAGACCGCACCCAACTACCGGCCTCGCCTGAAACTGGTTTCGCTTGATATTGAAACCACCCAGCACGGCGACTTGTATTCGATTGCGCTGGAAGGTTGCGGCCAGCGCCAGGTGTATATGCTGGGGCCGCCCAACCGGGCCGACGGCGAACTCGATTTCACACTCGAATATTGCGACAGCCGACGCCTGCTGCTGGACAAGCTCAACCAGTGGCTGGCGCAGCATGATCCCGACGCCATCATTGGCTGGAATCTGGTGCAATTCGATCTGCGCGTGCTGCAGGAACATGCCGAACGTTTTGATACGCCCTTGCTGTTTGGGCGCGATGGCAGCGCGCTTGAGTGGCGCGAACACGGATATCAAAAAAACCATTTTTTTGCCTCAGCAGCGGGACGCCTGATCATCGACGGCATCGAAGCCTTGCGCTCAGCCACCTGGAGTTTTCCCTCGTTCAGCCTGGAAGCGGTGGCGCAGACCCTGCTTGGCGAGGGCAAGTCGATTGGCAATCCGTATGACCGCATGGCTGAAATCGACCGCCGTTTTGCAGAAGACAAACCGGCGCTGGCGACCTACAACCTCAAGGATTGCGAGCTGGTCACGCGCATTTTTGCCAAGACCGAGTTGCTCAGCTTTTTGCTCGAACGGGCGACGGTGACGGGCTTGCCGGCTGACCGCAACGGCGGCTCGGTGGCGGCTTTCAGCCATCTGTACATGCCGCATATGCATCGACTTGGCTATGTCGCGCCCAATCTCGGCGACGTACAGGGCGATCCCAGTCCGGGCGGTTTCGTCATGGAGTCGCAGGCTGGTTTGTACGATTCGGTGCTGGTGCTCGATTACAAGAGCCTGTATCCCTCCATCATCCGCAGCTTCCTGATCGATCCGGTCGGTCTGGTCGAGGGGCTGGCCCATCCTGACGACGCCGATTCGGTGCCGGGTTTTCGCGGGGGGCGTTTTTCGCGCCGCAAACACAGTTTGCCAGCTATCGTGGCGCAGATCTGGCAAGGCCGTGAAGTGGCCAAGCGCGAGCACAACCAGCCCTTGTCGCAGGCGTTGAAAATCATCATGAATGCACTCTATGGCGTGCTGGGTTCGACCGGTTGCCGTTTTTTTGACGCGCGGCTGGCCTCGTCAATCACTATGCGCGGTCATGAAATCATGCACCGCACGCGCGAGCTGATCGAAGCCCAGGGCTATCAAGTCATCTATGGCGACACCGACTCGACCTTTGTCTGGCTCAAGCACGCCCACGACGAGGCGCAGGCACAACAGATCGGCCAGGCGCTGGTGCAGCATGTCAACGCCTGGTGGCAGCAGCATCTGGCGCAGCAATACGGTCTGGAAAATGCACTGGAGCTGGAGTTCGACACGCACTACCAGCGCTTTTTGATGCCTACGGTGCGCGGCACCGATGTCGGCAGCAAGAAGCGCTATGCCGGTATGGTGGTGCAAGCTGACGGTAGCGAGAAGATGGTCTACAAAGGACTGGAAACGGTGCGCTCCGACTGGACGCCGCTGGCGCAACAGTTTCAGCAGGAATTATATCGGCGCATCTTCCGGCGCGAACCTTATCAGGATTACGTACGCGACTATGTGACCCGGACGTTGAGCGGTGCACTCGACGATCAACTGGTGTATCGCAAACGCCTGCGTCGCCCGCTCGATGCCTATGAGCGCAATGTGCCGCCACATGTGCGCGCGGCGCGCATGGCGGACGAATTCAATCAGGCGCAGGGACGGCCGCTGCAATATCAGAATGGCGGCTGGATCAGTTACGTGATGACCAGCGCTGGTCCGGAACCCTTGGAAACGCGGCACTCGGCGATTGATTATGAACATTACGTCACGCGTCAGTTGCAGCCAGTGGCGGATGCGATCTTGCCGTTCTTGCAGGATGATTTTGCTGGCTTGATTACGCGGCAGCAGGGGTTGTTCTAAATGCAGGCGCAAGGCAAGGCCTGCCACAAACAGGTACGATAGTGCGCATGAGCCTATTACACAAACTTTGGATTGTCGGCGTCGCACTGGCCGTGGTGGTGGTGGCCGGTGGCGCATTGGTGGCCTGCTCGCCCTTGACCGTAATCAATGCGGTCACGCCAACCTCAACCTACCAACTCAATGGCGATATCGCCTACGGCAGCGATCCGCGCCAGCAACTGGATGTGTATGTTCCTAGGCAAAGCACGACCGCTGCGAGCGTACGGTTGCCGGTGGTGGTGTTTTTTTACGGTGGCAGCTGGAATAGCGGCAGTCGCAAGGATTATGCTTTTGTCGGCGAGGCGCTCAGTTCGCGCGGCATCATTGCGGTGGTGGCGGACTATCGCGTCTATCCGCAGGTGCGCTATCCCGAATTTGTGCGTGACAGTGCGCAGGCGGTGGCCTGGACCTTGCAGCATATCGCTCAGTATGGCGGCGATGAAAAACGGGTGTTCGTCATGGGACATAGTGCCGGTGCCTACAACGCTGCCATGGTCGCGCTTGATGCGCGCTGGCTGCAGCAGGCGGGGGCGTCGCCGCAGCAATTGCGCGGTTGGATCGGGTTGGCCGGGCCTTACGATTTTTTGCCGATTGACGTTGAGAATGTCAAACCGATTTTCCATTTCCCCGATACGCCAGCGGATTCGCAACCGAGCTTTCATGTCTCGGCCGCCAGTCCGCCGGCCTTGCTGATTGCGTCGCATCAGGACACAGTGGTCAATGCCGTGCGCAATACCGCAGGCATGGCGGCCTTGCTACGCCAGCAGCAGGTGGAAGTCGAAGAGATTTACTTTGACAATACCTCGCATGCTAGCCTGGCTGGCAGTCTGGCGCGTCCTCTGCGTTCCATCGCGCCAACCCTGGATCGTATCGTTTCTTTTGTTGAGCAGCATCCGGCGGCGCGTTAGGGCAACACGGGGCCGGCAAACCATTCATTGCCGCGTTGTTCGAAAGCCTGCTTGCTGGTGCTGACAAACTGCGTTTGCTCGGCATGCCAGCTCATGCGTTCGACCACGATCTGATGTGCCTCTACATGCAAGACATTGAAGGAATTGCTTTCACCGCGTCCACGCGTCGAGGTTGCCGTGCCAGCCTGTACCACCAAGGCGGAATAACCGGGGATGTTGTAGCGCGCTGCGCTGCTGACTGCAGAACTGGTGTGCACATGGCCGGCCAGCAGCACATCGGCACCGCAGATGGCAAATGCACGCATGGCGGGAGCCGCCTGGCCGACCAGATCGTGGTATTGCGGACCGGCAGGTAAATCAAACGGATGATGGGTGACCACGATCTTGACCACCTGCTCCGGTAGCCCGCTCAACTGGCGGCGCGCCAGCTCGATCTGGCGATCGTTGACGCGGCCATCCTTGATGGTCAGCGAGCGTGCGGTATTGATGCCGATCACGGCGATTTCTTCATCGAAGTAAGTCGGTTGCAGATCGGGCGTGATGTAGCGGCGATATTTGCCGAGCGGGCTTAACAGGCGCGCCGCCAGATTGAATAACGGTACGTCGTGGTTGCCCGGCACCACGATTTGAGGTTGCGGCAGAGCGTCGAGAAACTGGCGTGCTTCAAGAAATTGTTCGGTACGGGCGCGTTGCGTGAGGTCGCCCGAGACCACCAGCAGGTCGGGTGCCAGTGCATGTACCTGGGCTACCAGTGGCGCAATGACGGCTTCGTTGATACGGCCGAAATGCAGGTCTGACAGTTGGACGATGGTGCGCATGTGTTATTCCTTCGCGGTGTCGGTCGCTACGGTGACGGCGCTGTCGGCCACTGGCACGATCACGTTGAGCGATGCCGCACGGATGCGATAGCGCAGCGGTGTCTGCATGACATTGACTTCGCCATCGGTGGCAACGCGCAACCGTTTGGCGCGCTGGTGATGGGTTTCGATTTCGATTTCGCTGGCATTGAGCATGTCGAAGTCGCGCGCCTGCTGCAGGCGTCCGAACAGGGCGTGCAAGGCTAGACGCAGTAAGCCAAGGCGGCCAGTGCGATGGCACACATACAGGCTTAACCGGCCTGCGCTTAAACTCTTGCGGCTGCCGATCTGCAAGCCATCCATTTGGTAATCATTGTTGCCGATAAAGACGAACGGCGTGCGGCGGCGGTGCGTGACGGTGACATCGGCGTTTCCGGCATCCTTGACTTGGAGGCTGACCTGCAGAAACGGGTAGCGCCGCAAGGCTTCCATTGCCGCCCAGCAAAATGCCAGCCATTTGCCGCGGCCAAGGCGGCTTTGCTGTTTTTCGCGGTCGCGCACGATGTCGGGATATAAGCCCAGGCTGGAATTGTTGATGAACAGTACGCCGTTGACTTCGCCGGTATCGATGGCCAAGCGCTGGCCGTGAACGATATTGGCAATCGCTGCATCGAGGATGAGTGGGATATTCAAATCCTTGGCGAAATGGTTCAGCGTACCGAGTGGCAGCACACCGAGGCTGGCCTGACTACCGCAGACGACCGAGGCCACGGCATTGACGCTGCCATCGCCACCGCCGGCGACGACGATGGCACTGCCGGCAGCGACGGCGGCCTCGGCGGCGGCGATCAATTGCGTGCCGTCGGCTGCCAATGTCACGCTGGCAGTGCAGCCATGTTGCAGGAAGCCTGCGGTAATGGTCTGCGCCAGCGCTTCGGCATGACCGGTTCCGGCATGGGCATTGATGATGACGGCAATCGGTTGGGCCGCAGCCAAGGAAGGGGAAGCATCGTGCGCAGCAAGCTGTTCTGTCATGGGCGAAGAAGGGTGGTGGAAATCAGTTTGAAGAGCTTTGCGTCAATTGGTGCCGCTGCAACGTAAAAATAATCGTCGTCCAGCAGGCAAACCAGGCCAGACCAAGCAGCATCGCTGCCAGCACATCGCTCAAGAAGTGGGCGCCCAGATACACACGGCTCAATGCCGTCAATAACGTTAATGTTGTTGCGGTGATAACAATGCCGAGGCGGTGCGGCTGATTGCCGGGCAGACTCGCCAGCCAGGCCGCTAGTACACAGTAAAACAGCGTCGCGCCGATGGTATGTCCGCTCGGAAAACTATAGCTGTGCAACACCAGCAAGGGGGTGTCGAACTGGGGGCGTTGTCGTTGAAAGAGATGTTTCAAGCCATAGTTGAACAGCATGCCCGCCGGTACCGTCACCGCTAAGGTCAGCAACCAGTGCCAGGCTTGACGTTGCCACAACAGCAATGCCAGCAGCGCGCTCATGGTGAGTATGCCGATGCTGCCGTGCAAGTGGGTATAACCCAGCATCAGGGTGGTCAACGCGGCAGTCTGATGGATGTGGAACCAGTCGGCCAGGTGCTGATCCAGTGTGGGCAGCGCGCCCGGCGACAAAGCGTGCAGCGCAACCAGCGCAAACAATGCGCTGGCGGCCAACACTGCCAGTATCCCCGCCGACAGGGGCAAACCAAGATAGTGGTTGCGCGCCAGCCGCGCCTGCAGGAAGGCGCCGAGCCAGCGCTTGCCGTGCCGCATGATCAAGCGCAGGGAACAGTGCCCAGTGCAATCGATCTGAGTTGGGCCAGATCCAGCAACTCCAGGTCGCGGTGATTGACCTCGATGACGCCATTTTTCTTCAGGGAAGACAATAGTCGGCTCACGCTTTCCACGGCCAGGCCGAGATAGTTGCCGATTTCTTCGCGCGTCATGCGCAACTGGAAGCGCGTCGCAGAATAACCGCGCGTGACATAGCGCGAGGACAGATTGACCAGGAAGGCGGCCAGCTTTTGTTGTGCGCTCATGTTGTTGAGCGCCAGCATGACACCGTGTTCGCGTGAAATTTCTCGGCTCATGATGCGGTGGAACTGACGCAGCAGTACCGGCATGTCTTGAAACAATTCTTCCAGTCGGTTGAACGGGATTTCACAGACTTCGCTATCTTCCAGCGCCACCGCTTCGCACTGATGATGGCCAGTGCCAATGGCGTCCATGCCCAGCAATTCGCCCGCCATCTGGAAACCGGTGATTTGCTGGCTGCCATTGCTATTGATTTGGAAGGTTTTGAAATGGCCGAGCCGGATCGCGTACAAGGTGCCGAAGGTATCGCCGACGCGATACAGGCTCTGGTCGCGCTTGATACGTCGGCGGCGGCCGATGATCTGGTCGAGGCGCAGCATCTCGGCATCATCGAGTCCCATCGGCAGACATAGCTGATGCATGCTGCAGCCAGCACAACTGGCCTGGAGCGCCTGTACGGTCGGTGCCGGGGCGGCGTTGCTAAGACTGGACATGGGGGGTGTGTTCTCCTGGGTGATCGGTGTTGCCATGCGGTGTTGTAAAAAATCTCATGCGTATGCTATCTGTCATCAACGCACAGCGGCGTCAATTTTCTACTTATCTTTAGGTTATTTTTGATGTCAGAGGTTATCAAGTCTACTTGATCAGCTTGAGCACTTCGCGAAACAGCGGATGGCGGCTGTCGCGCATCCATTCAAAGGCCACCATTTCCAGCGTGACCAGATACGCTCCAGCTTGTGCCAGTCGGGCAAATGCAGCATCGCGATCGGCGATCTTGCGCGAACCGGTGGCATCGATGACGACCCAGACCCGGTAGCCATTTTGCAGCAGCGTCATGGCGGTTTGCAACAGGCAGACATGGGCTTCGCAACCGCTGATGATGACTTCTTTGCACGCCGACAGGAAAGCCGCAGGCAAGCCATCGACACAGGCATCGAAATGGCTTTTGACCAGCGTGCGGTCACTCAGTCGTTTGATCTCGGGGTGATTGGGACCGAGCTTGTCGGGCGTCTGCTCGGTCGCGATCACTGGCAGGCCGAGCAGGCTGGCGATGGTGGCCAGGCGGATATTTTGCGCCAGCACGGTGGGACCGTTCTGAATCGCCGGCATCAGCTTTTCCTGGACATCGATGATCAGCAGGGCGGATTCGTTGACATTCATGAGCATGGTGAAACTCCAGGTGGCAGAAATTGATCGTTTTGTGTCATTGACGACATCTTGCACGGAATCAGACAATTTTGCAGTGCACTGGGATTCACTGTTGTGCACGCCGTTAGCAGCAATGGTTTCGTTTAATTCGCCACAGGACATGTCGTGACACAATCGCACCAACCGCATTTGCCGTATCGTCAGCCAGAGGCAACCGACGCCGATGGCAAGACTGCGCAACGCAACACCCGCATCCTGGCACTCTGCCAAGGATTGTTTACTTGCGCCATTTCCATCGATCTGACCTTGACGGCGCTCACAGGGTACCAGTTGGCGCCGGACAAAGCGTTGGCAACCTTGCCATTTGCTTTGATCACGGTCGCTGGTGCGTTGGTGACCTGGTTTGCGGCATTTCTGATCCAGCGGCTAGGACGCCGCCGCAGTTTCGCACTGGGTGCTTTCGTCGGCGCCGTTGGTGGCGTCATTTCGGTCTGGTCGGTATTTCACGGTCAGTTCTGGAGTTTTTGCGTCGGCACCGCCGCTGTCGGCGTGTTTCAGGCCTTTGCGCAATATTATCGTTTGGCGGCGGCGGATGCCGTCGCGCCAATGTTCAAGAGTCGGGCCATTTCTACCGTGCTGGCCGGCGGCGTGATTGCCGCTGTGCTGGGGCCAGCATTGGCTGCCTGGAGCAAGGATCTGTTTCCGGCGGCGTTGTTTGCCGGCGCCTATTTGATGGTGGCTGCGCTGGCGGCGTTGTCGGTCGTGTTGCTGCTGGCGTTTTATCGTGACACTGCCGCAGCGCCAGTGGACGCCGGCGCGTTGGCATCGGCATTGACACCGGCGCGTTCGACGGCTGAGATTGTACGGCAACCGGTATTTCTGGCGGCGCTGGCCAATAATGTGGTGGGATCGATTGTGATGATGTTCATCATGACGGCGGCGCCATTGGCAGCGGTGGCTTGCCATCACAGCATTGAGGAGGGCGCCACTATTATCCAATGGCATCTGGTCGGGATGTACGCGCCGTCGTTCTTTGCCGCCAGTTTGATCAAACGTTGCGGATTGGGGCCGGTGGTATTAGCTGGCGTGGCATTGAATCTGATGTGTGCCGTGGTGGCCATGTCGGACAGTAGTTTGCCAGCCTTTTATGTGGCGCTGTTTTGCCTCGGGGTCGGTTGGAATTTTATGTTCGTCGGCGGTACCACCTTGCTGGCGCAATCGTATCGACCCTCCGAGCGCGCCCGCGCGCAAGGCTTGTCAGAGTTTTTGCGGTATGCTGCCACGGCACTGGCGACATTGGTTGCGGGACCTTTGCTGGCGCATTATGGCTGGTCCGCGCTCAATGTTGCGATCGTGCCGTTGTTGCTCCTCTGCGTGGCCATTAATGTGTACTGGATGATGGTTTCGTCACGCAATACGGCAAGCACCCTCAATTGATTTCATTTCAGTAGCGAGTTTCTTCACGATGACCAGCAAGCCCTTGCGCATTGTTTTATTGGCCTATCCAGGCATGAATCTGCTTGACTTGAGTGGGCCATTGCAGGCATTTTCCATGGCTTGTCGGCAAACTGCTGTCGTGACTGCGCAGCAGGCACATTTGCGCTACGAGATGCACGTATTGTCGGCGCAGGGTGGCGCGGTCTTGACCGGTGCCGGCCTAACGGTGATGACACAGCCTTTGGCCGCGTTCGATGGCGGCGAGATTGATACGTTGATGGTCCCAGGCGGTAGTCTGGGCGAGGTGTTTCACTGCGATCCCTTGTTGGTGCAGTGGATCGGCGACCATGCTGCGCAAGCGCGGCGCGTGTGCTCGGTCTGTACCGGCGCCTTTCTGCTGGCCGCAGCCGGGTTGCTGGAGGGCCACCGCGCGACCACACATTGGGATTGGGCGCGACGATTGCAACAGCAATATCCCGCAGTAAAGGTCGATCCCGAACCTATTTTCATCCGCTGCGGTGACATCTGGACTTCGGCCGGCGTGACCGCTGGGATTGATCTGACGCTAGCGTTGATCGAACAGGATTATGGGCACAAGCTTGCCATTGCCGTGGCACGGCAAATGGTGATGTTTATCAAACGTCCCGGTGGCCAGTCGCAATTCAGTGTGTCCTTGATGTCACAGTCGGTCGATGGTGCGCGGTTTGCCGACCTGCATGCCTGGATCGCCGCCAATCTCAAGCATGACCTAAGGGTGGAAAATCTCGCCAGTCAGGTCAGCATGAGTCCGCGCACCTTCGCCCGCACTTATGTGGCAGAGCAAGGTCGCACTCCCGCCAAGGCGGTTGAAGCAATGCGCCTGGAAGCAGCCTGCAGGGCGCTCGAAGAAACCGATTTGCCACTCAAATGTATCGCCACCGACACCGGTCACGGCGAAGAACAAAATCTGCGGCGGGTATTTCAGCGCCAGTTTGGTGTGAGCCCGGTGCAGTATCGCAGTCGTTTCAGTGCGTATTAAGAGCGTCTGGTAAATGCCGCTAGCGGCATTGCATCTGCTTGCCGTAAGCAGTACCGTCTGCGTCGGCGCAGACTTGCTATCGACATTTTGTAGGCTCTCTAATTCAGTGTGGTCAACGCCGCCAACGAATCGAGCCACCAAGACAACGCCGGGCCGGCGCGGTAATCGGGGCGATAAACGCATTGGATCGGTAACGCCATACCGCCCGGTGGATGTTGCCCGGTCAGCACCCGTACCAGTTTGCCGCTGGCCAGATCATCCTTGACGACGTGTTCCGGCATATAACCCCAACCCATGCCGGCGCGCAGCAGTGCGTGCTTGGTGCCTAGATCACTCATGCGCCATGACAGGCGCGAGTGCACCGAGAAATCCTGACGCGCGGTCAATTCGCTGCGGTCGCTCAAGACCAACTGGGTTTGCTGTGCCAGCAATGTGTCGGGAATCCGCCCCTTGAGCGCTGCCAATGGATGCTCGGGCGCCACTACGCCGAGCACCATCACGCTGGGCAAGGTCACGCGCAGCAGATTGGGCGGCGTGGTCGGCAAGGTACCCAGAATGCCCAGCATCGAGCGGCCGTCAATGACGCGCTCGGCCACGGCGCCCAGGGCTTCGATTTCCAGTCGCACCGTCACCGCCGGAAATGCGTCGCGAAAACGGCGCAGTAAATCCACCAGGCAGGCCGTCGGGAAAAACACATCGACGGCCAGTGCGACTTCCAGCTCCTGGCCATGCGCAAAGGCACTGGCACGCACCTGCAAGGAATCAACCTGATCCAGCACCTGGCGCGCATCGCGTAACAAGGCGGCGCCGGCATCGGTCAGTTGCGGCCGATAACCGCTGCGGTCGAACAGGGCGACGTTGAGTTGGCTTTCGAGCGCGCCAATGGCATAGCTGACGGCCGACTGGGCCCGCGCAAGCGTTTTTGCCGCAGCCAGAAAGCTGCCGCTGTCGGCGATCTGGACAAATACCCGCAACTGGTCGAGAGAAAAGCGTTCTATGTTCATGTTTGCAACTATATCTAATAATTTGATATAGATACTAGAAAAATGATCAATTTCTTTCGGTGAGTGTTGGGTTTAATCTGAACATGTTTTCTGATGCACGACCCCAAGGGCGCCGGCATCCCACCATTGACCAAAAATATCGAGGGAGTTACATCATGATCAATTCTAAATTTGCTTACAGCTTTGGCCGTATCCTGCTGGCGTCGTTGTTCGTCATTTCCGGCATTCTGAAAATCGTCGGTTTTTCCGGCACCGTCGCTTACATGGGCAGCCTCGGCTTGCCAATGCCGACCTTGGCGGTGATTGTCGCCATTCTGGTGGAAGCCGGTGCGGGTCTGTTGCTGCTGACCGGCAGCCGCTTTGCACGGCCAGCGGCGCTGCTGATTGCCATCTTTACCGTCGGCGCAACCTTGGCTGCACACCGTTTCTGGGCTGTTGATGCTGCTGCCATGCAAGGCCAGCTCAACAACTTCTTGAAGAACGTGTCTATCATTGGTGCCTTGCTGCTGTTCTGGTCGGTCAAACCCAACGACGCGTAATACCGGTTTCACTTTTGTCGTTCATTATTGTTAAGCTTGCGCGGCACCGCATTCATTGCGGGTGCCGCCGCCAGACAGGAGATTTACCATGAGCACCACCTATACCCGTCAATTGGAACGCCTGGTCACCGGTGTCGCCACCCAGGATGGCGCAGGCGTGAGCCTGACCCGCGTGTTGACCCACGATCTGCAACACCGGCTCGACCCGTTTCTGATGCTCGATAACTTTCATTCAGATGAACCAGCGGACTATCTGGCTGGCTTTCCCGACCATCCGCATCGCGGCTTCGAAACCGTGACCTATATGCTGCAAGGGCGCATGCGCCATCGCGACAATGCCGGTAATGAAGGCCTGCTGGAGCCGGGTGGCCTGCAATGGATGACAGCCGGTCGCGGCCTGGTGCATTCCGAGTTGCCGGAACAGGAAGACGGACTGATGAGCGGCTTCCAGTTGTGGGTCAATCTGGCTGGCGCTGACAAGATGATTGCGCCGTCCTATAGCGATATTGCCTCGGCAGGCATTCCGGAAGTGTCACCGCAGGAAGGCGTCAAGGTGCGCGTGCTGGCCGGTGAGGCATTTGGCGTCAAGGGCGCAATAGAGCGGCCAACCACGGCACCGCTCTATCTGGATTTGCACGTCGCCGCCGGGCAACAGTTGTCGTTGCCGATTCCCGAGTCGCACAATGCCTTCTTGTATGTCTACGAAGGTGAACTGGAAGTGGGGTCGCAAGAGCAAACGCCGCGCACTGCAGCGGCTGGCCGCATGGCGATTTTGAGCAACACGGCAGGCGCTGCCGGGGTAAGCTTGCAGGCGACGCAGGATAGCCGCTTCTTGCTGATTTCCGGACAGCCGCTCAATGAACCGATTGCGCAATGGGGGCCGTTCGTGATGAATACGCGAGAACAAGTCGAGCAGGCAATGGATGACTTCCGTGCCGGTCGGTTTTAAACACATGCCAGTTTGCGAAGGAACATCATGAGCAGCATTCGTCACTTGATCCACGGCCTGGTGCGCGATGTCGGTTTTCCGGTGCGACGCCTGCTGCCGGCCGCCGCAGTGCGCACCGTCGGCCCGTTTGTCTTCTTTGATCACATGGGACCGGTGGAGTTTGACAGCAACACCACCGAAGGCGACGTGCGGCCACATCCGCATATCGGGCTGGCGACCGTGACCTACCTTTTTTCGGGAGCCATGATGCATCGTGACAGCCTCGGTGTGGTGCAGCGGATTACCCCGGGCGCGGTCAACTGGATGGCAGCCGGTGGCGGTATCGTGCATTCCGAACGCATTCCGGAAGATATCCGTGACGCCAAGGTGCCGGTGCATGGTCTGCAAATGTGGGTGGCCTTGCCGCAGTCAGAAGAGCAGGGCGCTGCCAGCTTTCATCACTATGCGGAAAGCGAGATGCCGCACTTCGAGATCGGCACTGCCAGTGTGCATTTGTTGACAGGGCAGGCATTTGGCCAGATATCACCGGTCAAGACTTCCAGTCCGACCTTGTATGTCTGCGTTCGTTTGCCAGCCGGCGCGTCGTTGCAACTGCCGGCCGATTACAGCGAACGTGCCGTCTATATCGTCACAGGCGCGGCGGCGGTTGATGGCGAAGCCCTGGAGGCCGGTGTGCTGGCGGTGCTGGAGCCGGGCAATGAAGCGGTGTTGACCGCATCGACCGATAGCCTGTTCATGCTCTTGGGCGGTGAGCCGATCGATGGACCGCGCTTCGTCTGGTGGAACTTCGTCGCCAGCAGCAAAGAATTGATCGAGACCGCCAAGCTTGCCTGGCGCGCACAGGATCGCAGTAAGTTTGCAGTGATTCCGGGCGAGGTGGAATGGATTCCGTTGCCGGAGAAGTGATGCAAAAGCGCAGCAAAAATGTCGTCGTGATGGAGAAAGCCTGGCGCTATGCGCTCAGGCTTTTTTTAACGGCTACGGTGCGGGCGTTAAATCATGCCCAGAATGCGGCCGAGTTCGGCAACGTAAGGACTATCCTTGAGTATTGCGCCCTCCACCGTGTCCATCAATTCCTGTGCCGAATGGCGAGTGCGACCGATCTGGTCGCGCAGCATGCCGGTGTTGGCTTCCGGCAAGTCCAGGTGCTGCTTGAGGGCAGCAAAGTCGCGTTTGAGGCTGGCCGCATACAAGGCATCATCAGGAATCTGCTGCAACTCGACTTCCAGTTGTGCCAGGATCTGTTTCAGGTGGGCATGATTGGCGTCGTCTTGACGAAGAATTGGTTCGGACATAGGGTCTCCAGCTGTGAGTAACCTGCTTATCATAAGAGATGTCGGCCTCTCGTGCCGGGAAATGCCGACGACATTTTTGTTACACTGCGGCATGCGTGTCGCTTGACACAGCGTTATCACTTACACAGAAAGTATCATCATGAGCGAATTTCCCATCATCAGTTGGATAGAATCAGGGGAAAATCGTTCTGCCCGCTGGCGCTCCGAAGCTGGCAATCCGGCACCCAAAAAGGTTGAACTGGCAGACGACCGGATCGCTGCCGACGTCGCCTACAAACTCGCCTGCGAAGGCACTGCGCTGCTCTGGCGCGGTGACTATCAGAACGCCCGGCAATTACTGCAAGCGCTGGCGCGCCGCATTGACCGCAAGGTCGCCGAACGCAAGCCGGACGGCAAACCAGTGGGCAAGCCTGCCGCCGGTGCCATCACGCTGTCATTTCATCAGCACCGCCAGGCGCAGGCGCAACGTGCCCGTATTCTCGGCATGCTGTTGCTGCCGCTGGATGGCGAATACCACATTCCATTGCGACGCGCGCCCGACGTACAACTGGCCTGTAGCGAAGCCTATGGGCCGCCAACGGCTGCCGGCGACGACGCTGCCAGCGTGGTTTCGATGCGCGAAGTGCTGGGTTTGATCGGCGCCCACGAATGGCGCAAGAAAGGCGTGCCGGTGGCCGCACTGGGCGCCAGCATCCACCCTTATTACGGCGTGTTTTCGCCAGTGCGCGGCGAATATATTGATCTGGTGGCACAGGCGCCATTGCCAAGCACGGAGCTGGCATTCGATATCGGCACTGGCACCGGGGTATTGGCCGCATTGCTGGTCCGGCGCGGCGTCAAGAAAATCGTCGCGACCGATCAAAATCCACGCGCGCTGGCGTGCGCGGCCGTCAATCTGCAGCGTCTCGGCGTGGCAAAGCAGGTGGAATTGAGCATGACCGACTTGTTCCCGCCAGGACGGGCGCCGCTGGTGGTGTGCAATCCACCGTGGGTACCGGCCAAGCCGGGTTCGGCCATCGAAGCTGCTGTGTATGACCCGGATAGCCGCATGCTGCGC
>Ga0066798_10000645_pt1 | contig 17000 bp, 12 predicted proteins | sample PersoiDNA2013203_FD_70961 | JGI IMG/M metagenome (GOLD analysis project Ga0066798, IMG submission 70961) | Permafrost soil microbial communities from the Arctic, to analyse light accelerated degradation of dissolved organic matter (DOM) -... | ecosystem: Environmental > Terrestrial > Soil >... | reverse complement strand
TTTTTTTGCTTGCTGATGCCGGGTGTTCTGAACGGCGCGGCATTTCGCTGCTGGACGGCGCCAATATTGGTCTGAAAAACAATAAACTGTCGCTTCTCATCCACAACCTGGCATGCTCGCTATTTAATAATAATAATCACTATCATTTATAATCTGATTTTTAAAATTGAGCGGTTGCTAGATCAAGAGGCCAGATGTTGCGCACCACCAGAGGCTATTTCCCGACGGCGATCGAGGCGCTGTACAGCGATCACCATGGCTGGCTTAAGGGCTGGCTGCAGCGCCGTCTGGGCAATGCCGAACAGGCCGCCGACCTGGCCCACGACACCTTTATTCGCCTGCTCAGCAGTGAGCGCGTGCCAACCACGCTGGAGACACCGCGTGCCTATCTGACCACGGTGGCACAAAATCTGGTGTCCAATCACTGGCGCCGCGAGAAGCTGGAACAGGCTTATCTGGCCGCACTGGCGATGGTGCCCGCAGCCCTGGCACCATCGCCGGAAGACCAATTGATCCTGCTGGAAACCTTGCTGGAACTAGACCTGCTGCTTGATGGCTTGCCGGCCGTCGTCAAACGCGCCTTTCTGCTGTCGCAACTGGAAGGCCAAAGCCATGCGCAGGTCGCGCAGGCGCTCGCCATTTCGATTCCCACTGTCAAACGATATCTGGTCAAAGCCTTGCAGCGCTGCTACTTTGCCGATCTGTCGTTCACAGGTTGAGGCGGGCTGTGTCGGCATCTTCCTGGTATGAGAACAGCACGGCCAGCGCGGCCATTCCACCGCAAGTAGCCGAGCGCGCACTGGAATGGCTGGTGGAGTTGCAGGAGCAACCGGTGCCGCCCGAGCTGGTCAGTCAATGGCGCCACTGGCTCAGTGCGCATCCCGACCATGAGCGCGCCTGGCAACGCATTGAAGCCATCAACAACCGCTTGCAACCGCTGACGGTGCCGGCCCATGCCGCCATGGCGCAGGCCGTGCTGACAGCGCCCAATCCGGCGCGCCGGCGTCAACTCGCCAAGGCCTTGCTGTTGCCGCTGCTGGTCGGCAGCAGCGTCTGGGGCGCGGTCGAATACACCCCTTGGCGCGAGTGGGGCGCCGATCAGCATACCGATGTCGGCCAACGGCGTACGCTGGTGTTGGCCGATGGCACGCAACTGGTCCTCAATACCAATAGCGCCGTCAACGTCCAGTTCAGCGCGCAGGAACGGCGCATTCGCCTGCTCAAGGGCGAAATCCTCGCCACCACGGCCAAGGATGCGCTGGCGCGGCCGTTCCTGATCGAAACTGCGCATGGCACGGCGCAAGCGCTCGGTACCCGCTATGTCGTGCGGCAATTGGCGCAAAGCACTGCCGTGAGCGTCTATCAGGGTGCCGTGCGCATTCGCCCCAATCAGGCCGATGGGCAGACACTGGTATTGCAGGCCGGCCAGCAGGCGCGATTCCGTGCGCATGGCATCGAGATGACCGCGCCGGTCGACACTGCCAGCGTCGATTGGAGCGATGGCTTCATCGTCGCGCGCAGCATGCGACTCGACGACTTCATTGCCGAACTGGGCCGCTATAGCAAGGCCACCATCTCTTGCGATCCGCGCGTGAGCAGTCTGCGCGTGTCGGGCTCGTTTCCGCTCGACGATGTCGACAAGGTGGTCGATACCCTGGCCGCGACGTTGGACTTGCAAGTCGACAGCGCCCAGCATTTCTGGGGCAGCAAGCGCCTGCGCCTGTTGCCAGCGCCAGCATGGCGCGCCAGCCAAGCCAGTTGATGATCGGGCAGGGCCAGGTATTGCGGCAACTAGCGAGGACGCTAGCGCGACACACCGCTATGGCCTATGTTGGCGGGCGCATTGTGCTGTCAGCAGCGACGATCACGCCGCTGCTGACATGGCCGATCACGGCCCAGGCCCAGGCTGCCAGTCACCGCTATGACATTGCCGCCGACACATTGGAACAAGTGCTCGGCAGCTTCGGTCGCGCTGCAGGCATTCTGTTGTCATTCCGGCCCGAACTCACGGCTGGCCTGCACAGCACCGGTTTGCACGGTAGCTATAGCATCGACGATGGGCTGGCGTTACTGCTGGCCGATACTGGCATCCACGCCAGCCAGCAAGACAATGGCAGCTATTTGCTGCGCCGTCATGCCGGGGCCGACAACAGCTTGCCTGCCGTCACCGTCAACGACCTGGCCGCCCCCAACGCGGCCTATGCCGGCGGTCAATTGGCCAACGGCGGCAGTCTCGGCGCACTCGGCACGGCCAATGTGATGGATACGCCATTGAGCACCATGAACTACACCGCCGAGCTGCTGGCCGACCAACAAGTGCGCACGCTGGCCGATGTCGTGATCAATGAAGCATCGGTACGCACGCTGACGTCCACCAATGGCTTCGGCGAAGACTTCCAGATCCGCGGCTATACCGTCGCCAGTGGCGATGCCGGTCTCAATGGTTTGTATGGTCTGACGCCATCGAGCCATATGCCTGCGGCCCTCATGGAACGGGTGGAAGTGCTCAAGGGCCCCAATACCCTGCTCAATGGCATGAGCCCCAATGGCAGTGTCGGCGGCGGCATCAACATCGTCACCAAACGCGCCGGCGACGAGCCCCTTACGCGCCTGACCACCAGCTTCGTCAGTGCCGGTCAGATTGGCATGCAGGCCGATGTCGGGCGTCGCTTTGGCACCGACAATGCCTGGGGCATCCGCGTCAACGGCATGGTGATGGATGGCGCCACCAGTATCAAGGATGGTCGCCAGCAGCAAGGCCTGGGTGCGCTGGCGCTGGATTACAAAAGCGCTGGCCTGCGCTGGTCACTGGACACCTACAGCCTGTATGAAGACAACCTCAATCTACGCCCGCAGATCGGCTTCAATACCGATGTGAGCGCGCTGCCGGCGGCACCGGCGGCCAACGCCAACTGGTTTCCCGGCACCCGCATGAAGTATGCCGATTCGGTGCTGGCGCAGCGTCTCGACGTCGACCTCAACGCGGACCTCACCCTCTATGGCGCGGCCGGTTATCGCTATGGCAATTTCCAGCAGACCTTGCCCTATGGAGCGGTCGACAGCGACGGTAACGGCACCGTTGGCAATGCCTACTACGATGCCTACAGCAAGACCGCCAGCGCCGACGTTGGCATGCGTGTGCACCTGCGCACCGCTGGTGTCGGTCACACCGTGGTGCTGGGCCTGACACAGTTGAATCAGGAAACCGGCTATGCCTATGTCACCGGCGATTATTCCAGTAGTTTCAGCATCTACAATCAGACCGCGCTGCCGACCATCAGCACCAGCCGCAGCACCCCCGCACGCGAGTCGAATACGCGCCTGAGCAGCCTGACGCTGATCGATACGCTGTCCTTCGCCGATGGCAAACTCTTGGTCACCGGCGGCGTACGTCGTCAGAGTGCCATCACCGACGCCTACAGCATCAGTACCGGCCTGCAAACCGCGACCATGAGCGCCAACATCCTCTCGCCACTGCTGGGCGTTGTACTCAAACCGAGCGAGCGCCTGTCGCTCTACGCTAATTACACTACAGGTCTAACGCCCGGTGGCGTGGTCAGCGGCACCCAATATGTCAATTTCGGGCAGGTACTGGCACCCTACCAGGCCACGCAATACGAGACCGGCGTCAAGTTTGACTGGGGCCGTGTGATGACCAGCGCTGCGCTGTTTCAGATCAACCGCGCCAGCGCGATCAGCACGCAGCTCGATGCGACCACGCTATCGTATGGATACAACGGCCAGCAGCGCAATCGTGGCCTGGAATTGTCCGCCTATGGCGAGCTCATCCCCGGTCTGCGCCTGATGGCCAGTGCCACCTTCTACCAGGCCAGGCTGACCCACACCGACGGCGGTACCTACGATGGCAATACGCCCACCGGCGTGCCCAAGCAAACGTTCAATCTGGGCGGCGACTGGGAATTGCCCTGGGTCGGCGGCATGAGCATCAATACCCGCGTGATCTACACGTCATCGGAATATTTCAATGCCAGTAACACACTGAGCATCCCTGGCTGGACCCGTGTCGATATCGGCGCGCGATACCGCACCCGCATCGCCGGCAAACCGGTGGTGTTGCGCGCCAATGTCGAGAACCTGTTCAACCGCGACTACTGGCTCGACAGCGCAAGCTATGTCACTGTGGCTGCCGGCCGCACCTTGCTGTTGTCGGCGCAGGTGGATTTCTGAAACCAATCTGACATACCAGTGAGAATGATTTGCTGTGCGTCAGGTTTTCGTCAGGCATTGCTGACACTTCTCGTCTATTCTTGCTGCCAACAAACAAAAATAGCGGGGAAGTCGTCATGAAGATTATTGGCTTGGCTCTGGTCATCTTGCTCAGCGGATGCGCGTCCATCACGGGTTCGAAAATGCAACCCATCTCGATACAAACCACAGAGGGCTCAGCGATCGTCTCTGGCGCCAGTTGTGTGCTGACCAACGATGCCGGCAAGTGGTTTCTGCAAACACCAGGTAGCGTCACTGTACAAAAAAGTACCGGCGATCTGACCGTTGAATGCGCCAGGAAAGAAGTGAGCGGACATGAAACCGTGGTCTCCAAAGCCAATACCAATGTATGGGGCAATATTCTGATCGGTGGCGTCATCGGCTATGCAATTGACCGCACCAGCGGCGCCGGATTCGACTATCCGCCATCGGTCACGGTGGCCTTGTTTAAGGGCGGCGTCGGCAATGCCGCGGTGGCGATGAATGGTGCCGCAGTACCCTTGACGGACGGACCGTGGAAAGCCTTGATGTCATGCGATGCAAACAAGGTCAATCCGGCCCGGGGTCCCTATCAGGCCAGATTCCTGGTCGAAGTCAACGGCAACATGGTGACACTGCACCGCCAAAACAAAGTTGCCGTAGAAGCGTTGTCCGGAGCTATCGATGGCAATATGCTGGTGCTGACCGGCATGGGATCACGCATCGACAATCCCAACAATGTATGGCAGTACAAGTTCTCTGGTCCGTTCGCCGGCAATTCCAGCGTCTATTCAGCCAACGGTGATATGTTGTCCAGAAACAAGTCGGTGCGTTCATGCACGCTGATGCTGATCCGTACCGATATCGCACCGATTGATGCCGGTGCAGATGAAGCCACCGACAAGGCGCAGTAATCCCAAGCAACGGTCATCGCGCTGCGAGATCGGTATCTCACCGAACTCGCAGCGCGACAACTAACGGCGCGGCGGCTTCTGGCTGGCCTGCGGCTGACGCTGCAACACAAAGATCGGCGGTGCCCACGGCGTATCGCGTTTCTTCTTGCTGGTGATCAGTGTCAATTCCGAAGGATCGTAGACATCGGTGTTGTGGGTCAGCGGCGTGGTCATCAAGTACTGGGCATCGGTATTCTTGAGGAATTCGCCAACCAATTGGATATTGCGAATATCCAGATGGGCAAACGGTTCGTCGATGAACACAAAACCACCCGCGCCATCATCCGACTTCAACAAGCCGATCAACAGGATCAGCGACTTCATCACCTGCTGGCCACCCGAGGCTTCGCCGTCGTTCATGCCGATGGCAATCTTGCCGTCGAACTTGAAGCGCACATGCAAACCGGCCTGGGACAATTGCACATCATCGTTTTCCAGCCGTACCGGATCGGCATGCACATCGATGCCAGCCAGTTCACCGAGTTCCTTGATGTTGCGGCCGTAGGTCTTGATGGTGTAGCGCAACCGTTCAATATAGGCACCGCGCGCATTGGTGGTGGCTTCGACTGCACGGTTGTTTTGATAGCGGCGCTCGGCGGTTTCTGCCTGCCGCCCTTGCAATTGCACGCTCAGGCGCTGATGCTGCTCCACCACGGTGTCGTCGATTTCCCAACCGTCGCGCTCCAGATCTTCATTCAAGGTCTCGATGCGCAGGCTGACCTGATGGGCATTCTGATAATGCTCGGCAAGTTCTTGCTGGCGCTGCGGCCGGCGCCAGCCAAACGGCAGATGATGCCATTGCTTGCGCATTGCCAGCACGTTGGTCACTTGCTCCTGACGATCTCCCTTGATTCTGGTCTTGGCCAGGCGCAATTCCGATTCGGCACCTGACAAGGCTTGCTTGGCGTGGTCCCAGCGCGTCTCGGCCAGGGTTCTGGCTTCGATGGCCGGCTTGATCTGCGCCATCACTTCACCGAGCCGCGCGCCGACTTGCTGACGCGTTGCCAGCAACGGTGCCGCCTGGCGTTCGGCTTCATCAAATTCGGCCTGGCGCGCCACCAATTCCTTGGCTGCATCGACGCCGGCGATGAGGATATTGAGTTGGCCGATTTCCTTGGCCAGCGAGTTGATGCGCAGCGCCAACTGGTCTTCCTGGGTTTCCAGCGCGGGCAGATTGCGCTGCAAGGCCGCCAACCGCTGCGTGCGTCCGGCCTGGCCGAAACGGTAACGGGCGATGTCGACATGCAGCGAGCGGCCGCCGCGGCGTTCGCGGTGATAGGCTTCGGGCGTAATCCATTCGTCATGACCAGACAAGGCCATGCCGGCATCAATCGATGCCACCCGCGTGATGCGTCGTAATTGCTCAATCAACCAGGTTGGCACCGGGCCGCTGAAGTCGAGTACCGACAGCAGGCTCTGGTCCTTGACTGCCGGTGCAGTGACCAGCTCCGGGACGATGAAATGGCCGTAGCGCAGTTTTTCGCCGAGCCGGAATGCAGCACCGGCCTGGGCCGGATCATCCAGCAACACCACTGCCGTATAGCCGCGCAAGACACCTTCCACGGCTGCCTGCCATTGCGCATCCTTGACTTCCACCACATCACTGAGCATGGCATGAGCAATGCCGGCTTCGCGCAAGGCGCGCCGCATGGCGATCACATTGTCGGGCTCCGGCAGCGGCTTTTTGCTTTCCAGTGCCGCGATGGTGGCGCGGTCTTCGGCCAGACGCACTTTGAGCGTTTCGCGCGTTTGCCGCTCACGCGCCAACGCTTGTTCCTTCTGCTCCAGCGCAATGGTCACTTCGCTGATATCAGCACCGGCCTTGCCGGCCAGATCCTGAAGACGCTGCTTTTGCACCAGCGCGGCTTCCAGTGGTTTGAGCAAGACATTGACGCCGCTGAGTTGCGTGCCCAGCTCGCTTTGCTGCGTTTCCTGCGTTTGTTCATGGGCTTTGGCGTCGCTCAATTGCTCTGCCAATGCAGCCAGATGGCGCCGCTTTCCGGACAATTGGGCGTCGGCGTCAGCAATGCGCGTGCGCTCATCGGCCAGCCGCGTACTGACAGCAGCGGCCTTGCTGCGCGCTTCGTGGAATTGCAGCGTCGGCAAGATTTCTTCGCGCAAATCACGCCGTTGCTTGCTCAGATGTTGCCATTGATGATAGTTGTTGACGCGCAGCTTGAGGCCTTCGAGGTTCGTCTCCGAGGCCTGCAACTCGGTTTCGAAACGCTGCAGTTCCTGCTCGGTATCGCGTTGGTGACGCTTGGCTTCGTCGTAGGCATCGAGCACTTCCTTGTCGCCAAAGACCTGAAACACCAGATCGAGCAGTTGCCGTGGCGAGTATTCGCACAGCTTGTCGGTCTCCCCCTGTTCCAGCGCCAGCACCTTGGACATTGCCGAGGACAGTCCGGCATTGGCGAGTCGCTTGCGATAATTCTCGATGCCGAGCCAGTCGTTGGCTTCACCGATATCCTCAATCTCGACGACACCGGGGCGCATCAGATATTGACGTTTCCAATCACCGCCATTCTTTTGAATCTGGCAAAACAGCGTGACGTCATCGTCGCTGAAGAAACCGGAACTGCGGAATGGGCGCTGCGACAATTGCTTGCCGCTGGCGCGGTTATCGACCACGGCGCGCAGCCAAACGGTTTGCTCGCCCGAGTGGCGCGCGTAATCCTTGTAGGAACGCTTCATCGAGCATTCGAGACCAAACAGGGTGCGCAAGGCATCGAGCAGGGTGGTCTTGCCCGAACCATTCTGGCCGGCAATGGTGATGATCTTGGCGTTGAGCGGGATGTTCTTGACGCGTTGCCAGTAGTCCCAGTGGACCATTTCCAGCGATTTGATATGAAACATGCTGACCTTATTCTTCTTGAGCGGTTTGCGCTACATCAAGCAGCGCAGCGGCGGCGCGTTCCTGGCGCAGGATATCGTGCAGGGCGCCGTTGACGATGCGCTCCTTCAACACGTCGGTATCCATCAGCAGATCGAGCATCGGCCCTTCGGCGATCAGATCGACGCGCCGGTCAATGAACTTCAGGCGGTTTAGCAAACCGAGGTTCATGTCGATGCGGGTCTTTTTGCCCAACTTGTCGCCAAAATCGGCCAGCAAGGCGCGATAGGACACGCCGATGGAGGTGTCTTCGGCGCTTGGCAGGGGCTTTTCGGCGCCGAACATGTCGTTCTGTTCTTCGGTGGCGTGCTGGTGCGCGGCCTGGCGTTCGCGCTTGGGCAAAATGATCATGGCCCACAACACCACCAGCAAGGCAACGCCATCGCGCGCCAGGCCGATATTATTGTTTTGCCAGACGTCGCGCGCGCCGAATACCTTGGGTTCGACTTCACGCACCAGCGCTACGGTGACGTGATCGGCATAGACGTTGTCGAGCATTTTCATGCCGCAGGCGGCCAGGCGCTGGTCGATTTCCTGCCGGAACATGTCGTCCGACAGCGCGCGCGTGACCAGCTTGTCTTTGCGCAGCAGCGTTTGTTGCGCCAGCAATCTGGCAATCAGTATTTGTGCATCATCCATTGTGGTCAGACGTTTATTGGTTGGTTGCTGCAGGTGTCAGCGTGGCGGCCGACATCGCTGCAACATGGGGATCGTCTACCGCCAGCAAGATATCCTGTGGGGTGAAGGTCAAGGGCAGGCGCGCCATCGCAGCGGTACCGCCTTGCAGCACCGCCTCGCTTTCGTCGCCCAGCAATGGCAGCAACGAAGCACGATACGAGGCAATCGCGAAGCTGGCCGGCAGCAGCGCTTGCGCCACTGCCGTGGCAGCGGGCGCCGCGACGATCTGGTCGAGCCGGGCAATCCAGTCGTCGAGCTGTTGTGAATTCAGTTTTTCTTCATGTATGGTAACCGGTGCATCTTCACCTGGCGGCAAGCGCGATACCGTCGCGGTGACGCGATCAGCCAGCAACTCGGCTTCGGCCACATCGACCATTTCGGCTGGTGTGATGAAGAGCAGATTGAGCGGCTCGGCAATTGCGTCATTGGCCAGCGCTGCCAGATCGTCATGCGCCAGCAGCCAGGATTTGATATCGGTGGTCGACAGACCCGATTGCCCGAGGTGCACACGTTGGCGCTCGATCTGATTGAGGGCGCGCGAAAACATGCCCTGCATATTCAGCAAAGCGCTCTGGGCCCGGCCGATTGCTTGTGCCGCGCGATGAGTGGCGGCGTCGGCACGGGTGTCGGTGGTGATCGCGTGGATGATGGTCGAGCCTTTTTCGACCCAGTCGCAGGCGGCATGCCATTTTTCCTGGGCGATGCGCAGGCGGAATTCCGACCCCGAGGCAATGGCGTCGCGGAATTCATCGGTCAACTCGATCAAACGTCCCAGCAAATGGTGCAGTTGATCGACCGACACGCCACCGACCGCATGCGCGCCTGCCACCTGCGACAACAGATACGCGGTGTCGGCATCCTCGCCGTCGGCATTGGCGGCCAGTAACAGGCTGTCAACGGCGGACAGAATATTACGCGCCAGCGGCGTGATGCGGTAGACACTTTGCGCCGCATCCCAGGCCAGCAACTGATAGGTGCGCAAGCGCAGCAGCACGGTTTCCAGGCTGTCCTGGTCCAGATAGGCCAATTTGAGATTGATGTCGGCGCGTGTCAGACTGGACGACGAGGCATCTGCCACCAGTTCGCGCAAGACCAGCAGGCGCACCAGCACGCCATTGAAGCCGCCATGAAACAAGGCCGTGAATGCCTGCAACAAAGGTTGTGCTTTTTTTAAGACAAATACCTGCTCGATATCATCGGCCGCGACACTGGCTTGGAAAAAGCTTTGCAGGGCGGCAGCGCGTTCTTCGTCCGGCAATACAGGTTGATCTGCGGATTGATCGCTTGGAATAGTTTGCATGCCTGCATTTTAAAAGATAATTCCGCTGCAGGCCGTTTTTACGAAGGAGATTACTGCGCAAGTACAGCGAAAACACTGTGCCTGCGCCAAAATTGCGTTCAATCAATAAAAATGCGAAAAACTGAGCAAGGCCAGCGTGACGGTAACAAAACCGCCGATCTTGGTCGATACCTGCGCCGTCGCCATCAGGTTCAGGCGCCGGCCGGCGGTCAGAATCGCAACATCGCCCGTGCCACCGGAGCCGGCGTGGCACACCGCGATGATGGCGGTTTCGATCGGATACATGCGCGAGCGGCGCGCCACCAGAAAGCCTGCAATCGCCAGTGTCAATACGGTCGCCAGGATGGTGATGCAGATCGCCGGCGAAAATGCCGCCACCAGCGGCTTCCACGGCGTCAGCACGACGCCGACGGTGAAGATCAGCGGATAGGTACAGGCCGCCGCAAAGAAACGATAAACCCAGCGCGCGCCATGCTCCATGGTCGGCGGCACCAGCTTGGCCATTTTCATCAATACGGCCAGCATCAGCATGATCAGTGGTGCCGGCAAGTCGACCAGATGTTCAATCGCCACCGAGACCGCATACAGCGTCAGCAAACTCAGGCCGGCAATCGCCGGGCTCAAGACATCGGCCAGCAGCGGTGCGCCGGTGTCGGCAGCATTGAGCGTGTTGTCCTTGCTATCGATCAGCAAGGCGCCATCGCCGCTCAGACCGGGCTTGCGCTTGCCCAGCGCGTTGAGCGCACCGGCAATCACCACCGCGCAGACGTTGGCCATGGCGACGATCGGCAAGATATGGCCCATCATTTCGGCCTGCGAATTGTGCATGATGGCGGCATAGCCGATGGCCAGCGGCACCGCGCCTTCACCAACACCACCGGCCATGATCGGCACCAGGATGAAGAACAGCGTGTATTTCCACTCCATGCCAAACGCTGCGCCGACTGCCAGACCGACCACGGTCGCGGCCAGCGAACTGATCACCAGCGGCGAGACGATTTTCAGGATATTAGCCAGCAGGGTCTTGCGATCCATCGCAAAGATGCTGCCCACCACCACCGCAGCGACGAACAGATACAGAAAATTGCTCTGCTTGTAGAACGTGGTGATGGAACTGACCATGACCGTAGGCATGATGCCGTAGAACACCAGCGCCGACGGCAGAAAGGTATTGAGAATCACCGGTCCGCCAACCGAACGCAACAGCGGAATGCGGTAGCCGATTTCTGCCAGCGTGAAGGCGCATACCGAAAGCAGCACTGCCATGATGCACAGATCGGTCGGTACTTTGCCACGGGCCACAAATGCCACCACACAGGCCAGACCGACCAGATACAAGGGCAGTGGCAAGATGCCGATATGGTAGCCGGCGATACGTTGCAACAGCGACGTGGCGGAGGGTGAAACGGCAGGCGTTGCCGCCGCTGGCGGAGTTGCGGTGCTTGCGTGGTCTTGCATGGGGATCTCCCTGTTGTCGGCGTACGGACTCATGTCTTCCGCCATTATTATTGGATATGGGCGCGCGCAATGGCGCAACATTCAGAACTGCGATCGGGGTATAGCGGCCGACGTCGGTTACACCGGCACGCCCTTGGCACGCAACAAGGCATCGAAGCGCTCGGGGTCGCCGACACCGCTGGCATTGATGGCGCGGCTTTCTGCCTCCATTGCCAGATGGGCCTGTACCTTGGGCCACAGCGCGTCGAGCTGCACCACCGGAATGGCGATCACGCCATCGGCGTCGCCCAGCACCAGATCGCCCGGCTGTACCACCAGACCGGCGCAACAGACCGGCACATTAACCTCGCCCGGTCCTTCCTTGCTGGGTCCGCGATGGGTATGGCCGCGCGCATAGACGGGCATGCCGCCTTCATCCCACTCCACCAGATCGCGCACGGCGCCATCGATCACGAAACCACCCAACTGCTTGGCCACCGCCGTGGTGCGCATCAAGCCACCGACCAGCGCCTGGGTCAGATCGCCGCCGCCATCAATGACGATGACGTCGCCGGCCTGTGCCATCAACATGGCTTTGTGAATGATCAGATTGTCGCCGGGCCGGGTGCGCACGGTAATGGCCTGGCCGCACAGCACGGTGTGCAGATCCGGGTGATAGGCGCGCAAACCCATGGTGCCGATCAGGCGCCCGAGGCAGTCACCGACCACCGCCACCGGCACGCTGCGCCAGGCCTGCAACACTGCCGCTGGCAGCGAAGCGCCGCGTGGCTCGATACGCCAGCCTGGCGGCCACTGGCCGGGTTGTTCGACTTCGCGCATGCTTGACCTCAAAAATGGGAGTGGAAACACAATTTGGAGGTCGAGATTACAATCTCGATTGATGAACGTCTATTGACTAATAGTTTCCAACTGATAACCCACAGATATCAAATGCAAATCGACTTACGCGACCTGCGCTACTTTGAAACGATCGCCGAGCTAGGCCATGTACGCAAAGCCGCTGAGCAATTGCACCTGAGCCAGCCGGCGCTGAGCAAGTGCATACGCCGACTTGAGGACATCCTCGGTGCGCCCTTGTTTGAACGCGTCGGACGCGGTATCCAATTGACTGCGGTGGGGCAGGTGTTGCTGCAACAGGCGCGCAAGCTCAACAACATCACGCAGAATGCCTTGCGCGAGGTCAGTGAATTTGCCCAGGGCGAAACTGGCTTGGTACGCATCGGGTGCGGCCCGGTGATGGCGGAGTCGCTGATGCCCAGCATTTGTGAACTGGCGATCCGGCATATGCCGCATGTGCGGCTGCAAATCACGCTGGGCATGAATTACTATCTGCGCGATGAACTGCGGCAGGGTAATCTCGACGTGATCTTCGGTCTGGTGCCGGAAGCCGACGATGAATTTGTCATGCATCCCTTGATGGACGATACCGTCGTCGTGGCGGCGAGCCGCGCACATCCGCTGTTTAACAAGCGCAAGCTGGAGATTGCCGATCTGCTCGCGTATCAATGGGTGCTGCCGATTCATGCGGTAGCCAGCCGCTTGTGGCTCGATGAGGCGTTCCGCTCGCGCGGCCTCGGCCTGCCGCAAGCACAAATTGAAGCCAATACGATTCCACTGTTGTTGACGATGATCGCCAAGAGCGTATTGCTCTGCTTTGTGTCACGCCACACACTGGCATATCAATTGCACACACCGCGCCTGGAAGAGTTGAAGATCGACGCGACCACCATGCAGCGCAAATTGGGCTTGAGCATGATGCATGGCTCGCTGTCGCCGGCAGTGGATAAGTTTGTTGCCTTGCTGAGTGCATATGCCCATGAGTTGCAGCGCTGAACTACGGGTCTATCAAGGCCGCCGCCGTCACGGTAACCGTTGTCGGCATAGCGTCAACACCAGTTGCCGCAACCAGCGATGCACTGGGTCGACTTCCATACGCGGATGCCACATCTGCGATATCGTAATTTTTTCGGTCACCACCGGCAGCGTAAAAATGTGAATGGTGGCGGCATTGATCGATCCCTGTGATGACATTTGTTCACCCAGATAGGACGCCGGCACCAGCGCGACCAGATCCGACGCACGCGCCACCGCCAGTGCAGCCGGAAAGCTAGGCACCATCGCCACGACCGTTCTCTGCAAGCCTAACGCTGCCAAAGCAGTATCAACCGGGCCGCCGCTGTTGCCGCTGCGCGAGGTGACGACATGACCGAACGCAACATAACGCCTGGTGCTGACCTTACGCATGGCTGCGAGCGGATGCCCCTTGCGCACGGCGCCGACAAAGCGATCGCGAAACAAGGCCTGCACGCGCACTTCAGGCCCCATGTTGGCCAGTACGCCGATTTCCAGATCCGCGCTACCGTCGCGCAAATACACGTCCGATTTTTCAAGCTTGGGCGCGAAGCGCAAGCACACCTGCGGTGCCACGGCCGTCACGGCGGCAATCAGCGCAGCACCAAAAGCTTCGACAAAACCATCGTTGGCGCGAATCGTGAAACTGCGCTGCAAAGCTGCCAAATTCAACTCCGTCGTTGCCGGCGCAAGCAGCGCACGCGCTTCATGGACGGCATTGTGGGTACGTTGGCGCAATGCCTCGGCATGCGGCGTCAGTACCATGCGGCGACCGGCACGCACCAATAACGGATCACCAGTCGTCTCGCGCAGACGGGTCAGGGTACGGCTCATTGCCGAAGCGCTCAAACCGAGTCGCCGCGCGGCACCAGCGACGCTGCCCTCGGCCAGCAAGACATCAAGTGCAAACAGCAGGTTCAGGTCAGGTTGGTCCATGCGCGATGCTAGCACGAAGCATCGAGATAGGGCGTTTGGTGCAACTTATTAATGCAATTGATGCGTCTTCCGCCATGTCAAATGCAAGCCTATATTGCGAGACATAGACCAGCAGCGGTTACCCGCTGTTACGTGCCACACAGATTCGCACCAAAGTGACTGTGGCTGAATTTCTTTATGAGGTTGTTATTCCATGGAATTATTTTCTGACCTGCCCGGCGATCAGGGATTGCCCGGCCAACAGCGCCGCCTGGCAATGTTGGCCGTGATGACGGCAACCACCATGGCCGTCTTTGACGGCTCCATCATCAACATCGCCTTGCCGCAGATTGCCCGGGCATTGGCCGTTCCCTCCGATGCCGTAATCTGGGTTGCCAATGGCTATCTCCTGGCAGTTGCCATGTGCCTGGCAAGCTGCGCAGCATTGGCCAAGCGCGTGGGCTTTCGCACTTTGTTTGCGCTTGGCATGACGCTGTTTACGCTGGCTTCGCTCGGTTGTGCATTGTCGCCGTCATTAGCATGGCTGACGTCGATGCGCGTGTTGCAAGGCATAGGTGGTGCGGCCACACTCAGCATTGCCCCGGCCATCTTGCGCACGATATTTCCACAGCGTCTGCTGGGGCGGATTTTGGGTATTCATGCATTGTTGATTGCCGCCAGCACGGCCATCGCGCCACTGTTGGGCGGCAGCTTGCTGTCGGCGTTGGGCTGGCAATGGATATTTGCGATCAATCTGCCGTTGGGCATACTCGGCGTAACGCTAGCGCTGCGTACGCTTCCTGCGGCGCATGACAAGATCAATGGTCGATTCGATAGCCCAGGTGCGGTGCTGTCGGCCGTGGCAATGGCGGCGTTGATTCTGGCAGCCGACGCCTGTACGCGACGCGGTGCCGGTGCAGCGACGTCTATGACGGTGCTGGCGTACGCGGCAACGGCCGTGATTGCGGGCATGGCATTCATTTGGCGTCAACGTCGTGCCAGCGATCCGCTGCTGCCGCTCGCGATGTTTTCCTCAGCGCGGTTTTCCATGGCAGCGTTGACCTCGCTGGTCTCTTTCATCGGTCTGGCCAGCACCTTCATTGCCTTGCCGATGTTGTTTCAGAATGCGTATGGTTACAGCGCATTTGAGGCGGCATTGCTGCTCACACCCTGGCCGCTTGGCATCATACTGGCAGCCCCCTCGGCAGGACGGCTGGCTGACCGTTATCTGCCGGCGATGTTGGCAACCACAGGTCTGGGCGTTTTTGTGATCGGGCTGACGCTGCTGGCGCTGCTGCCATTTCACCCAGATACACCCGTGACGTTTTGGCAAATCGGTTGGCGTGAACTGATTTGCGGCATTGGCTTCGGTATCTTTCAGAGCCCGAATAATCGCGAGATGATGGCAAGTAGTTCTCGCGCGCAGAGTAGCCACGCGTCTGCCGTGTTGGCCATCGTGCGCACGTTCGGTCAGTGCCTGGGAACCGCCTTGGTAGGTGTGCTGCTATCGGTGTATACGCACCCGGTCGGGAACCACGCCAACAACGGTTTGCTGGGCGCGGCGCAAAGCGCGCATGCGGTTGAGGTGGCGCTTTGGCTGGCTGTTGCGACGACCTGTCTGGCACTGCTCATGAGCGCTGGCCGCATCCGGGTGGCAAGTGCCAGTGGGTAAATTTTATGCATGCATCATGATCGACGCTCGTTGTAACGTGGCAGACATTACCGTGAAGATAATTGCACACAAAAAATTCGATCATGGAAATTTAGAAAAACGGCAGTGATAGAAAATAAGAGGAAATTTTTCCTAAAATAATCGGGAAAGTGAACCAACCAATATTGGATCACTCTCCTCATAACGCTGTCATTCGAGTTTGCGCGTCAACCCTCTGAAAATAAACATCGTCTGGATTTTCTGATTCGCAGCCTACGTATCCGCTTTGTGTGCGATGGCAGGTGCGAGGACCAAATCCAGCGCTATTCTCTATCGCCATGAATATCTATCTCACCAACGTTGCCACAGCAACGACTCCCGCAACAACCGCTCCGGTCATCTCTCCATCACGCGCCATTGCCCACGCCTTCAGCGGTGCGCAAGCTTCGGCGCCCCCGATCCCACGCCGGCCGAAAAGGATGTATCGCTGTTGGGAGATGTCCTCCAGTGAAAGTATAAAGTCGCTTGCCAAGTTGACGACGAGCACCATGCGTTGGAAGCGACACTTCGACGAAGTGCGAGCACACGACGTTGCGGCTATTGCACAGTATGCGCCGGTAGATTTGTCGATGGGTCGTGGCCCGAATGTGGCGCAGGGCAACAGCGACAATCGTTCGGTGCCAAGTGCTGCAAGTGCTGTATTGAGGAGTGCCTGCGATGCCAATATCAAAGCAGCTAACAAGCGATATGTAGTACGTACGGCGATCCACCGGGGGTTTATCAAGCTAGACGGCAGTGCTGATATCCGTGCCTACTACAGGTTTACAAAGCAACGTGCAGCGATTAATGCTGGCTTGCACCAGCCGGACGGTAGCGCTGATGTTACACAGTACGAAAGGAACGTCAAAGAGCGTTCTGCAATAAAAGCTGGCTTTTTACACGAAAATGGCACGGCTGATATAAAAGAATTCTGCAAGGACCGTCGGCAACGTGCCGCCTTAAACGCTGGCTTTAAGAAAGTGGATGGCGTAAGTAATTGGTATACCTACGGCACCTATCGAGGCCTAGTTTGTGCCGCAAATCGTGAGGCGTGTG
>Ga0066798_10000643_pt1 | contig 17019 bp, 12 predicted proteins | sample PersoiDNA2013203_FD_70961 | JGI IMG/M metagenome (GOLD analysis project Ga0066798, IMG submission 70961) | Permafrost soil microbial communities from the Arctic, to analyse light accelerated degradation of dissolved organic matter (DOM) -... | ecosystem: Environmental > Terrestrial > Soil >... | reverse complement strand
AAAGGCCGGCCGATGGAATTATGTAGAGAACGAAACAATGCATGGGATGGATTTACCAATGACAGACAGCTCGCTGCAGACGGCAACTGCCCATAACTGGGAACTGTTCATAAGTGTCTGGAGGAGCCAGCGGCGCCAAAAGTGAGCGTTTTTCCCCTGACGGACGGGTCAAGACACATACCCGACGTTCACCGGAACCGCATGCAGCCCGGTGAAAAGTGGAAAGCCGACTTTGGATTTCGCCGGAACCGGCCGTTCGCCACCGATGCCAGAAACTTGGAAGCAGTCATCCAGCGACGAAAATCAGTTTTTCCGTTTGTCGGTCGGCAGCGCAGCGTAACCGGTCGGTCACCGGGAAATCGGGAGTGCCCGGACCGGGCCAGTTGCGGTCAATGACCAATGTCCGCTTGAGGGCGGCAATCCATTTACACATACAAACGATTGTTGTTAAAGGCTGTCCATCCGCGCAGAGGCTGACTGTCGAGAATGTTCGATTATCAATAGCTAGCTTTTTCTCGCGCGTTTCAAATTTCCGCGTGGGGCCGAAAGTGGATTGGCCGTGCCACGGCACGAAGTGCCCATGCGCTTAGTGGCAATCTGCACCGGGGTGGAGACTGGTCCGTTCTTTGAGGCAGTTGTGACTCGTTTTCCCGCTAATGACCAGTGCACCGACCCTACCTGCGGTCCGGCTAGCATATGTGTGAGCCTACACTCCATACAGGGTGGAGGCCATTTCCGCGACCGAACAGCCAAAAAATCGGGAGGCAAGGATGGAGGCAAGCATTTTTTCGCTGGACCTAGATCGCTTTAGCAAATTGAAGACTCAGGAGGGGACGGAGGTCTTCGGAAGGCTTTTGTGGTGCGAGGCGGCTCGACTTGGTCTGGTAAACATCGTCGTTTCCGGAGACGTGAGCAGCAGCGACGGCGGAATCGACGCCAAAGCGGAGCACGTTGGTGGCAAGGGTAAGCATTCGTTCCACTATCAGATCAAGACGGGAACGGCATTTCGGCCATGGCAGCAAGCGGCCATCACGAAGGAGCTTTTCGGCAGTTCGGAGGCCGTGCCATCCAAGGCCAAGTTGGGGCCTGCGGTGCGTCGATGCCTCAACATCAGCGGGACCTATGTGATGGTCTCGCTCGGTCACGATCTTCTTGCCGAGAACCACTCATCAGCCGTTTCGCTCTTGGAAGCGGCATTTAAGATGTGCGGCTACAAGAATCCGCGCGTCGAAGTTTGGGGCGCCAGGCAAATCGCAAACATGATGGAACGGTATCCGTCGCTTTGCCTGGACCTTGGAGGGCTTGGCGACGCTCGGTTTCAAACGGTGGCGTCGTGGGCGAAGAATGGGGACATGACGCCCCGCGTTTCTCTAGGAGCCCCGCAGAGAGACTTCATCCAGCGGATGCAGGCCCTCCTCACGGGATCGGATTTTCAGCACGCGCGAGTCATCGGCGAGCCAGGCATTGGGAAGACCCGTCTGGTGCTAGAAGCTATCAAAGAAATGCCGCAGCTTTCGGCAAAGGCCATATATGTGCCCCACGCCGAGTATTTCCAGGTCAGCAGACTATTCTTCGAGTTGCTGAAGGACGACAGGGAGTATTCGGCCGTTCTCGTGATCGATGAGTGCGACGACGATGACCGAGCCTCGATCTTCAACGCTCTGAGGGGCAGGCCACGGATCAAGCTGGTCACGATTGACCACGGCCCGGAGCTCACCGCCGACGCGCTGATGGAGGTCATCAAGTTTCCGCCCCTTGAGGACCCGCAGATCGAGGAAATCCTTCGGGAATACATTGGCAAAGCCGCGCACGCGCACAACTGGATTTCGTGGTGCGAGGGCTCGGCGCGCGTGGCGCACGCCGTAGGTGACAACCTCAAACGCAATCCCGAGGACATCCTCAAATCACCGGCAATCGTCCCGATTTGGGATCGGTTCGTGCTCGGCTACAACAAGGTCAAAGGGGAACAGGCGGAACGGCTGCTGACCATCGCCAGGCACATCGCCCTGTTTCGGAAGTTCGGCGCGAAAAAGCCCGTCCAGGCGGAGGGGCGCTTCGTGGCGACTTTGGCGAGCAGGGTCGATCCCAACATCACTCCGGGCGCGTTCGAGATGGCGGTCGCCAAGCTCGCCGGACGGCGCATCTTGCAGGGCACCCACACCATGCGGCTGGTGCCCAGGGCCTTGCATGTCCATCTGTGGAAGCAATGGTGGGATATCCACGGTCCGAGCGCCAACTTGTCTGCGCTGATGGACGAGATGCCCGAGACGTTGCGCCGCTGGTTTCTGGACATGCTGATCTACTCCAACGGATCGCCTTCCGCTCAGGCGGCGATCAAAGAGGTGCTGGGCGTGAGGGACGGACCGTTCACGTCCAACGAGTTCGTCGCCTCGAAGAGCGGGTCGCATTTCCTCAACGTGATGGCCGAGGCGGACCCCGCCGCGACGCTGGAAGTCTTGGAGCGCACGCTCGGCCACTGGCCCCGGTCCGACTTGGAGCAGCTCTCAGAAGCCAGGCAAACGCTTGTATTCGCGTTGGAAAAGATCGCGGTGTGGGAGCCACACTTCCCATCGGCCGCCAAACTGCTGGCGCACCTTTGCTTTGGCGAGAGCGCGGCCAATTCCAACAACGCTCGAGGGACCCTCAAAGGGTTGTTCTCCTTGCGCGGAGCGCCGACGCAGGCGTCTGCGGCGGGCCGCCTGAGTTTCGCTCAGGCGCTGCTTAGCGACTCGGATCGATTCAATCGATTCCTGGGGCTGGAGCTGTGCGAGAAGCTGCTCAACGATCGCTCGCAATCTCGCATCATCGGCGTCGAATATCAGGGGCTGGCCCCGCCTATCGCGTTCTGGTACGCCAAAATTTGGAACGACTTGTTCGAGCCAAGGCGAAGGGCGCTGCAATTGCTTCTCGAGCGCTCCGATCCGTCGGACCGGGAATGGCAAGGCGCGCTGTCGAAGGTCGTCGTCGAGTCGGCGGACGACATGCTGCACCACCACGCCTTGACGGAGCTCGCGCTCTCGACCCTACGCGGGCAGTTGGACTTCGCGGGCGGCGACGGGCAAGCGCTGGCGAAGATGCTCTTGCACCGCGTCAAGCACCCCTACCAAGGAACGTCCGCTCGCGTTACTGAGGAGTTGCAAGCCCTGCTCGACGCCACCGGCACCGGGACCTTCGCCAAACGCTTCGACCGCTTCGTGACCTACGACACGTATGAGGAGAACTACAACGTCGACGCGGCCGGCGAGATCGTCGAGTCGGATTTGCCGGCCCGGCGGATCGAGGCCCTCGCGCGCGAATTCGTCGGTGGAGAGGGTGTTCGCCTCGAAAACTTTGAGCAAGTCATCCGTTCTCCCGGCCAACGTGCGAGCGAGTTTGGCCGCCGCGTAGCGGCGCTGTCGTTCGGTGTCGTTGATTTGGACGACGATATTTTCGACCGCGCCGAGTCCTTAAGCGGCGAAGTCAGCATAGGCTTTCTAAGCGGCTACCTTGAGACTCTCAGGCGACTTGACTGCGGGCGGTGGGAGAGTAGGGCTTTGAAGTTGCTCGCGGACGCGGCTCCTAGCCGTTGGAAGACCGACTCGGTCGTGTTCTCCGGCTTCTCTCCCGTGGTCGTGGCAAGGCTCTTGGATTTGTTCGCCGCCAAGGCCGTCCACGCGTCGCGTTTTTTGCCCAGCGGATGGAAGCTGGGCGAGGAGCAGCTGTCGGCTTCCGAAGTCGAATTGATTTGTGAGCGATTGAATCAGAGCGGCGACGCCGAGGCTGCGCGGGCGGCCATCCAAATCGCATCGTATCGCTTCGCCAAGAAGGGTAGCGGGTGCTCTGAAAGTCTTTTGTGGGCGCTGTTGATGAATCCGAAAGTGTTCGAGCGCCATCACGACAACATGACCTCGCACTACTGGAAAACGCTGGCCAAGAGCTTCCGAAAAAGGCTCCCTGAGCAAGACATTAAGCTGCTTGAAGGTGTATTCGAGAACCACTGCAGGTCCGGTGGATCTGATACTTTTTCGGGTATCTTTGAAATGATCATGGAGATTTGCAAGCTTCGTCCGAAGGAAAGTTGGTCAGTTGTTGCAAGCGCATTGGAGAACAGCGAGGTTAGCTGGACCATCTCCTACTGGCTTGGCGAGCGGCAACGGCTCGGCGCGGGTAGCACCGACGGCGGAAGAGCATCCACGCCAATCGACTGCTTTGAGCCGCAGCAGGTTCTCGATTGGATCAAGGAGAAGCCCTCGCGCGCCGATCTGATCATGCAGTCGCTTCCCAAATCTCTTGAACAGGGGCGAGCGGGGGAATTGACGCGAGGCTTTATCGAATTCTTCGGCCCCAAGAGCATCCAGGGGCGCCAGTTGATGGGCCACTTCGACACCGGAATGAGATCGGGCCCAGACTCCGTTTACTACTCCGCCCGGCGCGATGCAGCTAGGTCTTGGATGGGCTCATCTGCGTCGCCGCAAGTGCGCGAATGGATTGGTGACTTCATTTCAATGCTGTCTCGATTCATCGAAGAGGCGCGCATTCGGGAAGAACGAAACTTTTGAGGGGGCGTAGGCCAGCAATCCCTCTGGCTCGTACCCCGGCGTTCGTTCGCTTTGGGCCAGTTGCGGTCGGTCGCGGATGACCGCGGTCAGGCGGTCAAATCGTCGAGATCAACTCCCGCAACGTTTTCGGTCATATATCGGTCTGCTCAGCCATTTCAAGCGCGTCTTCGACTTCGATACCCAAATACCTTGCGGTGCTCTCGATTTTGGTGTGCCCAAGTAACAGCTGAACTGCTCGAAGGTTTTTGGTCCGACGGTAAATCAGGGTGGCCTTGGTTCGCCGCATCGAATGGGTTCCATATAGGGCTGAATCCAAGCCGACCTCCTTGACCCACCCGTCAACAATACGAGCATATTGTCTCGTGCCAAGATGCTGCGAAGCATGAATTCGACTGGGGAACAAGTAGTCCTCTGACTTCAGTGAGGATGCCTTGATCCAGGCATCAACCGCATCACGCGTAGGCGGGGTGATTTCAAACTGAACCGGCAGTGAGGTCTTTTGCTGCATGACGATGGCACGGGTGGACACTCGGTCACCATGACAAACGTCTTTAACGTGCAGATTCACCAAATCACATGCCCTTAGTTTGCTGTCGAGTCCCAAATCAAATAGCGCAAGCTCCCTCATTCGGTGATTCAGTTGGAGCCGAACCCTGATGGCCCAGATGTCTTTGAGCTTCAGAGGTGCTTTTTGCCCGACAATTTTCCCCTTGTTCCAAGGGGCCTTGGGTGGGCATTCGTGAACAGTTTCCATGATGAACTCCTTCGAGGATGAGGGAGTATTAGTTTCGTCAAGTTGTTCGAATCCTCATAGCCTCAAACATCAAGACCGAATTACCGAGACCGGCCATTCGTAAGGGGCAACTGGGTGCGTAAGACCAACATTGATCCGACGATACCCCTAGCCTCGCTCGCTCGTGCAACGTGGCCCGGGCCAGGTCGAGTCAAGGCGCCGGTGCCGTGCCCGCCTTCTTGGCGATGCGGTCCCAGTCCTTCAGCGTCTGCACCAGGCGGTTCTTGGCGTCCGTATGGCCCGTGCTGAAGGTTTCGGTCAGGCGCTTGCGCAATGCCAAGTCCGGAGGCGGCGCGGATAGCGCCTTCAGCCGGTCGATCACCAGCATCACTACTTGAAAGCTCCCCGAATTCAGCGCCAGGGTTAGCGGCGTTTGGCCGTCATCGGCGGCGTCCTGCACATTCGCCCCTTCCTGAGTCATGTGCTTCACCAACCCGGCCTTGCCTTGCGCGCAGGCCCAGTGCAGCGGCACCAGCCCGCCATCCAGTCGGGCGTTGAAATTGGCACCGCTGGTGAGAAGCTCAGGGGCCAGGGGCCAGCCGCAAGCCTTAATCATTTGCAAAAGTTTCCAATCGTTCATCGGGTCTATGGAGCTATGGTTCGGGTGGGGGCGGATTCGCCGTACGCTGCAGTCTCTCACACCGCCAACCAAGCCTGGCCGGTTTGTGCCCAGACGCGCCAGTACTCAGCGCCAGAATTGTGACTGTTGCCAGCGGCACACCGCATACGCTAAAGTGAATGCCATGATAGCTCTGACACATTGGTTCAACGCTAAATTGCATTCACCAGCACGTGAGGGCTGGTATGACTGCAAGGAGTGCAAAACAAGGCACTACTTCAAAGATGGCCTTTGGTACAGAGATAAGAAATCACTCCGTGACGGCCCCATGGCCATCCAAAAAATGCATTGGAGAGGTCTGGCAAAAAGGGAGGGCTCGGCAAGCCTCTTAGCTCGATGCGATCCTGACGCGCCGAGATCGGCAGAGGAACAGGCCTGGGAGAACATGGCTCCAGTGGGTATGGAGTTTGGCAGTCCAGACTTTGAGAGGCTCATGCACGCATCAATAAATGATTTGAAGGCGGGAAAAGTAAATCCGTACAAGTTTGGCAAGTCCAAAAAGAAGGCTTCCACATAAACGTCTAAAAATCACAAGAAGGAATCGTTCACGACCGTCCGTTTTCGGTATGCCAAGTCCAACGCCAATCAGCGGACGTTCGTGACTTTCTCTCTGGCCGGTTTGCAGTCGGCCACGAGTGACCAGTATGGAGCCTACCAAATTCAAGTAAACGAGATGCCTGATACCAGACCGAAATGGATAGCAGCTTGGTGCCCAAAGTGGACTTTGACCTGCCAAGATTCATAGCCAGTAAGCGGCCATCCAGAAATCAGCTTTGTCTTGATTCAAATGACTGCAATTTGGATGTCAAAATGGCTTCGTGGATTTCACCAACCGGACAGCACCCCTCGTTGGGGGTGACACCTCCATACCGGTCATATGAATTGGTGATGTCATCAGCAACGGGCATTCAGCAGCGGGAAGAGTCGTTCAGGCCCAAGTCGAAAAGTGAAGCCGACGTTCAATCATCGAGGTGGCATTTCAGCGACTTAGCCGATCAAGTACAGTATCAAGCGTTCAGGGGATAAAAAAAGGGGTTACTCCGTGAGTTTCAAAGTATTCGTTAGCTATTCGACGCATGATTTGGCACAAGTCGAGAAGCTTCAGCAACAGCTTGTCGACAATCCTGTTGAATTGTTCGTCGCAGAGCATTCCGTTTCTCCTAGCCAGGATCTTGCTCAATCGATAAACCATGCGATTGAACAATGCGACTTATTCGTGCTGATTTGGAGCAAAAACGCTGAAGCGTCCGCATGGGTTCCGCAAGAAATTGGCAAGGCAACTGCGCTTCGCAAGACAATTCTTCCATTGGTGCTCGATGAAGGAATTCAGCTCCCTGGATTCATCCAGAATCTGAAATATCTATCAATACATCAAGCTCCTTCGAGCGCGCTTGTACGGGCCCGAAACATAATTGTCGGCGCATATGAGGAAAAGACAAGACGCCAAGTTGCCGCCGCTCAGGCTGAAAAAGACAAACTTGCGCTAATGGGCATTGGTGCATTCCTTCTCTGGGCGTTTAGCAAATAAATAGCTCTAACGGGTTGTTGGCCTCATAAGATTTCCATGGATGCCCTTACCTTTATTGCAAAGCTTGTTGATGCCCTCGCATGGCCATCTGTGGTTGTCGTCGTACTCATCTTTCTCCGAAAGGAGCTGCCAAGCATCGTTCGGTCGCTACGTAAGCTCAAGGTCAAAGACATTGAGATGGAGTTTGGAGAGGCCGCAGTGGCTTTGGCCGCGGAGACGAAACGCGTCGTTCCGGCCGCGAAGCCCGATGTCAAAATAATGGGTGAATCGGAAGAGAGCACCGCAGCCCGTCTCCAAGCGATTGCCGAGTTGTCACCCCGTGCAGCCATCCTTGAGGCTTGGCTTCATGTAGAAGCCGCAGCTGCAGACCTCATCCGAAAGCAAGGCTCGATGTCGTTGACTTCAACTCCGGGCCCACTTCGTATCCGCGAAGGCCTCCGTCGCGCCGAAGTTCTCACTCGCCCGCAGGAAGCTGCATTCGAACATTTGCGTCGCCTGCGGAATGATGCCGTTCACGCGCCTGTCGCCGAGTTCACATCAACAGCAGTGTCAAGTTATATCCAATCCGCGCTTGCTATGGCGAGCTACCTCGAAGACATGGCTCAATAAGGCTTTGGCGCTGGCTGCCCATCGACTAGGGGCCAGGCAATAGCCACGCTGGCACCTTCTACGTTTCACATGTAATGAGAAGATGATGGACGAAAAATATTCCGAACTCCTACGAACGGCCTTCAACGCTTACTTGCTCCGACTGAATAGTGGAGGCCTGGAACCATCGAAAAGCTATCTACCCTACGACCTCGACGACATCGAAAAACGTCAGTGGCGGCTTCTCGGCAAGGAGATGGTGAAGGATGAGCTGCGCGAACTTACGAATATTCTGAATCACTGGCACGGATCGCTGCAGCGATGGCATGCGTGGAACTGCATCATCGCCACGTATGGAACAGACGATGCCTGGGAACTGCGCCGTGAGTTCCTTGAGGCCCTCGCTCATCATTGCCTGCTTCAACCAAGTGCGACTCGCGACACCTTCACATTCGTAGCTACAAACTCAATGCATCAAGCGCGTTTGGCATCAAGCAAGAGTTATCCCGACTTCCTGGAAGGCGATCCGAAATCGCCCGACAAAAGACCTCAGCATTTGACGCGACAACGCAAAGAAAAGCGCTTGACCGACCTGATATCGGATTGGCCGGAGTCAACTGCGTTCATGTCGTCGCTACGCAATATCGACGATGGACACTACCGGCAGGAGACATCCGACTATCGCAACCGATCCAGCCACTCCATCGCGCCACGCCTAGGCATCGGCTTCACCCGCGCAGTGGTTCGCACCGTTGTGCAGGCCACTCAAATGACCAAGCAAACCGACGGAACCTACGAGCCCACACCAATATCAGGAAAAATGTCCGTCAACTATGGATTCGGAGGTACTCCACCGCTGGACATGGAAGAGGCCCGTACCGTGAACCTCGAGCAGTATCAGCATGCACGGATATGCTACCTAAGCTATCGAAATGTCTTGGCTGCCGCATTAGCCACCATGCCTTGTGCCAAGGCGATGGATTGAGATTCAGGGTTAAATGATGTCATAGACAATTAACGCAACGAAAAGACGCAATGCTTGGTCCGAGCTGGCGGTGTTGGGGGACGGAGGAGTCACTTCCAAGTCGGTTGAGTCCAACCAACTGTGGCTTCCCCAGTCAATCGCCACGAAGTGCGGGGTATCGGTCGCTTGACGCTGTTTATAAGCGACACAGCGGCCAATCCCGCCCTCCTGCTTGCCCGTGTGGTCCGTGAAATTCCCCCGTACTTGGCTGCGCAGGCAGGCCATTTCTTCGGGCAAAAGATATGTATGGAGAGACAACGAAACGAGCTTACGCTTTCTCGCTGAGCGGGAATATAGTGTTCTGTTGCCAGCCGCATGCTCGACGAGTGCCAATGGTGTAGTGCGAAGCGGCCAGGGTACGCTCCTCTATTTCATCTCGGGCATGATGGTGAGAAGATGGAGAGTAATAGCTTTCCCACCCCGATTGAATGATGACGATTAACGAACCCACTGCCGAGCAAACCGGAACTAGCCCTTCAGCCAGCGGGCCTGCAGGAGCCCTTTTCGAGGGGCAAGTGGCCGCACATTATCTGCTGACGATGCTTGCAGAGGCTGAACCGCGAGGCCTGCCGGGCGTGGTGATAAATCGCGTCGAGTTGCAGCGCGCTGGCGAGGGCCATCCACTTGACGATGTGATCGTCCACTGCATTACGAGGGGCGGTGAGCTGGCCGTGCTAGAGGTGCAGGTCAAACGCACGATCACCTTCTCCCCGAGTGACACGGTGTTCAAGAGTGTCGTCGAGCAGCTCGTCAAGGCGTTCCAAACGCTCGACCTTACCCACCAGCGACGGCAGTTCGCGGTCGCGACAGAGCGAACCTCTGTCAAAATCACCGGCCCCTATCAAGATGTGCTGCGCTGGGCGCGGGAGGTCAGCACGGCGTCGGTCTTTTTCGGGCGGATCAACCGGAAGAACGTAGGCAATGACGCCATGCGCACTTTTGTCGAGACGATGCGAGCCCACCTTCAGGGTGAAGGCTGTGCGAGTGACGACGAAACGGTCTGGCAGATCCTGCGCCGCTTTCAGATTTTGACCTTCGACTACGACGCTCCGGGCTCACAATCACTGGAACTGGCGCTTGAACGGACCCGGAACCTGCTTGACCCGCGTAGTGCGACGCTGGCTAGTGCCTTCTGGAAAGTTCTGACCGAGACCGCAATCCGGGCCGCTGCTTCGGGAGGCGACCAGGATCGAGGTAAGCTTCTGAACGAAATCGTGAGCGTCGACAGGTTTCAGCTGCTCGGCTCGCGTCGAAATCGGATGCCGCGCGAGACCCTGGCCGAAGCCGCCGACCTGGCAGCTGCCGACCTCCGCCGGAGTATCGCCGAAGTAACTTTGGGGCGCTTAACCCAATTCGACACGATGCGGGAAGCGCTTGATCACGGTCGCTATGTCGAAATTCGCGGCGGTCCTGGTGTCGGAAAGTCCGGTTTTCTGGGGCTGCTTGTCGAGCAGATGCTCACCGAAGGGCAAGTGATCCTCCTCACGCCGGAGCGGACAACCCCAGGGGGCTGGCTCGCCTTCAAGTCCGCTCTTCAGATCGAATGCAGGCCCGAAGCCTTTTTGTCAGATCTTGCCAGTGATGGCGGCGGCGCTCTGTTCATCGACAGTCTCGACTTTTTCGATGATCCCGAGAAGCGCGCCACAGTCACCGATTTGGTGCGGGCCGCAGCTTCGGTCCCAGCCTTCCAGGTCATCGTTACGGCCCGGACGGACTTCGACAAGGACGAGCCAAACTGGTTGCCGTCAGACGCCATAGCGAAACTCGGCCGTTGTCGCCCGGTCGTCCTCAATGAGCTTGGAGAAGAGGAGATCGCTGAGCTCAAGGCCGCTGCCCCGACTCTTCGCGCCTTACTCGCCGACGACCATCCAGCCCGTGACGTCGCCCGAAACCTGTTTCGACTGTCGCGATTGCTTGAAGTGCAGGGCTCGACCGATCAGCTTCGTTCGGAGGTGGACCTGCTCGAAAGATGGTGGTCGACGGCCGATGGTCCGCTGGCGAATCAACGCCAAAGGAAGCGACTCCTTGCCGATCTCACCGACGCCATTCTGGCGGGCGGCAACCATTTGGAGAGTCGAGCCGAGTCTTTGGTCGTGGATGCGCTTATCGCGAGCGGTACTCTTCGAGAACTAGGTCTCGACCGCCTCGTGTTTCGTCATGACGTCTTACGCGAGTGGGGTGTGGCGGCGCGCCTGCACAACGCTCCAGACAAGATCGATCTGCTTTCACTCACCCGTGCTGCGCCCGCCTCCTTGTCGCGGGGAATCGAGCTCGGCGCACGCTTTGCGCTGGAACGGTCCGGCGATAGTCAGGCATGGGGCGATTACCTCAACCGGTTCAGTCGCGACGGGGCGCACGCATCGTGGCGGCGATGGTCGCTTCTCGCAATACTTCGCTCGGAGCTCGCCTTCACGCTCCTGGATCGTGCATCCGCGTCGCTAATGAAAAATAACGGAGAGCTTCTGCGTGAACTGATCCGCACAGCGCTCGCGGTCGAATCACGCCCGCTCGTCGAAACGCTTGCCGAGTATGGAGCGAATACAGCAGGGGTACCGGCCAACATTTTCGGACCAATCAACGGTTCATGGGCCAGGCTGACGCAGTGGTTACTTGCCAGGCGAGCGCGCCTGCCGCTCCGTACGCTTCCCGACGTTGTAGAGCTGTTCCAAAGCTTTTCCGTGTCCATGTTCTTTGTTGACCCCATCACGCCGATGATGGCGACCGCGCTGGCCGACTGGCTAGAAGAGATCGAAGACGCCCAGGAGCATCATCCGCTTGCAGCGGATCAGCCACGGTTCGTGAGCGCGTTCCGGTATCACGACTTGCAGAAGCTGGCGACCGACGTCAGGCAGGCCTTCCTTCTGATGACAGCCAGCGTGCCCGAGCGGGCGCAGCGCTACCTACGCCGTGTGCTTGGACGCCGAAATCCCGACTACACAATCCGTGAGGTCATTAAGTTTCGCGGTTCGTTGGCGCAGGCAGCGCCCACCGAGCTCGTGGACATCACCCTAGCAGGACTAATCCCGAAGGGGGGTGGCAGGCGCAGGCAAACGGCCCGAGACGAGACGTTCACCCATCTCGACTCAGATTTTCTGCCGAGCTCGCCAGCGCAGGGGCCATTCCTTGAACTGCTCAATGCTGCGCCCGAGCATGGACTCAACCTCATCCGGCGCCTGATTAATCACTCGATCGCCGCCCGGACCGCTGGACGGGAACCAGGGGCCGACGGCTTGACGCTCGTGTTTACGACCGGGCCGCGCTTCTTTCCGTGGGAGCGTTCCTACTTCTGGTCGCGGCAGGGTGACGGCGGCTACGCGGTTGAATCTGGCCTGCTCGCGCTGGAGGCGTGGGCTCACGGGCGGATCGAACGTGGCGAAGCGCCTGAGCAGGTCATCGCCGACATCCTGAGCTCTGAGGGCTCACCCGCAGCCTACCTTCTCGTCGCGGTCGATGTCTTAATTTCGCACTGGCCGAAGACGATGGCGGCCGCCATCCCGTTCCTTGGCTCGCCCGAGCTGCTGTCGCTCGATCGATCCCGCCAGATCCATGACGTGATGCCAGCGATGGATCTCGGCATCTGGGGTTCGATCGGCCCAAAGGAGCCAATCGGGTCGATCCGACTTGCCGACCTCAAGAAGCGGCCGTCCCGTCGCTACCCGCTTGAAAGTCTTCTTGCGACTTTCATGCGCAACGAGTTGCCTAATCGCAGCGTGCTTCACACCCTGCTTTCCGCCGCCTCGGTACGTTTGGGTCCACCCGAGCCAGACGACACTTTCGCCGAATCTAGGTTCATGGTGTGCTACGCACTCAACTTGATCAATCCTGAGAACTGGTCGTCGGACGAAGGCAATCTCGAATACAACTCGCCGCCGGAAGAGGCCAAGCATATTGTGACGCTTCAGAAGAATCGCGCCCCCCAGTCAGCGGATTTCGAAATCGACACGGCCATCCAGAATGCCCTGGAAGACAGCCTAAGGTCAAGTTCTGAGCTCGTGGAACATGCCGTTGCTTATGCCCAGCGTCTCTCGACCGTGTCTGACACTTCGGAGGATGTCCTGCGCTCTCGAATGAATACGGTCGTCTCGGCTGCGATGATCCTTTCCCGAGACGGCACCGATGCGTTGCTCGATCAGCATGAGGGCTGGGCGCGAGATGTATTCTTGCAGGCGTTTGCCAGAATGGAGGACATCATGGGCTCGCGGATGCGTGACGGAATCCGCTTCAATCCGGTGGCGATCGCGGCGCTTGGGCTTATTCACTTGTGGCGTCGGCACTGTCACAAGGCTGATCGCGACGCGCTGCTGGAGCTCGCAGGTCGTAACGACCCCCATGCCGTCCAAGGCTTCGGAGCCGGCCTCACGGTCATTCGCGAAGTCGATCCGCGGCTCATTCTGGCGCTGCTGCGCTGCGCGATGGAAGCCCAGGTCCAGCCGACGCATGAGTGGGACACCCCGGAAGAGACGAAGGAGGCTAGCCAGGCGCAGCATCGCCAACGGGTGGCAGTGGCAATTCGAGCAGAGGTTGCCTGGCTCAACGGTGCCGGGCCAGAGCCCACTTGGCCTACATTTCCTTCTCGACAGATATCGGTCCGACGGCATCTTAGGATCGGAGGAGACGAAGTCACCCCTGAACCAGCTCAAGACACTCGACCGAAAGAGCAGTTTCATTCGCAGAGCGCTGCCTTATGGCTTCGACAACTGACGCGCGGCTCCGATGCCGCCGACCTTGTTTGGTTAGTGAGCTTCGTTGGCGCTTACACCGACTGGACGGCTGAGGCGAACGGCGCTGGACTCGAACCGGATGTCGAGACTGATAGCCGCCCTGACGAGTGGAATGGCGTCTACTTCTCCCTTCTGGCCAGAGCCTTTACGCGCATGACGCCCGATGAGGCCGCCGCCCAGGTTGCGGGTTTGGTAGTTGTCCCTGATGAGTCCTTCTTCAAGATTGCTAGTATTCTCGTGCCCGCGATCGACAGCGTCCACTTTAATGGGCTCGGCCTGGATCTCGACACGGCGCTCAAACTGCGAGCGCAGTTCACCGAGCGCCTGATGCAAACCACTGGTTGGCGGCGTGAACGGGATAAGTCAGAGCTGTCCGTCGAGATTCGGATTGGTCCAGCGATCGCTGCGCTGTTTTTCAATAACTACAACTCGTTAAGCGCTGCTTCCTGCTACCTGCTCGACAAAGGGGTTGAACAGGTTACTCCGTTCCTTCCGGAGCTGGAGCGATTGATCGAAGATGGGCCGGTCCCGTTCTCTGGGATTTTGGTAATGAATCTTCTTGAGGTGTCACCAAGTCCCGCACAATTGAAGTTCCTCTTGTCGAGCGCGCGCACTTGGCTCCTGAGACAGCCAGCCAACACCCAGCTTTGGATAGACTGGGGGCTTGGCGCACGCGTGGCAAAGTGGCTTGAAGAGATCTTGGGGATGGATGCCACACTCCGCTCGGCCTCCCATTTTTCAAGGCCGCAAATCGATAATGTTCTCGCATGTTTAGTGCAGGTCGGGGTCGCACAGGCCCATCGCCTTGAGGCTCTACTTGCTACCACATCTGAGTCACCAAGCTAAGGCAACAGAACTTGCGCACCGGTGCCAATCATGCATGTTCCCTTGCCGGCTGAGTCCGCCGGAGTCAAACATCTAAGGGGATAGGCCACGCTTTGGGAGCGGCAGTTTTTGGTCGACACGCGTTTATGGCATGAAAACCAGATTCGACCACAAGCGGACGTCGATTATTCATTGCAGCATGGCTCCGTCAATTTGTTCTGGTACGCCTGCGAAATGTACCGTCTACAGTTTTTCTGCAGGATTACCTTCTTGGTGGTAGAGCGACAGGAGTTCGATTACATCAGGCCAACTGGAGCGAGGAGGTAAGGCAACTGCCAAAGACGCAAACGCCACTAGCAAGGCAATAACGGTAAGCAGCTCCATCCGTCGTTGGGCTTTGACACTTTCCCGCGTGCTTAGGATCGAAGAGAGTTGCCCAAACTGTTCTCGCACTCGCGTCTCTTCCTCTATAAGCTTTTCAGCCAAATGGTTTGTCCTTTCGCAGAGGACATCAGGAAGGCTGAGCGATTTCCCATTTTGGGCCCAATACTCCTGCGTGAAGTTCTCGCAGTTGCATTGAAACATGCCCACCTCCAGCGAGACCTTCTGTAGCTCGGCGGCTATGGTCGGCTGCCCCATTGAGTGGGTAAAAAACCGCATGATGTCCTCAAGAACGTCGAGCACTTTCCTACCGCCTTGTTTTGCTTTTAATTGTTCGCGGCTCAACTTGACCATACTTGCTGATTCCATAAGAACCGCGATGCCAGCGTAGTGCGCCAGTATCCCACCGACCTGCTCGGAACAAAAGGCATTGAAGGCTCTTCTCTGTCTACCCCCGAAATGTTCGACCTGCTTGTCACCGACATCGCTGACGCGAAGTGCGATAACGGTATGAAATCTCAGCTTGTCCTCTAGCTTATCCGTGACAAGCTGCAGTCCCGCGCAGGATGCACAAGTCCACACATCCGCGAGTCCGGCATTCAGAATCAGCTTACGCCAGTTGAAAAAAGATTCGCCGTCGTTCTTCCTTAAATCCGAGAAGCACAACTCCATTTTGGTTGTGATTAACTCGGTCGTCGGAAGCTGGTCTTTTTCGCTCGCATTTGAGAAGAACCCTGGCATATGTTGTGCGAACCATGTCGTGGCGATCGCTCTATACCGCTCGCGTGTTCTTTGAATCGCTTGCGCCTTTAAATGTCCAACGCCCAGAATGGAGACGGAGCCCCTCCTGGGCCCAGGAACCCTTTTCATCCGGCGATCTTCTGACAGTTCCTGCTGGTACCACTTTCCCGCCTTGTCCGTCAATACGAAACCTATAAGCACGCAGGTCAATGAAGGCGTAAGTTGATAAATTTCAACGTTCAGTTCCTCAACCACGTCGGGCATCGGTGCGAAGTAATCACGCGGGTAGAAGCGTTTGTCTGTTTTTCGGCTGACGTAGCCGATGTTGTACCAGCCTCCACCGCCATATAGCCGCTGCTCCCGAATCCACCGACCAGCACTGTTGCTTTGCCCGCTCAGACGGTCGTTATCCCAACCGAGTTTGCTTAAATTAGCATATAGAGCATCGATTTCAGATGGGCCATACACTTCTGCTCCCCACACCATCGGAACATCTAACGATTCGTCCTCTGGGACCCGGGTCCCTTTGTTGTCTTTTAGATCCTTCTCATCGAAATAGATCTTTTCAGAACCGTGAGGCGATACGATCGTGTTGGGTAGCCAGCAGTGCACGCGCCACCAGAAACCTTTGAACGAGCGTCTGAGCCAGGACGGACGTGCTGGAGCGGCTTTCCTGGTGGCGGTTGCCGCCTCGTCTTCTTTCTCTCCCTGCCTATCGCTCACGTCAATACCTCCTAAGTTGAACCATTATCCGCACTTGAGATTAGCGACCCCCTCGTGCTGAGCAGACTGTTAAAGCTTTGGAGGGACGATACTCTACTTCTCTGCCGTGCCCATGCACGTGCCGAACTGTCCGAGCTCGAGGGGAATGACCGCATTGGTTAACTTGCCACAGTTGCCAAATGATCACAATGAACGACATGAAAATCAACTTATTTGACTTCTCGAAAGCAGTCGCCGGTGGATGCCCGCAACTGGTCGTCAAGAGCCAACGGCCATCTCAAATTTCTTGCCAGATACCTGACGTTGGGATTCCCTGACGTCGAATCAAGATGCTCTGAACCAGCCCGTCGTGGCCATGAACTATGTGTCTTCAAGAGTCAGTGACCAGGGCGGCGGGCCCTTTTCACCTCGACGGACCGTTGCAGACACTTATGAACAGTTCCCAGTTATGAACATTTTGCGGCAGAAGTTGGCCTGGAAGCCGCGTGGATGTTGACTTTTCTCGGATGCCTCGAAGTTGCATCTCACCATAATTCCG
>Ga0066798_10000641_pt1 | contig 17023 bp, 15 predicted proteins | sample PersoiDNA2013203_FD_70961 | JGI IMG/M metagenome (GOLD analysis project Ga0066798, IMG submission 70961) | Permafrost soil microbial communities from the Arctic, to analyse light accelerated degradation of dissolved organic matter (DOM) -... | ecosystem: Environmental > Terrestrial > Soil >... | reverse complement strand
AGCTCGCGAACGCCGTGCTGAGCCTGGGCCACGGCCAGGCCGTAGCCGGGCACGATGACGACCTTGCTCGCATAGGCGAGTTGGATCGCCGCGTCGTCCACGGAGACCTCACGGACGGTACCGCCCGCGCTCCCCAGGGTCGCTTGCGTGCCTTCCGCGGCGCCAAAGCCGCCGACGAGGATGTTGGCGATGGAGCGGTTCATGGCGCTGGCCATGAGTCGAGTGAGGATCGCGCCCGAGGCCCCCACCAGGGCGCCGGCCACGATGAGAACAACGTTGCCGACGACGAAACCGGCCATCGCCACGGCGGTGCCGGTGAAGGCGTTGAGAAGCGAAATCACGACCGGCATATCGGCCCCACCGATCGGCAGAACCATCGTCACCCCGAAGATCAGGGCACAGGCCAGTGCGGCAAGCAGCAAGAGCGTCAGGACGTGGCTGTCGTACGTGACCACGCCGGCACCCGCCAGGATCATCACGATTGAGACGCTCAGGGCCGCCACGAGCAGCAACCAGGTGAAGATCCGACCGCCCGGGATCAGGATGGGCTGGCCCTTGATGCGGCCCATCAGTTTGGCCGAGGCGATCAGCGAACCCGTGAACGTCACCGAGCCGATGATGACGTCGGCGATGATGAAGAGGGTTCGCCAGCCATCCAGGCCGGGTACGCCGCCCGCCAGGACCCGGTGGCCGTCGAGGGCGATGAAGTCATTGAGGGCCAGCAGCGCGGCCGCCGCGCCACCCACGGCGTTGAATAGAGACACGAGTTGAGGCATCGAGGTCATGGCCACGGTCCGGGCCATTCGGAGCCCCAGGCCTCCGCCCAGAGCCAGGCCGCCAATCAAGAGGACCCAGTTCCCGAGCCCAAGCCCGCCCTGGATCACGAAGAGAACCTCCGCCACGATGGCAATCACCATGCCCGTGGCCGAAATCCGGTTGCCGGTCCGCGCCGTGGCCGGTGAGTTCATCAAGTGGAGACCGATGACGAACAGAGCGGCTCCGGCGATGAAGGAAAGCTGGACAAGGTGGCCGATGGTGCTGGCGTTCATAGCGATTCCCTCGTCACCGGACGGCCTTGTCGGTCGAAGCGGCCGGTCGTCGTTTGAACATCTGGAGCATGCGATCCGTGACCCAGTAGCCGCCAACGACGTTCGCTCCGGCAAAGGCCATCGCCACGAAGGCGAGCACGCCCGTCAACGGGTCGTCCGCCGTGGCAGCCAGCCCGATCGCGCCGACGAGCACGATTCCATGGATCGAGTTGGTCCCGGACATCAGGGGCGTATGAAGAGTGGCCGGGACCCTGCTGATGACTTCGAAGCCCAGCAGAATAGCCAGGACGAAAACGGTCAGGTCTGCGATCAGGACGTCTGTAGTCATGCCTTGGCGCCTCCTGGCTGGGCGGGTTGCAGGAGCTTCTTGACGGCCTCCTGGACCACTTTGCCTCCGTAGGTGATGACCGTTGCGGCGGTGATGTCGTCCTCAAAGTCAAACTGCAGCTCGCCATTCTTCACGAAGTTGAGCAGCAGGTTGGATATGTTTCTGGAGTAGAACAGGCTGGCCCCGGTCGGCATGGATGCCGGCAGGTTCAGCGGGGCGTGGATCTGGATGCCGTTCGAGGTGAGGACCATTTTGCCGGGTCGCGACAGCTCGCAGTTGCCACCAAGCTTACTGGCCGCCATGTCCACGATGATCGATCCGGGCCGCATCGCTGCCACCGCCTCGGTGGTGACCAGGACCGGGGGTCGCCGGCCGGGAACCTGGGCCGTGGTGATGACCACGTCCTGCTTGCCGATGATCTGGTTCAGTTCGGCTTGCTGGGCGGCCTGCTCCTCGGCCGTCAGTGCGCGAGCGTAGCCCCCCGCGCCAGCCCCGTCGACGGCGGACTTGAGGGTGACGAACTGGGCACCAAGCGACTCGGCCTGTTCCTTCGTCTCCGGCCGAACGTCGTAGGCCTTCACCTGGGCCCCGAGTCGTCGGGCTGTGGCGATCGCCTGGAGGCCGGCGACGCCAATACCGAGGATGAGGACGTTGGCGGGCTTGGCCGTGCCGGCGGAAGTCGTCAGCAGCGGGAAGTAGCGGCCAAACGCGTCGGCAGCCACAAGAACCGCCTTGTAGCCGGCCACGTTCGCCTGCGAAGACAGGGCATCCATTCCCTGCGCGCGGCTCAGTGTCCGCGGTATCGCGTCGAGGCTGACCGTCGTCAGGTCCTTCCCGGCGAACTCAACCATCGCCTCCGGATCGAGCAATGGCGCCAGCATGCCGATGATCGCCTGACCGGCGTGCGTGTATTTCGTCTCGGTGGGAGTGGGTCGATTGATGCGCAGGATGACGTCGCAGTTGGAGTAAAGCGCTGCAGTAGTCACTATCTGCGCGCCCGCCTCGACGTAGGCGTTATCCGGAAAGGCGGCTTCGGCCCCCGCGCCCCGCTCCACGAACACGCTGATGCCAGCGGCCCGGAGCCGATCGATCGACTCGGGAACCAGCGCCACGCGCCGTTCTCCCGGTGCGATCTCCTTGGCGACGCCAACCTTCATATTGATATCACCTGCTGTACGCGTCATGAAACGGCCCCGAGGGCGAGTACGCTTAGCAATAGCTGCCGGGCCCTTGGTTCTGCGGCCAGGCATCCCGCCGTGAACGCCAGGGCGCTCCATTCGGACGCCAGGCGCCCATCTACGACGCTGCCCGTCTAGGTGACGTTGAGCGTCGGGGAACGCGCTCGAAGTCTAGCCGGGCATGGCCGAGCCTGTCGCGGCCGCAGGCTCCAGCTGCCTGTCAGGCCCACCCGGACGGGTCGGCGGTTCGTACGGCGCAACTACAGAGTCTGTCGCTGGGCTCGGGCCGCCTGCCCCGGAGCCAGTCCGTGTCGCCGTCGCGGACCGCGTTGGTGGCTCACACCTCGGATCAATCTGGATCAGGGTCGGGCCGAGATTCCAGCCGAATCGAGTAGCGCATGTTGGCAGTGCCGCCGGGACTCAACTCAAGCATCTGTTCACACGACATCTGTTCATACGACGCCAGAGGCGTATAGTCGAATTCCGGTCATCTGGATTGTCCGTGATCGCAACTGTTGCCAGGGTTGAAGAGAGGAAGAGATGGTCACAGTTCGGAAAGCCGATCCGGCGCTCATGGACAAAGGAAGCAAGCCACCGCGCGAGTTGAGCCCCGCTGCCCGCGCGCGCGAACAGCAAGCGCGCCAGTTCAAGCGCCTGATCGCTCAACTCAAAGGACCAGATCAGGTCTTTGAAGTCCGTCTCGACCCGAATGAGAAGCCGATCACGATCCGACAACGATTGCTGCGAGTCGCCGCCGATGAAAACGTCGAGATCGCCGTTAGGAAGCACGGAAGCGGCTTCCTGGTGGGATTGCTCACACCTGAGCGGCGAACGAATCGCGGTCGCAAGGCGGCCGGTCCAGCGGCTGTGGCCGGGGCCCATAAGGGTTAGAGCGGCCGAGTCGCGGCCTTCGATGTCCGGCTGTGCAAGCAAGACCGACTGGGGCCCGGGTGGCTCCAGGTCGGGGGGACCAGCTGAATGAGCGCCGATCGGGACAACCTGGGCAATAAGGAGCCGGCTTCGGCTGGAGAGCAGACCGTCGAACCGGCCGGGATGCGCAGGCGTTTGGTCGAGATCCGGTGCGGCTTCGCCGAGATGGCTCGCCAGGAGGCCGAGGCCGCGGACTTGCGTGCCCGTGAGGCCCGGCGAGCCTACGACGAAGGGGCCGCTCTGCTGACCCCTCTCCTGGCAGCCGTGGATCCCGTCGCCACGAAAGCGTCCAAAGAGAAGGCACATGCGGCCTTCCGGTCGGCCGTTGGAGGCGCCCGGGCCCGGGCTCAGGTCGAAGCGGCTGCCGCCGCCTGGCTACAGGACATCAACCGGATCAACAGCCAATACCGGGCCGCTCAGGCTCAAGTCAAGCACGAGCGCGAGGCGGTGGATTCGCTTCTGTTCCAGGCGGACAAGTTGGCTGACACGGCCGAGTCTTCCAGTGCGATGGCTGCCGCCGCGGCTGAGGCGTGCCGCTCCGCCAGTGAGGCTCTCGATGGGCTTGCTGAACTCGTGTTCGATGGGCCCGTGGCCGAGGCGGCCATCGAGGCAGCCGCCGAGTCGGCCACAACCGGCGCTGTCGAGACTTCTGCTGTGGCGTTGGCAGCGACCGCGGCCGGCTCTGTGCCAGAGGCGCCCTGGCCGTCCCCCTCCGTTCCTGCCTCGACCACTATGTTTGGGCGCGCCCCCGCGCCCGAGGAGCCCACGGACAAGTCTCACTTGGACTGGCTGGTGATCGACCTTCGGTCGCCTCAACCTCAGGCCATAATCCGCCTGGTACGCCGGGACGGCGGAACCATGACCTCACTGGTGGAACACCTGGCGGGCATCGATCCGGCGGCGCGCAGGTCCTGGCAGCTGCTGTTGTCCAACTTCGTAGACTCGGTCGACGGCGCGGCCATCGATGACTTCTGGTTCGAGTTCCCGTCTGGCAGCCCGTTCTGGGACATCTTTACGCGGGAACAGGCCCGAGAGGTCGCGCGAGGCCTGGCCGCGCTCGGCTTCCGATATGACGGCTTCGGCGCCTTCATGGACGGCCGTGTGCCGAGTCAGCGCGATCTGGCGCTATCAGTGGGTGCGGCCGGCCTGCTGCCGGCTCGGATCCGCTACTGGCCTAAACACGAGGAGGCTCCCGACCTGTACCGGAGCATTCGAGTCGCCGCCGAAGCCTTCATCGCGGCGAGAGCGCCGGCCCTGACCCTGGGCGAGCTCGTCCCTCTCTTCGGCCGTCGGGCCGAAATGCTGGCTGACCTCTGGAACGACTGGCCCCGTGTTCGACCGCTCCTCTTCTCTACCGCGTATTGACCGGCTTGGCCCGCTAAACCGCGATCGGCGTCACGTGGGCGCGGCAGGCTAGGCGCTAGGCTTGGGCGCCTCGGCCGTGAGTCCTTCCTCGATGTCGGCGTCCTCCGCAGGATCCTGGTCCAGAATTACCAGTCGATAAGCCTCGGCTTCCGTCACGCCGATCCGTGCGCCCTGCTCGGCCAGCCGGCCGCGAATCCCGGCAAAGGCCGCTTCCGGGTCGTGGAGCTGGCTTGAGTGGCAGCGTAGCGCCTCGATCTTGCGGTCCGTCGTGGTCGTAACGTCGATCCAGATGTCGGCCTGGTTGGACCACATGAGGTACAGGCGCCGGACCTTGTGAGCCGGCAGGCCACCTTTGGCCAGCCAGGGGAAGGTCATCGGGTTGCGGGCAGCAGGGTAGACCGCGTCCACCGCCGCCATCGCCGCGGCTCGATGATCGGTGTGGTTGATCCCGCCCCCGGTGTGGATCACGACCTCGGGGTCGCCGCAGAAGACCGCATCTGGCTTGAAGGTCCGGATCTCGCGGACGAGCATCTCGCGGAGGGACAGGTCGTTTACAAGACAGCCGTCCGGCTGGTGCAGGAAGGTCACGCCGGCATAGCCGACGACCTTCGCCGCCCGTCGCTGCTCTTCCTCGCGGGCCCGGGCCAGCTCAAGCGGGTCCAGGCTGGGGTCTTCGCCGCCTGCGTCACCCGAGGTGCAGCAAACAAGCCAGCCCAAGGCGCCGGCGTCGATCCAGGCCGCGGCCGCTCCTGCCGGCCCAAAGTCGGCATCATCTGGGTGGCCCACGACGACCATGAATCGGCTCGGTCGCCAGGTATGGGCCGTCATTTTGTCGTCAGTCATGTCCAGCGCCGCCTGCCTCGGGAATAACCTGTTGTCGCTCGTCAACGTTCGCCGGCGCGCCCGCGAGGCGAGCCGTCCGACAAATACTTCGCTTCTTGCTGAGTGGAGTTATCATGCCGCCCGAGGCTTCGCTCGTCTCCCCCCACGCGCGAAGCCTCTTTTCTTGTCTGTGGACTGTACACGGCATGGCCGGTGGCCGGCAGCTGAGGGGCTGGCACCGAAGGGTCGACGGGCACATTGTTTCCGCCTCGGCGACGTCAGGCCGATGTGGCTCGGGCGTCATCCAGCGCGGCCAACACCTCGCTGGCGTGGCCCTCCGGGTTCACTTTCGGCCAGACCCGAACGACCCGACCATCCGCCCCGACCAGGAAACTGGCCCTCAGGATCCCCCAGTACGTCTTGCCGTAATTGGTCTTCTCGGCCCAGGCCCCGTACGCGTCGGCGACGGCATGGTCTTCGTCTGCGAGGAGGGTGAACGGCAGGCCGTACTTGGCCCGAAACGCGGCCTTGCTAGCGGGGCCTTGAGGGCTCAGGCCCCAGACGGCGGCGTCGGCGTTCCTAAAGGCGGCATCGTTGTCGCGGAACGCGCACGCTTCCTTGGTGCAGCCGGGCGTGTCATCGGCCGGGTAGAAGTAGACGACGGTGAACTGGCCTCGACGATCGGAGAGGCGATGGGCTTTCCCGGTGTCGTCGCGGAGCTCGAAATCGGGGGCGAGCTCTCCCACCTTCGGCATGGTGCTCATTCGACCAGGCTACCAGGGCGTCGCCGCGTCAGGTCTAGCGGGCAGCTGACTGCTCGCAGGGTGAGATATGCTCATCGGGCCCACCACTTTTGTCTGCTGGCTGGTGTTACGATTTCTGCCAAACCGAATACGCCTCCGGGGAGCGCCACCAGCGCTGAGAGTGCGGCCCCTGCCGCAGACCCGCCGTACCTGATCTGGGCAATACCAGCGAAGGAAGCAGGCACGATCAGTCCCCTCGCCGCACCCCCCGCGGAGCGCGGCGCATTGTGTCTTCTGAGGTCGAAGATGAATGGGATTGGTCCACGTTGACGGCGATCGAACAGTCAAGCGAGGCGCCACGGCGCGAAGGGGAGGCGACCCGGCGTCCGCGCGCGCTGACCATTGCGGGCTCCGATTCGGGCGGCGGCGCGGGAATCCAGGCCGATCTCAAGACGTTCGCCGCGTTCAGCGTTTACGGCGCCTCCGCTATCACCGCGGTCACGGCCCAGAACACCGTCGGCGTGCGGGCCATTCACGAGGTTCCGCCGGACATGGTCGCGGCCCAGATCGACGCGGTCCTCGAGGACATCGGGGCCGACGCCGCCAAGACGGGGATGCTCTCGAGCGCGGCGATCATCGAGGCCGTGGCCGATCGGCTGCGCAGCCATTCGTTTGGGCCGTTGGTCGTGGACCCGGTCATGGTCGCCAAGAGTGGCGACGCACTGCTTCGCCCGGAGGCGATCCGAGCCCTGATCGAGTTGCTCCTGCCGTTGGCGGCGGTGGTCACGCCCAATGCCCCGGAGGCATCGGTGCTGTCTGGGGTAGAAGTTCGTGACGAGAGATCCGCCCGTAAGGCGGCGCGGCGGATCCACGCCCTGGGCCCCGCGATCGTCATCGTTAAGGGCGGCCACCTGGCCGGAAACCGGTCCGACGACCTGCTCTTCGACGGCCGGTCCTTCGAGGTTCTCTCGGGCAGGCGAATCGAAACTCCGCACACCCACGGGACCGGCTGCACGTTCTCGGCGGCCATCACGGCTTGCCTGGCGCGCGGAATGGAGCCTTTCGCGGCTGCGCTCGAGGCCCGAGCCTTCCTGCAGGGTGCCATTGAGCACGCCGAGCCCCTCGGCGCCGGTCACGGGCCGGTAAATCACTTTTGGAGGTCGTTCCATGCCTGAGCTCGATCTGGCCGAGCTGACCGCGCAATCCGTGACTCGGATTCGAGAGCGCACGCCGCTCATCCACAACATCACCAACTTTGTGGTGATGAATGACACGGCCAACGTGCTGCTTGCGCTCGGCGCTTCGCCGGTCATGGCCCACGCCATCGAAGAAGTCCGCGAGATGGTGGCCTACGCCGGCGCCCTGGTCCTCAACATCGGGACGCTGGAAGAAAGTTGGATCGAGGCCATGCTGGCTGCCGGCGCAGAGGCCAACGCACGCGGAATCCCTGTCGTGCTGGATCCGGTGGGGGCCGGGGCGACCACGCTCCGAACCACGACCACGGAGCGGATCCGGTCCGCCATCCGTGTGGCCGTCGTCCGCGGCAACGCCGCCGAACTGGCTACGATCGCCGGAATGGAGGCGAAGATCCGGGGCGTGGACTCGGTCTCCTCCGGCGCCCCCGACTCCGTCGCGAGGCTCGCCGCTGCCCGCTTTGGGGGAACGGCCGTCGTCAGTGGGGCGGTGGACTACGTGGCCGACGCGACACGCGTGGCCGAGGTCCGTAACGGACACCCTCTGATGGGCCGCATCACCGGCTCGGGCTGCATGGCCACGGCCATCGTCGGGGCGTTCCTGGCCGTTGAGCCGGACCCATTCCTGGCCGCGGCCGAGGCGATGATCGCCTTTGGGATCGCCGGCGAGCTGGCCGCGGAGCGGAGCGCCGGACCGGGCACGTTCCGCCCGCACCTCATGGACGCCGTTGCGGCGCTGGACGAGGCCACGATCCTTGCCCGGGCGAAGGCGACCATTCGGGAGACTGCGGCGGCATGAGCACGAGTGACGGCGGACCGGAGCGGGCTCGACGCCGCGAACTGCTCCGGCGAGCGGGCGTTTACCTGGTGACCGAGGAGTCGCTCAGCGCCGGCCGGCGTTCGGAGGAGATCGTTGAGGCGGCGCTGGGAGCCGGTGTCCGCGTCGTCCAGGTTCGCGAGAAGGAGGGATCCGCCAGGCGGGCTCTGGAGATCGCTCTGGCCGTGCGCCGGCTGACGCGCCGATTTGGCGCCCTGCTCATCGTCAACGACCGGATCGACATCGCTCTGGCTGCCGAAGCCGATGGTGTCCATCTCGGACAGGAGGATCTCCCGCTCGCGGATGCCAGACGGCTTCTGGGCGAGGCCGCTCTTATCGGGCTGTCGATCACGGAGGCTGCGCAACTGACGGCGCCCGACGCCGCAATGGCCGACTGTCTGGGCGTGGGTGCGGTCTTCCCGACGGGGTCCAAGTCGGACGCGACCCTGACGGGACTGGCGCTCCTGGCAACAGCCCGAACCGCCACCGCGGCAACCAGGGTCCCGATCGTCGCCATCGGCGGGATCACGGCCGAGAACGCCGGTCGGGCCGTGTTGGCAGGCGCCGATGTTGTGGCGGTCATCGGCGCCATTGCGGCTGCCCCGGACCCGGGCCGGGCCGCCGCGGCGCTGCTCGAGGCTGTGCGCGTGGCTGGGTCGCGGCGTCCGGTGGCGAGCCCCCGATGAGTGGCTCCGGCGAGTTCGAGCTGATCGCGTCGCTGGCTAGTCGCCTCGACCCTGCGGCCGATGGGCTGGGGATCGGCGACGACGCTGCCGCCTGGATGCCAAGCGCAGGCGCCCTCGTCGTGGCCACGACCGACATGCTCGTTGAGGGTGTTCACTTCCGCCTCGACTGGACCTCGCCGCGCGACCTTGGCTGGAAAGCGCTGGCGGTCAACATCTCCGATCTGGCGGCTATGGGCGCGACACCGGGCCGGGCCCTGATCTCCGTGGCGCTGCTGCCGGGCCAGACCGCCCTGCTCCGGGAGATGTACGAGGGCCTGAGCGACCTGGCCCGACTCACGGGTACGCGTGTGGTCGGTGGTGACACCGTTCGGTCGTCGGGGCCGTTGGTCGTGAACGTGGCGCTCATCGGCGAGGCGGAGCCGGGTCGGCTGCTACGGCGGGACGGCGCTTTGCCCGGAGACCTGCTCGTCCTTACCGGTACGGTCGGGGCCTCGGCTGCGGGCCTGGCTCTGCTGTTGGATGGCGATCGTGATCGGCTCAGCCGGCCTGAGGCCGCGCCCCTGCTTGCGGCCCACCACCGCCCCAGTCCGCGGCTCGCGGCCGGCCGGATTATCGCGGCTCTAGGGCTGCGCTGCGCCATAGACGTCAGCGACGGCGTTGCCAGCGAAGCCTGGCACCTGGCTAGGGCCAGCGGCGTTGCCATCCAGCTAGACGCCGATCGGCTTCCCCTCGCGGCCGTCGCGGTCGCCCTCTTCGGCGACGCCAAAGCGCGTCAGCTCGCCCTTTCGGGCGGCGAGGACTACCAGTTGCTATTCACCGTGCCAGAGGCTCGTCTGGCCGAGGTGACGGCGGCGCTGGGCGAAGAAGACCGCCCAACCGTGGTTGGTCGGGTTGTCGGGCTCCACTCGGGCGGGCAAATGGAATTGACACAAGCAGGCCGTGTCGTCGAGCCGGGCCGGCCCGGCTACGTGGCGTTCTGAGGCCGACAGGAGGAACGGTGGTTTCGGAAGTTCAACCCTTGGGTGTTCCTCGCAGCGATCTGGCTGCGGCGACGATCGGCGTCGAGCGGGTGCCTGATCGCTTTCGTGTGCTCGGATTCTTCGACTACTTCGTCCTATGGGCCGACCTTGGCGTCGGGCTTCTGGTCCTGCTGGCCGGGACTGCGCTTGTGCCGGGCCTGGGCTTCTGGGAGGCGATCGCCGCCATACTTGTCGGCACGCTCATCGGCAACGTCATGCTGGGTTTGGCCGGAGTCGTCGGCAGCGACAACGCGATCCCATCGATGGTCAGCCTGAGGCCGGCCTTCGGCCAGCGCGGCAGCTACCTGCCCAGCCTGATCAATGTCGTTCAACTGGTGGGCTGGGGCGCGTTCGAGCTGGTCATCATGGCCCAGGCTTCGGCCCGCTTGACCCAGTCGATTTTCGGCGCCTCGAGTTACCCGTTCTGGGTCATCTTCTGGGGAATCGTCGTCACGGTCTTCGCCCTTGGTGGCCCGCTCGTTGTGGTGCGCCAGTGGCTCGAGAAGGCGGGCATCTGGATCGTTCTGGTGACCGGGGCGTGGATGATCATCTATGTGGTGACTCACGCGAACTTCGGCGCGCTGGTCAGCAGGCACGGCGATGGCAGCCTCAGCTTCGCCCAGGGCATCGACCTGGTCGTGGCGATGCCGATCAGCTGGCTGCCCCTAATCGCCGACTTCAACCGCTTCGCCAAGACCTCGCGCTCGTCGTTCTGGGGGACCGTCTCGGGCTTTGCGGTGTCCAACGTTCTCTTCTACACCCTCGGCGTCCTACTGATCCTCGTGCTGCCGGGCTCAGACCTGATCGGCTCGATCATGACCATTGCATTCGGTACGGCTGGTCTTGCTCTGCTGTTGGGCGACGAGACAGACAACGCCTTCGCCGACGTCTACTCGGGCGCCATCTCGATCAAGAACGTGCTGCCCACACTCTCCACCCGGCTCCTGGTGTCGTCCATCGGTGGCGTCTGCCTCGCCATCGCCCTCATCGTCGACCTGACCAGCTTCCAGGGCTTTCTCTATCTCGTCGGATCCCTGTTCACGCCGCTGTTCGGTGTCTTGTTCGCCGACTACTTCATCCTGAAGCGTCGGCGCTACGCGTCGGAGGAGCTGTACCCGGAGGACGGCCAAGGCCGATCTCGCACAGGGATCAACCCCGTGGCTTTGCTCGCCTGGGGTTGCGGCATTGCCACCTACCTCGCCGAGACGACCTACGTCGGCTGGTTGGGCGGCACGCTTCCGTCGCTGGCCGTTTCGCTCATCGTCTACCTGGCTGTCAGCCTTGCAGTCGAGCGTGTTCAGGCGACCGCGCGAGCTTGACCGATGGTGCGCACGGCGCGACACAGCATTCGCGAAAAAGATTCTCGGAGGACGATGCATCCAAGCACGGCAATTCGTCGTATAGATGTAAAGACAAGGTGAAGAGCCGGTTAGTGGTCATCAACTTGAGAGCCGCGGACTACCACTCTTGCGGTGCCTGCGTAAGCCGATATCTTGGGCAAGCCCAAGTCGAACGAATGGTAGATTTCGAGACGTGACCGATCTCTCGCACCCAGCAATTCAGCGGGTTATCGAGGTCGCCGCTCGCAAGGGGGTGGCCTTAGATATTCGTGTTTTCCGCAGTTCGACCAACACGGCGGAGGAGACGGCAGCGACCGTCGGCGCCGAGGTCGGGCAGATCGTGAAGTCACTCGTCTTCGTATCTCAGCGCCCGGAAGGCCGGCTCATTCCGATCATCTGCCTCGTATCCGGCCGGAACCAGGTAGATCTCCAGCTACTGGCGGCGGTGGCCGGGGAGGTTTCTATTAGACAGGCTACCGTTCGCCAGGCGCACGACCTTACGGGCTTCTCCGTGGGAGGGATTCCGCCTTTCGGGCACGGCCGCGAAGTTCGAATCCTGATGGATCAGGATCTCTGCCGGTACCAGTGGGTCTGGGCCTCCGCTGGCATGGACAACACTGTTTTCCGTGTTCCGCCGCGGACCCTCCAGATGCTCGCCAACGCGGTCGTCGCGCCCCTGGCCGCCGCGCAATGGATGCAGTCCTCAAATTCGGCGGCCGAGCCGCGGCTTCGGTTCGATACCGGCGTGGGCGCCTAGGAGCGGCTCGGGCACACAGGCACGGTATCCGCGGGGCCGGCAGCATCGATTTGGGCCCTGCTGTCCCCTTGGGCCCTGCTGTCCCCGATCGTTGTGGACAACCTGTGGACAAGTTCCCTGCCGAGAATCCAAATAGGTTGAGAACCCGATTGAACCCGGGTCGGGCTCGGCGTAGCGTATTAGCACGTCCGGAGGTGCTGAGCGCCTGCTAGCAGCTGAGATGACATCAAGGCACACGCAGCGAGTAGGTTCCTTCGGGCGTTTTGATTTGCCCGTGTGGACGGCCGCCGCAAAGGGATCGCCAGGACTCAGACCCGGCCGAGCGGCACGCTATCGCCAGCCGCCTCTGGGCCGCTAGACTGCCAGCGTGCGCGTCCGCCAGTTCGAGCTACGGCTTCTCGCCGTCGCCCTCACGGCTCTCTGGGCCACGGGCGGCGGAATCGTCCTGATCGCATATCGACCGGGAGGGCCAGTCGACGTGCTGGTGGGCGTCGCCGCATCCCTGCCGCTGTTAGTGTGCGTTGCCGCGATCGTGTGGCCGCCACTAGTGAGGGACAACAGCCGCGCGGCGGGTGTCTTCTGTATCGGGCTGGCGGCGGCGCTGCTGCTGATTCCCTCCATCGCGAGCGTTGTCGGCCAATTGCTCGAGGGTGGCACTCAGGCTCTGTTGCCGTCGGCCGAATTCCTGTATCCCTGGGCTCTGGCCCTGCTGGCGACGAGCCTCTATGCGGGCCTCGGGGTCAGCCGGCATTTCATCCCTGAGGTTGGGTTCCGCCGGAAGCGCCTTACGGCTTCGATCGCATTTGCCGTGGTTGCTACGTCTGCGATCGGCGGGGTCTACGCCGGAGTCAGCCTGGCCGACGATGCCGCTCTACAGAACAGGCCCGCGGCCTACTCGCGTTTCGGGCCAACGTCGGCCAACCTGATTCCGCCAGACTGCAGCCGCTCGCTATCGCCCGCCGCGTCGGCCAAGCTCGCGGTCGACCTGTGGGGCGACGTCGACCAGAGATCTATTGGCACCGTGAGCCTGACCGGATACCGGTCGGGTTCTGATGTCTCATGGACCGCCCAGCTCGTGCGCGACGATCTGTTTGGTCAGTACGGAGTGGTCCGAATCGGAACCTCGGCCTGGACGCTTTCGCCCGGAACTCCATGGCAGACCGCGGCCCCGCGCGATGCGAACGATCAACTGGTCGATGCTACGGCGTTGGCTCAGGTCCTTTCCCCGACGAATCGGGCCACCGCCGAGTATCGCGGTCTGGAGTACGTTGAAGGGGCGCGGGCGCGGCATTGCCGCGTGGCCGTAGACGGCAAGACGTTCCAGGCGTCTTTTCCGCAGGTCAAGTGGCTGACGAAGACCGCGGTTCTAGAAGCGTGGCGTGGTGAGATCAACTTCTGGGTCTTCGGCGACGGTGAGGTCGGCATGATCACTGGCAGCATCAACGGCGCCGCTCAGGAGATTCTGCCCCACGGCATCCAGGCCACAGTCAAGGTTCGCATGACGGCGACCAATCGAGACACCCAGGTTTCCATCTCGCCGCCTCGGACTTGATGGAGCCGCGATGACGCCCCCCTCAGATCCGCACGACACGACCAAGCACGATCGACTGGCGCGCTTCTATCGAGTCCTGCGATTCCTGGCCGCCCATCCGGAAGGGGCCTCCGTGGACGCGGTCGCCGGGTTCGTCGGCATGTCACGTCGGACCGTCTATCGCGACCTGCGGGCGCTCGAGGGTGAGATCGGGATCCCGCTCTGGAACGATGGTGGTCGATGGGGGATTGTCGAAGGGGCATTCCTCCCGCCTCTTCGCCTGACTCTCGATGAGGCCGTGGCCTTCTTCCTCGCCGCCCGCCTGACGGCCCAGTTCGCCGACCGCTACGATCCAGACACGGGCGCGGCCTTCCAGAAGTTGGCCGAGATCCTGCCGCCGGTCGTGGCCCGGCATCTGGAGCGGACGATCGACGTCCTCGCCAGCCGCCCGCCAGACGAGCGGCTGACGCGCAACTTGCGTCTCCTGGCGCGGGCTTGGGCGGAGCGCCGGGTTGTGGAACTCACCTACGACACGGCCACTTACAGCCCCGGCCGCCCACCGCGCCGGTCGCGCGTCCACCCGTACCTGATCGAGGCCTCGGCGACGACGCGGGCGCTCTACCTGATGGGTTACGACGAGTCGCGTGCTGCCGTCCGGACATTCAAGCTGCAACGCGTTCTGGAACTCTCCATTGCCCCGGATACGTTTGAGCCGCCGGATCCGGCCGTCGTCCAAGAGGGGCTGGACCGAGCCTGGGGCGTCATAGCGGATCAAGAAGAGGTCGAGGTCGAACTGCGTTTCGATGCCGAGATCGCCGGCCTGGTGACCGAGACTACCTGGCATCCGACGGAGCGCGTGACGCGCGAGGCCGACGGCTCGATTGTCTGGCGGGCGCGCGTTCCGGGCACCCTCGAGATCCGGCGCTGGATCCTGCAGTGGGGCGCCCAGGTGGAGGTTCTTGCGCCGCCGGAGCTGCGCGAGGAAATAGCGGCCACGTTCCGCAGTGCCGCGGCCAGGTACTGAGCGCGCGCTTGACGAGCGGCACCGCACCCGGATCGCGACTGGTCTAGGCTGGCGCCATGCAGGATGAAACGGTTGGGTCGGCAGGGAACGACGGCGAGGCGACGCCCGCGGGTGGCCAGACGCACCCCCAGCTGTGGGCCGTCAACCTGATCAGCGACCCGATCCACGGCTATATCGAGCTGACCAAGCGGCTCACGCCGGACCACGCCCGGAGGCTGGGAATGGCGGCCGAAGAGGCGGCTGAGGGCGACTTGCTCGATTCGGCGTGGCTGCAGCGGATGCGGCGCATCAGCCAGCTCCAGAGCGCGCGCTGGGTATTTCCCACGGCCGAGCACAGCCGCTTCACCCACAGCCTGGGCGTCATGCACGAGGCCGGATTGTGGGCGCGGCACCTCTACCCGAGTCTGTGCGTCACTCTCGCGGAGGCAGAGCCGGCGGTGCGGGCCCCTTCTGAGGGCCTGGTCGTTGAGACGCTGCGGCTGGCCGGACTTCTCCACGACGTCGGACACGGGCCATTTGCCCACTTCTTCGATGAGCACGTGCTGTGCCACTTCGGCGCGCCGGCGGACCCGCGGCGGATGCACAAGAGCCTGACCCACGAGGATCTGTCGCAACTCATCATCGAGCGAGAGCTGGGCGAGCCCATCCGGGCCATCCGGCGGGCGCCAGGAATCGTCCCCGAGCGCGACGCCCTCCGGCCAGACGAGTTGATCGACCCTGCCTGGCTCTCCTTCCTGATCTCGAAGCCGGCGATAGACGATCCAGCGATGCCGCGCTGGCTGCGCTGGCTCCAGCCGCTCTTGTCGGGCGTCTTCACGGTCGACAACCTCGATTACGTGCGCCGAGACGCATACTTGATCGGGGTCTCCACCGGCCCGGTGGACGTTGAGCGGCTGCGCCGCTATTCCTTCATCGGGCCGCGCGGCCTCACTCTGTACGAGCCGGGGCTGGGTGCGCTCGAGATGTTCCTGACCGCGCGCCTCTTCATGTATCAGCAGATCTACTACCACCGCTCGGTCCGCGCGATCGACCTCGATCTGGCGGAGGTCTTCCGGCCGAGCATCCTGGCCATCTTTGGCGACCGATCTCCGGCCGACGACCTGGGCCACTACGCCGACCTGGACGAATACGCGCTGCTCCACCAGGCAGCTCTCTGGGCCCGGGGCGAGGCGCTGTCCGAACGACCCGAGCCGGGTGACGGCACGGTCACCGCCGAGGTGGGTCGGGCCTGGTCGGCGATCCTGCTTCGGCGGCCTCGCTGGCGGGTCGAGGCTGAGCTTCGCCGGGACTACGAAGCAGGCGAGCGGGCCGAGGTACTGGCTGCGGCCCGCGCTGAGTTGGGTCCGGAAGAGGCCGGCCGATGTGCGCTGGACCTGGCCGAGGTGGACGCCCGCCCGGCTGAGGCCACGGCCACCGATTCGCTGCTCGCGGTCGCGGGTCGGGATGGAGTCCCGGCTCTACCCGTGAGTCGGGCCCTCGGGCGGCTGCCCGCCTACTCGCTCGTGGCCCGGCGGTTCGTCCGCTCGGGATAGGGGTCGCGGGCAGACGACGGGCGGCGGCTAGGTTGAGGCCGTCGAGCTCGCGCCGGCGCCCGGGTTCGGGCTCGGGCTCGCGCCGGCACTGGGGTCCGGGCTTGTGTTGGGGGTCGCCGGCACAGTCGCGGTGGCCGTCGGTTTCGAGGTCGGTGCGGGCGTCACCGACGGCGTCGGCGTTGAGAGGACTGGGCACGGCGCCGCCTCGATCGGTCGCAGCGCCCGCATCTCCTCCACCTCGCACCGGAATGGGAGGACCAGCAGCGGGTCGATTCGAGCCGTCTCATAAGCGGGCAGCAGGTTTCGGCTGACGACACCCGGGTCGAGCTGGAAGGTGGCGGTTTCGGACACCTTGAAGAGACCGAAGTGGACGTGGCAGCCCGAGGCGTTGCCGGTGGCCCCTTCGTAACCGATGACCTGGCCGGCTGTCACGTAGTCGCCGGGCTTGACGATGACCTTGTATTCGTGGGCGTAGATGCTGCGGTAGCCGTCGCCGTCGTCGATCACGACCACGATTGGCAGGCTGGGCCACCAGTGCTTGGTGTCGAGCAGTTGGTAGTAGGAAGCGATGTCGCCAATCCAGCCCATGTAGGCGTCGTACTCCCGGCTCGCCGCGAGGACGACCCCATCGTGTGCGGCGTGGACGCTATCTCCGCACTGGGTGGCCATGTCCACTCCGTCGTGGAACTTCTGACCGTCGACGATGAAT
>Ga0066798_10000637_pt1 | contig 17060 bp, 14 predicted proteins | sample PersoiDNA2013203_FD_70961 | JGI IMG/M metagenome (GOLD analysis project Ga0066798, IMG submission 70961) | Permafrost soil microbial communities from the Arctic, to analyse light accelerated degradation of dissolved organic matter (DOM) -... | ecosystem: Environmental > Terrestrial > Soil >... | reverse complement strand
GGTCCCGTTCTCGAAGAGGGCCGCGTGCAGGGCGACGACGCATCGCTCGGCGTCCGACTGCCTGACGATGAAGCTTATGTTCACCTGGCTCGCTCCCTGGGATATCATCTGGATGTGGATGTCCTCGCGGGCGCAGACGGAGAATATGATACCCGGGCTGTCGCTCGCGTTCAATATTCCCGGGCCAACGACGCAGATAAGGGCACAGCCGTTTATCACCTCGACGTTTCCATATTCCGAAAGCTCCTGGATAGCCGAGTTGAGGTCTTCGACGTTGTCCAGCGTGAGTGAGACGGAGACCTCCGAGGTCGCAACCATGTCAACCGAAATTTCGTAGCGCTTGAATACATCAAAAATACGGGCGAGGAAGCCGTATGCGAGGAGCATGCGAGTCGAGACGATCCGGACGACGGTGACGTTTTTCTTGCAGGAAATTGCGGTAAACTGCCTTTCCTCGGATGCCTTCTCGACAATCACCGTGCCCGGGTGACCGGGGTTGTTGGTGTTGAGCACCCGTACCGGTATATGCCGGGCAACGGCAGGCCAGATGGTCTTGGGATGCAGGACCTTGGCACCGAAAAAGCTGAGCTCGGCAGCCTCGGTAAAGGTTATCTCGGCGATGTTCTTCGCGGCCTTCACGGTGCGCGGGTCGGTGGTGAGGACGCCGTCCACATCCGTCCATATCTGGATCTCGGTGGCCCCAAGGGCCGCGCCGACAATGGCAGCCGTATAGTCGCTTCCCCCGCGGCCCATGGTCGTGATCGCCCCGGCGACGTTCTTGGCAATGAAGCCAGTGATAATCGGGATACCCTGGTGTTTACCGAGGCGTTTTGGGATTTCATCGTAGGTCTGGCTCAGGACCTCGGCGGCGCCGAAATTGTCATCGGTCACGATTCCTGCCTCCCAGGCGGGGCAGGGAAAGGCGTCGGTGCCGCGGCTTTTGAAGTAGTCTGAAAGGATGACGCACGAGAGTCTCTCGCCGAAGGAACAGACCATGTCGAGGGTGCGGGGACTCAGTTCCTGGATAAGCCGTATACCGTCGAGGTAATTCGAGAGTTCCGTCAGCGGCTCGTTGAAGGATTCGGAAGGAAGGCCGAGATCGGACAGGATATCCAGGTGTCTCTTCATGATCGGTTTAAGGATATTCGAGGAGGATTCGCGGGCAAGGGCCTGTTTTGCCCCCGCAATCAGCATGTCGGTTACTCCGCCGACGGCGCTTGTGACGACGACAGGATCCTGATCGATGCGGTCGGTGACAAGGCGGTAGACTTCTGCAATGCATTCTGCGCTTCCGACGGAGGTTCCGCCGAATTTCATGATGATCAAGTGTTCTCCTTGAACAGGTGGTTCACTTCTCCACCCGGAATGGTGATACGCATATCCTACCCGACGTCTTCCGCGCTGTCAACTCAGGCCGCCAATGTCCGGTAAATACAGGTTCGAACGTCCATTCATGTCGCAGAACCACCTTTCCCGGGATGAAGACACTATGAATACATGGCCGCCCGTTCCGTCGTTCCCCAGAGGGGCGGGAGCACACGGCATCCACTACTGCGAAAAAAGCGCCGGACGATGAACGCCCGGCCCGAAAGCATCCCTCAGAAGCGCCCTTCGCATTGGACTAACATGCTCAGGGAATACGCCCTTTGCATTGGACTAACATGCTCAGGGGGTGATGTTGTTCAGCTAAAACGTGGAGGACCTTGCCTTACGGCTTCTTCTCCTCCATTACCAGGGTTTCGATGATGTCGTCGACCTTGAAGTCATTGAAGTTCTGCAGGCCCATACCGCATTCATAGCCCTTGAGGACTTCCTTTGCGTCTTCCTTGAAGCGTTTCAGCGAGGAGATACTGGAGTTGGCATACACGACGACGGCGTTGCGGACAACGCGGGCCTTGGCGCCGCGGATGATCTTGCCATCCTCGACCAGACAGCCGGCGATGGCGCCGACACCTGTGATCTTGAACACGTCCTTGATGCGGGCGCGACCTTGCACGATCTCTTCGAAGACCGGCTTGGTCAGCCCGGCGATCATCTTGTCGATGGAGTCGCCGAGTTCGAAGATGAGATCATAGGTACGAATCTGAACCTTCTCGGTCGCTGCGACCTTGAGCGCTTCGGCCAGAGGGACGACGTTGAAACCAACAATGACGGCGTTGCTGGCGGAAGCCAGCAGGACGTCGGACTTCGTGATACCGCCTGTGCCCTCGTGCAGGATCTCGAGAGGAATAGTCTTGGTCTTGACCTTCTTCAGCTCGAACTTGACGGCGTCCAGTGTGGAGAGCGCGTCGGCTTTCAGGATAAGGGTGAGCTTCTTCTTCTCCAGTGCCTCTTCTTCGTTAAACAGGTCGTCCAGCGTCAGCGGCTTCTTTTGTTCCTGCGCCAGGAACGCAAGGCGCTCCTTCTGCCGCTTCTCGTCGATGATCATGCGGCACGAGTCCACGTCTTCCACCATATGGAAGACCTCACCAGCCTCGGGCAGCTCCGACAGGCCCATGACCTCGATGGGCATGAGCGCCTTCGCTTCGCGCAGGTTCGCGCCTGCCTCGTTGGTCATGCGCTTGATCTTGCCGACACAGTCGCCAACGCGGATGTCGTCACCGACATGGAGTGTTCCAGTTTGCACCAGAAGGCGAGTCAGGACGCCGATGTTCTTGTCGATGCGTGCCTCGATGACGGAGCCGGACGCTTCGACGGAGGACCGGGTCTTGAGTCCTGCCATCTCCGCCTGCAGGAGGATCATATCCAACAGTTCGTCCACACCCTTGCCGGTCTTGGCCGACACGGGAAGGAAGACAGTGTTTCCGCCCCAGTCGTCCGGCTGCAGACCACGGTCCGCCAGCTGCTGCTTGACGCGTTCAGGGTTCGCCTCGGGCTTGTCGATCTTGTTCATGGCAACGATGATCGGGACCTTTGCCGCCTTGGCATGGTCCAGCGCCTCGAGGGTCTGTTCCTTGACACCCTCTTCTGCGGCGACGACAAGGATGACCACGTCGGTGACCTGCGAGCCCTTGAGACGCATCGAGGTGAATGCCTCGTGGCCGGGAGTATCGATGAAGATGATGGTCTTGCCCTTGATCTGGACCTCGTAGGCGCCGATCTTCTGGGTGATGCCACCCTTCTCGCGGCTGGCGACGCTGCTCTTGCGGATGAAATCCAGCAAGGTCGTTTTGCCATGGTCGACGTGGCCCATGACCGTCACGACAGGCGGGCGCGTCTCGAAGGACTTCATGAACTTGTCCGATGGCGGGGCATAGTTCTCGCCGAGGATACGGGCGAGGTAGTCGGCGTCGTCGGGGTCCAGCAGACCGCACTCGCGCACCGGGATACCGTTCTTGAGCATCATCGTGTTCAGCTCGTGCTGCTTGAGGTCAAACTGCTTGGCAAACACAGTATAGGTGACAGACTCGACAAATGCTTTGGGCTTCTCTACAGTGACGACAGGTTCGACCGGTGCGGGAGCAGGTTTCTCCTTCTCCTTTTCAGGTGCGGCCTTGGGGGCCGCCTTGGCAGCCTTTGGAGTCTCTTTCTTGACCTCCGACGAGGCGGCCTTCTCCTTGTTGACAATCTCCTTGACAAGGTTTGCCGTTTCTTCTTCGATCGTGCCGACCACGCCCTTCCCCGGAACTCCCAGCTCAGCCAGGATCTCCAGCATGCGTACCGACTTCAGATTCAGTTCTTTAGCGAGCTCATAGATTCGTACTTTCTTCATGCATCTCACCTGCCTCACGGGTTGGGGCCGCTTGCGGCTGCCCTTCCTCTACTTGAACGAGTTCCACCTTCGCGTCCAATAGCCGCTCTACGAGCCGGACGTTGACCCCGCCCTTACCCAGGGCGACGGGAAACGCCTCGGCGGTGGCGTGCACCACGAAGGTGCCGTCCTCCGGCCTGCGTTCTGCATCCAGCACCTTGGCGGGGCTGAAAGCGTTGATTGCATATTTTACGGGGTTTGGATCGTATCGGATGACATCGATGTGCTCAAACGCGACCTCGCGCGATACTGCGCGGATGCGTCCACCCATCGGCCCAATGACTGCGCCCACGGGATCGATCTTTGGATCGCGGCTGAAGACGGCGACCTTTGCGCGCTGGCCAGGCTCGCGGACGATGCGCTTGACCTCGACCAGGCCTGAACCGACCTCGGGGACCTCCAGCTCCACGAGACGCTGGATGAAGTCCGGATGCGACCGCGTCAGGACCACACGCGGTCCCTGCGCCGACTTGTCGACCGACAGGATGAGCGCCTTGGCGACACCCTGAAAGCGCAGCCGTTCCCCGGGAATCTGCTGATCCTTCGGCATGATTCCTTCACACCGGGCAAGGTTGATAAGCAATCCCTCCTTGTTCTGGCGCAGGACCTCGCCGTTGACCAGCGTGCCCACCTGCGAGTGAAAGCGCTCATAAACCAGATCGTTCTCCCGTTCCTTGATCTTGTCGTCGATGAACTTGCGTGCCTTCACGATCACCGACAGGGGGAGCTGCTCGATCTTGACCTGGACGAGCACGTCGTTCCCGGTCTTCGCCTCTGGCTCCACCTTGCGGGCGTCCTTCAGCGTGATCTCAGTGTCGCCGTCCGTGACCTTGGCCACAACCGTCTTGCGCGAATAGAGCCGGACAAGGCCGGTCCCCGTGTCAGCTTTCACCAGGAAGTTGTCTTTCTGGTACTGCTGCTGGTATGCCGCCTCGAAGGCTTCCTTGATCGCCGTCACGATGTATTCTCTGGAGATTCCCCGTTCCTTCTCCAGCTCGTAGATGGCGCTCTGGATCTCATCCCTCACACGCACCTCCCAATATCTCGTCCCACAACGAGATCTTCGTCACCTGCCGCATATCGAACACGCGGTCTACGCCGAGCACCGTCACGTGCAGGCTGTCCCCGTCCGATGCTCCCAGAGTTCCGATGATCGGCTCCCTGGACTCCCTGGTCGCCACGCGCACGAACCTGCCGGCGAAGAGCTCCAGCTCCCGCGCCGTCTTGAGAACGCGGTCCAGTCCGGGGCTTGTCACCTCGAATGCAGGCAGATAGTCGTCGCCATACAGCTCAATGAACGCATGACTGATCGCCCGGCTGACGCTCTCGAGATCATCGACCGAGATGTCTCTCCCCGGCGTCATGAGCACGACGCTCGCCATGCCTGGAGCGTTCTCGATGGCGACGAGCGTGGTATCGCTCTTCGCCACTTCCAGCTGCACAATATCCGCAAACCTCGTATCCATACATCTCTCCATGTGAAACAGAAAAGTGGATCGCTCGCGCGCCCACTTTTCGTTTTCCACTAATATGAAACGTCCGAAAGCAGGGCTTCCGGACGTCATGTCGCTCGGTTGCTTGTCACGTTCATGACATTACAGGAAATAGTATACCTATGAATGTCCAAATGACAATCTCAATTTCCTTTACAATCTGGCGAGCCCCTCGGACCCGTCGTTACGAGTAGTCTACCCCGCTGGGACCAAGGATCTCGGCAAGTCCCTTCAGGAGCTCGGGCGTAATAGCGACCCAGTGCTCGTTGCCGACCTCCAGACAATGCTCGGCCCCGTTGCAGTACAGGATGCGCCAATGCTCTTTGCCCGGATGGTGGTGCGTGAGGAGGAGGACATTCTTGAGTATCTCGCCATTCACCTGCTGTTCCGTCATTCTGAGCCTGAGCACTGGGTGGGTCACAGAAACCGGTTTCAAGCCTTTCGCCTGTTCGGGCGTCACGAAGTCGATGAACTTCTTGGCCGTCAGAGACAATTCGTCGCCGTCCATACGCACGTTCGCCTCCAGGACGATGGCGCCCTCGCGGTCGAAGCACGGCTGGAACTGCCCGAGGACGTACTCGAACACCATCAGCTCCACCTTGCGGCTGTCGTCCTCGAGCGTGCACTTGCCATAGGCCCGACCCGCCTTGGACTTGGCGGTCTTTGCAGACGTGAGGAGGCCCATGACCGTTACGGCGGTCCCGTCGTCAAAATCCGCGCATTCCGAGACGCGCTTTGCCTTGTACTTGGCGAGGAGAGGTTCGTACTGCTGGAAGGGACTGCAGAAGCAGAAGAACCCAAACGCTTCCTTCTCCATCGCGGCCGCGCCAGTCGTATCGCAGGAGGAAGCAGGGGTTGCTGGTTCGTTGACCGAGCCGCCGAACAGGCCTGTCCCGGGGTCGTCTACGACAGGCGCCTTGCCGTTCTGGTTGTTGAACTCCCTGAGGACGGCAACGCGGTCCTCGCCCAAGCTCTCGAACGCCCCGGCCTTGATGAGGCACTCGACGGACTTGCGGCTGACCTTGCTGCCGCCGGAACGCCGCTGGAAGTCCTTGAACGTCGAATAGGCGCGGTTGGACCGCTCCTCCATGATCTCGTCGATAGCCTTTGAGCCCAGGTTCTTGATGGCAAGCAGGCCGAACCGGATGCCCTGAGAACCGTCGGCCTGTGTCTCCACCGCGAACAGCTTGTAGGATTTGTTGATATCCGGTGGAAGGACGTGGATATTCTTGCTTCGGCATTCCGCGACCAGTTCCTTGAGACGGTCTTCGGTATCGATACCCGAGTTCATGAGGGCCGTCAAGTACTGAATGAGATAGTGGACCTTGAGCCACGCCGTGCGGTAGACCATAATGGCGTAGGCGACCCCGTGGGACTTGTTGAACCCGTAGCCGGCGAAAAAATCGATGAGGGCGAACACGTCCTCGGCGGTCTTCTTCGGGACACCTTTCTCAATCGACTTCTTGACAAAGATGGCCCGCTGCTTGGCCAGAATGTCCGCCTTTTTCTTGGAGATGCCCTTGCGCAGGATGTCTGCTTCCTGCATCGTGAACCCGGCCATGCGGTTGGCGATCTGCATGATCTGTTCCTGGTACACAATGATGCCGTAGGTCGGCTTGAGGACACCCTCAATGCTGGGATGGTAGTAGTTGACCTTCTCCTTGCCATTCTTGCGGTCGATGTACTTCTGGATACCGCCGGCCTTGATAGTGCCGGGGCGGTAGAGCGAGATGATGGCCGTCAGGTCTTCGATGGAGGATGGCTGGACGCCGGACGCGACGCCCTTCATGCCGCCGGATTCCATCTGGAACACCCCGACGGTGTCGCCGCTGCTGATGAGGTTGTAGACAGCCGGTTCCTCCGTGTCGACATGACTGATGTCCACTGTCACGCCAAGCTGATCCTTGACCATCTTGACGGTGTTCTGGATAACTCCCAGGTAGGAAAGGCCCAGGAAGTCCATTTTGAGGAGGCCAAAGGCCTCGACGAAGTTCTTGTCCCACTGCGTGATGACGTTGCCGTCCTTGTCGCGCTGCAGGGGCAGGTAGTTGGTGAGTTCGGTGTCAGCGATGACGACGCCCGCGGCATGGGTACTGAAATTGCGGTTGACGCTTTCCAGCTTCATAGCCGTATCGAACAGCTCCTTGACCGTGGTGCCGCTCAGTTTTGTGCCGTCGCCGTACATGGTCTTGAGCTGGGCGACATTGTCCAGAGAGTCCTGCAGACCCGTGCCGAACGGGATCATCTTAGAAATCACGTCTGTGTCTTTGGGAAGCATGCCCAGAGCTCGCCCCACGTCGCGGACTGCCTGCTTGGCCTCCATCCTGCCGAAGGTCGCCACCTGGGCGACCGAGGATTCGCCGTACCGCTCACGCACATACTGGATGACCTCTCCGCGGCGCGTATCCTCGAAATCCATGTCGATATCTGGCATCGAGATGCGAGCAGCGTTGAGGAAGCGCTCGAACAGCAGGTTGTACCGCAGCGGCTCGACTTCCGTGATGCCGGTCGCGTAGGCGACGATGGCACCAGCAGCAGATCCACGGCCGGGGCCAACAGCAATTCCTTTGCGGCGAGCGAACCGGGTGAAGTCCTGGACAATGAGGAAGTAGTCGACGAACCCGCACTTCTCAATCGTCTCCAGCTCCATACGCGCCCGGGCCGTCGCCTCTTCCAGCTGTTCGGGAGAGTAGAGGCGCTGGATGCCATCCATGGTCATCTTCTCCAGCAATTGGCGGTTGACCTCGGCATCCCAGGGCGTCGTCTGCCCTTCTTCGATGTACCGGGGAAGGTGATAGATGCCAAGAGGCATTTCGACGTTGCACATGTCGGCAACGAGCTGGGTGTTCTGGATGGCCTCCTCGTCTTCAGGCAGGCGCTCGCGCATCTCATCCTCGGTCATGACATGGTAATATGGACCGTTGAAGCTCATGCGGTCCTTGTCGGTCATCTTCTGCAACGTCTGGACACAGAGCAAGACCTCGTGCGCGGCGTAGTCGTCCTTGCGGAGGTAGTGGCTGTCGCAGGTAGCCACGGTCTTCGCGCCGATGCGCTTCGCGATGCTGCGAAGGATGGGAAGGGCGCGCAGTTCCTTGTCGATGCCGTGGTTCTGGAGCTCGATGAAGTAGTTCTCCTTGCCGAAGATGTCCTGGTACCTCCTGGCAATGGTCAGCGCCTTCTCTTCGTCACCCTTTGCGGCCGTCTCGGCGACCTCGCCCTTGAGGCAGGCGGACAAGGCGATGACCCCCTCGTGGTACTTCTCCAGTGTTTCATAATCGACACGCGGCTTGTAGTAAAAGCCCTCGAGGTAGCCGACGGAGACGATGTGGCTCAGGTTCTGATAGCCCTTGAAGTCTTTTGCCAGGAGGATCAGGTGATTGGGAAACCCTGCCTCCTTCTCCTTGTTGAGGCGGCCGTTCGGGGCCATGTAGACCTCGCTGCCGATGACCGGCTTGAGCCCGGCGTCCTTCATCTTCATGTAGAAGTCCAGCACGCCGTACATGTTGCCGTGGTCCGTAATGGCGCACGCGGTCTGCCCCATCTCCTTGAGACGGCCGACGAGCGGACCGATCTTGCTCATGCCGTCCAACAGTGAGTATTCGGTGTGGAGATGCAGGTGGACGAAGCTCATCCCGGGTTCCTCACTGCGCCGGGAAGCGGGCAGCAGCCTGTGCCTGGTCGACAGAGACCACTTCGACCACGGCATCGTAGACAAAATCGAAGAACGACTGCGAGCGCGCATTGAGGACAATCTTCACCGGGACGCTGAGCAGCGCGCCTGTCGTGCCGACGGTGACCGTCGCCGTGGCCGTGACGGCTTCTCCCTCGAAGGTGAACCGGCCGCTCATGCTCCAGACGTTACATGCTTGCCCCAACAACTGCACCGGCGCCTGCTTCTCGATGGTAAAGAGACGTGACGAGAACGTCGCCGGCAGTCCGAGAAGGCCCTCGCAGCTTTCCTGCAGGACGTGCGCAGCTGCAGCCGCAGTCTCGCCCTTGGCGGCGTACGCCCCGTTCTCGAACACGTAACCTGTTCCACCACGGACCATGAGTGATGCCGTCGGGTTCGCCGGGTCACCGCTCATCACAAGGATGTCCCTCCCATTCTTGACGACACGGCCATCGAACGACTTGTCTTCGCCGCCGAGTGTTCGGTGGTACGAGGCTGTGAGCTCGTACGCCGGAAGCGTGGCAAGAGAGGAGAGCGACAGGAGCTGTCCCTCCTGCAGCGTCACCTTGACCGCCTTGGCGTTCTTCCCAACAATTAGGTCGAATGTGGCGTCGGCAAACCCCTGCTTTGTGACTCTTCCCGCATAGGTCCCTTCTGCGAGCCCCTCGAACGTGAACGTTCCGTCCGACCCTGTCGTCGTGGTCGTGTTCCACACGGTCACGGAGGCTCCGGCTATGGGCTGGCCGCCGGATGTCACCGTCCCGGCACCAAGAAAGAGTGGAACCAGCTGGACGGTAGTCGGCAATTGCTTGAGGTCCGCCACCTGGATGAAGGCCTTCTGGTACCCTGTGGCTTCGACACTCATTTGTGTCCGATCAGCCTGAACCTGTCCCGAAACCGTTCCGGTCGCATCGGAGCCGAGAAAGTCGGAGCCGCTGGAGCCGGTGAACGTCAGCGTCGCATTGGCTACGCCCTTGCCTGAGTACGCAGAGACGATCCGGAGCGAAACCAGGTTGCGGCGGGCGCAGCCGGCGAGAAAGAAAATGACAAGCAGCAGAGCGAGGCCAAGCGCCAGCACCCGGTGGAAGGTAGTCCTTTTCATCATGGTTTAACCTCTCGGAATTCGAGTCACATGCCCACCCATCGTTGTTCGCGTATCGAGCACGGACACGAAAGCGTCCGGGGCCAGCTCGGTGATCGAGGAGTTGAGGAGTGCGATGTTCTTGCGCATAGTGGTTGTCAGGATAATCATGCGGTTACTGTCCATGCCAGACCCGGAGATCGTCGTGATGCCAAAACCCCGGTCGCGCAGATGATACGCCAGTCGGTACGGGTTCTCGTTGGGAATGATCAGCCAAGTCTGGTGGCCGATAGCCAGCTTCTGTTCCAGCCAGATGCCAAGCAGCGCTCCGGTTGCATAGCCGAGGGCATAGCCGAGCATCTTGTAGATGGTCATATTGTTCAGGACCTGAGAGAGGCCGACCAGATAGACCATCACCTCGAGAAACGCAAAGATGAACGTGTACAGGCGGCGTCCCTTGACCAGGAAGTTCATCGACAAAGTCTGAAGAGCCGTGTTGACGAACTTTATGACGAACACGATCAGGATTGACTCGGCTACCACCCAGAACTGCGCCACTCGAAACCTCCCGTTCCTGTACTGACGGGTTCAAGTATAGTGCCCGCTGACTGCCGCACAAGCTGGGGTACGCGAAGGCCGGCACGTGGGAGTCGGATATTGAAATGTTGCGCTGCTGTGGATAACATGTGAACAGTGTGGATAGAATTGTCATCCACGCCTCTCGGCAAAGGAGGGTTCGTGGCTCGACCGTTGCGCATCGAGTTCCCAGGTGCTGTCTATCTGATTTCCGACACTGGTCCTGCAGGTCGCTCCATCATGCAGAGCGATGACGCTCGCTTGCAGTTCCTCGCAGACCTCACGGCGGTGGCGGTGAATCTGGACTGGCGCATCTACTCGTGGTGCATGTTGCCGGACCGCTACAGCTTCGTCGTGGAGACGCCCCATGGAGATCTCGGCACAGGCATGCGTCGGTTCATCAGCAGCTACACGCGGCATGTGAACCGCCAGAACAAATGCTCGGGGCGAGTCTTCCGCGGAGCCTATCGGGCCGTCCTCCTGGAACCCGACGCATGGCTGCTGCCGGTCTGCCGCCACGTTGTCCTCCAGCCCGTGGCATCCGCTATAGTCGCCACCCCCGAGGAATGGCCCTGGAGCAGTTACCAGGCGACGGTCATGAGCACCCACGTACGGAGTGCCCCGCTTGCTGCCGAGTCTCTGCTGTCTCGTTTCGGCCAAACACAGGAAGAAGCTGTCGCCACTTATGCCGACTACATTCGGGCGGGCATCGGCCAGCCGACCCCACTCGCTCACGTGATGCCGCCGGGCATCCTGGGAACGCAGACGTTCGTCCAGGTGGTCACTGAGCATCTAGTGAGCAGGGCGTCCGAGCCCTCGGTCGCCGCAACGCTTCTGATGCTTGCGCGACCCTCCCTGACACAGATCTTCGGACCCGATGTCAGGCGTGAGCGCTCACAGCTCTCGTTGCGCGTTGCAGCAGCCGTCCATCTTGGTTACTCACTCGTGCAGATCGGTGGCCACCTGGGCGTCCATTATACGACGGTCAGTCGGTACCTCCGCGCGGCACAGGGTGAGCGGAGGAATGGACTTCCTCCCGTCCACTGAACGATTCCCCCAGACAGCATGAAAACAAGTCCCCGACAGCTTGCACAAGCTGTCGGGGACTTGTCATCCGAGCAAGATCACCGGGATTATTTCCACATTATCCACAGATATGTTATGTTTTCATACCTGATCTACTGGGCAGGGTTGAGAGGGATAACAAGCCAGCAGATGAGATAGACCAGGACACCCGTCCCCCACGCCATCCCGAGCAACGCCCAGGCGATGCGCACAATAGTCGGATCGATGTCGAAGTACTCCGCCACGCCAGCCGCCACGCCGCCGATCACCTGGTTCCTGCGTGATCGGTACAACCTCTTGGTGGAATCATAGCCGACTCCCGAAGACACCGGGCGCCCAGCCTGCGGGCGATCCCGATTGTCCTGGATGGGTCCCTGCCCGCCAGATGCAACGCTCGGCTGACTTGGTGCACAGGTGCCACACATGACCTTGCCATCTACCATCACTACTTCCTCGCGGGCAAGCGCCTTTCCGCACTTTGTGCAGACGCCGACCGCTTCTTCATCCGGTCTGTCAAAACTCTTCATTTCCTGGTACCTCCCTTGATAAGAACAACTAGTCCGAGCACAAGGAACAGCCCTCCGACTGCCGATTTCCGAATAATGTCGACCACCTGAGCTGAGAAGATGTCCAGCCCCGAAAGAAACGCAAGCGAGCCTGCGGCGACAGCCACGACTCCCCACATCAGCCCGATTCTTGACCTCTTGCCTTCAACGGAATCGAACAACGTCGCCAACAGGATGGAGAGCCCCGTGGAGATCACTGCTGCTCCCACGAAGGCCGTGAAGCTGAACCGGACGACCTCCAGAACCTGCATGAGGACGATGATGCCGACAAAACCAAGCATGGCACTCCAGAACACCGTTTCACGCGCATTCCGCTGGAAGCCCGTCGCGACGCCGTAGATGCCCAGCAGGATCACAAACACCGCCAAGGGAACGAGGATGCCGAAATGGTATCCCGTCTGGGGAAACGCCTGGAGCAGGAAGTGGACGCCAAAAACGATGAGCAGAGCGCTCAGGGCCACCCGCCGATCAATGTTGTCGCTGTTCATTGTTGTACCTCCACAAGTTGAATCTGTCCAATTGCACTGTCGATACGCACGACGAGCTGCCAGTCAGCTCCACCGGCTGCCGAGGCATTGAGAAACGATTTACTGCCCTCGGCCGCAAATCCCGAAGACAGGATGTTGCCCAGGACACTCCCAACGGAAAGCCGTACTCCCGGTTTGCTGGGGATACGCACCGTTCCGTTCCCCACTGCCGTGTGCAGTGAGACGTCACAGTGCCTGCGCAGTGACCCCGAGAAGTCGAGGTCGTAACTACCGGTGATGTTGCCAATGACAAGGTCCGCCATGTCCAGATTGCCGAGGTGCTTCGTCGAGAAACCACCGATGACATTCTCGATCTGGACAAGGTCGATAATCGATCCAGATTCGGAGGCGTCCAGTTGCAGTGCGGAGGACGCCCCAGCCAGACGGAGCTCCTTAAGCCGAGCCTGGTCCAGGACCAGACGGGCTTCACCAACGAGCGTAAACGTCAGAGTACCGTTCTCGGGGACCACGACCGTCAGGCGCTTGACCCCTGCGTGGACGCCAGAAACACTGTCGAGGCGCAAGCCATACGTACCGGTCTTCGCACGAAAATCTCGATGGAATCCTTCGCTACCGAGAACGATGCTCGCTGAGGTCGCGACAGGGGATGTGCCCACGACGACCTCGAGGTTGTCGCCTACGACTGATATCCTGCTCGCAGAGCCACCCGGGACTTCCAGGATTGCGCCCTCTGCAAACGCCGGAACAGCCCTAAGTCCACCGTTCCGCGTCACCAACGTCACGACAGCGGAGCCGACGACGATCAGGCTCACCACGAGGACGGCGACCAGAACGCGCCTGCGGCCGGTCATGGAAATGGAAGCAGACTGCATCATGCAGCCGACCCTCCGCCCACCGAGCCCAAGGATGTTTTCTCCCGAGCACTTTTTCTCAATGCCCCCGAGCATGTTGGTCCAATGCGAGGAGCCCTTGTGAGGGGTGCTGTCGTATCCGAGGGTGTTCTGCATGTTGGTTCAATGCCCCCGAGCATTTTTCCCTCATGCGAGGGGCGCTTCTGAGGGGTGCTTTTCTGGCCGAACAGACGCTCACTGAGGGCAAGACTGCCGAGCAGCAGCCCCCCCACGGCCGTAAGCGTGCACAGGACCAGCAAGGACCTGAGTTCGTCGAGGTTTGGCCCGACAACAACCTGCACCACCCGCAGGACTGCTGATGAATGCGCAGCGAGCATATAGGTCCCGGCCAGGAACAGCCCAACGAACAGAGCCCCAAACAGCAGTGCTGCGGCAAGGACGATCACCGGTTCTCCATTCCTCATGCGCGTTTCCATGAGACGCGCCAGGATGCTGCGTGATGCCCTCTTCCGCTCCTGCTCCGCCTCCCACGCGTCGATACGGTCCCACACGCCACAGGCAAACCCGGGCGGCGGAACAAGGTCGGGCGGACACGAAAGTGTATTGGCAATCATACGTTCCAGTTCTTCGTCTGTCGGATATCGTGTGTTCATGCAGCACCTCGCTCATGCAGGGCTTCCACCTGCTTCTTCAATGCGACTCGCGCCCGGAACAGCCGAACTTTCGCCGTTCCCTCGGTTACACCGAGTCGTCCGCCGATCGTCGCAAGAGAACACTCTTCAACATAAAACATCGTCAACAGCGCACTGTCTTCCGGAGAAATCCGTGTCATTGCCTTTACGATTTCCTGCTGTTTCCACTCATCGTCCCGGTCCTGCTCAGGAGCCGCCAGGAACTGCTCGTCCGGCAGATCCCCGCCTTCGCGCACTGACTTGCGCCAGTAGTCGACCAGGCAGTTGTATGCAATCGTCATGACCCACGGGAGAAAAGGGCGGCTTCTGTCATACGAGTCAAATCTCCTGTATGCCAGAAAAAACGCCTCCTGTGCAATATCTGACATCGTTGTCCGGTCCCGGACCTTGCTCGCCAGAAAGGCGTACACAGGACGCTCACTCTCTGCCATCAACTGGGCGAAGAGCTCGCGGTCAGCCACTGCTTCCATCCACTTGCTCCTCTTCGCGGTTGATTGCTTTACGTGTTCACCAAGCGTACGGTGACAGGAGAGAAAAGGTTACAGGGGAGACTCAGTGCTCGCCGGGACCAACCACCTCGAGATATCCGCCCTCAAGCAGCCACTCGAAGATCTTGCCGGCTTTGGCATAGGAATAGCGCTCGTCGACATCCTTGTAGCCCAGTTCCACCATCTGGTTATCTTCGATCAGGAAGAGGAACTGGACAATGATGTTGCCTCCCTCGGGGGCGTCGCGGTTCTTGTCGATGAACAGGTTGAGGATGTCAAAGTGGGGAATGTGGTGAGGGTTCACTCCCCCTTCACGCACGGCGTTGGCAATCTTCTCTTCCAGTTGCGCGGTGTCGTGGTAGTCCTTGACGATGATCAGTGCCACGTCCGCGTCATACTCGATGTCACCGCCGCCCGTGCAATTGAACATCGTGGGACGGTCCTTGGACATCCCATTGTCAAGCCGGCATCCGTCCTTGTCGAACGACGACACAGCCACGATGGGGGACTGCAGCTCGGTGGAGAGTTGTGCGATGAGGCCCGACACCTCGTCGACCTGCTTCTGGAGGCTGGCATAGGAATTGATGGTCGGTACCTTCTGCAGGTAGTCGAGGAAGATGGCGCAACGATCGGCGTGGTGGGAGTCCATGATGCCATACGCGACACTGCGGATGTGCTCGACCGTATCCTGACGGTTGCCCTCGAAGAGATAGAGGTTATCCATGTAGGCCGAGGTCTCCTTGATCCCCTTGTTGAACCGGGTGACGAGGTCAGCCTTGTTCCTGATGTCTCCCTTCTGAAGGACCAGCGGATTGATGAGTGATTCCTGTGACAGGACACGAGTCAGGAGGACGCGCTTTGTCTGCTCATAGGAGTAGTACAGGACTGGGACCTTCTCGTTGCGGGCAACGAGCGTGGCCAATCGCAGCATCAGGTTGGTTTTCCCACGCCTCGGAGCCCCGCCGAGAGCGTAGTAGAAGCCGGGGCGAAGCCCTGAGACCGCTGTATTGAGGTTGTCATACGGGGCAATGCTCATGCCGAGGATCGAAGGAAGCCCGGTGCCCCGGGTACGGACCTCTTCGACGTACCGCAGCAGCTCGTCACGGATTGGCTCCTGTCTGTTCTGGGACGAGAGGCGCGCCACTTGGCGCAGTTGCTCGGAGACCTCGGCGGCGAAGTCTTCCACACGCCGACCCTGTTTCTCGGCATCAGTGAAGCTGTTGATACTGTCGGCGATCGTACGCAGCTTCCGACGTGCTGAGCGCGTTTTCAGCCGGTCAAGCAGCTCGACCAGGGTCGTCATATCCTCTCCCCCAGCGTCGGTCAGCTTGCCCACCAGCGTCGCAATAGCCGGAGTAACATGACGTTCTTCGATCAGGTAGGCCGTGAACAGCGGAAGGTCTATCTTACCACTCTCCACTTTGTGGTTGGAGCAGTACCACTGAAATGCGTCGAAGACAGCCTTGAGGTCACCGTCTTCGAACAGCGAAGAGCTCATACCCAGCTTTTGGAGCTTCTCAAGGTGATGAGGAGCAGCCAACGCCCCGGCCACCAGCCGAAATTCGGTCCTGTCTGTCGTCACGGTATTCCTCCTATCGCAAGAATGGCTTGCCTATATAGTAGCCTCCCGGCAAAAAAGTAGCAGACCCGTTGACCCCTACCTGCAGCGATGTGACAGACGGCACTTCGGTGAGGCTTAACCGCAGCTGCTCGACCATGAGCGCCTCGGCCGCCTGGTCCTTGGGGAGAGGAGTCATGGCAAGAGACAGGCGCAGCATTCCTGTGTTGGCTTCCAAAACCCTGGCCGTAACACGGGCGCCGTGCGGGACAAGTGACGCGTCGCCTCCGGGCGGATTCCCCAGCTGGGCGATCGACTTCGAGATCATGACGTTGCGTCCCATGAGCGCCTGCTTCTGTAAATAAACAGTCAGTACCGGGAGTTTGTCGCCGTCGACTTCGGTCAGACTGTAGACAGCGAGGGCCGTACCTGCCTCCAGGCGCCCATCCAGTCTGAACAGCGGATCTGCCGCGTCCACATGTCCAAACAGTCCCTGTACACTGTGTCCGCCTACCAGGAGCCCGACGCGGCTGACTCCCGCTAGTCTTGTGAGCGTGAGGACCAGGGTGTTCTTGGTCTGCTCTTCTTCCAGTGCTCCCATGTTCAGCTTGAGGACGCTCTCCTCCAAGTCGACAGAAACTGTTCGACCGGAGACGGTAACGCCCCGAAGCACTTCCGTGCCGGGCAGAGGACTCACGAGGCTGGGATGTGCCGGGCCCTCCATGAGAGCGCGTGTAGCCTGGAATGCCAGCTGAGAGCGTGTCAGTCCAGTCGGGAGTGT